>CAFBNR010000030.1_pt1 | contig 15159 bp, 16 predicted proteins | sample 7269321 | NCBI WGS metagenome assembly CAFBNR01 (sample SAMEA6814101, study PRJEB35770) | uncultured Acidimicrobium sp. | biome: Freshwater; feature: Freshwater reservoir; material: water | place: Czech Republic | collected 2017-07-26 | depth 30m m | reverse complement strand
GCTTGCAATCATTCTGATCATTGCGTTGATTCGTAAATCCAAGAGCATCTGGAAAATTACCGTTCCACTCGCAACTATTGGTGGAGGCATCTCGGCATACCACTGGTTCCTTGAGCGTTTTCCAAACCTCGATGCTGGCGTGTGCGATGTCAAAGTGCCCTGCGAGTTCGTTTGGTTTGAGAACTTTAGTTTTGTAACGTTGCCATTTATGGCCTTCACCGGTTTTCTTGCAGTCATTGTCTTTACTACCCTTCCAACACCACAGCAAACGGAGCAAGCATGAACACATCAAAGAAAAATTCTGGCTCAGGAAATCGCAACGCATGGATAGTCGGTGGTGTCATCGCCGCTGTCATCGCAATCGCAGCAATAGTCGCGATTACTTCGTCGACCGGTAAAGATTCAACCGCGAATGGATCACTTCAGGAATTCAGTGAAGTCACGGTGACCGGCGATGTGCTTCCAGCATTTGATGAAGCCGCAAACCCAGACCCTGCTGTTGGAATGCTTGCACCAGTTTTGTCGGGCAAAGGATTTGCTGGCAACGTTGTGACTACCGAATCAACTGGCACGCCGACGTTGCTTGTGTTTATTGCACATTGGTGTCCTCACTGCCAACGCGAAGTACCACTCCTCGTCGAGTGGGAAAAGTCTGGAAAAATGCCAGCAAACATCGATGTACTTGCTGTTGCTACTGGCACCGATTCTGCCAACCCCAACTATCCACCATCCGAGTGGTTGGCTCGCGAAAACTTTCCAGCCACCTGGCCAGTGATGGCCGACTCTGCTGACAAGGTTGGCGGCAATGCTTTCGGTCTTGCTGGATACCCATACTTCGTGCTTGTTGGCGGCGACGGCAAAGTACTTTTTAGATCGAGCGGCGAAGTTCCGATGGACGAGCTGACCGCAACAATTCTTGCCCTCACAGGGGCCTAGAACCCAAGTTGGGAATCATTCTCAATAGTGGTACATTCACATTGTGAGAATGATTCCTAAAACAGAAAGCTTGCAATCGTGAACTTTCTCTTTGGAGTATTTGCACACGACCAACAACTGCGGCTCGAATTGATTGCCGGACTTTTTGTTGCAATCACATGCGCAATTACTGGCACATTCGTTGTCTTGCGAGGTCTTTCATTTATCGGCGATGCCCTCGCCCACGGTGTTCTGCCGGGTATCGCTGTCGCAATGTTGCTCGGCGTTTCGGGAATGCTCGGAGCTATTGTGAGCGCAGTACTGATGATGTCGGGTGTAGGCATTGTCAATCGTCGGCTGCGACTTTCTGGCGACACAGCCATTGGACTGTTGTTTGTTGGAATGCTTTCTCTTGGAGTGCTCATCACGTCTCGATCTGCTTCATTGGTTGGCGATCTAGAAGAAATTCTGTTCGGTGATATTGCACACGTCGACTGGTCAACGATAGGAATTCAGTTCATCGCACTTGTGTGCGTCGCACTCACATTCACCATTTGCCGACGACCATTTCTGTTGCTTTCGGTTGACGAAGGTCTCGTGAATACATCTGGATTTTCGGCAAAGTTCTTCCATAATGTGATGATGGCGATGGTTGCTGCCACGGTGATCGTGAGTTTTCAAACCGTTGGAACACTTCTGGTAATGGGAATGCTGATAGCGCCCGCTGCAACTGGTGCACTCTTTGCGCGCCGCATTTCGTCAATGATCATGATCGCTGCGCTTGTTGGATCATTATCTGTATATATAGGACTCCTCGCCAGCTACCACTACGACCTAGCCGCAGGGGCAAGCATCGTGCTCACTGCCGTCATTCTGTTTGCGCTCTCAGCGATTATTACCGAAACTCGAAAGTCGCTTTCGCGCCGACACGAAGATGATGACGACCACGAACATCCACACGCTCACGGACACGTACACATCTGATGGCTGCAACAACCGCGGCTCCGCACTCTCCGATTAGCGCCGATCACCTGTGCGTTGGTTATGGCAAACGCCCTGTCGTAGAGGGCGTCACACTCGACATGCAGCCAGGCGAACTCTTGGTGCTCATTGGCACAAACGGTTCGGGCAAATCAACACTGCTCAAGACTCTTGCAGGACTTATTAAGCCAGTGCACGGTGACTTACATCTGCTTGGCGAACACGCTGGGCAATTACCGAAGCGCGTTGCTTATCTTCCACAACATCCAGTGTCGTCACACACACTTCCTTTATGTGTGCGCGACATGGTGGCCATGGGTCGCTATGCACATCTCGGATTAGTGAAACATGCGAGCCCACGTGATCGAGAACTTGTTGAGGAATCGATGGTACGCGTAGGCATCGAAGCTCAGGCTGCTCTACCAATTCGAGATTTGTCTGGCGGCCAACAACAACGTACTCATTTGGCACAAGTGCTTGCCCGCCAAGCCGAAGTGCTTTTGCTCGACGAACCAACTGCCGGCCTAGACCTCAACGGTCGCAAGCTCGTCGCAGATCTTGTTGCAGCCGAGCGCGCACGAGGCGTGACCGTGGTGATGGCAACACACGAGCTCACCGATGCCGAACACGCAACATCGGTAATGCTGCTCGCTCAACGAGTTGTATCTGTGGGCCCACCTGATGTGGCTTTGCGCGATGAATACCTACGCGAATGTTTTGGTTTTACTCAGCCCCACTAACGCCCTCGAGCTCCAGCAGCTGTTTTTTCATTCTTAATCCAAGCGAATATCCACCGAGAGAACCGTCGCCTGCCACAACCCGGTGACACGGCACGATGATAGGAATTGGGTTTTTACCGTTGGCTGAGCCAACTGCCCGAAACGCTTTTGGATTTTTGATGTTTGCTGCTTGTTGACCATACGAAATTGTTTTTCCAAACGGAATTCGACACAGAGCACGCCAAGCCTGTTTTTGAAAATCTGTGCCTACAAGATCGAGAGCAACATCAAATGATGTGCGCCTGCCTGCAAAATACTGCTCAAGCTGCTTTTTGGTTTTTAATAGAATTGCCTGAGCAGATGGGTTCTTTTCAGTCACCGCCTGCTCGGCGTGGTTGCGAACGTCAATGGCAACAAGACCTTTTTCCGACGCCACCAGCCTGAGTTTGCCAACAGGTGAAGCAATGACCAACTGATTGCGCACCGTTTGCTTGCTATTCATGCCAGTGAATCTAACACTTCACTGCAACCTGTCAAACTGGAGAGATGACGACAACAATCATGATGGATATTGAAAGCCCAGCTTCAAAACGAATTGCACTCGTTGCTCACGACAATATGAAAGACGAAATGCTGGAGTGGGCTGCCCATCATCGCACCGAATTGTCACACCACATTCTCGTAGGTACTGGCACAACTGGTCGACTTGTACAAGAACACACCGGACTCGAAGTTGAGCGACTTCGTTCGGGTCCGCTTGGTGGCGACCAACAAATGGGTGCACGCATTGCTGAAGGCAAGATTGACATCTTGATGTTCTTTTGGGATCCGCTAGAACCACAACCACATGACCCTGATATCAAAGCACTCTTGCGCATTGCTGCGGTTTGGAATATTCCTGTTGCGTGCAACCGCGCGAGCGCCGACTTTATTATCTCTTCGCCACTGATCTCGCAGGTGTATCAGCGACGAGTGCCCGAATACCTGTAACTTTCCTTAAAGCGCTGGTGGCGCCGGTGGTCCATACTCGTTCATGTTTGGATCGCTGCGTTGGAGAGCGAAAATAAAACCGACAATCGGAATAATCGACCACCAACCTGCACGATTTGTGTCGTGCATGCGGCGCCAACCAACAGCGATAGACGGAACAATCATTGCAATTCCAAAGAGTGTCCCGACTGTCGAAGAAATTACCGTCAAAAAGTTTGAAGCAATCACCACAAACAACTCCCAAAACCAATAAGCCGACCGCGAAGATCTGCCACTGAAGTTTGCGTAGTTTTGAAACCCAGATTTAATAGCGGTTTTGAAGTTCACTCTTTGTCGCCCTGCGGCTTTGGCTCTTTTGGCAAGCCCAACACGCGCTCACCCACGATGTTGCGCTGAATCTGGCTTGTGCCACCCCAGATGGTTTCAGAGCGCGAGAAGAAAAACGTCGACATCATCGAGCTGACTGGATATCCCTCTCGACGCTTGTCGCGCAACGCACCCGGCCATGTTCCATCTGCTGGACCGGCATTGATCAACATCGAGTTTGCACCGTTGATGTCGAGTGCGAGTTCCATCGCTCGTTGGTGCATCTCGCTCCAATACATCTTGTTGCTTGCACCAAGCGCAAGTACACCCATGTCTTTTTTGTTTTCAAGTGTCGCACTCAGTGATCGCAGGCCGTTGTAACGCAAGATCTGAATCTTTGTGTAGTACTGCATCAAGCGTTGACGAATGGTGTCGTCATTGATCGTTCCATTTTCTTTGGCTGCAACAGACATCAAACGAAACTCTTCTTCAAAGCGGCGATAACCAGTTGTCGCGCTCATGCCGCGCTCAAATGCAAGAGTGCTGTTTGCTACCTTCCAACCATTGTTGACTCCACCGACCACGTTGTTCTTTGAGCAACGGGCATCAGTGAAAAACACTTCGCAGAACTCTGCAGTGCCGTCTGGCTGCACGATGCCTCGCACCTCAACGCCTGGTTGACGCATCGGCACCAGCAAGTAGGTGATGCCTGCATGCTTTACTGCTGACGGGTCTGTGCGCGTGAGCAAGAAGCAGTAGTCGGCGTGATGACCGCCGGTTGTCCAAACTTTTTGTCCATTGATAACCCATTCATCGCCGTCAAGTACCGCAGTGGTCTTGAGGCTTGCCAAGTCGCTGCCGCTGTTTGGTTCACTAAAGCCTTGGCACCAACGCATCTTGCCATTCAAAATCTGTGGCAAAAATTCTTTCTTCTGTTCTTCAGTACCCCACTGCAACAGTGTTGGTCCTACGAGAGTGTCGCCAAAAAAATCGGCGCGCATCGGAGCCTTTGCATTTGCAAACTCTTCGGCCAACACCACACCCTGCAAAGTCGACAAACCTTTGCCGCCGTATTCAACTGGCCACGTCGCACAAATCCATCCACCTTCAAACAACTTTGTCGGCCAACCTTCATTAAACGCTTTGCGTTCGGCCGATGACATCTCGAAACCTTTGTCGAACCATCCCTTTGGAAGGTTTGACTTCAGCCATGTTTGTACTTCGGTTCTAAAGGCTTCTGCCTCGGGGGTGTATTCGATCATCCCTCTATTCTGCCCGCTCACGAGCACTCCAGTCCAAGCGCAAGTCACGCCAACGCAGTACTGCGTTAACAGAGCCGTGACAATTGACTCGTAGAATTACTGCATGTTCAATGCGATTCTCGGCAGCAGCACTACCGAGACGCTCAATATTGGGCGCATTCTGCTTGATCTGACAATCATTTTGATCGTGGCGAAAGTAGCCGCAGAGATTTCCGACCGCATTCACGTGCCTGCCGTGATCGGCGAAATTATTGCTGGAATTTTGATCGGACCATCGGTCTTGGGTCTCGTCAATACCGGCGACATGCTCTCATTTCTTGCCGAACTTGGCGTCATCCTGCTGCTCATCCAAGTTGGGCTCGAGACCGACATTGTCGAGCTCAGGAGTGTGGGTCGCGCGAGCATCTTGGTTGCGATCATTGGCGTTGTTTTGCCTATGGCACTTGGCTTCGGAGTTAGCTCAATGCTCGGCGAATCAATCAACACTTCGTTGTTCGTTGGCGCAGCACTTACAGCAACATCAATTGGCATCACTGCTCGAGTCTTTGGAGACTTACGAGCACTTGCAACTGTTGAAGCGCGAACAGTTCTTGGAGCAGCAGTTGTTGACGACGTACTCGGCCTCATCATCCTCACAGTGGTTGCTCGCGTTGTCGAGCAAGGCAGTGTGGGCATTGGCACTATTGCATCAACCATCGCACTCGCTGTTGGTTTTCTTGCCGTCACGAGCACTGTTGGTTTCACCATCTTCCCTCAACTCTTCGCACGAATTGCGAAAGGTGCACGTTCAACATCCACAGTGTCTGTGGTTGCGATCGGAATTGCACTTGGTTTTTCGGTGCTTGCCGACAAAGCACACCTAGCCCCGATCATTGGCGCATTTGTGGCCGGCCTTGCCCTGCGACGCATCGCTACACACGAACGTGTTGAACGCGATGTCTCATCACTTGCCCAAATATTTGTTCCAATCTTTTTCTTAAACATTGGTATCTCAACAAATATTCGCGCAATGGCCGATGCGCGCGTAATTGGAGTGGCAATGTTGCTTTCAGTTGTTGCAATTGTTGCAAAAATTGCAGCCGCGTCTGGTGCCATCGGTTCGCGCGGCGACAAATTAACAATCGGCTTCGGCATGTTGCCCCGTGGAGAAGTCGGCCTTATTTTCGCAAGCATTGGTCTCAGTGTTGGGGCACTCTCAGAAGAGCTATACGGGTCGGTACTTGTTGTTGTGCTCGTCACAACGCTTGTTGCGCCACCATTATTGCGATGGAGACTTGGAACTCAAGCAGAAGCAATAGAAGACTCAACCGCACTTGCAATGCGACCACTCGAAGGCTGGGTCACGACCATTGATGGGCAAATAGTTCTCAACGGCTCTCCCCCTGTGCGTTCACTTGTAGAAATTGGTTTAGCTTCAGCGTCACTCGCAATAAATGCGCGACCAAGTAGCCAACTACTCGACTGGTTTGCCCTCCATCGCAACGCAACATTGAGCTGGAATGATGATACAACAATTGGTTTGTTGCGTGTGTTGCGGCTTGGTTCTGCCCGTTCGTGGAGGTTCCTAGAAACCATCGGTTTCATTCAACGCGCTCTTCCAGAAGTGTCCGAGGCAATGGCTGCACGATCAAGTGATTCAACCGAACTTGATCCAACACACTCGTTGCAGTTCCCCACTGTTGAAGCAATTTGTTTATCAACTACTGCACTTGCAAGCACCGATGATCTCGTACTTGCAGCATTTGCAAAAGACATTTCAGATTCTGGAGCAAACGGGCAAGGTGCAATTGCTCGACTTGGGCTTGATCTCGCGACCAGTAAGTCGGTGTTGATGCTTCTTGATGGCTCCCAACTCTTACGCAACATCGTGCAAAGCGAGCCGCTGCAGATCACACCGCGCCTTCTTTCGCAGATCGCAAACCACCTTAAAAATCCACTACTTGTCGAGCAATGCCGACAACTTGTTAGTGCGCGACAAGATTTGAGCGCTACTCAACATTTGGCACTCACTGGTGTAGTCGCAGATGTACAAGAAGTGCTCGCTCACCCAGACCTCGTTGATTCTGAATCAAACACTCTTGTAGAGAGTCGGTTGCAGGCAGCACTTGCACTCACTACTGATGAATCAATTCGCGCGCGCATCACCCATGCGCCAGCTAGTTATGCGCTCACCCACACACCAAAACAACTACTCGACCACGCGCTACTTGTTGAACCAATGCCCCGTTCGGGTGACGCGCGAATAGTTGTGTTGCCTACGACGAGCAACGATCAATGGTTGGTCAACATTGCGTGCCGCGATAGAGCTGCATTGCTCGCACGATTGTCTGGAGCATTGTCGTCTCTCGACCTCAACGTAATCAATGCCGAGATTGCTACATGGGCAGATGGTGCAGTTCTCGACATATTTACCGTGCAATCTGCAGACGAGCCTCGGATTGGTGCTGTGTCAGACGCAGTGCATCGATCATTGCAAACACGGAACGTGAAGACCTCGGGTGGACCATACAAATTGACTGTGCGACTCGATCACTCAGCGCACCCTTGGCACTCAATCATGCGCGTCGACGGCGATGACAACACAGGTTTACTACGCGACATCACAGCAACCTTGGCAAAACTAAAAGTTGTCATTCACCATGCCCAGATTGTTACCGAGCAGGGGCAAGTGCACAACATGTTTGAAGTATCAGACGCTCATGGCAGAAAACTTTCTGAACAAGCGTCAAACAAGATCATTCGCGCGCTTCGCTAGTTGTAGGGCCTCGCCAGCGAGCAGGCCATGCCGTAGAGTATTTCCATGACCATTACCGAGGCAGCACCTACAGGGACTGAACGCTGGACAAACCAGTGGAAAGAGCTGTACGAAGAAGTCATTAATACCGGACTGTGCACCGGATGTGCTGGCTGTGTGATTGCTTGTCCGCACGAAGTGATTGGTTACAAGCACGAAGAGGGAAACTACAAACCGTTTCACATTGAAGAAGAACTCGGCCTCGATAATTGTGGTCACGGAGAAAAAGGTTGCACGAGTTGCACACGAGCATGCCCACGCTTTCGCACATGGGAGCCAGACGCCGACATGCATCTGTTTGGCAAAACTCGTGATGACAGCGCGATGTACGGCCAATACAAGCAACTACTTCTTGTACGCGCCGCCGACGACAACGTGCACGAAAAAGGTCAAGACGGCGGCTTTGTTAGCGCCATGCTCATTTGGCTCATGAAGCACGACTACATCGATGCAGCACTCACAAGCTTCATGGAAGGCGACGGCACATCGTGGAAAGCATTGCCAGGCATTGCCCGCAACCCAGAAGACGTGCTCAAGGCTGCAGGTAGTCGTTACACATACTCGGCAAACACGCTCGCACTCAAGCAAGCACAAGAAGAAGGACTCAGCCGTTTGGCACTTGTTGGAATGAGCTGCCAATCGTCCGTACTTCCAATCATGTGGAAACGCAAAGTTGGCAAGACTGGTAAGCCATTCCTCTTCAACATTGGGTTGCTGTGCTCAAAAACATTTGACGATGCAATCTTTGAAGAACTCTTCTTGGCTAAGTACGGCCTGAAAAAAGAAGAGATGGTCAAGATGAACATCAAGGGCGCCTTCCAGATCTGGATGAAGGACGGCTCATTCCACGAAATTGATTTGAAAGAGTGTCATCAGTGGACGCGCGAAGGTTGCAAAACATGCCCAGACTTTGCTGCCGAGCATGCCGACATCTCAACCGGTGGTATCGGTGAAGACAACGCTTGGACACTGTGCATCGTGCGCACAGCACTCGGCGAAGAAGTAATGAACCGCATGATTGCCGACGGCAGCGTGATTGCTCGCCCAGCCGAGACCGATGCAACTGCAATGAAGCTTTTGAAATTGCTCAGTACTGTCAGCCGCCGACGCTGGCCAGCAACTGCAAACCCTGCCCCACTCGTTGGTGTACCGCCACCAAAAAAGAAGGCTGACGGAACGGTTCCCGCAGCCCACTAGTACACGAGCGTGTCGATATTTACTTGCTTATTTATTAGCGAGACGCACCGCTTTCGTAAACACATCATCCAACATTTTCTCGGTGAGCTTGCCGGTAAACGTGTTTTGCTGGCTCGGGTGGTAACTGCATACAAGCGAGTATTTTCCGGCTTGCACAACGACACCGTGGCCAAACTTGGGTCGTGGCTTGACACCGAGTTCATCGCACGCGGCCTGCAGTGCAAATGCACCTAGACAAACAATGACTTTTGCTTGAGTAAGTAACTCGAGTTCGCGCTGTAGAAATGGTGAACACTTCACACGCTCGGCTGGAGTTGGCTTGTTTTGAGGTGGCGCACACTTGACCGCTGCTGTCACCCAAGCATCGTTGAGCACAAGCCCATCGTTCACATCAGTTGAAGTTGGTTGATTGGCCAAACCTGCAGTGTGCATGGCTCGATACAACCAGTCGCCGCTGCGGTCGCCTGTAAATACTCTGCCAGTTCGATTTGCGCCGTGTGCACCTGGGGCTAAGCCAAGCACAATGATGCGCGCGTTCTTGTCGCCAAAGCCCGAGATCGGTTTGCCCCAATACACGTCGTCTCGATACGCGGCGCGTTTTTCGACGGCCACCTTGCGACACCACTTGACCAGACGCGGACACTTTTCACAGTCATGTACTTGTGCCTCTAGTTGGCGCAATGTGGGGCTACCGGCAGGTCGTGACACTGCATCGCACGATAGTTTGTGAGTGTCATGACTCGCGCAAAAAGCACCAAACCAACTCTTATTTTGATGGTTCGCCATGGTCGCACCCCCACCACCGGCAAGGTATTGCCGGGTCGAGCAAAGGGTCTGCATCTGGCCGAAAGTGGTGTGGCAGAAGCCAACCGCGTCGCCGAGCGCTTGTCAGAGATCAAGGGCATCACCGCCGTCTATGCGTCGCCACTCGAGCGCGCACGAGAGACCGCTGCCCCGATCGGCAAGATCCTCAAACACAAAGTGCAGATTCATCAAGGACTGCTCGAATGTGATTTTGGCAAATGGACTGGCGCGCAACTTACGGCGTTAATGAAAAAGCCAGAGTGGACAACGGTGCAAAAAGCTCCGAGTATTTTCCGTTTCCCTAACGGCGAGAGTTTTACCGAAATGCAATCGCGCATGGTCGGAGCGCTCGATGACATTCGTGCAAAGCACCCCGGAGAAATTGTTGTATGTGTTTCCCATGCCGACCCAATCAAAGCTGCTGTTGCGCATGCAATGGGAACCCATCTTGACTTGTTTCAACGCATCGTGATCAGTACGTGCTCGGTAAGTGCTGTTGCATATTCAATGAGCGGGCCAGTTGTGCTCACAGTCAACTCGACTGGCGGGTCACTGAGCGAGTTGCGTCCATCATGAGTGCGTTTTACGAATTTGATCAAGCCGATGCTTTCACCAGCGGTGCTCTAGGTGAGCCTGGTTCTCGATTGTTTGTGATTCAGGTGCGAGCCAACGGACAACGAGTGACGATGAAGTGTGAAAAGCAGCAAGTGGCAGCACTCGCCCAATACATGCGCCAACTACTCGCTGATGCACCAGATGCAGACGACCGGCCAATTGTTGATGCAATGCAACTCTCTTCCCCTATCGACATTGAGTTTGTTGTTGGAACTGTGGGCATTGCGTACGACTCACGAAACGATCGCATGGTCGTGCAGATCGAAGAACTCGTACCCACCAACGACGACAATGAGCCAATCGATGATGTTGACCCAGGTCGAGTGCGTGTACAGATGAGCCGTGGTCAGGCAGCAGCATTTTGTGAACATTCAGACGATGTGGTGGCAGCCGGACGTCCTCCCTGCATTTTTTGTGGCCACCCGATTGATCTTGACGGTCACGCATGCCCACGAATGAACTGATTGAAATCCTGCTTCACGGGCAGGTCGAAACTGTTTCGCGAATGCCACACAGCAGTAATGCAACTTTCCTGGTGAATGTCACGTGTAATGACAAAGAGGTTCAGGGAATATACAAACCGCTCAAGGGCGAACGCCCGCTGTGGGATTTTGAACCGGGTTTACATCGCAACGAAGTTGCCGCCTATCGCCTCTCTGAAGCAATGGGCTTAGGGATTGTGCCGCCAACAGTTTTGCGAGATGGTCCATTCGGTGAAGGCTCGGTACAACTCTTTGTAGATGTCGACGTGCAGCAGCACTATTTCACTATTTTTGAGCAACGCGAAGATTTGCATGACCAACTACGGGCCATGTGCGCATTTGACATTGTTGCAAACAACACCGACCGCAAAGGTGGTCATTGTCTCATTGACGCCGATGACAAAATCTGGGCAATCGATCACGGCGTATGTTTCTCCCCCGACTTCAAGCTTCGAACTGTCATTTGGGAGTTTGGCGGCGAAGAACTACCAGACAATCTTCGCGCCGTCATCGAACCACTCATTGAGGCAGTTCCCCTCGATATCTCAGCACTTCTGAGCAGTGAACAAGTTGTGGCCTTGCAAGAACGCGCTCAGTGGATCTGTGAAGGTGGAGCATTCCCCATCGACCGCAGTGGCACGCGGTACCCGTGGCCCCTCCTGTGAGCGATTTCAATCAACTCATCGACCGCAGCGATCTAGATGGTTTGGTGCGCACGGTGGACGACTTGTGTTCAAGTCGCGATTGGTCATCACTCTTGCAACTGCGAAACTCGTGCAGGCTCGCAACCGCAAGTGGCAAGCAACTGTGGCCAGCATCGACACTTGCTGAATACCGCCTTGCATTGCTCGCACCTGCACACATCGCAGCCAAGGTGCTCGAAGAGGGTTCCGGGAGATTTACTCTCGGACCACTCACCGAAGTAATTGCCCAGAGCCATCAGTGGTCGGAATTACAACACGAGTTGCCACATTCGCCAATTGCATCGTTTGTCGCTCACGAGTGCGCGTTGCGCGGGCAACATATTGAAAACTCTGCCGATGTTTTTGATGCACTCGAGACCCCACTTGAGTTGCAGTCATGGGAGCCCAACTACGAGCTAGCCGTCTACCGTGACAACTCTGCAGAATTTCCTTCACCCGAGCTTCCGCAAACCTCTACTGGCCGAGTCGTGTCTGCCGCTCCTTCTACAGAGGTAGCAAATTTTCAGGACATTGATGTCGTAGATGCCGTGCATCAACTTGTTGGTGCTTGGGCTACTTCTTCTAACGGAACATTGCAGGTTGGTGCAGCGCGCGGCGACGAAACCCATGCGCTTGCATCTATCAAAGTTGCTTCGGCGACATTGCGCGCGCTTCAACCAACTCAAGCGTTGGCGTTATTGGCCTGGGCCGGCGCAAGCGGTGGCGCATTTGGTCGGCGTCGTGGCGCTGCAGCAGGGCGTGATGGTGCGTGGTGGTTGCTCGGTGCGCTCTCGGGACGCTCAAACCAATGGCCACTCGACAACGATGAGATTCGTGATGTACTGCATTCATTGCAATGGTCGTGGTTTGATGCAGACGAGAGCCCAACAGGCTGGCAACTGCAACTCGTGATCGTTGATGAGCAACGCGGTTTGTCCTGGGCTATCAATGCCCGAGACTCGGTTGCTTGACAACCACAGCACGACCTGTGTAACACTCAAAAACGTGGACGAATTAATTGGAAAAAACTTAGATAGTCGGTTCGATGCTATCGACAAGCGATTCGACGCCATTGACCTCCAATTCGAAGTAATTCGCCGCGAAATGAATGAAGGATTCAGTCGAATTGAATACTTCCTCACCGATCACTGGACAAACAACATCAAATTGATGATTGCTACGAACATCGCAGTCTTCGGCACTGTCATTGCCTCGCTTGCGTTGCTCTCCAACTACCTCAAATAGGTTATGGGGTCACACATTTCTGAACGTACGCAGTTTTGTCGGAATCATCAAGCCACCTGAGCTCAACTTTGCGCTGCACACTCGTACCGATATTTTTTGTTACAGCACCGAATCCCTCGTACCGCATCGATACTCGAACACCTTTTGCAACCAGATAATCAGAAACATTGCGGGCACGCGACAGTGAAAGATTCTTCAAATACTCGGCTGAGTCAATTCCGTTCTTACGTGCAAACCCAGAGACAAGCACAAGTCCGCCACGCTTAGCCATCACGGTCGCTACGCGATCTAATTCGCGTTTGTCTGTGGCATCCAGTTTCGGAGAATCAGCGTCAAAAATGATGCCATCCGATAACTTTTCACCAACCAAAACTGGTGAGTTGGATTTCTTTGCGCTTGTTTCGGTCTTGCATTCAAGAACCGTAGGAGCATTGTTGTCAACAACCGGCGCAACTGGAACCGCTGGCGCAATAGTTGTTGGTGCCGTAGTGGCTGGCGCCGAAGTGGCTTTTCCTGAGATAACAATATTTTTTGCTCCACCGATATTTTTTTGACCCTGAGGAATGGGGGTCTTTTTCATTACGTTTCCTGCAATGTCGGTTGGTGCCAACTTTAAGGCAAACGAATCGACAGTTAGGTCGCTACTGAAATCCCCAACATTGACTATGTAGCTTCCTTCCAGAGTGGTGGCAGCTGTTTGTGTTACGACAACTTTTGCTTTGGTATCCAAAGTTGCAGTAACAGATCCACCCGGAATGATGCTTTCATTTACGGTTGCTCTAATTTTTACTTCATCTCCAACATTCTTTTTACCATTAACTGCAGTTGTTGAAAAGGTAGTCACGATTGGCGCAACAGTGTCAATAGTGATTTTGAGCACCGGAGACTTCGGTGAAGTTTTACCCGCCTTAGATTGTTGCGAAGTCACTGACCAAACCCCATCAGTCAGCTTGCCAAGCGCGCAGCTTGTCACGGTAGGAGAAGCAATGAACGTGCAAAATACCGTCTTGGAGTCTTTTACCGCTGCTACTTTCACCAAGTAACCGTCAGTTCTTTCTGAAACCGAAATTGTTGGAGTGTTGTCAAAAGTGATGTCGTCAGTGTTTGAATAACCAGAATCAGAAGAGGCCACTAAGTCAGGTTTGGTCGATGGCGAACTAGTTGTAGATGGAGCAACCGTTGTTGCAGGAGCATCTGTGGTCACGGGTGCAACCGTGACAACTGGGGCAACAGACGTTGCAGCAGGTGTAACCGTGACGGTCCGAGCGGTTGGTGAGTCACCATTTGCATTGACCGCTTTTATATAAATAGTTGTGAGTACGCCATTGGTGAGCCCCGGAATTGTGATTGGACTAGTTGCGCTTGCAGGACTTAACGCGGTGTACGTCACTCCATCGATGGAATATTTGTAGTTCGTAATTGGAGATCCACCATTAGAACTAGGTGTGAACGTCACAGTGGCTGAACCATCTCCTGGAGTTGCAGTCATTCCTGTTTGAGGTCGCGACGGAAGACCAGTTCCAATAGAGCATCCCCCTCTCGAGTTAATGCCGCCCACGTTGCCCCAGCTGCTCTCTCCAGGGCCATTCGCATTTACCGCCCTGAGATACACGTAAGTCATCTGCCCTAGAGGTCTGTTATACGTCGTGAAATCAAAAACAAAAGGCTGTGTAGTAGTGGCTGGACTAAATGCCGTAAAAGTAACGTTGTCAAAAGAGTATTCATAGTTTGTGATGGGCGATCCACCATCAGACCCCGGGGTAAAGGTCAACGAAATTTGACCAGTTGAATCCATCGGCTGGGTGCAGTTGCCAACAAAATTCGTCGGGCGCAACGGCGTCGAGCCTACTGCTGATGCAATTTGGTTAGACATAAATGGAATCCCAGAAGCGACTGAAATACCGCAGAGCGCGAGTGTAGCGATCACTCTCATCAAAGGATTTCTTCGGACTCGATTGCCACTGCTCTGGCCTTGGGTGGATTCTGCTTTGACGCCAATAAATCTGCCAAGTTCCATGTGAGGCCCTCTCATTTCGGTGATTCCTTGTGAGGTCTAACATTATTAGAGACCGCTAGGCAATGCCTCCGACTGAAAATTTTTAACTAGGATTTGTTTGTGGCTGAAATAAACAACACTCGCGAGCGATTGCTCAAGGCAACCGCTGC
>CAFBNR010000029.1_pt1 | contig 15524 bp, 10 predicted proteins | sample 7269321 | NCBI WGS metagenome assembly CAFBNR01 (sample SAMEA6814101, study PRJEB35770) | uncultured Acidimicrobium sp. | biome: Freshwater; feature: Freshwater reservoir; material: water | place: Czech Republic | collected 2017-07-26 | depth 30m m | reverse complement strand
GTTCTCTTGTTCGTATGTTCCGAGCAAAATACTTTGACCTTCTTGACGTGCATAAATTTCACCAGCGAAGTCAATGATGTGCGGCAATTCGCGACCCATTGTCTTGTTGTATTCAATAACTTCGTCCATTGGCTCAGTCATGAGGTAGTGGTGTTCCATCGCCAACACTGGCAATTCAAGACCACACATGCGCCCAACTTCTCGCGCCCACAAACCACCGGCGTTGACTACATGCTCAGCATGAATGGTGTGGTCTTTGTCGGTGATGACATCCCATGTTCCGTCTGGGCGGTGGTTAAGCCCGGTCACCCACGTGTCGGTGTACACCTCGGCGCCACGGTTTTTTGCACAGATTGCGTATGCATGCGTCACGCCATAAGGGTCAACTGAGCCTTCGTCTTCGTCATACAAAGCACCAACGAAATACTTCTCTTCAAGCAGCGGGTTGAGTGCTTTTGCTTCTTTCATTGACAACATTTCCATGTGCATGCCCAAGTAGCGGCCACGAGCCTGCGCCATGCGCAAGAAGTCAAGACGCTCAGGGGTGTCTGCAAGCATGAGTCCGCCTGGCAAGTGAATACCACAATTTTGGCCAGATTCTTTTTCGATCTCTTTGTACAAGTTGACGGTGTACTGCTGCAAGCGAGCAACGTTTGGATCACCGTTCAGTGTGTGCATGCCACCAGCTGCGTGCCATGTCGAGCCTGCAGTGAGCTGCTTGCGCTCAACGAGAACTACATCTGTCCATCCGGCCTTTGTGAGGTGATACAACACCGAAGCGCCAACGACGCCTCCACCGATTACTACAACGCGTGCTGATGATTTCATGATGAGTTACTTTCTATGTCTTTTGCTGAATGTCTGTTGCTAAATATCTGAACTTAAAAGTCGGTTGCTACGCCACCCTCGGCGAGTCGGCGGGCACGAAATGCATCGAGCTCTTCAATGACTGCTGGGTCCATTGCAGGTTTTTCATAGCCGTCGAGGTAAGCCTGGGCGAGTTGACGTGCCTTCTGGTCAGCGGTTGGCTTACCTGCCTCTTCCCACGATTCGTAGTTGCGCCAGTCGGAGAGGATTGGCTTGTAAAACGCATCGCGAAAACGATCTTGGGTGTGTTGCACGCCAAAGTAGTGACCGCCTGGACCAACTTGTCCAATGGCTTCGTGCGCAAGTGTCGCTTCATCAACAACTATTGGTTCGAGGTATGCAGCAACCATTGCCAACAGATCAGCATCGAGCACAAACTTCTCGAGTGAGGCATGAAGACCACCTTCCATCCATCCAGCGCCGTGCATCAATACGTTGACGCCGCCTTGGATTGCTCCCCATAGCGAGAACACACTTTCGTATGCAGCCTGTGCATCTAGTGCGTTCGCTGCACAGACGTTGCTCGAGCGATAAGGAACGTTGTAGCGACGAGCAAGTTGACCGCCAGCCATTGCGGTGCGCATGTACTCAGGTGTTCCAAACGCTGGAGCACCAGACTGCATGTCAACGTTTGATGTAAATCCGCCGTAGGCAACCGGTGCACCAGGTCGTACAAGTTGTGTGAAGACCATGCCGGCAAGTGCCTCGGCATTTTGCTGGGCGAGTGCGCCAGCAAGTGTGATCGGAGCCATTGCCCCTGCCAACGTGAACGGAGTAATGATGATGATTTGATTGCGCGACGAAAATTCCATAATGCCTTGCAACATCGGAATATCGAGACGCAATGGAGATGACGAGTTAATGATTGAAAACACCGACGGTTCGCTGTCGAGTGTTTCTGACGAAACTTGACGAGCGATGCGTGACATCTCGAGCACGTCTTGGTTGCGTTGACGGCCAAGGCTGTAGCAGTGAATTGCCTTGTCGGTCATGGTGAGCATGTCATACGAACATTCGATGTGACGGATCGATGCGTGTAGATCCACTGGCTCAACTGGGTACCCAGCGGTGAAGTGGACGATGTTGAACATCTGAGTCAATTTGAGTAGATCTTGGAAGTTCTGGCGATTGCCAGCATGACGGGTGCCGTCGAGTTCCATAAAGTTTGGTGGGCTTGCAACCGAACCAAACGCCATCCAGTTGCCACCAATATTGAGTGTGTGATCTGGGTTTCGAGCGTGCAACTTAAATTCGCTTGGGCATGTTTTGATTGTCTCGAGAACCATTTCCGGGTCGAAACGCACTCGATTGTCCGTAATTTTTGCGCCAGCTTTTGCCAGTAGGTCGCGCGCTTCTGGCAACAAGAAGTCCATGCCGTATTCCGACAGAATTCGCAATGATGCGAGGTGGATACTTTCAAGTTCGTCGTCGCTCACCACTTTGGTGGGCGCGTAGTTCATGCGTGGTTGGCGAAATGGCTTCTGCTCTGGAAGCAGTGAGCGAGGGCCTGCTGCTTGTCGTTCGCGGCCGCGACGACGTGGACCCCCAGATTCAACTTCAGGCACGGTTATCTCTCCAAACGCATGAATTCCAATAGGACTAAGAGAAATAGGCTAGTGCTCAAGACTTGGCTAGCGATAATTTGAGCCGCAATTTGCTGGCTAATGCCTTTGTGAAACAAGAGCGTCAGTGGCTAATGACCGCGGCTAATGACCGCGGCTACAGACCCCGACGACGACGAATTTCTTCAGAAATAGCAGGCACAACCTTGTGGAGGTCGCCGATGACGGCGTAGCCAGCTTTGGTCACAATATTTGCTTCACGATCGGTGTTGATCGCCAGAATATTTTTGGAGGCCATTGCGCCAACCCAGTGCTGAATGGCGCCAGAAATACCGCAGGCAATGTAGATATCCGGTGCGATTCGAGTGCCGGTTTGACCCACCTGATCAGTGTGATTGCGCCAACCGTTGTTGGTAACCGCTCGTGAACATCCGACGATTCCGCCCAGCAAGCCTGCCAATTCTTCGAGTGGACCAAATGCTTCTGCAGAACCAACGCCTCGTCCACCGCTCACAACAACTGGTGCTGTTGCAAGTGTGACACCAGCGACACGCTCGACTCTGTCGCGAACGAATGAATGCATCACTGACGCGTCCAACTCAACATTAATAACAGCAATATTCGTAGGTGTTGGTGCTTCGACGGGTTCGACAGTGTGGTTGGCAAGCGTGACAAGTTTGATTGATGCATCAAGTTGCGCGTTCTCGAGCAGTGATCCGCCCCAGCGTGCACGAGTCATGCGCAACGGTTGCACGCCATCAAATGAGGCATCAAATTCGATGCAGTTCATGGATGCTGGAAGATCAAGTCGTGCAGCAACTTGGGCGATCACTTCGTGGCCGCGTTCGGTTCCACATCCGATTACAACTTGAGGTGATGATTTGCGCACAACTTGTGCAACGGACTCACCCCATGCTTCCGGACCGAAATCTACGAGCGCCGCATGATGCGCTTGATGGACAGTTGTGGCACCATATGCCGAGATCGCATCGCTCAGTGCATCGGCGTTTGCGCCGACGGTTACAGCTTCCAGTGTTGTATTGATTTGTTTGGCAAGATTGCGCCCAGCAGTGAGTGCTCCCAGTGATGCCGGCGTCATTGTGCCGCGGTCGTGCTCAACTACTACGAGCACGCTCATTTGAAGACCCCAAGCTCGACGAGCAAGTCGACAACTGCCGACGCGGCCTCTGGGCCAGTGCCAAGAATCTGTGTGTTGCTCACACGCTCTGGTGGGCGCTGCAACTGGATCATTTGTAGTCCACCGGATTCTGCCGAAATCTCGGTGCGCTGAATCTCGACTTTTTTGGAAGCAAGGCGACCTTTCATGGTCGGGTAGCGGGGAAGGTTGATGCCTTCGCGCACACCGATGCACGCAGGAAGCGGCAATTTGTAGATCTCTTGACCTGCATCGGACTCGCGGCGAATAGTTGCAACGCCGTCTGCCAATTCAATGCCCTTTGCACCGTTCACCATTGGTCGTCCAAGTTTGACCGCTGCGCGTACACCGACTTGGTATCCACACGAGTCGGCCGATTCGTTGCCGAACAAGATGAGATCAAATGTGCCGTTCGCAGTTTCTAGAGCGGTGATAGCCGAGCTGATTGCGGATGCAGTTCGCTGCGCGTCCCAATCCATGCCTTCGATTGGCACGAGTACTGCCTTGACCGCACCGACACTTGCGGCTGTGCGCAGTTGTTCTTCTGCTAGGACATCACCAAGTGTGAGCACGGTGACTTCTCCACCATGCTTTTCTACGAGTTGGACCGCGGCTTCGACCGCACATTCTTCGTGTGGGCTAACGGTGAATCCAAGAAACGCAGTGTCAACTTGCTGACCATCTTCGGTGATGTTGATGCGTGCACCAGGTGCTGGCACACGTTTGACACAGACAAGAATGTTCATGGGTTGAGAAGAGTTTCTAGCTCTTCATCCGTGCATCGGTTGGGTCAAACAACGGTTGTGAGCCAACGCGAGCTACTCGCACTGGATACATCTCGTTCATGTACATCACGCGCAGTTCGTTGCCTTCGACAGCGTGTTCTGGTGTGAGATAAGCGAGCAACAAGTATTTACCAAGCGATGGGGCAGCACCTGCAGTGGTCACGCGCGAAACGCGGCCCTTGGTGTCAACAATGCGTTGTCCATCTTTTGTCAAAATTGGTTCGTTGCCACCTGTTGGGAAGCGCTTGATGCCCGACTTGCTGGTGTTGTCGATCATTTCGAGTGTGCACATGATGGCGGCAGGCTTTTCGTCGCGAGCCTTCATGTATTCGGCTTTGCCGATGAAGTCTGCTGACTTCACTTTGGCGCGGTTGAGACCGGCTTCCATTGGGTTGTATTCGCTCTCGAGTTCTGCACCCATGAGGCGGTATCCCTTTTCGATGCGACCCGTAACGGCGTAAACGCCCATGCCTACAGGAATGATCTCAAATTCCTTGCCGGCTTCTGCGATTGAATCCCAAAGGCGAAGGCCGTGTTCCATCTTGGTGTAAATCTCCCAGCCGTTTTCGCCAACATACGAAATGCGGAACATGGTTGCAGGTACACCATCGATCAGGACTTCACGCACCGAACCGTATGGAAAGTTTGCTTGGCTGACATCGAACGGAACCAACTTGCCTTCGGCGTTAATGTTTTGTGTTGCCTTCGCCATTGTCTTTTCTGCATTTGGGCCCCACACGCCGATAGTGCACAACGCGCTTGACATGTCGGTGAACGTTACTGAACCATCTTGCGGCATGTACTTTGTAAACCAATACTTGTCGCGACCGCCGTCGAATGCGCCGGTGATAACGCGGAAGTGATTTGCACCGAGGCGCATGATCGTCAAGTCGCCACGGAAACCGCCACCCTGGGTGAGCAGTGGTGTGTAGACCGAACGGCCAACAGGAACATCGACATTGTTGACACACATGTATTGCAAGAACGCCATAGTGCCAGGACCCGTGAAATCAAACTCATTGAATGCTGTGAGATCGACCATTCCTACCGACTCGCGCATTTGCAAATGCTCTGCGTTGGTGATTGGTGACCACCAGCGTGCATCCCATTCGCTTGGGCGAGATTCACACTGACCCTTGAACTTGTCCATCAACTTGGCGTTCGAAGCAAACCACTGCGGGCGCTCCCAGCCGCGGGCATCAAAGAACGTTGCACCAGCTGCTTCTTCGCGCGGGAAGAATGGGCTACGGCGCATGTTGCGCTGCGTGCCCCATTGCTCGCGTGGGTGAACGATGCCATAGGTCTTGTTGAAGTGCTCATCGCAACGCGCATAGATGTGGTGGTCAGTTTTTTCGTGAGCATAGAAGCGGCTGATGTCCGACGAGTGTGGGTCACACAAATGCGGATAACCGTAAGTCATCCACTCGGCGACGAGTTGTGCAATTCCAGGGCCTTCTTTGATCCATACTGCAGCTGCAGACCACAAGTTGCGTACTTCAACGGTCTCGCCAAGTACTGGCATCGCGTCTGGTGTGAGCGACAAGAGTCCGTTGATGGCGTACTTGATTTCGGCATCGCCAAGCATTTCCATGAGGTCAATTGCTTGTTCCATCTGTGGATCAAAGTCATCTTGAGTAAGCGGCAATTCGGTAGGCGACAATGCTGAAGCTTCGTTCGATGGAATGTCATCGGGGTGCATGAAGATTGCACGGTGAGCGTACGAACCAACTTCCATCGAGCCCGAAGACTGACGTTCGTAACAGAACGTGTCCATGTCGCGGATGATTGGGTAAGCAAGCTCTTTGTTTGACTGCTGCAAAATGTCGATTGGACCAACGTCTGCCATTTGGTGAACGGCTGGTGTCAGTGGAATATTGGCTCCTGCCATTGCTGCGATGCGCGGGCTCCACACACCGCAAGCCACAACAACGAACTCGGCTTCGATGCGACCCTTGTTCGTCACGACGGCTTTGATGGTTCCATTTTCAACTTCGAGGTCGAGTACTTCGGTGTTTGCAAAAACTTGCAAGTTGCCAGCAGCAACAGCGCTCTCTCGCATGAGCGTGCCTGTCTGTAGTGAGTCAACTACTGAAACGCTTGGGGTGTAAAAACCACCGAGCAAAATCTTTTCGTTGATGAATGGAACGAGTTCTTTGATTTCTGCAGGGGTGAGCAACTTGGCATCGATGCCCCACGACTTTGCGGAGGTCATGCGACGATTGAATTCTTCGAGACGTTCTGGCGTACGAGCCACTTCGATACCACCGCATGTGTTATTCATGCCTAGTTCGATGTACTGCTTCTGGGAAGCAAGTGTGAGCAGCGCCATCTCTTTGTTGTGGTCGGTGGGGAAGATGAAGTTGGAGGCGTGACCTGTCGAACCACCTGGGTTGGGGAGCGGACCCTTGTCGATTTGCACCATGTCGGTCCAGCCCAACTTGGAGAGGTGGCCGACGAGGCAGTTGCCTACGATTCCGGCTCCTATGACAACGCATTTTGCACGGGTTGGAAACTGACTCATCTGGAAACCCCCAAGATTGACTATTTGAACGAGATCCGTAGTATATCACCGCAATATCACGGGTAAAAAATCGGATAGCCTGTCAGGAATGAGTATTTCATTGAGCCAGCAGGCTTACTTACAGATCCGCGACAAGATCGTGCGCCTCCAACTTGCACCCGGCGATGTGATCAGGGAAGACGTGCTGCAGGCGGAACTTGGCATCGGCCGAACTCCAATTCGCGAAGCATTGCAGCGGTTGGCTCGTGACCAATTTGTGACCGTGATACCGCGTCGAGGCATGTTGGTATCGCCAATCGACGTAATGGAACTTTCGATGCTGTACGAAACTCGAGCAATTTTGGAACCGTATGCCATGCGCCTCGCTGCAGTGCGCGGCAAGCAAGAGCATTGGGATGCGATGGCTGCAGCACTTGAAAGTTCGCGACGACCAAATGTGAGCAATAGCGACTTGATGCGCATCGACAGAAGGTGTCATGAGATCGTTTGGGATGCAGCGAATAATCGATTTCTTACGGACACGCTCGACATGATGTACGCGCAAAGCGATCGACTCTGGCATCTCTATATTTCGGACGTGGAAGACATGCGTCACGCGCTCGAAGAACATACCGAGATGTATCAGGCACTTGCCTCGGGCGACGGCGATTTGGCAGCAAAGCTTGCAGAAGCACATGTGCGCGCATTTGACGAAGAGATGAGCTTGGCGGTGCGAAAGAATCTCGGCTCGCCGCTCAATTAGCGAGTTTGTAAATATTTATTGCGTGCTGAGGCTCGCACGAAATTCACCCTCGCGCATCTTTTGCTGAATCTCCGCTGGCGGTTCGTCGAGTCTTTCTACAACAACCGAGTGAATCTTTGCGGTGCAATCAAAACCATGCGGGTATGGACCAACTGGTGATCCAGTGTCTACGCCAACGTCAAATGTTTCGCCACTCATCGAATAGACAAGTGGAACTGTTTTGTCAATGCGAGCAGAGCCAACGTTCAAGTTGTCGACGAAAAGAGTGACTTCACCACCTGCACCGAATCCACCGTCGTACGCAAATGCCGCAACGATCTGGTGTTTGCCAGCAGTGATCGGTGTGCTACTTGCGACGGAAGTGTGCTCGTGGCCAAACCAGTTGTAATGAAAAGTTGGACGACTCTGCTCATCGAGATACAACGACCAACCGGCCATGTTGCCACCCTGGCACACGATCACGCCATGGGGGCTGGTTGTCGAGGTAGCTGTATCAATTTCGATGTTTGCGGTTATTCGAAACGAACAATTCTTGATGTTGATCACTGAAGACTCTGGCATACGTACGTGAGCTGGCGTGTAAGTCATTGATGTCAAGCCGTCGAGTGAATGTGGCACCGAGAAATCTCCATGACGCGGCGAGCCTGGATCACGCAGTGGGTAGATGCCGTAATCAATTGCATGTTGATGAAAGAGGGCCTGCAGTTCGGCGAGTTTTTCTGGGTTTTGCTCAGCCAGGTCAACTGCTTGCGAGAAGTCTTCGGCGATGTTGTACAACTCCCACACTTCTTGAGGACCATCAAACTCATAACCCTGCAATCTGATCCACGGCAGTCGACCATGAAAGCACGAAGCCATCCAACCATCTGCATAAATGGCTCGATTGCCAAGAATCTCAAAATATTGACTCGTGTGGGTGCTCGGAGCATCAGCGGAATCAAACGAATACGCCATCGATGTGCCGTGTAGCGGCATTTGCTCGATGCCATTCACATGTGTCGGCGGTGTAATGCCGGCAATGTCATAAATAGTTGGCACGATGTCGACCACATGGTGAAACTGCGTGCGCAAACCACCCTTGTCGGCAATCTTCTTTGGCCACGAAAGAGCCATTGCGTTTCGTGTGCCACCGAAGTGTGAAGCAACTTGCTTCATCCACTGAAACGGAGAGTCAAGAGCCCATGCCCAGCCAACATTGAAATGGTTTTCACATTTATCTGTCCCGAAGTCGTCTATGTGGTCGAGGAGCCACTCGGGATCCTCAGGAACTCCGTTTTGAAACGATGGAGCGCTCCATGCACCATGAATTGTGCCCTCAGCAGATGCGCCGTTGTCGCCAGTGATATAGATGACAAGAGTGTTGTCGGCAATGCCCATGCCATCTAGCGAGTCGATGACGCGTGCAATTTGCGCATCGGTGTGTGCGAGGAATCCGGCAAACGTTTCCATCAATCGTCGCGCGACTGGTTTATAGCGGTCGGGGTAGTCGGCCCACGCCGGCACTTGCTCTGGTCTTTTTGTGAGCGTTGTGTCTTTTGGGATCACGCCGAGTTTTAACTGGCGCTCGTAGATCATGTCGCGTAGTGAGTCCCAGCCATCGTCGAACTGACCTTTGTATTTGTCAATCCATTCGCGCGACACATGATGCGGGGCGTGCACCGCAGGCGTAGAGAAGTAACAAAAGAATGGACGATTAGGTGTCGATGCGTGTTGACGTTGCATCCAGGAGATTGCTTGATCGGCCAAATCTTCTGTGAGGTGATAGCCAGGTTTGCCAACGTGCGGAGCGATTGGTGTTGTTTGGTCGTATACGGGTGGTTCCCATTGAGAAGACTCTGCACCCATGATTCCGTAAAAGCGATCGAAACCTAAGCCGGTTGGCCAGCGATCAAATGGACCTGCAGGACTTTGTTCCCACGATGGCGCGAGATGCCATTTACCAAAACATGAAGTTGAATATCCAGACATGCGCAGTACTTGTGCAACAGTTGCCGACTCTGGGGGTATTGCACTGTCGTATCCAGGGAATGAGTTGGCGATTTCGGTGATGCCGCCCATGTGCACGCTGTGATGGTTGCGTCCTGTCAACAATGCCGCTCGAGTAGGCGAGCAAAGTGCGGTGGTGTGAAATTGGTTGTAGCGCAAACCGGTTGTCGCAATCTTGTCGAGTCCTGGCGTCGTTACAGGTCCACCAAAGTTTCCAAACGAACCGAAGCCAACGTCGTCGAGCATGATGAGCAAAATATTTGGAGCATCAGCTGGGGCGGTTGGTGCTTTGAGCTTTTGCGGCGTTGAGTTGGTGATGATTCTGGAAATGTCTCCACCAAAAGCAGGTGTCGACTTTGGAAGCTTCTGTGTCACGACTGCAAACCAACTACATCGAAACAGACGAGTGCACGCAACACCTGGGCCTTATTGCCTTTTATCTGCAATGCCAAGGCCGCAATTGCTTGAGACAAGGTTGTGGCTCCGCTCAAAATGTCGGCCCACACTGCCATGTCGCAGGCAACCGAATTGGCCGCACCTATGCCATCGGTGGTTACTGCAACGCAATTGCGAATATGCAGACCAGTCTTTTGGTCTTGTGGAAAATTGAAAGCAATGTGGGTATCGATACCTTCTGCGCGGGTTGGGTCAAGCAGCACACGCAAAATGCTTACGGCTGAAGAAATTGGTCCTGACAAAATTTGTCGTTTACTGATGCGGTGTGTGTTGAATCGTGTCGCGTCAAAGCTTCCGTCCAAATGGCGTGCTCGCGCAAGACACCAGTTACGTATGTTGGCAGCCGGCGTTCGCTGTGCAACTAGGCGCAAAGCACTTGCGAGTAGCTGTTTGTCTGACGTAATTGGATCAGTGCCGTACGCGAGCCACGAAGCAAGTTCAATAGCAAAACGAAGGTCGTCGCTATCTATCGCCTGGCGAGTTTGCGCACGCACAGTTTCTTTGCCGCTAAAGCCCTTGATCATTCGATCCGCGTGATCTTGCGTCGAGAGCGGAAAGAGGTTTGCTTCATGACCATCGAAGAAACCAAAAATTCCGCTTCGTATCTGGCGCACATGGTGTTCGGCTACGCCATACAACTCCGACGTGAGGTAGTCATCGTCGCATTGTTCTGGCAGACGAATGGTTGCACCCAAGTCGGCACTTGACATACCGCGGTTTGTGTAGCGCACCGTTTGATCCCACAGAAATTGAATTGAGTCTCGATACTTTGTGACGCGGTCTTTGATCGCTTCAGCCCCGCTGATTGGAGGACCATGTGCGCCAGCGAGGTGTTCGGAGTGCAAGCCAAGCAGGTGATCTAGACCACGCAACATCACTTGGGGGTCTCGGTATTCTTCGCCGCGAATCGCAAAGATGTTGAACAGCACTGGCCAGACCAAGTTGTTCACGCACAGCTTTTGTGAATCAAACCAGTATGTGACCGAATCATCTGCATCGGACGGTGCTGGTGTGACTTGGATATCGAGACCAGCAACTCGGATGCTGCACGCAGAATTAAACGTGTTTTCTGGCGCAATGAATCCGTATGTATGAGGAGCATGCGCAGGGTCGCGATAAAACTGACCAAGCCCAACATTGACGACACCATCTTCGCCGTCTAATGGAAGCGTGACAGCAAACTGTTCGACGAGTCCGCGACCGTATGCGGGGGCAATCTCAGATGTTGTGCGCAATCGGTTGAATGCAATCTTCTCGTGTCCCCAGATGGGAATCTTGGCGGTTGGGTTTTCTTCAAACACGGCTCGCGTGCCACCCACGTAGTGAAAATGTGTGTACAGCACCGCAACAATTGGTCGTGTTGTCACTGCGCGCAATTCTTTTATCGCTGCGCGCATTTCCTCAATTGATTCACCGGTGTCGATTGCAATAATGCCATCTGGTGCATCAACAAATGTTTGGTTGGATAAACCATTACCAACGAGACACCAGACGCCAGGGGAGACGGTATAAAACTTTCGCTCAAGCCTTTGCGACTGAGCAATGTGGTCGCGGTGTGCGACTTGGCCGTTAGCGAGCGTGACGCTCAGGTCACCGTTTGGCTCAAAACTGCGGCTGGGTTTTTTGTGCGACGAAGTCATCCCCGCAACAGTAACTACTTGTAGTGGCCAAGTACCTGCGCGGGGTCGGTCGAGACCGTGTCGGGCCAATTGGAATACCAAATATCGGCCGCGGAAGTACCCACGTGTAGTGGTGGTCGGTCAAAGCCTGCGATCGGTGGGAGGAGGGGTTCGACCACCACATCCCATCGGGGTTTGGAGAAATAGGGAAACGATTGGCGAGGTTTGCCAGATCGATTGAATACTCGGTGCGGTGTGGAGAGTAAACGTCCACCGCTCCACAGTTCGAGCATGTCGCCAACGTTCAACACCATTCCATTTGGTGGGCATTCTGCAGCTAACCACTCGTCGTTGCGATTGCGAACTTCGAGACCACCAATTGGGTCGTGGGCGAGCAGTGTGAGCAAGTTGAAATCTTTGTGTGGGTGTATGCCCCACGAATCTGACTGCGGTGGCATGGGTGGATAGTTCAGCAACGTCATGTTTGTCAATGGATCGGACATATACGAGAGCAAGATGTTTTTGTCAACGCCCATTTGATTGCACAATGCGATGATGAGGCGCTCGCTCACTTCGGTGAGTGCATTCCAATACGCCATAATCGGGGTTCGTACATCAGCAGAAATATTTGGCCACTTGTTTGGCCCATAGAGCGAACAGTTTGCAATTACCGGGTTACTTGGATCGGTTTCGTTGTGCAACTTCCACGCCTCGTATTGATCGGCAGTGCCTTTGCCTGAGTTTGGTGTGAAATATCCGAGTGGAACGAATCCTCGGTAGTTCCCTTTGACAACCATGTCTTGCATCAAAACTTCTCGAGGTGCATCAAAAACAGTTTTGACGGCATTACGCATGTTGGTAACTATTTCGTCGACAACTCCGTGTCCAACGATGATGGCAAAACCAATTTCGCTGAGAGCCGCATACAAATCGGCTGCATCACTGTTGTAGTCGGATGACCCAGTTGTGCTTGTTGCAAACGACTCAATCGAGATGATTGGAAGTGACTGGCCCATAAGGGCAATCTACTCTGCGCGGTTTTGTACGTGCTGAAACCCGAAGCGTCCCTTAATGCACAAGTTTCCGTGGGTGACAGAATGATCGCTAGGCGAAGTGACCTTGACGATTTCGTTGTCTTGCACATGCAAGGTGAGTGAGCAACCAACACCGCAGTAAGGGCAGATCGTGTCGGTCTGTGTCTGCTCTTCTTCTTTCCAAGTGCCAGCCTCACGCATGTTGTGCTCGCTTGTAAACATGAGTGCGCCGGTGGGGCAAACCTGAATGCAGTTACCGCAGTAGACGCATGCCGAATCGGTGAGATCCACATTGAATTCGGTCGAGATCCGAATGTCGAATCCACGGCCGGCGACTCCAATGGCAAAAGTGTTCTGCCATTGTTCGCCGCATGCGTCGACGCACTGGTAGCACATGATGCACTTTGAATAGTCGCGCACGTACAGCTCGTTGTCGATCTTGACTGGCTGCAACACATTGGAAACGCTTGAGCCGTCGGCTACATGGTGATGGCCAGTTGTTGCTTCGTCGCGATGTGTGGTTGGTGCTGCTGGTTTGCCGAATCGTGTTGGCTCGGCCTCGTATTCATCGTTCCAGCGAGCAACATTTTTTGTCAACGAAAGATCAACTGATGAACCGAGTAATTCAAGCACGAGTTTGCGGCTGTGGTCGGTGCGCTCGGTGTCAGTGCGCACCACCATGCCTGGCTCGACTTTGCGCGAACATGAAGGCACCAACACACGTGATCCTTCAACTTCGACCATGCAGACTCTGCAAGCATTCTTTGGCGTAATGGTGTCGCCAAAACACAAGGTGGGAATCTCTTTGCCCAAGGTGCGACATGCACTCAAAATCGTTTCGCCTTCTGCGACAGTCACTGACTGATCGTCAATGGTGAGTTGCACCGATCGGCGTACTTGTAAGCCAGTGGTCACTTGGGTGCTCATACTGCAAATACTTTCAGTTTGTTGATTGCCGAATCAATTGCGCTGTTGGCTGTCTGACCAAGTCCGCAAATGGAAGCATCTCGCATCACGGTGCCGAGTTCGCGAAGCAGTTCGATGTCTTGCGACTGAACACCTTTTGCCAAACGGGAGACGATCTCTTCTTGGCGCACGGTGCCCACGCGACAAGGTACGCACTGACCACACGATTCATCCCGAAAGAAGGCTGCGATGCGGCGAAGTTGGTCAACCATGTCGACCGACTGATCGAGAACCATGACTACACCGGATCCAAGACTTGAACCTGCCGCTCGTGTTGCTTCCATGGTGAGAGGTAGGTCGAGATCGTTTGGACCAACGAATCCTCCGGCTGCACCACCCAACAGAATCGCTTGCAACGTGGAGCCACTGCGCATTCCGCCGCCGAGATCAATCAACTGTCGAAGCGTGATGCCAAATTCAACTTCATAAATACCTGGTTTCGCGACTGCTCCAGACAAGCAGAACAACTTGCGGCCCTTCGAGCCCTCGGTGCCAAGTGCGGCGTATGCGGCTCCGCCATCTTTAACAATGGAGAGCACATTGACAAGCGTTTCGACGTTGTTGACGAGAGTCGGTTTGCCAAACACGCCAACTTCAACAGGGAATGGCGGTTTGTTGCGCGGTTCGCCGCGGTAGCCCTCAATCGAGTTGAAGATCGCTGTTTCTTCGCCGCAGATGTAAGCCCCTGCGCCACGAACAATCGACAGATTGAAATTGAATCCCGAACCCAAAATGCTGTCACCCAAAAATCCGTGCTTCTTGGATTCGTCGATTGCATGTTGCACGTTGCGAATTGCGCGCGGGTACTCGCCACGCAGATAAATAAATCCTTGCTCGCTTCCAGTAGCAAATGAAGCAATGATCATGGCTTCAACGAGAGCGAATGGATCACCTTCCATGATTACGCGATCCTTAAACGTGCCGGGCTCTGATTCATCGGCATTGCAAATTGAATAGTGGGGGAATGCAGGTTGACCAGCAACGGCGCCCCACTTGCGTCCTGTTGGAAACGCTGCACCTCCACGACCAACAAGACCAGAAGTGTTTACTTCGTCAATGACACCGTTTGCGCCGAGTTGGATTGCTTTGCGCAATGCATCAAAACCGCCGTGCTGTTGGTAGTCAGAAATTGAGAGTGGGTCAACTTTTCCGATGCGACCGAGAAGCACAAGTTTTGATGAGGAATCTTGCGCTTGTGGAGTTGCCGACACGACTGTCGCTTCGGTCTCGGGCCAACCACCCTTGGCAAGTGCATTGATCTGTACTGGCGTGGCAGGCGCAAGTACTTCATGGCGGGCTGGATCGCCAGCTTCAATGACGAGTACCGCTGGTGCGCGTTCGCAGGTTCCGAGACACGGCGATGGGTGAGTACCTTCAGGAAGTTGATCTTCTTTCAGGCCGCCCATTGCGCGACAGGCCAAGTCGATGCACACATGTACTTGACGCTTTGGTCGTTCGGTCATCGAGAACAACGCGTAGAAACTTGCAACGCCATAAATTTCGGCAGGAGCAACATCGAGTTGTTGTGCGATGTAGTTGATGGAGCCACGACTGATCCAACCGATGCGATCGTTTACCGCATGCAAAGTCGGCAACAACATGTGACGCAGATTGCGTAGTGCTTCGCCTGCCCGCGAGACGCGCAAATCTTGCTCACTTCTTTCGCCACCTTGCGTGTACTGGGTTGGCTTGCCGAGCACGCTGTCAACTGCGTCGCGCTCATCACGCGTCGCTACAGAAGAGTTGACTTTAAGATCCATGGCGACAACAGCGTAATGCTGGGCTATTCGCCAGCAACGGGAACGCGCTTGTCATTGACGGAAATCTTGT
>CAFBNR010000028.1_pt1 | contig 16008 bp, 17 predicted proteins | sample 7269321 | NCBI WGS metagenome assembly CAFBNR01 (sample SAMEA6814101, study PRJEB35770) | uncultured Acidimicrobium sp. | biome: Freshwater; feature: Freshwater reservoir; material: water | place: Czech Republic | collected 2017-07-26 | depth 30m m | reverse complement strand
GGGTCTGATGTAGCGGTTTTTTGTACGTACCCCGCAAGACGCATGGCGAGCCACAAGTCGATGTCATTGCCCGAAGCCGGACCGTCGGTACCAAGAGCAACATTGACGCCTTGCTTGTGCAACTCAACAATGCGCGCAGTACCACTTGCCAACTTGTAGTTGGATGCAGGGCAGTGCGTGACCGTTGCACCATGTTGTGCAATCATCGCAATGTCAGCGTCATTTAAATGCACACCATGGGCGAGGACCGCATTTGTGAGCAACTGCGTGTCGGCAAGCACTTGGATCGGTGTGCGACCATTGTGTCGTTTTGAGACGAGCGACATTTCGCCAACTGTCTCAGCAGCGTGCACATGAATGTGAGCACCGTGTTGTTTGGCGAGTGCGGAGATCTGGTTGAGGTGTTCTTCGCCAAGCAAATAAGTGCTGTGCGGGCTCAGCCAATTGAGTGAATCAAAACCATTTGGCAATGAGAGTTCTTGCTCACGCTTTTGAGAATCGGTGAGCCACTCGTTTGCCCAAGCCATGCGCTTGGCAATTGGCAATGGCTCTGGCCCGTCAGACTCAAGCAGGTTTGGGCCGCAGTGAATGCGCATGCCAGAGCGCGCTGCAACTTCAAGCGCTGCGTCTGGCAAGTAATACATGTCAAGTGCGGTGGTGATGCCGCCTAGCAGTGATTCAAGTGCGGCAAGTTCGGTGCCGGCTACAACAGCATCGTGCGATAACACTGCGATCTCTGCTGGCATGAGACGACCAAGAAAATCTTCCAAGTTCATGTCATCGCCGAGGCCGCGAAACAGCGTCATGCCCATGTGCGTGTGAGCATTGATCATGCCCGGCATAACAATGCCACCCTTGGCATCGATCACAGTAGGTGCAGTGTGGTCGAGTGCTCCAGCGGCAATTGCACGGATCTTGCGGTCAGCACCGACCACGATCGTTGCATCGTTGACAATGGTGCCCACGGCGTCGATGGTGACAACACAGGCGTGAGTGATTGCAAGAAGGTCTTGTGGGGTACTCATGAAAATTCTGTCGCTTTCGTTGTATCTATTTGTTTCAGCACGTCACGCAATAGTGCGCCAACTCGTTGAGCTGACTCTTTGCCGACCTGTAATACATCTTCGCCAGACAGAGGCTGTGGATTGATGCCTGCTGCAAGGTTTGTAGCGAGCGAGAGTGCGAGCACTCGCATACCCAAGTGCCGTGCAGCGATGGTTTCGAGCACGGTTGACATGCCAACCATGTCGGCACCGAGCGTGGCGATTGCACGAATTTCTGCTGGCGTTTCAAAATGTGGTCCGTGAAAACCAAAGTAGACAGCCTCATTGATTTCTGGAGAAACATTGCGCACGAGTGAGCGCAGTGATGAGTTGTATGCATCGGTGAGATCAACGAAGCGGCCAGCATGTGGTGCTGGTGGATTGTCGCCTGTGAGCGGAGAGTGACCCGTCATGTTGATGTGATCTTTGATCACTACGGGTTCGCCAATGGTCCACTCTTTTTGCAAACAACCTGCGCCGTTTGTGAGCAATGCGATTTTGCACCCGAGTGCATGTGCGACACGCACGCCGTGTACTACCGCATGCACTCCATGACCTTCGTACAAATGCGTGCGGCCGGTGAGTAGCAATACGCGAGTAGAACCGATGGTGATCGACTTGAGTGCACCACCGTGGCCGATGGCCGATGGGCGAGTGAATCCCGGAATGTCTGCAACGTTGATTGATTGCACAGGTGTCGATGAAACTTCTTCGAGAAGGCCTACGGCATCTGCCCAACCCGATCCGAGCACTACGAGGACATCATGGCGGTCACCGAATTGCGTACGAACCGCCTCGGCCGACCGTTCGGCAAGTGCAAAGGCTTCTTTGACCACAAGTCCCATATATAAAGGCTAGGCGCAAAAAGTAATAGCAAGGCGCATAAACAACTGGCCATACAGCAATGTTCCAAAAGACACGCACGCATCGGTAGCGTGGTGCGCTATGAACACGACTACAACAGCACCTCTCACAATTTCTCCAACTCGCGTATTGGCTGACTTGTTGCCAAAGCGTGCAACGCGCGCATCTGCTCTTACGCAAGATGTTGTTCTTGTCTTTGGGTTTGCCTTGCTGACGGCGCTTGCCGCGCAGATCGAAATTCCACTTGGGTTTACTCCGGTGCCGCTTACTGGCCAAACATTTGCAGTGCTTCTTGCGGGAGCAGTACTTGGTATGCGACGCGGTGCTTTGAGCCAACTCGTGTATTGGTTTGCAGGACTTACTGGCTTGCCTTTTTATTCGGGTGGGGCAGGTGGATGGGAGTCTGGAACTGGTGCGACACTCGGTTACCTCGTTGGATTCATGGTTGCAGCTGGCGCAATTGGATATCTTGCAGAGAAAAAGCAAGACAGAAACTTTGCAACATCATTGCCAGCGATGCTGCTCGGATCAACAATTATTTACGCATTTGGTGCAACGTGGTTGGCGCACAAAATTAATGTGCCACTAGCAAATGGCGATACAAATGCAATCAGTCTTGGCGTTGCTCCATTTTTGATCGGCGATTTGTTGAAAGCACTCATCGCAGCGGGACTCACGAGCACCGTGTGGACTGCAGTCGCTAAACGCAGCTAGTAACAGCGCTCTTAGCGCGAACGCTCAAGCTCGTACAGAGTTGTGCCACTGCCACGCGCAACCCACAAACCAGCGCCAGCTTGGACAAAGTGTCGATTGAGTCGCTTGCGATACCAATCTCCGGTGCGCGCATAGATATTTAAGTCGGTGGTCTTTTTGTCGACGGCATTGCGCAAGTCGGCCGATGTCGGTACTTCCAAGTACAACACGCCACGAGTTGCTTTTGCCAAATTGCCAATCGCTGCAACAGCCTGCTTGTCGTTGAGATACTGCAACACGCTGTGGCAAACAACGAGGTCAAATTGTCGCGTTGGAAACCATGAGGCGATGTCATGACATTCATGGTCGTATTTTTCACAAGCATGTTCGCTGATGTCAACTGACAATCGTTTTACTTTTGGATGGGTAGTTGCATACCAATCTCGCCAATAACCAAGACCTGCACCTACGTCGAGCACAGACCGCACAGGCACTTCCCACCACTGACACATTGCGTGCACCGCAGTGGCGAGTGTGTTGACCTTGGTGCGGCTGTGGACAGGGCTAGTTGAATAGAAGCGCTTGAAAAAAGCGGCATCAAATGTGTGGCGTGCCATGCATCTTGTGTAGCAGGTGAGCGTCCGCCGTTACGATTGTTACCGTTACGATTATTGCCAGACCTCAGTCGAGGTCACATTCGCAAGGAGCCAACATGTCGGTATATGAAACCAAGATTGCACGCCTCACTGGTGCAGGCAGCCCATTTGACGATGTGCTTGGCAAAGTGACTTTGCTTGTCAACGTTGCATCCAAGTGTGGTTTGACTCCGCAATACACAGCGATGCAGCAGTTGCACTCCGATTTGTCGGCAAAGGGTTTCAGCGTGCTTGGCGTGCCATGCAATCAGTTCATGGGCCAGGAGCCAGGAAATGCACAAGAGATCCAAGAGTTTTGCTCCACAACGTACGGGGTTGACTTTCCACTGAGCGAGAAAGTTGATGTCAATGGTGATGCACGCCACGCTCTGTACAAGTCATTGGTGACCTCGCCGGATGCCGAGGGGTACACCGGCGATATTCGTTGGAACTTCGAAAAGTTCTTGATCGGTCGTGACGGCAAAGTTGTTGCAAGGTTTGGTCCGCAAGTCGCACCAGACGCACCAGAAGTGATTGCTGCAATCACGTCTGCACTGGGCTGATCACAATGCTCAAAGTCGGTGCAGTTCAGATGTCGATGTCGACTGACATCGCAACGAATATTGCAACCGCCGAGCGTCTTGTGCGTCAAGCTGCATCGCAGGGTGCACAGGTTGTATTAATCCCAGAGCTTTTTGAGGGACACTATTTTTGCAAGGACGTTGATCCGAAGCATCTCAATCTTGCACTGCCTATTGACGGACATCCGACAATTGCCCATTTTCAACGCGTGGCAAAAGAACTCAATATTGTTCTGCCAGTCAGCGTGTTTGAACGCGCCAACGAAGCCTTGTTTAACACCGTTGCGATGATCGATGCAGATGGAACAGTGATGGGCATTTATCGCAAGAGCCACATTCCAGACGGCATCGGTTACAGCGAAAAGTATTATTTCAGTCCTGGTGATACTGGGTTTCGTGTTTGGAAGACACGACATGGAGCAATCGGTGTTGGTATTTGCTGGGATCAATGGTTTCCAGAATGCGCGCGATCGATGGCACTGCAAGGTGCGGACGTGTTGTTGTATCCAACCGCTATTGGCAGCGAACCACCAAACCCTTCGTGGGATTCTGCGCATCATTGGCAACGTGTGATGCAAGGGCATGCCGGAGCCAATATGGTTCCTGTTGTTGCGGCCAATCGAATTGGTCGTGAAGTTGGCGAACAAACAGAAATCACATTTTATGGATCTTCGTTTATCACCGATGCACTTGGCGCCAAAGTGGCAGAAGCCAATCGCACCGACGAGGGTGTTTTGGTAGCAACAATTGATTGCAGCGAAAACCGCAAGATGCGCAGCGCCTGGGGCTTGTTTCGCGACCGACGCCCAGAGTTGTATCGCGGCTTAACCACGTTTGATGGCACGACGTCGGGCAACTAATGCCGAGAATGCCAGGAGAGTTTGCTCCTCACGAACGCACAGTAATTGCATGGCCAACTCGTGACGACGTGTACGGCGATCATCTTGACGAAGCACGGGAAGCTCATGCTGCGTTAGCACGCACGATCTCGGGTTACGAGCCCGTAACCATGATTGCAAATCAGCAAGAAGCTGAGTACGCAGCAGAGTTGTGTGGCTCAACAGTCGACGTGGTGGCACTTCCAATTGATGATTCGTGGTTTAGAGACTCAGGCCCGATTTATGTCTTTGATGGCAATGATCGGTTGGCAGGCAACTGGATATTTAATGGCTGGGGCCAAAAGTTTGTGCCGTTTGATAAAGACGCTGCCGTTGCAAGTGCATGGGCCAAACACGCTGGTCATCCGGTGCGCAATATCGACATGGTGCTTGAAGGTGGATCAATCACATCTGATGGTGCCGGCTTGCTAGCCACAACCGAGCAATGTTTGTTGCACCCAAATCGCAACCCGCACTTGAACAAGGCTCAGATTGAACAACAATTGCGCAGTGAGTTTGATTTGAATGAAGTGATGTGGCTTCCACACGGATTGTCGATGGATGCCGACACGGACGGTCACGTAGACAATGTTGCGATCTTTATTGCTCCGCGCACGATGGTTTTTCAGACATGCAACGACAAATCAACGAGCGATCACCTGCGTCTTGAAGAAAACCGCAAGGTTGCTGAATCGTTTGGCGTGACAATGCACGAAATTCCTGTTTTGCCAGTGATCGAGTATCACGGCGAGCGCGTGCAGGTTCCGTATCTCAATTTTTACATGATCAATGGTGCAGTGATCGTGCCTGTCTGCGGTCACGCAGCGGACGACGACATGCTTGCGCTCATCGGAGAATACATTCCCGATCGCGACATCGTTGGTCTCGACATCGGTGGAATTCTTGCTTATGGTGGTGGTGGCATTCACTGCATCACGCAACAAATACCTACTGTTCTCTAACAGTTTCTAAACAGGCGCATCCATTGTGCGGAGTGGCAGTTGCTGCGACGGCAGGTTGTCCCACATGTCGGCAAGCAGATCTTCGCGTAGTGCACGCACGCTTGGGTCGTCCCAGCGATTGACATGTTGCAGTGGGTCGTGAGTCAGGTCGTAGAGCTCGCCTTCGCCGGCTCTGCTCATAGAGCCGTCAAGCGCGGCGGTGCACACCCAGTTATCGCGACAGATAGTGCGCAGATGCACAATTTTTCCAAACAAGACAGAATCCCATTCGGTGAGCACGCGTTCGTGACCAAGTTGTTCGGCTTCAGCCTGATGAATTGGTAAACGAGGCGCTTCTACGTAGCTCGGTTGAGCAATGCCTGCGATGTGCGCAAACGTTGCGGCAAGCGAAACGTGGCCAACAGGAGCAGAAACTCGAGCAGGTGCGATGTTGGCGCTTGGTGCTGGGCGCCAGATGAGAGGAAGTCGCATTAGTGAGTCGACGTGATATGGACCCTTAAAAAGTAGACCGAAGTCGCCTTGAAACTCGCCGTGATCAGTGGTGTACAACACGTCGAGATCGTTACCCCAACCACGCGATTCAATCGCACCCATCACCTTGGCAATGGCCTCATCAATCAATTCGTTTTCGACATGCGTATACGCATTTACTTCTCGTACTTGGTCTTGTGTCAGCGTTGCTGGTACCCAACGAGCCGGTGCTTCGTAGTTTGAAACAAATGTGCCGTCGTACCAACCGCGCCAATGGCGCAATTTGTCATCAAGTACGGCTTCGCGAGTAGTCGAATTTGCAATGTAGTTTTCTGGAAGATCGAGGTCTTGCCAACGGACGCGATGCATCTCTGAAGCCGGTGGATCCCATGGATGGTGTGGGTCGGGAAAACTCATCCAACAAAACCAGTCTTTATCTGCAGGCAGTGATTCAAGCCATGCAATCGTGCGTTGAGCAACCCACTCGGTGTGATACCACTCGGTGGGAATTGGGTTGACATGCACTTGCGGTGCTTTTGTGTCGCCACCACCCTCGGCATTGACTTGTAGTTCGTTGTCGAGAACGCGGTAATAACTTAAGACTGATTCGGGGTGATTGTCACGTATCCATTGCGAGTAGTGCAGTGCGCCTGCAGCGCCGTGAGTTGCGAGTTCCATGTGGTCAAAACCACGGTGCGGATCGTTTGGATTCTCGTTCGTAGTGCGATGGGCACCCATGCGGTTTTCGGTAAAGCGCAAAAATGGGTCGAGCAACGGCTCGAAGTGTGCTTTGCCGATGAGTGCAGTTGCATAACCGGTCTCACGCAGATCGGCTGCAATACTCGGCGCATCCTCTGGAAGCGGAACGCCGTTCATCCACACACCGTGAGTAGCGACGTGTTGACCGGTGAGCATGGTGCTGCGCGATGGCATGCACACCACGTTCTGCGGATGCGCACGATCAAAAGTGATGCCGTGCTTGCTCAAGGCGTCAATTGTCGGCGTGCGAGCAATCAATCCGCCATTGCATCCGAGTGCGTCATATCGCTGTTGGTCGGTGGTGATGAAAAGTATCTTGCGGCCCATTTATTTCCGATCAAACATTTCTTTTACTTTGGCAATACCAACACCCGCTGCACCACCGATTGGCAGCGCCAACACTTCTGGATCCATATCGGTCGAATACATCAACAGGCATCTATTAGGTCCGTCGGGAATCACATCAACTGTGCCGAGATGAAACGTGATCAGTGGATTGTTGACGATCTTGTATTGAAAGCGACGCAAGTCGTGGTCGAGAGTAACGATGTCTTCTTCAAACGTGATGCCGGCTGCAAGCTCGATCCAACGTTTGTTTCCCTCTACGCGACACGAAGTGATTGGAAACCATTCATGCAATCGTTCTGGTGCGCCAACAAAAGCCCACACTGTGTCGGCGTCGCACTCGATAAAGCTAAAGCGCCGGACGGTTCCCATATTTCAAATCTAATCTTTTTGCACTCGTACTGCACAAAGCGAACAATTTAATTATGAGGAATCTGCCAGTCGATGGGGTCTGTGCCGTTTGCTTGAAGCGCATGATTGATTTGAGAAAAGGGTTTTGAGCCAAAGAAACCATTGTGCGCAGACAACGGGCTTGGGTGAGCAGACTCGATGATTGTGTGTTGCGGTTGTGTGATTAACGATTTTTTCTTGCGTGCAAAAGCACCCCACAACACAAACACAATTGGCGACGTCAGTGATCCGAGTGTGTGTACAACAGCATCAGTAAAAACTTCCCAACCGTGACCTTGATGTGTACCGGCACCATCATGTCGAACCGTCAGTGTTGTATTGAGTAGCAACACACCTTGCTGTGCCCATGTGGTCAGGTCTCCACTTGACGAAGGCTCTATGTCGCAGTCTGCTTGCAACTCTTTGTAGATGTTGCGCAGCGATGGAGGGATCTTGACGCCGTTTGTGACAGAGAAACACAGACCGTTTGCTTGTCCTTGGGAGTGATACGGGTCTTGCCCAAGAATCACTACTCGCACATCGTGTGGCGCGATGAGCTCGAATGCACGAAATGTTGCACCTAACGGTGGGTAGACGGTTGCGGTTTGTCGTTCAGCAGCAACAAAGTCTTGCAAACTTGTCCAATATGGTTGTGCAAGTTCGTGGGAAAGTAGGTCGTGCCACTGCAGTGGCAATTGATCAGACATTGTGCGTTGATCCTTCGTCATCCACCAAAAATTCGGTAGGTGCGTTCTGCTGGCCCAAGTCCAAAGTGTTTATTCCACGCGCTTGCTAGTACTAGTGCAACGACGTAGAACGACAGCGACAATACGAGTGCTGTGTCTAGTCCGGTGGCACCCACCCAATGCAGTCGATGTACGACAAGATTGAAAAATACGACATGCAGTAAATACACCGACAGCGTCATGCGTCCCGCACGCGCAAGCAACTGCACACCAACCGCATGAGGCGCACGCTCAACTACAAGTGAAACGAAACAGAGCGCAACGACAGCGGTTGCAAGTGTGCCGAGCGAAAACAAAATACTGCGATCTAGTGGCTGGGTGGACAACAGTTTTGCAATAATGACGTCGCGGTTAGAAATCTGCGGGGATGGCGTGAAGAGAAAGTTGGCACCATGCGTGGTGAGCATGAGGAGAATTGCCGCAAACATGAGTCGTATGCGAATCTCGGTGAATCGATGGATGTGCCGTCCGATCACGATGCCGGCAATAAAAAATGCGATCCATGGAAATACAGGGTGGGTGTAGTCGACAAATGTGCGGATGAGCAGATTGCGTGGCGAGTCAGGTGTGGGTGAGAGCCAGCGAGTGTTGTTGCCATCGAGCAATTGGCTTGCTCTCCACCATGAAGTTCCTGCCGCGACGACAATACTTGTGGCACATAAGCCAATGAGTTGTCGAGATGACCACGTGAATACCGCTGCTGCGATGATGAAATACGCACCGTAATAGAAGAGGATTGTGCCGGGCCAGATCCATTGAACAAAATAGCCTGCAAAGTAGAGCAATGTCCCGCGACGTAAGAGAACAATGCGAGCGTGTTGAATATCGACATGGTTGTTGGACTCGCGCGCGCGTTGAGTAAACAAACTCACACCGATTCCTGCAATCAATACAAACGTTGCGGCAAATCGTGTTGTGAGTGGACCGGAAAGTGGGTTGAACATGCGGTCCCACATCGATGGGTGATCGGGGTACATCGACTGGGCGCCGTTGAGATAGGCGTGAAAATTCATGACAACAACACCGAACAATGCAATAGCTCGAGCAACATCGAGACTCTCGATCCGCGATTGTGGATTCACGAGATGAGTTATTTCCAAGTTATGGTGTCGACGAATACTCGTGTGAGTGGTTGCTGCACGTCAACAATGTCATTGACTGTTGGGCAAGTTGCTCCATCTTGTATAAACAGAATCGTTGAGTGCATGTGTGGCGGCTCAAGCATCGTGATGCGTTGTTTCGCAAAATGAAATGGGCTGAGATCTCCAGCATTTGTCGTGACGCCGTGGCTTGATCCACAACCAACTACAACGAGTGACCCGCTGCCAGTAATCGGTGTGTTGCGATAGCCGGCTGTTCCGCCATTGACACGGCTCACATCCAAGACATCGGCGCAGAGTGTGAGCATCGACTTGTCACCGAGCCATAAAGAAGTGCCAGAGCGTGCGATGATGCTGCGTTGTTGATTCGCAGCTCGCAATGCATTGAGCGATTCGGCATCAACGTGGCTGACATACATCGGCAAATTGTTTGGAACGTTGTTGAGCCATTGCGCAATTTCTTGTGCATGATCAGTAGTTGCACCATCGAGTGGTGGGTGCACCGACCAACCGTGCTGTTTGAAGCCAGCAGCATTGACAGCGTCAACGACAGATGCGACTTCGGAGACTGCAACACCAAAACGTTGCACGCTCGATCGGAGTTTGATGATGACGCGTCCACTCCAACCATGAGACATGAGCGTGTTGACGTGGTGCACTGATCCAACAACAAGCACCGCATTGCTTGGTAGCGAAGAGGGCAACTCGTTACCAACAGGGGTGAGCACGATTGGCGTGTGCGATGCAGGAATGTCATGGGCTTCGAAGACCGTGCCGACCGCAATTTCGGTAGCGAATTGCATTGCCTGTTCAATCAAGATTGGACGGCCAAACCCATAACCGTTGCCCTTGACTACCGGCACAAGCTGCTTGTTCTTCCCAAGCAGCGCGGCCTGGGCGTGCACATGGCTGAGCCAGGCTTGGCGGTTGACTGTCAGGCGCAAAGTCATGCGTCTTCACGGTATCTGAAGGGTTTGGATGAGCCATTTAAACCCGACTTGTTAAGTCAACAATCGCCCTTTAGGCTGACTTCATGGCCAAATTGTTCAGTTTCCCCAACCCCGTTAACGAAACATCTGCCCGCATCGTTGCTGGAGGGGCTGTCGTCATGGGCACCTTGTTTGCCGCAACTGGCAGTGGCTGGATCTTGGCAGTGTTGACCTATGGCTTTATCGCACGAGTACTCACAGGCCCAACCTTGAGCCCGCTTGGCCGGCTTTCGACACAAGTGATCACACCGTTACTCACGCCATTGATGAACGGTGAACATCGAATGGTGCCTGGCCCACCAAAAAGATTTGCCCAAGGTATTGGTGCAACATTTGGCATCGTCGCAAGCGCGTTGTTTGTAAGCGGAGCAGCAACCGAAGCACGTTTTGTTATTGCAGCGCTTGTCGGTGCAGCATTTCTTGAATCAGCATTTGCGCTCTGTCTTGGTTGCATCATGTTTGGTTGGCTCATGAAAGCCGGCGTAATTCCTGAAGAAGTTTGCGAAGAGTGTAATAACTTCAGTGTGCGTTCTTTGGCCACGACGTCAAGTCGGGCTTAAGCGCATCAAAGTTTTGATTTTCAATTGCGCCTTTCCATACACCAACTCCGTACGCGGCATCGTCCAGCACGCGTAACGCAGTAAACCGAATTGGATCGAGCTTTGGTCGGCCTTTCCACCATTCATACATTGATGGAACCACTGCGGCGGTAATTAACACCCAGCGCATTCGTTTGGAGAACAGTGCGAGCACAACCGCAATTGGCCACCACACTCGAGTGATGGCTGAAGCAATCGTGCGACCAGCATGCAAGTTGCCAAGGCCAGCCAATCGTGCAGACTCTTCGACAGCATTAGGTATGTCGCGCAGTTTGCGGGCAAGTGCTGCGATGGTTCCTACACCAACAAGTGCGCCGAAGATTGGGTAGCCGAGCGCAATAAGTGCCCACATGCCAGCCGAATATCCACTCACTCGCACAGGAGCAAGTGCGCCCTTGTGTCTCTGCGCCAATGCAGCGGCCGATGTGCCGTAGCCGATTCGTTGCGCAACAAAATCGCTGACGGTTGATCGTGGCAAGTGGGTGCATACTGCGGATGGCTGGTAACGACAGCACCAACCCGCGGCGTCAAGACGCCACAGTGCGTCAACGTCTTCACCTACCTGCAATGTTTCGTCGAATCCATTGATCTGACGCATTGCTTCGGTTCGACACAACCACATCGCAGATGGTGTGTAACTCACACGCGTACCCTTGCGAATGCGGCCTTCAAGAGGACCAAGATCGAGCGGTGATCTCGACACTTCGTAAGCAGCTAACGCACCTTCGGTGGCTGCACTGACTATGCGCGGCGCAACAAGGCCAACGCGCTCATCGGAGAAAAACGACAGAAGTTCAATTAATGCGTTCTTTTCGAGGGTCACATCCACATCGATAAACGCAACAAATGGAGTGGTGACAAACTGCAAACCGTGGTTACGCGCAGCGCCTGGCCCCTTGTTTTGGTCGAGCGAAACAACTCGTGCACCTGCAATGTCGGAAATTGCATGAGGTGATGCATCGTTCACAACGATGATGGTTGCAGCGGTTGTGGAGAGGTTGGTCAGAGCGTCAACGAGTGATTTGAGTAAGCGCGCATCTTTGGAATTACGCACATGCGCAGGTATCACGATGCTGACATCGGCAAGCGTGAAAGGTTGCTCGCTTCCAACGATGTGAGTTGGATGAATCGCGCCGGCATCGAGCAGTCGGTTGGTGAGCGTTTCGTGACCTGGCGGAAGTGGCAATCCGATCTCGAGCAACTCCGCAACGCGTCGTCCTTCCTCGCTCAACGTAAACATTTTGAGAGGCGAGCCTGCGAACACCATGAGACCGCGCACTGGACGACGCCAAGACGGATCAACAATGAAGTGCGGCTGATTGATGAGGTCGGTCATGGTCGTTCGATGTGGGTTGTGTAATTGTTAGTTCATGTGTTCATGAATAAAGGTAACGAGATCGTGAGTTAATTGCGAGAGCAAATTGAGACCGTTCTGAGATGTTGCAGCAGTCGGGTCGCCTAACACGCCATTTAAGGAAACAGCACGTACTCCGCCACTGCGCAATTGCGCGGAAATCTCGCCGATCGGTGTAATTGATCCAGCCTCGGCCATTGCCATGTTGACTTGCACTGGGTTGATAGCAAGCATCATCGAAGTCTCGCTTGCACCAGCATGTGCATCGCCGTGTTCGATGCGCGGCCACCACGAGGCAACTTTGCGTTGCTCGCTGGTCAGCGTGCGAACTGCGGCAGTTACAGCTTCAGCATTTCCGCCATGACCATTTACGAACACCACGCCATCGCACCAATCGGCTGATCGAACGATTTCGATCAACACTTGAGTGAGGACAGCAGTACCAATAGACAATGTGCCTGCGAAACCAGCGTGCTCACCACTTGCAGAGATAGTCAGACTCGGAGCAATCAACATGCGGTTGTCTTGCTGCGCTGCTTGTGCACATAGGTACTGCGCTATTTGGGTATCCGTGTCAAGCGGCAGGTGAGGACCATGCTGTTCACAGGATCCGAGCGGCAATAACAACACCGTTGCTTGGCGACTCGCAATCTCCGTCCAAGTTTGGTTGGTGATGTTGTTGGCCACGCCAAAGACTAAGCGCGAATGCGTTTGCGCACAAAGCGAAACACTTCAATGAGCACAGTTGCGCTTAATGCGCCACCGAATGCAACCAGAAATGCTTTGGTGTGATTATCTTGGAATGTTTTTCCGCCAACATAACCAAGTAGCGACGCGTAGAGCGCCCAAATTGATGCGGCAGCAACTATCCACCCAATGAACCAGCGATGGTCACGGCGCGTGATGCCACACGTGAGAGTGAGAATGGTTCGACCACCAGGAATGAATCGTGCGGTGATAAGCAAGAGTCCGCCACGTTGTTCTATTTGATGGATAACTTTTTCTAATCTCTGCTGGCTTTTCTCATTGCGTGTATATCGCTTGAGGATTCGCTCGCTTGCTTCGCGACCAATGAGGTACGACATGTTGTCACCAATGAAGGCGCCTGCTGCAGCCACGAGTATCACGAGCGCAATTGAAAGATGTCCGGATCCCGCGCTCACGCCACCCACAATGACGAGTGTTTCGCTTGGAACGACTGGTATCACCGAGTCGGCAACCGCGATTGCAAAGATGATCAAGTAAAACCATGGTGACGATGAAAAGTGCTCAAGCCAAGCAAAAAAGTCGTTGAGCTGATTCATTACATATAACGCAAAAACTTTAAGCGTTTTCCTCGTGAGCCTTGAGTCGACGAATGTTTGGTAGATGGCGAATAACGATCATGGCAACGAGACCTACTGATGCAGCCAACTCCCACATGTTGTCGTTGCGCCAGATGGCAACGTACACCGGAACAGCAATGGTGATGATTAATGAAGCAACAGACGACTTGCCCGTTGTTTTGCGCAGCACGAACCATGAAGTGCACAAGATCAAACTCATGACGGGGTACAGCACATACATCACGCCACCGCCAGTTGCGACTCCTTTGCCACCAACAAACTTGCGTGTAACTGGAAATGTGTGACCAATTACTGCGGCGTAACCGCATGCATACGCAAGGTACGAGACACGAAGCGCGTCTGGTTGCGTGTTCATTACGAACCATGCAAGAGCCACTGAGGCAGAACCCTTGAGCACATCGGCAACAAACACAACAAGCCCGTATTTCCAACCGAGCAATCGCACAACATTGGATGTGCCAGGATTGCCAGAACCCGCAGCAGTGACATCAACACCTCCGCGTTTTGCAACGATGAGTGCACTTGGAAACGTGCCAAGAAAATACGAAACAATGATGACACCAATAACCAGCAGTGGATTGACGTCGTTCATACCCGTTCCATTCGTTGCACTGCTTCTTTGGATGATGCCAGCCGTGGAGTATTGATCTTTACAGATCTTGAGTGGTCCATTGACGGCTTGGGGATGAGGCTGATTGTCGCTGACTTGACGAGTTCTTCACCGTGGCCTGTGACGCACTCTGGGTCTGGTCCATCAATTGGTATACCGGTAAAAAACTTGGCGGCCATGCATCCACCTTGGCAGGCGTCATAGCTGCCACAAGCCGAACACGCGCCTTCTGACTCTGGCTCGCGTAGCGACAAGAAGAGGTCGCTTTCTTTCCACACCTTGGTGAAACCGCCCTCACTCAAGAGTGAGCCAGCTTTAAATTGATCATGAATAACGAATGGGCATGCATACACGTCGCCAATTGGGTCGATCAAGCACACCACACGTCCAGCACCGCACAAGTTGAGACCGGGGAGTGACTCGCCAAATGCGTTTAAGTGGAAAAACGAATCACCTGTGAGCACGTTCTCTCCGTGCTTCATCAACCAGTCATAAATCTGACGCTGCTGTTGTTGCGTTGGATGCAACTCATCCCACGTATCAGCACCTCGGCCCGATGGTCGCAGGCGAGTGATGCGCAATTGTGCTCCATACGAATCGGCGAGCGCCTTGAATGCATCGAGTTGGTCAACGTTGTGTCGTGTGACAACCACAGAAATTTTGAATTGTCCAAAGTTGGCATCGCGCAAATGATTCATCGCCGCAATTGCTGTTGCGTACGAACCTTTGCCGCGCACCGCATCATTAGTGGCTGCATCTACGCCGTCGAGACTGATTTGAATGTCGAGATAATTCATTGACGCCAAGCGCCGCGCATTTTCGGCAGTGATGAATGTGCCGTTCGTCGAAAACTTGACACCAATGTTGTTGGTCTCTGCGTGTTCAAGAATCTCAAAAAAATCTTTGCGAATCATTGGCTCGCCGCCACCAATGTTGATATAGAAAACTTGCAAGTCTCGCAATTCGTCGAGAACTGCTTTTGCTTGATCAGTTGAAAGTTCGCGTGGGTCTCTTGTACCGCTACTCGACAAACAGTGCACGCACTGCAAGTTGCAGGCGTAGGTAATTTCCCATGTCAGGCAAATTGGTGCGTCAAGACCAGCCTTGAGTTGTGTTGAAAGCGCTTTACCTGACACGAATAATGTCCGATGCAGCGAGTGAGTCAATGGCTTCTATAAAACTTGGCCAGCGCGACGGCTGAATATTGTGCGCACCAAGTGCGTCTTGCAGCGTTGCGTAGTCGGCGACGTCGCGCACAACAGCAACGACGTCGGGATGTTTTAAGAAAACAAGTTTGCGATTTCCGTAGTGATATGCGAGTGCGCCAAAGTATTCAGGTCGCAGCGCTACTTGCGGATTCAATTCGCATGCTGTTTCCAGCGTGATTGACATGATGTGCTAGTCGAAAAACGAGATTTAGTAGACGCCGCACATGCCGTCGATGGAGATTTCTTCGACGAGCAGTTCGGTGACTTCTTGTTGGACGGCCTGATTTGCCGAGTCCGCTACTGGCACGATTTCGCTTATTTGGGCTGTTGCTGTGGGTTCCATTACCTGCCAACAATACTCAAATGGCCCCTCTCGGGCTAGCGTCAGCGTAGGAAGTACGGGAACAATTAGGGGGAAATCGTGAAGACAAAAGC
>CAFBNR010000026.1_pt1 | contig 17217 bp, 19 predicted proteins | sample 7269321 | NCBI WGS metagenome assembly CAFBNR01 (sample SAMEA6814101, study PRJEB35770) | uncultured Acidimicrobium sp. | biome: Freshwater; feature: Freshwater reservoir; material: water | place: Czech Republic | collected 2017-07-26 | depth 30m m | reverse complement strand
GCTGCGCACGCAAGTAGTGGCCACCCAAAATTGGATTGATCGAGCATCCATCCCGCCGCAATTGGTGGGAGTGCTGTTGCGAGGCTGCGTGGCACGTTGGTGATGCTCGCTGCGGCTGCGCGTTCGGGCGGAGTTACGACCGCCATGACATAACTCTGGCGTGCAGGAACATCCATTTGTGAAAGCAGACCGCGCAAAATAAACAGTGTCATTGCGAGCCAAACGTTTGGCATGAACACAACGCCAACGAGCAACAAGCTTGCAGGGATGTGAGTGAAGACCATCGTGCGCACCAGCCCGATTCGTTTGGCAACGCGCACAGAAAGCAAAGAAGAAAATGCAGAGAGGACGCCTGTTGCAAAAAAGATTGCTCCGAGCGTGCTCACTGCAAGATCAAATTTGTGGAAAACCCAGAGTGCGAAAATTGCTTGCGTGGCAAACCCTCCGCCAAATGAGTCGAGGCTAAACAGCGCGGCAAGTTTGTAGACGACTCGGCGCGACTCGGTCAGTGCATGGGGTGCGTTCGTCGGGTGAGTATTGGCATGACTGGACAATCGTTGATATATGAAAAGCACAACAACTCCCGCAAGTGCATACATCACGAACGTACATCTGTATCCGGCGAGCGAACTGTGGTTGTAACGCAGGGCGAGCCAGAGTGGGATGCCAGCGCAGAGCGCACCTATTGAGCCAACGAGAGCACCACTGAGGTTGTACAGGGCAAACATGGAGGTGCGATCTGAGTCGGATACCGCTTGCGAAACCGATGCCTGTTCGAGGGGCAAAAACATGCTCACATCTCCAGCAGACGGATTCATCGTGCCCAAGAATCCGATTACGAGTAACGCGATAAAACTCGTCGTGACGCCAAAAGCAACTCCCGTTGCGATCATGATGCACGATGCGTAAATAAGTAAGCGCGCCGGCGCGACTCGGTGAGCGATGAGACCAGTGCCAATGGTGAAAATGGCAGAACCCAAAAGTGATGCGGTGATCACCGCGCCAATTTGCACCCCACTAAAACCAAGTGCCAGCAAATAGGCAGGCAACATGACATAGACCATGCCATCCACGAACCCACGAATACCTCGCGTGCCAATGAGCATTCGGCCATCGGAGGAGGCGCTTTCGGGGACATTAAGCCAGCCAGTTCTCACATGTGTACGGTAGTTGCTGTACCAACTAGTGTCTTGTCACGTGCCACCAATTGATTTAACCCGTGACGACGGGGTGCGATACGACGCAGTTGCCATTGGTAACGCATTGGTTGACGTAATCGCTGCAGTCGAAGATCAGTTTCTTGAAGTTGAGCAAGTTGTCAAAGGCTCGATGACATTGGTTGATACTGAGCGTTCGGCGCATCTATATTCACGCATCACTAAACCAACTCAAACAAGTGGTGGCTCTGCGGCGAATACTGCATATGGACTAGCAAGTCTTGGTGGGCGAGCAGGATTCATTGGCAAAATTGCCGACGATGAATTGGGCCGAGTTTTTGGAAATGACATGAAGACCGTCGGTGTTGGGTTTCATCCAGGCGCTACATCTACAACTGAACCGACAGGTCGTTGCATCATTGCGGTTACTCCAGATGGCCAGCGTTCGATGAGCACGTTTTTGGGCGCTGCGAGCTTGCTCGACCCTGCAGATATTTCACGTGAAGCTGTTTCGTCTGGTGCAGTCTTGTTTCTTGAGGGTTACTTGTTTGACCGTGATTTAGCAAAAGAAGCATTTCGCACTGCATCAAAATATGCGCATGAAGCCGGACGCAAAGTTTCACTCACACTTTCGGATTCTTTTTGTGTTGATCGCCACCGCGATGACTTCATGGCGCTGATTAAGAACGACATCGATATTTTGTTCTGCAATGAATTTGAATTGCAGTCGCTTTACCAAACAAGTTCGTATGAAGAAGCCCTTGGCAAATTGCGCCACGATTGCGAGTTTGGTGCTGTCACGCGCGACAAACGAGGCTCAGTTGTCATTAATGGTGACGATGTTGTGCACATTGAGCCAGAGCCAGTTGATCAAGTAGTTGATGCAACAGGTGCCGGCGACATGTACGCAGCGGGCTTTTTGTTTGGCTTTACTCGCGGCATGAAGATTGAAGATTGCGGAAGACTCGGATCACTTTCGGCATCAGAAGTAATTACGCATGTTGGGCCACGCCCATTGGTGCAGCTGAGCAGCCTGATTCCAAACCACTTACGCTGATTCGGGCGGCACAAACTGCAATTTGAGATCACCAAGATTGATCAGCGTTGATGCAACCCAATGGCCAAGAGCGCCAAAGTGTTCATCGAGCACCGCACTTGTGCCATCTTGCAAGGTTTCTTCTGCAAGCTCGTATTCGCCCTCGTAAGTAATTTCGAGCGCGTAGTCGGTGTTATCGCTAGTGGTTGGATGACCGATTTCGATCGTGATGTTGTCGCGCTCGAGTTTGCCATTACCAACAACTGGGCTGTACATGACCGCCACATCATCGACGGCCGAAGGGTCTGGTTGCTGTGCGAGTCGCTGAACGCGAAACACGACTTCAATTTCGATTGAAGGATTGTGATCGAGAACTTCTTCTACATACCAACTGCGATAAGCGGCTTGGCTGCGACTGGGCCAATTGAACGTGATGTGTGCAACCACCCGTGGTGGTTGACCTTCGCCGGGCAATCCATAACTCGTTTCCCACACCAAGTCTCCGAGCAAAATGTCGGACTGTAGATGTTCTTCAAACGCTTGGCGCTCGAGAAATGCATTGCCAAAAGCGTCGCGAAGAGCACTGATTGCATCGGTGAAGACATGGTCGAGCATGCGTATTTAGAGTAGTCGCTAACCTTGAGCCATGGCATTGGTCTTACTTGAAATTGCAGATGGTGTAGCAAAACTCACACTGAACAACCCAGACGAGCGCAACACCATGACTGCGCCGATGGTTGCCGAAATCGTTGCGGCGATGGATCGCATTGAAGGCGACAGCGCGATCGGTGCACTCGTTGTGACAGGTACTGCGCCAGCTTTTTGTGCAGGTGCCAATCTGGGAAACCTTGCAGAAGCCGATGGCGATTCACTTGGCGTGATCTATGAAGGTTTCTTACGTATTGCGCGCAGCCCGTTGCCAACTATCGCGGCGGTCAATGGCGCTGCAGTGGGAGCAGGAATGAATTTGGCACTTGGTTGCGACGTGCGCATCGCTGCAAAACGGGCCAAGTTCGATACACGATTTTTGCAACTCGGTATTCACCCGGGCGGCGGACATACATGGATGTTGCGTCGAATTGTTGGACCACAAGTGACAGCAGCGACCGTGCTGTTTGGAGAAGTGCTCGATGGTACTGAAGCGCAACGAGTTGGGCTTGCGTATCGCTGCGTTGAAGATGCAGATTTGCTTGTCGTTGCTCATGAGATGGCCGCTCGTGCTGCAAGTGCACCACGCGAACTTGTCATTGAAACTAAAAAAACTCTTGCGGCAATGGCCGATGTGCAAACGCATCCAGAGGCCGTGGCGCGCGAACTTACTCCGCAATTGTGGAGTACCCGCCAACCTTGGTTCGCCGAGCGTTTGGCTGCGCTACAAGCAAAAATCACAAAAAAATAGGTTTGCCAAGCGCAGAAAAGCGCATGCCGGTGCAAAGTCGCGCCGATGGCAACAGTGGGTGTACGGTGAAACTCAGGTAGCTAGCAGTGTTGAATTCGTCAGTATCGAGAGATATGAAAGGCGGGGGAAGCAATGAGCAAGCGTCACAAACACCGACAGGTGGTGTTGCCACCAACAATTGAGACTCGAGCACATGCTCACAGTGAGCGTCACCGAGTGAACTCAGAGTTGCATCTGGTGACCAATCTCGTGAGTCACGGGGTAGAGCCCGACGATGTTGTCGAGCCTGGTCCGGCATGGAAACCGTTGCATCATCACGATGCAGAAGTTGGTATTGAGCATTCGCGCAAACAAGCCATCAAACATTGGAAGACAAAAGCTTGGAAGCGACGCAAAGTCGTGCGCAAACAACGAGCGCTTGAAATAGAACATCTTCGCGACATCGCATAGCTCGTTGTATTGATTGATGTGTTTTAGAGCCACTCAGCGCTGAGTTGGGCGCTGCGTTGGCGCCATTCTTCAACCGTGAATCCGTAGCGCACGTGATCTTCCCACACGCCATTAATTTCTAGAAAACGCTCAGCCAAACCCTCTTCACGAATATCTAGCTTTTCCATCACGCGACGACTGTTGTGATTGCGCGGGATGATGCAGATTTCCATGCGATGCAAGCCGAGCTCTTCGAATGCGTACTTTGACACCACGAGCACAGCTTCTGACATGTAGCTTTTGCCCGCACGCGCCTCATCGATCCAGTAGCCAATCGTGCCGCATTGCATAGCGCTGCGCACAACGTTGTTGATGTTGACTTCGCCGGCGAATGAGCCGTCAATGAAGATTCCGAATGCATACGAGCCACCAGTTTGGCGCTCGCGATCACGTGCAACGCAGCGATTGTTGAATGCATCGCGATTGGTTGAAGGATCTGGAAGATGTGCGGATTTGATTGGCTCCCATTTGCTGAGCCATTCGCCATTGCGGTGGCGAACTTCGCTCCATGCTTCAAAGTCTGTTGCATTGAGCGGCCGCACAACAATGCGTTTGCCGTAGAGGCGCAATGGTGCGCCTGCTGAGGTGACAACGCTTGCTGGGTGTAGTCCTTGACTTGATGGCGAACTCATTGTGGATCCAGTATGTGTTGCACAACGCCGTCAAGCAAATTGTGTACAGAGATAGTGACAGAAGGTATTCGCAGACGGCGCATGACACCCACGAGCGCACAACAACCGCCAACAATCACGTCTGCTCGCTCGGGTGGTAATCCGGGGTTTGATTTGCGGTCGGTGAGTGACTCGGTGGCAAGAGTGCGAAAAACATCTTCGGCGGCTTCTCGTGTGAGGGTCATGCCATGCAGTGCAACAGGATCAAAACGCGCAATGCCCAACTCGACGGCAGCGATGGTCACGATGGTGCCGGCAACGCCGACGACTCTGGTTGCTTCCAGCACTTGTGGTTGTTCACGAACGAGATCATCCATGAAGTCGGTAACGAGACCGATTGCATTGGTGAGTTCTTCGGGTTTCGGCGGGTCGCGGTGCAACTCTGTTTCGGAGAGCACAACTGCGCCAACTGGAAAACTTGACACGTGTTGCAATGTGTTTCCTGTGCCGAACATGACTTCGGTTGAGCCACCACCAATATCGACAACGATGGTGATGCCATTGTGTGGCTCGAGTTTGCTTAAGGCTCCGCGAAATGCGAGTTGTCCTTCTTCTGTGCCAGAAATAATTTCGGGGCGCTTGCCCAAAATGGTTTCGGCTTGATCAAGAAATGTGTTGGCATTGGACGCTCGACGACATGCCTCGGTCGCTGTAACGCGAAAGGTTTCGACTTTGTGCTGTTGTAACAGCGATGCATAATTTGCAAGTTGCTGCACGGTTGTCGCAATCGCATCGTCATCAAGCAACCCTGATGCAGCGACGCCTTTACCGAGACGAGTGACGTTGACTTCGCGCACAATCTCGTTGCCGTGAGGATCAACAATCAACAAATTGGTGGAGTTGGTACCGATATCGATTGCCGCAACGGGCGAAGTGAAAATAGGGCGAGAGCGCTTATTGATCACGGCAGAATTTTCAGTGACAACGTAGTCGTCTCGCGAAATGTTCAGTTTGTCGGCCACCCATTGACCCACTGGGTCGTCGCCAACTGCAAGCCACCAACCGAAATGCGCATGCAAGCATTTGACTCCAATACGCGTGCCGCCAACACCGCCAAATGGTCGTGGGCCCGTGTGCGTCGGGTCAATCGCTGCATCGCGTTCTGCCGCGTAACGGCTGTGCGTTTCTTCGAGCGCTATTGGCCCTATGTCTGCTTCGGCTTGATTAACGCCGCCGCTTGCTTCGAGCCGTCCAACAATTACTGTCTCATGCTCGCCCAATAACCAATATCTCGTTGGCATTGGAGTTCCGTCATCGAGAAACGGTGCGTTGCGCAATACAACCGGGTCGCCACTTTTGGAGCGAACAACGATTTCAAATTGTCCTTGAGGAACGCGACCCAAAAGCTCGCCGACTCGGGCATAGTCGGCAGGATTCATGGGCTACAAAAATTTGATTGCGGCAATCACAACCACAATGAGGGCAACGACAACAGGAATAGCGCGCTTGAGTATTGGTGCACCAGCAGTGCCGAGCAGATCGAGTGGCGCAACTTCGGCGCTCTCAATCTTGCGAATTTGTGGACTTGCAGTTGTGTTTGCTGCAGTCGTAGTAGCCGCTGGCGCAGTCGTAGTAGCCGCTGGCGCAGATGTAGTTGCTGGCGAACTGGTGATCAACTGATTGAGGTTCTCCGAAAATTGTGCAAGGAGTTTGTCGCTCACGTCGGCAAGTGCGCCACGACCAAACTGTGCAACTTTGCCCGAGATGGTGAGGTCGGTGACAACGGTGCATTTTGTAGACGTTGGAGTGACCGAGGTGAGTTGGGCTGTGATGATTGCGGACGCCGTGCCCTTGCCTGTGGTGTCGCGACCTTCGCCTTTGAGCGATGCGGTGTGGGCCAGATCGTCGCGCGAGATAAAACTTGCCTGACCCTTGAACTGAGCAACGATTGGGCCAACCTTGATTTTGACTTGACCACGGTAAACATCACCCTCAACTTCGGTGAGTTGCGCCCCTGGCAAGCACGGCGCAATGCGCTCGAGGTCGGTGAGAATAACCCATGCGTCATTGACCGGAACATTGACAACGAATTCGTGATTCAGATCCATTACACAATTCTCCGAGATTCGACAATGAGTTTGCTTGCCTGTTCGAGATCTTCAATCGTGTCGATGTCGATTGCTGACCCATGACAGGATACTTCACTGACAAGTTGATGATGAGAGCGCAATAAATTACGAGCACCTTCGTCGCCTGTTGTTGGCACGTGCGACCACATCTCTGCATGCAACTTGACGGGGTTGCCGCGCTTGGTGTCGTATGTCGCAACAGCAAGCGGGGAAGTACTGCTTGCAACACGTTGCCAAGCACTTGGTGGCACACACGGTTGATCGGCGAGACCGACGACCACTGCTTGTGCACCGAGTGATGCGGCGTATTCAATTGCGCAGTGGACTGAACTTGCCATACCTGTAGACCAATTGGGATTGTCGATCGAATTCGGCAGACCCCATTTTGCGATGGATGCCTGAGCTTGGTCGCTGAGGGCAAAATCGAGTGGAAGAGGCGTCTTGCCGGTCACTACGACCACTGGTCCGATGCTGGCTTCGATGGCTGATTCGACCGCCCAGTGATACACAGGGCGCCCCTGAGCGACGCTCAGCAGCTTGTGGGTCGATCCAACGAATCGGGTGCCACTGCCTGCAGCAAGCACTACAGCAACGGTGAGAGACCCTGTCATACCCAATGTCTACTTGGGTTTTGGAGGATCCCCAAATATTACAATTAGATGACATAAACTGTTACCCAGTTGACATATGGCGAGTAATCGCCCCCGTGAACTCCACCGCCCCCCGGTCGAGTCAGGGCCACCCTGTCACCCCCAAAACCATGACCACACAACATCGCTATTTCCATATCCGCAGGTATGTCCGCTTTGCGATCGCTGCAGCAGCTTTTGTGATGCTTGGACTGCCACAACATGTATCGGCAAAACCGATGCCCCAGGGCCAGGAACAGGTGATCGCACAGTCAGCACAAGAAGCAGTTGCCGTTTTCAGTTCGCTGACGAGACTCAGTGCGCCAGATCGAGGCGATGTGTTTTTGGCGTATGTATCCAACATTGCTGCGCAGGCTGCAAATTTCTTGGGCGTCGATGCACGAGTCATGCAACAGTCGTGGTTGGCAGCGGACTTTGCTCATCAACGGGCACTTGTAAATGGTCTGACACAACTGGGTGTGCCGTACAAAAATAATGCCTCAACCGAGAACGTTGCATTTGATTGCTCGGGACTTATTGCCTTTGCATGGGGCAAAGTTGGCGTTGGCATGACGCATGGATCGAGTGCACAGTTTGCAAGTGCCACACAAATACAAGTTGAAGATGCACAACCTGGCGACTTGATTTGGCGTCCTGGTCATATTGCGATGTATCTAGGAGTGCAGGGTGCTGTTTTGCAAACTCCGTATTCGGGCAGAAGCGTTGAATTGCAATTGATGAACGAGCGCATTACTTCTTGGGTCAGATACGCAAATCCATTAATTTGAATCCAATTGTAAATTTATTTATGAATTGGCCCGTCGCTGTCGCGCAGCGATGGTGCACCGCGGCCAGTGCGCCGCGCAATTATCTCTCCAACAATTGAAATTGCTGTCTCTTCTGGAGTTCTCGCACCGATGTCGAGGCCAATTGGAGACATGAGTCGAGCCAACTGATCGGCACTGGTAATGCCCACTTCGGCAAGTCGCTCGAGCCTCTTCGCATGCGTTTTGCGGCTGCCCATTACGCCTATGTAGCCAACATTTGTAGCAAGAGCGCCTTGCACTGCCGGAACATCGAACTTTGGGTCGTGGGTCAAAATGCAGACCGCATCGCGAGAAGTGAGAGCCGATCCACGCTGTGAAAAAAGTGGTGCTGGCCATGAGACAAGTACTTCATCGGCCATTGGGAAACGACGTCGGGTAGCAAAAACTTCTCGGGCATCGCACACAACCACGTAGTAGCCGAGCACTTTTGCAACCTTGGCAAGCGCGGCAGTGAAGTCAACGGCGCCAAAGATCCACATTGTTGGAGGTGGCGAAAATGCTTCGATAAACACACGAACTGTCGGCGTGTCGACTAAATCTTCAGGAGTTGTTTGGCCCTGCGGACCATAGTGACGCACACCTGTGCGTCCGGCTTCAACTTCGCCAAGTGCGTCGCGTGCAACGACACGGTCGAGTTCGCTGTCACCCAGCGTGCCCACTGCGTCCGTCGACGGAGAGACGAGCATTGTTGCGCCGATGTGTGGGCCATCAATAACGGTGACGAGCGCAACCGGAATGTTGGAACGAACTCGTTCGGCGAAAATGGGGTAAAGCGACATTGGCTGGAGCGTCATGATTTACCAGCTGAGTGGTGCAATAAAGAGGTGAATGATGCCGCCGCATGTGAGACCCACTGCAAATGCTTCGTCGTCTGAGTAACCGAACTTGACAAGACGAGGTTGTTTGTCGCCGCCCAAAATTTCGAGCGCCTCTGCAACCACTGCACCTTCAACGCAACCGCCACTCACTGAACCAACAACTTCGCCATCTTCATTGACGGCCATTGCCGCGCCGGGATCGCGTGGGCCAGAGCCTTCGATGTCGACGACACGAGCAACAGCAATTTGTTTGCCTGCCTGTTGCCAGCGCTCGATGTCATTGAGTAGTTCACGCATAGGTATCAGTCAATCGCGAGAAATCACTCGAGTGAGATGCTCAAGAGCCTGCAAGGAATGGCCTTCAACAAAGTCGTCTACATACGGAAGCGCCGCAGCCATGCCCCGAGCAAGCGGCGCATAACCGGGCGTGACTTTGAGCGGGTTGACCCATACGACTCTGAACGCAACGCGCTGCAAGCGTTGCATCTGCTCGGCAAGAACCTCTGGGTCGCCTCTGTCCCAGCCATCGCTGAGCACTACGACAATTGCGCCGCGGGCCATTCCGCGAACGCCCCATGTTGCATTAAAGCGGCGCAGGCTTTCACCGAGTCGGGTGCCGCCGCTCCAGTCGGGCACTTGTGCTGCAGCGCGAGTGAGGGCTTTGTCTGGGTCGCGGCTGTTGAGTTCTTTTGTTAGCCGAGTGAGCCTTGTGCCAAATGTAAATGCCTCTACGCGTTGCCGGCCCACAACGGCTGCGTGCATAAAACGAAGAAGCGCCCGTGCGTATGGCTCCATGCTGCCCGAGATATCGAGAAGCACAACGAGTCGGCGTTGGCGCTCGCTTGGTTTACGCCAATGCAATCGAGCGGGCTCGCCGCCAAATGCGAGTGATGCGCGAACAGTGCGACGTAAGTCGTGACGTGAACCACTGCGTTTTGCATGTGTAAGGCGCAGTGATTGCCGTGGAGGACCAGCGAGACGAAGTTGATGCATCAGTCGCAGAGACTCATGCAGTTCTTCGTCTGTGTACTGAGCAAAATCTTTGCTGCGCAATGATTCGTTTGCGGTAAAACGCATCTGCAATGTCTGATTGTCGTCGTCGTTATTGTCATCATTATTTTCAGCATCATCATCTTTGTTTGGGCCGTCTTCGTCATCGAGTAACAGCGTGATCTTTTGTGGTGGACCATCTTCGGCGGTGTCTGTCGCATTACGGCGTTCCCAAAAAACTGCAAATGCTCTGTCGTACAGTTGCTGATCTTCTGGTCCATGCACCAACGTGGCTCGACCGGCCCAATACACATCGTCGCGCTTGGTCATTGACACAACATCGAGTGCTTGCACAAACGTGATCACCGAATCGATAGGCACATTGATGCCCGCGCCGCGCAACACACGTGCAAACGAAACCGCCATTTCGTCTGCCGATGAGCCAGCAGGCTGCTTCAGCGCTGTCGACATAACTGATGCGCTCTAGTTATGAGACAAGCCGCGGTCGAAGGCTTGTTTGACAAGATCGGCAATGCCCGTTTCGCGCACACGTTCGTGGTCTTCGCGGTACTTGAGCACGGTGCCGAGCGTTGCAGCAACACTGGTTTCGTCGAGTTCAAGAATTCCTAGTTGACCAAGCGCAGTTGCCCAATCGATAGTTTCGGCAACGCCAGGTGGCTTGTACAAATTGAGCCCACGCATCGCTTCGACGGCTGCGGCAACTTGTCGGGCGAGCGACTCGGCAATTTGTGGAACACGTAACCGAACAATGGCAACTTCGCGTTCAAAATTTGGGTGTTCAACCCAGTGATAGAGGCATCGACGTTTGAGTGCGTCGTGCACATCGCGCGTGCGATTGGAAGTCAGCACCACGATTGGTGGGGTAGTTGCGCTGAACGTGCCCAGTTCGGGGACAGTGATTTGAAAATCGGACAAGATTTCGAGAAGGTATGCCTCAAATTCGTCGTCGGCTCTATCGATTTCGTCAATCAAGAGCACTGCAGGAGTGGTGCGGTTGTCGATGGCTCGCAAGAGCGCACGCTTGATCAAAAACCTTTCGTTATACAACTCGCTTTCAAGCAGCGAAGTGTTTTTGGACTTTGCTTCGCCGGATGCTTCGGCTGCGCGCAGGTGTAACAGCTGACGCGAGTAGTCCCAGTCATACACAGCCTGCGAGGCATCGATGCCCTCATAACACTGCAGACGAATGAGTTCGCCGCCTGTCATCGCTGCAATCACTTTTGCTAATTCGGTTTTACCAACACCTGCTTCACCCTCCAATAAGAGAGGTCGCTTGAGCGACAAAGCCAAAAAAACTGCAGTCGCAAGGCCTTCATCGGCCAAATAGCTTTGTCCACCAAGAGCGTTGCGTACTTGGGCAACCGAGGTGAGTGCGGGCAAACTCATTGCATCACTGTAGAGGCACGAGGGTTACGAGTCGAAGCCCAAACCCAAACGGTCGAGGGTGCGCAGCCAGAGGTTGCGTTTTCCTGTGCGGTCTTCACGGCTGAGCGCCCAACGTGTTGTCTGAATACCGATAAAACGAAATGGCTCGGGTGGAAACGGAAGCGGTTTGCTTTGCACAAATTTGGTTTGAGTGGCTTCGGTCTTTCGCCCGTCGAGTAAATCGAGCATGACTTCGGCTCCAAAGCGTGAACTCGCCACGCCAAGGCCGGTGTAGCCAATTGCGTATGCGACCCGGTTGCGCATTGCTTTGCCCCAAAACACGCTGTAACGGCTGCACGTATCGATGGCGCCACCCCAGACGTGAGAAAACTTGACACCTTCAAGTTGTGGGAATGTTTCGAAGAAGTGTTGCGACAACTTCGCCCAACTCTCTGGCCTTGATTCAAGATCGACACTCATTTTTCCGCCGAAGAAATACATTGCGTCGTAGCCGCCCCACAGAATGCGATTGTCGGCAGTGAGTCGGTAATAGTGAAATTGATTGGAGATGTCTGAAAGTCCTTGGCGATTTTTCCATCCAAGACTGTCAAGTTGTTGTGCGTTCAGTGGCTCGGTAACGAGGCAGTAGTCGTACACCGGTGCGATGTAGTTGTGCATGCGCTTGAGGAGTGGTTTGAAAGCATTGGTGGCGAGCGCAACATGTTTGGCTTTGATGTCGGCTAAGGCAGTTTCGATCGAGACGCCACTTCCCGAGTAGTCAAGACCAGTTGCTCGCGTGTCTTCAAAGATGCGTACTCCAAGACTTTCGGCAGCACTTTTGAGACCCCACACGAGGCGAGCGGGATCGACAAGTGCAGCGGTGTCTTTGCACCACATGCCGCCAGTGAAAATTGGCGATGCAACTTCGCGTTGCACTGCTTGTTGATCGAGCCATTCAACTTTGTGGCCCAACTCGAGCAGTTGTTCGTAGTCTTCGCGCATCTCGTCGAGATAGTTGCCTGCATGACGCGTGCTCGCAATTTCGATCACACCGTTGCGCTCGAAGTCGCAGTCGATGTTGTAACGACGAATTGCCGCTTCAATTTGATTGAGGTTTTCGAGCCCCAAATCTTCAAGCAGACCAACTTCTTTTGGAAAGCGTTGTTGCGCGTTAGCTATGCCGTGCGTGAGGCTCGAATCCATAAAGCCGCCGTTGCGACCGCTCGCTGCAGATCCAACTTCGTGTGAGTCGATCAGAATGACATCGGCAGACGGATTGCGTTCTTTCGCCAAGATTGCTGTCCAGAGACCCGTGTAGCCGCCACCAACAATGCACAAGTCGCACGAGTCGTCACGCACGAGCATTGGATTGGAGTCGGGTTCATCGACGTCTTCCATCCAATACGGATACGGCTCAGCATCAGCGATCGCATCCAGAAAGCGTTCGTCCTCTTGATACCCAGCCATGGGTTTTCTCACCACCTAACGGCACCAAGTTAGCACTGAGTGAGCACATGCCGCAGTAGCGTTTCGGGTCATGGAACTGGGAATTAGCACGCGAACTGCTGCGGTTGCTGCTGGTTCTGCAGGTTTGGGTTTTGCATCTGCGCAGGCACTTGCCAACGAGGGAGTGCGAGTAGTTATTTGCAGTCGCGATGCTGCGCGTGTGACCGAAGCTGCAAAAACTATTGGCAATGGTTGTGTCGGCATCGTTGCCGATGTGTCAACGGGTGAGGGTGGCGCAAAATTTGTGCGCGAAGCCACAGCGATACTTGGGCACATCGATATTTTGGTAGCAAACGGTGGAGGACCACCAGCGGGAAACTTTGCATCAACTGATTTGGACGCTTACCCAGCAGCGCTTGAACAAAACTTGTTGTCGGTGATTGGTATGTGCAAAGAAGTGTTGCCTGGAATGCAGACTCGCAAGTGGGGTCGCATTGTTGCCATTACGTCAGTCGCTGTGCGTCAGCCAATGGCAAACCTCATTTTGTCTAACACTGCACGCGCAGGGGTAACCGGATTTTTGAAAACTGTTGCGCGCGAAGTTGCACAAGATGGAGTAACGGTCAACACCGTGCAACCAGGCATTCATGCAACTGATCGAATCACGCAACTCTATGGTGCGACGCCAGATGCATCGGCGCTCGGTATTCCTGCCGGAGTAGCGGGCGAACCTGCGGACTTTGGTCAGATAGTTGCATTTTTGTGTGGCGAAAGTGCAAAGTTTGTGACAGGTGCAAGTTTGCAAGTGGACGGTGGATCGTATGGAGGATTGTTGTAATGCTGCAGCATGTCGTAGCAATCACGTGGAATGATCAGGTGCCGCCGAACTATGCAGAAACCGTTTCGGTTGTGCTGCAAGAAATGGCATCGCACATTTCGTCGGTTCGTGAATATCATTGTGGCCCCGACTTGGGTGTGTCGACTGCTGTTAATGCCGATTATCTGATCGTCGCAACGTTTGACGATGTTGATGGGTGGCGTCAGTACGACGAAGACGCTTCACACAACGAAATTCGTGCCAAGTACTTCAAGCCGTATATTGCAACGCGAGCATCGGCTCAAATCACTTTTTAACGCAGGCGTTTGGCTTTCGCTACACCCGAATTTCGGTTTTCCCATTTGGACGCAATCCAGAAGGCAATGCCCACGTAGAGCCAGCCAGCCAAAATGTCGGCAACATAGTGCTCGCCGAAATAGACAAGACAAATAGCCATGCTTGCCGGCAATGCAAGCGAAATGGCTCGTAGCCACTTTGGCATGTACGGGAAAAAGAACAGTACGACTAAGAGTGCACAACCCGCGTGCAGTGACGGCATTGCTGCATACGGATTGGTGATAGCCGTGCCTCGGTCAAACACTTTGCTGACTGACTTGATGCCCATGTGCGACCATGCTCGCGCAGTGATGCGCTGTATCGGTGCCATATAGCCCTGCTTGGCTGTGAGCCAAGGTGGTGCAACCGGAAATGCTGCGAATGTTGCACATGCTAAAAAGAACAAAATTCCGAGTCTGCGCACATAGCGCACCCACATGTCTCGATTGATCCACCACAACAGCACTGCAACGCCAGGTGGAAAAATAAAGTGCGACATATACGTAACAGCCAGCGGGTATTCGTACCAACTGAGAATTTTTGAGACATTGAGATGATGTTGCATCCACACATTGGGGTCTGTGCCAAAAAAGAGTGCGCGATCAATGTTGCGAACAGCCAAATACGAAATTGGGCGACCTAGTTGATCTGAAAGCCCACGGCTGTATTCGTAAGCAAACAACATTGCTGCAAAAATTGACCAGTCGCGCATCATCGCAATCTGGTCTTTGACTGTCTTGCCAACGTTGGCAAAAATAAATGCGACAAGAATCCATCCGGTGACTGCGATGCGGTCGACGGGCAAACCAAAACGATCTATTGACCATCCAAACAGCGCTAGGTACAGCGCAATTGCAACTACTCGCGTGCGTGTTGGTTTACGCCGAAGAAATGTTGCGACTGACAGAGTTACGAGTTTAGCGAAATCGTTATGCCGACGCTTTTTCGAGAGCGCGCCGCACCAGCACTTTGGCTAAATGCACGCGGTATTCGCTCGATGCGTTTAAGTCGTCCTGAGGTTCAGCTTCAGCCGCTGCTTGTTCGGCGGCGTCTGCAACTGATGCACCAGACTTGAGAGCTTCCGAGACACTTGTTGCCAAAATTGGGGTACTACCCATATTGACAAGCGCAACGCCTGATGCGTCTTTGCTGCGCCATGCAGCCACTCCCACGATTGCCCAGTCTTGTGCTCGGCGATTGAACTTCTCGAAACCCCACTTTGCGCCATTCATTTTTGGCACACGAATTTCGGTCAGCATTTCGTCTGGCTGGAGTGCGCTTTCAAGGAAGCCTTTGTAGAAATCGGCGGCGGCAATGAGTCGCTCGCCATTCGGACCTTGCGCAACGTATGTTGCACCGAGTGCGAGAGTTGTTGCAGGAAGATCACTCGCCGAGTCGGCATGTGCAAGTGATCCACCGATAGTTCCTCGATGGCGAACCTGAGCATCACCTACATGGCTGGCTGCATGAGCGAGCAGTGGTATTTCTTTCAGCACGAGCGCCGATTTTTCGACATCCATGTGGCGCGTTAGTGCGCCGATAGCAACGAAGTCTCCGCCGTCCTTGATGTAAGAAAGATCCTTAATGCGACCAATGTCGATCAGCATTGCTGGCTGAGCCAGACGAAGTTTCATTAACGGAATAAGGCTGTGTCCGCCTGCCAAAAACTTGGCTTCGTCGCCATATTGTGCGACGAGTGAAATTGCTTCGGCTGCCGATGATGCTCGCTTGTAGTCGAATGCTGCTGGTATCACGATGTGCTCCCTTGAAATTTTCCGAAGTTACTTTGCTTTTGCCGCAGCGAGCACGGACTTCACAATGTTGTGGTATCCGGTACAGCGGCAGAGGTTGCCCTCAAGGCCGAGCCGGACCTCTTCTTCGGTTGGGTTTGGATTTTCATTGAGCAGTCCAATGGATGCCATGACCATTCCTGGAGTGCAATATCCACACTGCAAGCCATGGTTCTCCATGAATGCTTGTTGCATTGGGTGCATCACGCCATCTTTGCTCAGGCCCTCAATGGTCGTCACCGTGCCACCGTCTGCTTGCACAGCAAGCAATGTGCAGCTCTTGACTGCTTCGCCATCGAGGTGCACGGTGCATGCACCGCAACTTGATGTGTCGCAACCAATGTTGGTGCCGGTGAGTTGCAGTTGATCGCGCAACAAATGTACGAGCAGTGTGCGTGGCTCTACATCTTTTTCTTGCTTGGTGCCATTAACAACGATGCTGACCTTCATGTGGTTTCCTTCTGCTCAGTTACTCAACTATAAGTGTTGCACCCAAACGTAACTATTTACTTATCGAGTTTATTGAGGCCCCGCCGTGCAAACACGAGCGTCAGTGTTGACATGCCTGCAATTGCAAGTAAACCACCCCAGGTATTTGACCAACTCATGTGGTCGGGCGAAGTTGAAAGCACAAGGCCTTCGCGGGCGAGACGCAAGATGTTGGTAGTTGGATTGATGCGGGCAACGTTATGCAACCAACCGCGCATCAGCGGCAGTGGCATCTGTGCGCTCGAGAGATACAGCACCACAAACATGGTGAGCTGCATCACAGCGGCTCCGCGCATGTCACGAAATCTAAATGCAAGCCCTAAACCCCAGCCGAGCGAAATAGTCGAGACTCCGACGGCCGCAACTACCAACGTGAATAATCCGAGCAGTCCACTTGTAAATCGGACTCCGAGCAGCATGCCCATTGGAATAACAAAGGCACACAAGATTGCAACTCGCACCCACGCAGTGAGTAGTGGACCGATGATGAGCGAACGACGGGGTGCTGGCGACATCAAGAGTCGATCATAGAAACGAGTCTCGATGTCGCGGATTGTCGAGAAGCCAAGACCGATGCCGCTGAATGCAGCTCCAAAACAAATTCCGAGTGGCATGAACCAGTTGACCGAGCGGTCGGTGGGGAAGCCAGGCAGTCTGGTGATGGCAGCAAATGTTCCCGCGAATGCAATCATCGTAAAAACTGGCATCGCCATCGCTGGGAAGAACGCTGAAGGCAGGCGACGAATGTTGCGAACGCCGCGCTGAGCCAATCCGCGAGCACTTCGCATGGTTGTTGGCATTGCAACCGATGTGGTTGTTGACTGTGTGGTCGTTACTTGTGTGGTCACAGCGCAGCCAACTTTCGGCG
>CAFBNR010000025.1_pt1 | contig 17533 bp, 17 predicted proteins | sample 7269321 | NCBI WGS metagenome assembly CAFBNR01 (sample SAMEA6814101, study PRJEB35770) | uncultured Acidimicrobium sp. | biome: Freshwater; feature: Freshwater reservoir; material: water | place: Czech Republic | collected 2017-07-26 | depth 30m m | reverse complement strand
TACACCAGCGCGAGCAAACTCTTCGGCGATAATGACTTGCTCAAGTTCCGACAAACCGCCGCCACCAAACTCGACTGGCCAGCCAGGAGCGAGGTACCCAGACGAAAACAGTGTTGCGCGCCATTCGGTAATGAAATGCTCAAGTGCATCACCGGTTAGTGCACCAATACCCTTCCAATTTGGAGGCAATTTCTCCGCCAAAAAGGCCTGTACTTTTTCGCGATACTCTTCCGCCGCTGCGCTGTATGTCGGGTTCATGGGTCTTTACGCTAGTACGAAGACCTGGCCAGACTCGCAGCGCCGATCAAGGGTGCAGCGTCGCCCAAACCAACGGGTATCACCTTCATTCCACGAATAAACTCAAGGCGCGCCGAGCGGTCTAGCTCGTGCTGGACTGCATGAAAGAATGGATCGCCGAACCCCAGGGCAACCGAACCTCCGATCACGCAAAGTTGCAAATCCATAAGCGCACCGACACACGCAAGTGCTCGCCCAACCAGTTTTCCAGCCTCGATCTTGACTTCATTCGGTGCATGCTCGCTCGATTTTCCAGTTATCGCTTCAATCGATCTGCCAGAAACATGCGCTTCCAAACATCCGTGGGCTCCGCACTCGCACAACCTGCCATCGGGCTCAACAATTACGTGACCAATATGTCCGGCGTTACCAAGATGTCCGGTTACGAGTTTGTTATTTGAAACGATGCCGCCACCAACTCCTGTCGACACCACCATTCCAATTACATCCGAAACCCCTACGGCACTTCCACACCAGACTTCGCCCAGCACCAATGCTTGGGCATCATTAGCAATGTATGTTTTGAGCCCAGTTGCACTTTCAACGGCCGCGAGCAAACCAAAGCCTCGCCAATCTGGAATGTTTAATGGAGAGACACTTTCTCCGCCCAATGTCATCGGGCCGCCGCAACCAACACCGCATGCTTCAAGGCGCACGTCGGTTTGCAACATTTGTGCGTCGATCAGATTTCTAAGCGCTCCCCATACGTCAATTGCAGGCGTTTGGGTTTGCATTCGCGACAACAGCTCGCCGCTCGTCGACACCACACCAACAGCAAGTTTTGTGCCGCCAATGTCGATGGCGAGAAAACCAGAAGAGTTAGATGTCTTTGCCAAATTTGATTCGGCTTGAAGCGGCATTCGTGCGCGCCTTACGCAACGACGCAGCAACGTCTTTCAAACCAACTTTGCTCATCGCTCGCAATTGCTTCTCAATGATCAAAACGCAACCAAGCATCGCCATAAAGCCAGCGAACGCAACTAGAAAATGAACTTGTAATGCAAAAACAGTGAACACGAGTGAAGCGAGTGCACCAAGACCGGCCCACCATGCTTTACGTGCCGAGTGCGCATAAATACCTGACGGCTTTACAGCGCTCGCAAATCGTTCGTCAGTCTCGAGCGATTGCTCGATCTGTTGCAATATCCGTTGTTCTTCTGCTGACAGTGGCATAGTTCCCTTATCTTATTCCTCGGGACCCCATTTTGATGAACCTGGTCGGCGTTTGGAATGAAGGGTGCTGGCAAGACCAATTGCTTCGTCCCCGAATCGCTCACGGATGTCATCAATGGCAGCAGTTGCCGGAGCCCATACCTCGTCCAACGAAGTGGCGTCCTGACTGTGAGTCCCTTCGTCAAACAAACTCAATTGCGCCTCTGGCGCTGCAAAGTTTCGAGTTGAAATACCCACCAGACGAACGCCACGTGACATTTCAATGTCTACCAATAAGCCTTCAACCATCTGCATCATCGCTTGCGCACTCGTTATTGGCGTTGCACTTGTATTCGAACGCGTGATCGACACAAAATCTGAGTACTTAATTTTGACCGTGCAGGTTCGTGGCGCCAGTCCTTCATCTCGACATCTTCGAGCAACCAGATCTGACATTCTCACGAGATGCGAACGTACGGTCTCACTGTCGAATATGTCATTACTAAATGTTTCTTCATGACCAATCGACTTCGAGTCCGAATTTGGCTCTACTTCCCGATGATCAATGCCATTAGCAAGCTGATGCAGATGCGTTGCATGTGCGTCTCCCAGTAAATGCTTCAATATCTGCAGATCAATGACGGCCAATTCTGCAACCGTCTTAATGCTGACGCTTTGCAATTTTGCAAGCGTGGCCGGACCAACACCCCACAGCGCTTCAACGTTAAGACCGTGGATAAATTCGCGTTCCTTGCCACTCTCAATGTGCACTACCCCACGCCCAGGTCGCACACTCGCCTGATCAGCGATCGGCTTTGCAGTCTTTGAGGCCAACTTTGCAACAAATTTGCTCGTTGCAACTCCAACGCTGCACACCAGACCCACTTCGTCTAGTACTCGTTTTCGAATTGCGTCAGCGATCACCACTCCGTCTCCAAGTAGTCGCTGCGCTCCGGTTACATCCAAAAATGCTTCATCGAGAGAAAGGCCTTCGACAAGGGGTGTGAAGTCTCGAAAGATATCGAACACTTGTGCACTCACCTGTACATACAAGTCCATGTCGCCTGGCAAAAAGATTGCATTCGGACACAGTCTGCGAGCCCGCACAGACGGCATTGCCGAAAACACTCCATACCTTCGCGCCTCATACGACGCGGCCGCAACCACGCCCCGCTTCCCTTCACCCCCAACCACAACGGGCTTACCCCGCAGTTCGGGACGTTCGCGCAATTCCACCGCCACATAAAACATGTCCATATCAACATGCAGAATTGTTCGGGTGAGTTTCACGACAACAACTACGCTAATCGGGTGCCGCAAACCCCGAACGACAAGCGCACCTTGTCCGCGCTTCCTTCGCCTCGTGCCAGAGTCATCGCATTCATTGGAGTGCTGATCGCGGGTGCTGCCGGAGCCGCAATCGGATACTCGCTTGTTGATTTGCAATGTGCTGGTGAATGTTCAGTAGGTACTGGTATCGGTCTCTTGCTCGGTTCTGTTATCGGCGCAACCGGAATGTCGGTCGTCAGCGTTTTGGTGCTGCGTGCAATCGGCGAATGGCGCGAACTTGCCGACAACTGATCCACTCGCTTCCCAACTTCTGCAAGTTGCAACCACGTTAGCAAAACAAGCAGGAGACATGGCGCTCGACGGCCGTCGCAACGGTTTAAAGAATGTTCAAACCAAGTCAACAGTTACAGACATGGTTACCGAATTTGACAAGGCATCCGAAGTACTGATCGTGCAAGGTCTTGCAAACATGCGCCCAGATGATGCGATCATCGGCGAAGAGGGAGCGAGCCATTCTGGTACGACCGGCATCACGTGGCATATCGACCCGATCGACGGCACAACCAACTTCTTCTACGACTTGCCGACTTGGGCAGTGTCAATCGGTGCTGTCGATGAACATGGATCACTCGCAGGAGCGGTGTACATCCCCGCCCTACATGAAATGTTTACGGCGATTCGTGGCGGTGGCGCTTTTTGTAACGGCGAGCCCATCCATTGCAATCCCCTTAGCGATGTTTCACGGGCACTTGTCTGCACAGGTTTCAGTTACGCAGCCGAACAGCGAACGGTGCAGGCCACCAGAGTTTCAAAGTTCATTCATCAGGTCCGCGACATTCGACGCTTCGGAGCAGCCTCAATCGATATGTGTTTTGTTGCCTGCGGCAGATTCGACGCGTACTTCGAAGAAAACCTTCACTCATGGGACATCGCTGCTGGCGAACTGATCGCCCGCGAAGCAGGATGCCAAACTGGCGACTTTGCAGGCAATGCATTGCGGCCGGCCCAAGTATTGGTTTCCAATCCAACCATATTTAGCCAACTTGGCGACCTCATTTTGACTTCTAGCGTCTCCGATCGGTAAGTATTGAGCCCATGGCGATTCGAGTCTTAACTGTCGAAGATGACGAGCGCATCAGAGCCTCGGTGAAACTTGCTCTTGAAGACGAAGGTTGGATCGTTGACGAAGCCCCGACGGGCGAAGATGCGATTGCGATCTTTCAAAGCACTCCAGCAGATGTCGTACTGATCGACATCATGCTTCCAGGCATCGATGGTTTTGAACTGTGTCGAACAATTCGAAAATTGAGTGATGTCCCAATCGTCATGGTCACTGCACGCATCGACACTCATGACGTTGTTGCCGGACTCGAGGCTGGCGCAGACGATTACCTCACCAAACCTTTTGCACCTAAAGAACTTTCTGCCCGCATTCGAGCGCTGCTCCGACGAGTTCGCCCATCTGCACCTGGTCATTCAAAACTTGTATTCGGAAATCTTGAGATCATCCCCGACGAGGGCAAGGTAACTCTTGGCGGCAAAGATGTGCCGCTGACCAAAACCGAGTTTCGATTGCTGTGCGAATTAGCCCACGATCCAAATGGCGTGTTTAGCCGAGAAGTATTGCTCGACAAAGTTTGGGGTCATGGGTATTTCGGTGATGGACGATTGGTCGATGTTCACATTCGTCGTCTGCGAATGAAAGTTGAAGTAGATCCAGCCGAACCAACACATGTAGTGACAGTTCGTGGTCTCGGCTATCGCTTGCAGTCGTGATCCCCGCCCCCCAACCGCCGCGACCGCCGCGCTACCGGCGCACACGAGCCCGCCGAATAATTCGCAACACGGCTCGAGCACTTTTGCCTCGCCGAATTGGGTTGCGCCATCGCATTCTCATTTCATTTGGCGCTGGCGCAATGATTCTCTCAGGCGTACTGGCCATCACAACTTACGGTTTCACGCGCAGCAGTTTTGTTCAACAACGCGAGACTGCTGAAATCAATCAAGCGTTTGCAAATGCCAAACGAGTGCAGACCGACCTACTCGCCAACTCCGCCGACGTAATTGGCGCACTCGAGCAGTTTGGTTCTGCACAACGACTGCTCTTCAGTAATGGAGTTTGGACAAGCAACTCCAAAGGTTTTACTCAGGCCGATATTCCGACAGCGCTGAAAACTCGAGTAGTCACCAATCTCAAGGCTGCCAACATGATCATCGATCACGGCACAAACGCAGCGCTCATAGTCGGTATTCCGCTCGAGAAAGCTCATGCCTTTTATTTCGAACTTGAAAGTCTTCGTGAAACTCAAGATGCGTTGCGCAGTGTTTTCATTGCACTCATGCTTTCGGGGGCCATCGCCACCGCCGTCGGTATCGGCCTCGGACTCCTTGTATCGGGACGCACGGTGCGCCCACTTGTACAAGCTGCCCAAGCAGCAAGCGCAATTGCTGAGGGACGATTCGATACCAGACTAGAAACCACACAAGACCGCGATCTGGAGATGCTCACTACCGCATTCAACGACATGGTTGCCACGCTCCAGACTCGGGTCGAACGCGATGCGCGATTTACATCCGATGTCAGTCATGAATTGAGATCGCCACTCATGACACTCGCTGCTTCTGCTCAAGTCATGCATTCACGTCGCGATGAGCTACCCGAACGATCACAAGCTGCTCTTGACTTACTGATTGGTGATGTCACTCGTTTTCAAGGCCTTGTTGAAGACTTACTAGAAATATCGCGATTCGATGCAGGCGCAATTCGACTCATCAACGAACCACTTGCGCTGCTCGAATTTGTTCGCCAGGCAATTGCAGTCAGTTCGCTGCCCCGCACCGATGTCATCTTTGCTGCAGGAACCGATCAGATACTGGTGCAAGGTGACAAACGCCGACTCGCCCGCGTATTTGCCAACCTGATCGACAACGCGCGCATTCATAGCGGCGGCAAACCGAAGATCATCATTCAGTTCGCCGACGACGATCCAACCAAGTCGCGTGTGTGGGTGATCGTTGAAGATGATGGAAGTGGATTGATCGACGGAGAAGAGGAAAAGATCTTCGAACGCTTTTCTCGCGGCGGCTCTGCTGGGCAACGTGCAGGTTCTGAAGGAGCAGGACTCGGTCTCGCTCTTGCGGCCGAACATATTGCGCTGCACTCAGGAAGTATCTGGGCCGAAAATAGGCGTGACGGCATTCGGGGTGCACGATTCATTGTTGACCTGGATGTCTTCATACAAGCCCAGCCAGTTGATGCTGCACAATTGAGCACAGAGGCAAGCTCATGAAATTGCGCATCAAACTCGCTCTCGGCGTCATCTGTATTGTTGCAACGATGCTTTCGTCCTGCGGTGTTCACGCCGATCGATTTCCTCGCGATATTGATCCATCGCGTCAAACTGAGTTGAACGGCAAGTAGTCCAATGAGCGTTGTCATCGCTATTGACGCTGGTACTACCGGCGTTCGCTCGCGCGCGATATTTACCGATGGGCGCGCATCTGTCTCGAGCTACCGCGAATTTCCACAATATTTTCCGCAACCGGGTTGGGTTGAACACGACGCACTCGAAATTTTGTCTGCAGTTCGCCAAACGCTGAGCGACGTTATTGCCCAACTTGCCACTCTGCCCGACGCCAAAATCATCACGATCGGAATCACCAATCAGCGCGAAACCGTAGTGGCATGGGACAAATCAACCGGAGTGCCTTTTGGTCGAGCAATAGTTTGGCAAGACCGTCGAACTGCCGACAGGTGCACCGAGCTACTACCAATGCTCTCAACAGTTCGCACGACGACAGGTCTCGTCCTCGATCCATATTTTTCTGGCTCCAAGGTGCAATGGATGATCAAGAGCGGTCAGGCTCCACGATCGACCGACCTTGCAGTTGGCACCATCGACTCGTGGATTATTTGGAATCTCACCGGCGCACAATCTTTTGTCACCGACCCTTCGAATGCAAGTCGCACCATGTTGTTCGACATCAACAACATGCACTGGAGCGAGCAACTGTGCAATACCTTCGACGTGCCGCTCTCCTCACTGCCAACTGTTGTTCCATCCAGCGGTAGATGTGGCGTAACACAACGCTTCACGAATTCAGACAACACAGCCGATGTCAATATTCCCGGCGGAATACCTATTTCGGGAATTGCAGGAGATCAACAAGCAGCGCTGTTCGGTCAGGCATGTTTCGATGTCGGCAGTAGCAAGAACACGTATGGCACGGGCAGTTTCGTTCTCATGAATATCGGAACCACCTGTCCGCCCCCAACCGATGGCATGCTCACCACCGTTGCGTGGGATCTTGGGTCGGGCAAGCCAACGTATGCACTCGAAGGTTCCATCTTTGTAACAGGAAGTGCAATCCAATGGCTTCGCGACGGACTCAACATCATCGATAATGCAGCACAAGTGGGGCCTCTTGCGGCATCGGTTGCAGACAGTGGTGGAGTTGTTGTTGTGCCTGCGTTTACCGGTCTTGGCAGTCCGTGGTGGGATCCGCATGCACGCGGAATCATCTGCGGCATTACCCGCGGCACCAGCCGTGCGCATATCGCTCGTGCTGTTGTCCAGTCGATCACATTTCAAACTCGCGACGTGGTTGAGGCGATGGTCCGCGCGACCGGAGTTCCTCTTGCCGATATGAGAGTCGATGGTGGCGCAGCAGTAATGGACATGATGTTGCAGATGCAAGCCGACCAACTTGGAGTCACCGTAGTTCGACCAAAAGATTTAGAAACGACAGCTCTCGGTGCTGCATACTTGGCCGGTTTGGCCGAAGGAGTCTGGCCAACGCTTGCGTCAATCACCGAGTCGTGGCACCTCGACCGCACATTTACGCCAGAACCAAGTGCAACATCCGCGAGCGAATATTCGCAATGGAGTCGCGCTATTCAACGCAGTCTTAATTGGACAGCAAACTCTCACTAATTCGTTGCGAGATTCGCTCGGCCATCATCACAACAGGCAGATGCGTATTGCTGGTTGGCAAATCAGGAAAAATTGAAGCATCACACACCCACACACCGCTGTAGCCGATCACTTTGCCACTTGTGTCTACTACCGCGTCGTCATCTGTGACCGCACCCATCTTGCTCGAGCATCCAATATGCGAGTACGACCCAACGTTGTTGAGTAGCCATTCCTGCATGTTTTCGGAAGTCGGTTCAATGCTCACCGAGTTGGCAATGGCATCAAATGATCCTCTCTCCACCATGGTTGCGAGCATTGACGTTGCTTCTGTCATCACACACATATCGCGCTCGTCGCTCAGTAGGTTGAGATCGACATTCGCGCCAGTGATGCTGCCAGTCGAGTGCACGCGCATTACTGCTGCAAACATTGCCCCGTGCATGTTGTCGTTTGCAGTTGTGTGATTGAGAGGCAAGAGGTGGATGTCGCCCTTATCGGTTTGACTACTTTCATGGTTCTTGCCAGTAGACGTTGATGAGGTTCGCAATAACGCAGAAATAGCGAATTGCGCTTCACTTGGCTCCTTCAATGCAAGAGTAAATGCAACTGCCGGATGATCCTTTACTCCTTGACCAATTCCACTTCGCTGAATCTTGGTATGCAACAAAATCTGCGGTGTCGCGATTGCCCCAGCACACACCACCACCGCATCGGCATCGATATCGCTTCCGTCTGCCAGGTGCACACCCACTGCGACATTTCCGTGCAAATTCAATCGAACAACTGCCGAGTTGCCACGAATTTTTAAGTTAGTTCGTGATCTCGCTGGCTCAAGATAGACGTCATTTACCGAGGCACGCCTGCCATCAACACATGTCAGCGACACTGCTCCAACTCCACGACCCGCTAGTGGCGCTGTACTCAGATCGTCGCGCCTTTCAAATCCCAAATCAGTTGCGGCTTCCACAAGCGCACGGTCCACATTTCCCCATTCACTCGGAAGCGTGGTGCGCAGTGGTATCGAAAGATTTGCAAACACAGGAGCAACGTCTCGCCATGACCATCCGTCACAACCCAAGTCACGCTCCCACCTGTCGTAGTCACTCGCCATCCCCCACATACCAACCATTGCGTTGACCGATGAGCTTCCACCCGTACCCGTACCCCGCACATAGTCACTCAGATCCTGGCTGGCAGTTCGGCGAACTGGAATGCGCAAATTACGGTTTGCAACTTCAAGGGCGTCGACAAAATTGGTGCTTCCGATTCCATCCACCTCGAAGGCGGCTGCAACGTCTGGTCCAGATTCCAACAACAGCACATCAAGATCTTTGTTTTGCGACAAGCGCGATGCGATTACCGCTCCGGCCGATCCAGCACCAACGACCACAACTCTGCGTTGTTGAGTCTTGCGTTTGTCTTGGCCGAGTAATGCCATGCGTATATTCATAGCCGCTGAATAAACAACAGATCGCGTTTGCGTTTAATCAATATTTGTTGCGACTGGCAAACCTTGTAGATGCGCGTGATCGTTGTAGCGCAATAGCGCCCAATGGTCGGCACGGATTTCGACGAACTCGGTCAGTGAGCAGTTCTTGGTGCGCATCTCAAACGCTCCAGTTTGCGGCGTCTTCAGGTGTCGCCGAATCACCGCGTCCACCACACCGCCGTGGCACGCTACGACAATTGTCTTTTCGTAGTGCTCTTTCACAACCTTGTCGAAAGCAGCAGCCACTCGCGAATGGAACTGTGCGATCGTCTCGCCGCCCGGAAAAAATACTGCGTTTGGATCTCCGCCCCAGTTTGGCTTCCCATGCTTAGCCATGAAGTCCACATACGTCATTCCGTCGCACTGCGGACCGGGATCATGTTCGCCAAAGCCAGGCTCAACATTGATCTCGAGTCCATTAAATGCAGGCGCAATAATCTGTGCAGTTTCAAGCGCACGTGGGTATGCACTCGAATACAACACATCGGGAACAATTTCTTTGGTTAACGAAAGACGTTCGCGCAACGCAGCTGCTTGCAGCTCACCCAAAGGAGACAATCCCGTGCACGATCTCGGCCCACCCAGCACCCGATTTACCGTGACTACTGATTCGCCATGGCGAACCAAAATAATTCTCGTCAAACTCACGCCAGTTTTTCAACGAACGCTTCAAGTTGCCGCAGATTGCGACACTCGTACACGCCCTCCGTAAAATTACCGTACTCTCCAACAATCGAGTCGCCAGTATTCCAGTAACTTCTCGGCTCTGGGTTGAGCCAATACACGTGGCGCCCACGCTTCTGCATTTCCTTGATCACCCAAGCAGACGACGCGTGATAGTTATTGCGGGCGTCACCCAATAGCAAAATCGTGGTCTTCGGATTGATGTCTTTCCCATAACGCTCCCAGAAAACTTCAAACGCATGGCCGTAATCACTGTGCCCATCAACCCACACCACGTCAGCTTCGGTGTTCACCCGGTGAATCGCGTCGCTGATGTCAACATTCGATTTGAAGTAGTCAGTCACTTCGTCAATTCCGTCAATGAACACGAATGAGCGCACTTTGGAAAACTGTCCCTGAATCGCATAGACCAACATCAAGGTAAATCGAGCGAATGCCGCAACGCTGCCAGAGATATCGGCAACAACCATCAGTTCGGGCTTGGATGGACGTGGATACTTAAACTTTGGATCAGCGGGAACTCCCCCATAACTCAGTGAGCTCCGAACTGTTGCGCGAAAATCGAGCGGACCGCGTCGACCATGTCGGCGTTTGCGTGCCAGTTTTGCGGCCAACTTGCGAGTAAGCGGCTGCAACGCCTTTTTCAAACTCTGCATTTCTTCTTTGTTGGCATGCATGAATTCGACATCTTCTGGCAGTGGTTTACGCAGAGTCTTAGCCATCGCCTCAGCACCACGGTCGGCCACGAGTCGTCTGCGAATTTCTGCTTCAACCTCTTGCTTAAACTGCTCGATCCTGCTCTCAAACTCATCTTTTTCGAGACGCTCTTCTAGTTTTGTCAGATCCTGAGCTGCCTGATCACGGTTTGCTTCCATCAGTTTGTCGAGCATGTTGTCAAGATCAAGGTTGCGCAGCGTTCGATACAAGTAATACGTTCCACCTACGGGACGACCGGGTTCCATTCCAGCAAATCGCTGCACAGACTGGCGTGCAAGTGCTCGCATCATTGCCTGATCGCCGTTCATCAACGCCTGCATCAACATCTGCGCAATTTCTTCAGGCGTGAGCGAATCCATGCCGCCACCGCTTCCGGCAGCACCTTCACCCTGTTGTTGCATCTCTTGTTCTTCGCGCCACAACTCTGCTTCGGCGTCAGTCATCTCGCCAGCAATTTGGTGTTCTGGTCCGCGCAGCGAGAAGTACACCTCAAAGATGGTTTCAAATGCGCGCCAGTGCGAATTGCTCTTTACAAGAGTTGCGGCCAATGCATATTTAAATGCCTGGCGATCCTCAATAGGAATCTCCTTGACGGCTTCCATCGCATCTAGGTTTTCCGTCAGGCTGACAGGCAAACCAGCTTTTCGTAACTCAGCAATGAAACCCGACATTAAATCGAGCACGGTCATGTTGTTTTGCCTTACTTGTCGACCGACAGTTCCTTGGCTGCCTTCGTGATGTCGGTCTGATATTTGAGCAAGATGTGCAAAGTGTCTTTCACTTCTTGAGCGTCGATATCTTCGATGCCCATCAGCATCAATGTGCGTGCCCAGTCCAGGGTCTCGCTCACTGATGGGGCCTTCTTCAAATCGAGCTGACGAATGCTGCGAACAATTCGAGCAATCTGGTCGGCCAAGTTCTGAGTGATATCTGGAACCTTTGTGAGCACAATTTCTTTTTCGCGCTCCATGTCTGGATAATCGATGTGCAAGAACAAACAACGTCGCTTCAAAGCTTCCGACAATTCGCGAGTATTGTTGGATGTCAAAAACACCATCGGAATTTGCTTTGCCGTAATGGTGCCCAACTCCGGAATTGAGACTTGATACTCGGAAAGAATTTCAAGGAGCAAAGCCTCTGTCTCGATTTCGACACGATCCACTTCGTCGATCAACAGCACCACAGGGTCTGGGCTACTAATTGCCTCGAGCAATGGACGAGTCAACAAAAACTCTTCACTAAAGATGTCATCTTGCACCTGTGACCACGAGTCGCTGTTTTTGTCAGCCTGGATGCGGAGCAATTGTTTTTTGTAGTTCCACTCGTAGAGAGCCTTCGATTCATCCAAGCCTTCGTAGCACTGCAAGCGAATGAGTCGCGCATTCAACATCTCAGCAACGCTCTTCGCCAATTGGGTTTTTCCCGTTCCGGCTGGCCCTTCAACCAAAATTGGCTTGCCCAATCGCTGTGCAAGAAATACCACGCCAGCAATGCCATCATCTGACAAATAGTGGACCTTTTTTAGTCCTTCGCGGACTTGTTCAACTGATTCAAATCGATTTTCCATTTGAGCAACCCTAGCGTTTGGTCGCTTCCTCGTTCCTGCCAGACGATCTACGATGAATACACATGCCTGGCCTTGGTCGATCCAATCTCGTTGTTGCTACTGGCACAGCCCTCTCTCGCATCACTGGTCTCGCCCGAATCATCGTTTTTGGGGTAATCATCGGCCAGACAGCACTCGCCGATGCGTTTGATGCTGCCAACAATGCACCAAACTCGATTTACGAGTTATTGATCGGCGGCTTGCTCGCAGCCAGCCTTGTGCCGTTGTTCACTTCGTTGCTCAGCAGTAATCCACAAACGCCCGAGTCGCAGCACGGTACCGATGCCATCATCAGTGTCTCACTTGTCTTACTTGGTGTAATCACCCTCGTTGCAATCGTTTCATCACCTGCAATCTTCCATCTGTTTTCAATTCACCCGGCGGCAGGCGTCGATGCGGAAGTCTTTCGCAGTGCCGGCACGGCACTCACACGCATCTTTGTTGTACAAATATTTTTCTACGGCGTAAGCGCACTGTGTTCTGCATTACTCAATGCACGTCGACGTTTCTTTGCAGCCGCGTGGTCGCCAGCAGCAGCCAACGTCATCGCCATCTTTTTCCTCCTATCAATTCGTTCTGATTCGCAGCCAAATATCGCCGACGTTCTCGGCGGATCGACATTGATGTGGCGACTGGGTCTCAGCACAACAATTGGCATTGCAGTCATGGCCCTCATTCAAGTTGTTGCAGTGCGCCGCAGCGGCATCGCATTTCGATTCAGTCCACAGTTCTCTCACCCTGCAGTACGCAAATTGATTCAGCTTTCTTTGTGGACTTTTGGCTACGTTGTCGCCAACCAAGTCGCCTTGGTCGTGATCAAAAATCTCGCGTCCCCTGGTAGCGGACTTGTCGATGCCTACTCCAAAGCATTTATTTTGTTTCAGCTTCCGCATGGCCTCCTTGCCGTATCTATTGCAACTACATTTCTTCCCGATCTAGCGCGACTTGCCACCGCCAACGACCACACGGCATTCGCAGATCGCATGAGCCGCGGCATCACACTCACAGCACTTTTCACCATCCCCGCTTCATTTGGTTTATTCGTTCTTTCCAAACCCATCATCGGACTCGTATTGCAGCACGGTAATTTCTCATCTGAAGCCACAATCAATACCGCGAGAGCACTCAGTGGACTCGCGCTCGGTCTCACGGGTTTTTCTGTATACCTGTTTGTCTTGCGCGGTTTCTACGCCCAGCACAACACTCGCACTCCATTTTTTATCAACCTCATAGAGAACGCAATCAACATCGTTCTCGCCATTGTGCTCGTTGACCGCTTTGATGTACTCGGTCTTGGCATTGCTTTTTCTGTTGCTTATGTCATCAGCGCAGTCATTGCAGTAATGACTCTTGCGTCAACGAACCAAACGCTTCAACTTGGCCAACTCGCCAAAGATGTAGTGCGCATCACCGCAGCCGGCATCATCATGGCAATCGCTGTGAAGCTCAGTTGTGATGCTGTTGGCTCTAGCGCCGGGATTGGCGCACTTTCCCGAGTGCTCACCGGCATCACCATTGGTGGCGCCACGTACATTGCAGCGCTCGCGCTCTTGGGCGAGCCGCACTTGCGCAATTATTGGTCGACGAGAACTACCAAGTCGTCGCGGTGAACAAGTTCGGCAACAACGCCATCGGGTAGCTCGGCGCTTTTGCGACCTGCCGCGGCGCTCGCGTGCACCGCGCTCACACTCACCATGCCTCGTGCAAACACCGCACCGCTCATGTCTTGAATTTCCACGGTGTCGCCTTCCGAAAAATCGCCGTGCACTTCTGCAACGCCTGCATGCAATAACGACGTGTTGCGCTCTATCAGCGCTTGTTTCGCACCAGCATCAACAACAATCACGCCACTTTGTTGAGCAGCAAATGCAATCCATAACTTGCGGGCTGAAAGGTTGCGATTGTGTGGCAAAAATTGTGTTCCTGCGCCTGGTGTTTGAGCAAGCGCGTGCACCACAACATCGGTCTTTGTGGCATCAGCGATCACTGTTCGAACACCCGACCACGACGCAATGCGAGCAGCCGACAACTTGGACGACATGCCCCCGCTTCCACGCGCAGTGCTACTTGCACTCGCTCGCACCGAAAGTAGTGGGTCATCTGCAGCAACTTGCTCTATGAACGTTGCCGATGCATCGATACTTGGGTCTGCAGTAAACAAACCAGCAATGTCGGTCAGCAACACCAACACGTCGGCGTTCACGCTGTGCGCCACCAAAGCAGCAATGCGGTCGTTGTCGCCAAAACGAATTTCATCACTGGCAATCGCATCGTTTTCATTAATAATCGGCACGCAACCCAACTCCAGCAAACGAACAAGCGTCTGTCGTGCATGCAGGTATTGAGTGCGGTCGATGAAATCGTTTGGCACCAACAACACCTGAGCGCCAACTAAGCCGTGCACGGCAAGATGCTCGTTGTATTTGTTCATCAACTGACTTTGCCCAACTGCGGCAAGAGCCTGCAGCGTTTGCGTGTCGGTTGGGCGTTGAGTCAAACCCAATGCGCCTACTCCACCCGCTATCGCCCCGGATGTAACGACAATTACTTCGTTTCCTTCGCTGCGAACGCGCGCCACCTGCTCGCACAATGCACGAATTGCTTCGCTCTTGATCGAGCCATGTTCATCAGTTACTGATGATGTTCCAATTTTTACAACGATTCGCATCTCTACGTCTCCGGTGTGTACTCAAAACTAAAAGCCCCAATATGCACAACTGCCCCGTCGCTTGCGCCCGCTCGCGACAAGAGACGCGCAACACCAAGTCGCTTGAGTCGTTCATCAATGTAGTTCAGTGCGTCAGGCGTCGTCACGTCACTCAATGCAACCGAACGCTCGACATCACGGCCAATCAACCTAAATTCGTTGTCGCCCATGCGCTCAATATGCGTGCCTTCTGGCTCTGGACGAATGACTACTGAAGATTCTTGCGAAGGCACAAGTGTGCGTGCACGCTGCACCAGCTCTGCAAGCGCTCCCAAAATTGGTCGCACCCCATCTCCGGTCACAGCCGACATCCGTTGGCCCTTCCAAGCGAGCATCACTTCTTCGGTCGCAGCATCTGTTTTGGTACCGACAACGATGCGAGGTCGCTCGAGCAATTCAGGCTGATATGCCTGCAACTCTTGCAACAAGATTCGCTCTTGCTCATCTGCAGACACTTCGTCCATCGGCGCAAGATCTACAAGCACACACAACACTCGAGCACGCTCAATGTGTCGCAAAAACTGATGCCCAAGTCCGCGTCCTTCGCTTGCGCCTTCGATAATTCCTGGAATGTCAGCAATGATGAATTCGCTCGACCCACCCATGCGCACAACTCCGAGGTGTGGCTCAAGCGTGGTAAATGGATAGTTGGCAATTTTTGGTTTTGCTGCACTGACCGAACTAATAAATGTTGATTTGCCAGCGTTTGGAAAACCAACAAGCGCTACGTCGGCCATCAGTTTGAGTTCAAGTTTCAACCAGCGGTCTTTACCGTGCTCGCCTTGCTCGGCAAATTTTGGTGCTCGCCTACGGTTCGACAAAAAGCGTGCGTTCCCGCGTCCACCCTGGCCACCTTTTGCAGATTGCCAGCGAGTACCGTTCACTGCCAGGTCGGCCAGAATCTCACCCGTGTACATGTCGCGCACAACGGTGCCTTCAGGAACCTTGATGATCATGTCTTCGCCACGGCGACCGTGCAAGTCCTTGCCCATTCCATGGACGCCATCGCCCGCCCGTCTGTGGGGGTGATCACGAAAAGCCAACAACGAAGCAACGTTGTGATCGGCAACTAGCCAGACCGAACCGCCGTCGCCACCGTCACCACCGTTTGGGCCGCCAAATGCAACAGGGCCTTCGCGCCTGAAACTGACGCAGCCTGCACCACCGTCGCCACCGCGGACGTTTAATTGGGCTTCATCGACAAAGGCACTCATAGGGGCTTTCAATCCTACTAGTACACCCTCCACGTATCGTGTAGATATATGACATCCGAACCAATTTCGCGCAGCGTCGCATGGGCTCAGACAATGGACGGCTTTGCATCAGACGATCAGATTCGTTTTGCTCACAAAGACTCGTGGTCTGGCCCCGGTGCTCGGCAAATCATTGATCGTGCCGAGCGTGAGTCACGCGAAGACTCTGCTCTTGCCCCACTTGCCACTCGCGCATTTGGTGCTGGCAATCGTGCCATTGCCCAAGAAGCAGACCCATTTCGCACGTGTTTCGAGCGCGACCGAGACCGCATATTGCATGCATCAGCTTTCCGACGTCTCGCTGGCAAAACACAGGTGTTTGTGTTTCCACAAGATCATCAACGCACTCGTCTCACTCACGCACTCGAAGTTGCCCAAGTTGCAACATCGGTTGCACGCGCGCTGGCACTCAACGTCGCTCTCACCGAAGCGATTGCGCTCGGCCATGATTGCGGCCATGGACCGGGTGGTCACGCTTCCGAAGACGCCTTAAGTCCATTTGTTCCTCAGGGTTTTGATCACGCCGTTTGGGGTGCCGACGTGACTCTTGTGCCACTCAATTTGTGTGTCGAAACTCTCGACGGAATTCGCAATCACTCGTGGTCGCGCCCGGCACCGATGACACCAGAAGGCGAAGTTGTCTCGTGGGCCGATCGCATTGCATACGTGTGTCACGACTTTGAAGATGCCGCAGCGACCGGCATTGTCACCTTCGACCAACTACCTGAACAAGTGCGCACACATTGCGGCACTGCTCGCTCACAACAACTTCGATCATTTATCTCTTCAATGATCGCCGCGACTGCTGCAACTGGCCGTATCGGTATGGAGCCAGCTCAGGCCGACGCTCTTGCAGAGTTTCGTCGCTTTAACTACGACAACATTTACATGCGTGACGCCTCGCGCAACCAAGCAAAATCAGTGATTGATCTACTGCAAGCACTTGTCGAGCATTACGCCAGTCATCCGCATTTGATGCTCACCGAGAATGATCAAGATGCAAGCCTTGCCACTCACATTGCACCCGCACATTCAACCGAAGCATTGCACAACGCAGTTGCATATGTTGGCGGCATGACAGACAGGTTTGCATGCCGACAAGGCACAGCACTACTGGGTTGGGATGCGAGCAGACTCCCTCAGGGAATCGATACGAATTAAATGTTTGGAATGACGTCGACGACCTTGCGGCCACGACGCTCACCAAACTTGACACTGCCGTGCGAAAGCGCAAACAGCGTGTCGTCTTTGCCAATGCCCACGTTGTTGCCTGGGTGCACTTTTGTGCCGCGTTGACGAATCAAAATTGTTCCTGCTGTGATCTTTGTGCCGTCAAATACTTTGACGCCGAGTCGTTGCGCGTTCGAATCGCGACCGTTGCGGGTTGAACCGCCACCCTTGGTTTTCGACATGAGAATTAGC
>CAFBNR010000024.1_pt1 | contig 18923 bp, 15 predicted proteins | sample 7269321 | NCBI WGS metagenome assembly CAFBNR01 (sample SAMEA6814101, study PRJEB35770) | uncultured Acidimicrobium sp. | biome: Freshwater; feature: Freshwater reservoir; material: water | place: Czech Republic | collected 2017-07-26 | depth 30m m | reverse complement strand
GATGTACTTCTAAACCGACCGGACCAAACCGTCCAACCAAGTCCGAAGACTTCATTGCGGCAAGATCGCCGAGACAACTCAAACCAAGTCGGTTCAACAACGACACCACATCACGATCAATTTCGGCAAAGTCAGCAAGTACCGACACAGGCAATTGCGCCAAGCACCGTGCGCTTTCACCAGGATCAACTACTACATATCGACCAGCTGCAGCATGCGCAGCAACAAGTGCGGTCAATCGTCCGTCTGCAATGCCAACCCCAAACACAATCGGACGACCATCAGCCAAAAGTGCAAGTGCATCATGGGTAATGCCGTGCAAACGTTGTGCCAATACTTCATCGCCACCCACGTATCTCGATGGTCCACGTGTAGCCAACAAAATCACACCGGGCGTGCTCACTTCTACGAGCGGAACAAGTTCGCTTACTGCTCGCACCACCGACTCAAACATCAACCTGTCGCGTTCGGGGTTGTTAGCAGCAATGTGCAGTTCGGGACACACGGCTTGCGCCTCACGTCGACGCATACCTATTTGCACACCCTGATTGGCGGCATACGCAGTGCGTGCCACAACGCGTTGCGCTTGCAGCACAGCCACTGCGTCAAACCATTGCTTGCGCGAATTCAGCTCACACTGTGCGGCAACTGCCTGCCAGTCGGTGCACGAAATAACAGCAACGCGTGTTGCAATCTGCTCATCCATTGCTAGCCAACATGCTGCAACACGTGTTGCGTTGTTCGTGGCACACGCCTGCCACTCACAGTCACGTCTATGAGTCGACCCTGCACGTAACCGGCACCATGCTCAATGCCGTCCCATTTTGTAGTCACAGTGTGTAGCACCACGTCTGGCTGAAACACCGAGCGCAAAGTTGTGTGGCGCGGTGTTTCTACCAACACAAGCACATTGCGCCGAGCCTGAATGCGGGTTTGAATACGTCGTGCATCAGACTCACTCACAGCTCGTGGCACTTCAAGCATCACCACATCAAATCCATCGGCAACAGCAGCCACTGTGCTTGTCCAATCTTTTTTGTTGGCGGTTGGTGTCACCAACACTGTGCGCTGCAACGCCACACCTTGCTCACATGCCGACATCAATCCAAAGTCGCACACACCAACGATGGCCAACCATGAACCGGCTTGTGTTGCAGCACTCACCGCCAACAGCGCTGTCGACATTGCGGCATCACCACTGCACAACACGGTGCGACCCCGCACCAACGCGCCATCGGGAATTATTGGTTGCAGAGCCTTTGCAACGGGCAGCGAGTCGGACATGCCATCACTGTAGCGAACATATGTTCGTAGTTATTTAGCGGCTATTTGGCGGCTATCCGTCGTATTTAGTTGCGAATCGCGTGCTGTTGGAGCAACGGCAACAGCTTGCGCGGGCAACCAGCCCAATAATCGGCACCGAGATTTTCGGCGTGCTCCGAGTCAAGCACTGCAGCACCCCCGGCGAAGCACAAAATTGATTTATTTGACGCTTTCTTGATACTAGAAATTGTTTTGCTCAATGCAGGAAGAGTTTCTGACATTGTCGATGCAATACACACAGCAACAACATCAAAAATCTGTACCGCTGCAGAAGCAAAGGATTCAGGTGGAACATCTCCACCGAGATTGTCGACCTTCCATCCCTCCATACTGATCAGGTCGCCAAGCAGTTGATACCCCAATACGTGATGTTCGCCTATTGGCGAACCAATCAACACGGTTCCTTTATGCACGCCGCGCTTCGAAAAACGTGCGCCAATTTGTGCCGCCGACCGACTCGCGATGCCTGATGCGCGATGCTCAACAAACACATCAATTTCTCCCGCAGACCACTTCATCCCAATTGCATTCATTGCCGGCACCAGCACATCGAGGTACACAAAATACAAGTCATTGCCAGAGCGCAAAACCGACTCCATCAACTTCACCACGCCACGCTCATTGCCCTCAATCAGCAATGCCAGCATTCGCTCAGACCATGGTGCCGCCTTTTTGCCACCTTCATTGGGCGAAACCGCTCGTCCAGCCCCACGCTTAAAATCGCGCACGTCGCTTGCCTGCACAACCCACCCATGCCCCTGTTTAGTGGCCGGCAAATGACCTTCATGAACATACCGATACACGGTCATGTAGTGAACGCCAAGCATTTCTGCTACTTCATGAAGAGTCAGATTTTTGTTGCCCACGCGTAGGGATCAACCTAGTGCAAAATTCGACGAGTGGCTAGTGCCACCCGCAAGATCAACCTTTGTTGGCTTTTGCCTTTGCAAGTGCTGCCTGGCTCCGTACCAGAAGCAGTACCGGGATCTTGCTTGCCGCCGCTGACAACGATGTGCCACTTGCGTCATTCGTTGACTGAGGTGCAGGCTCGGCGCTCTTTGGCACCATTGCCAACAGCTCTTCGGTCGACTTTGGCGCCATGCCAGGCTTCCAGTATTGGTACAGATCTTCAACAACTTTTGCCAACCCATCGTTGCTAGCACCATCAGCCACGTCCACAGTGATCACGTTTGAATACACATGAACTGCGCTCACTTTGCCTGTTGCAAATAAGCGCTGTGCAAGCACATCGGATGGCTTGACACCCGTAGCGGCCGAGATACTTGAGTAGCGCTCATGACCTTGACCCGTGAGCGAACGGTTGATTTCAAACCGAACTCGTCCTGGTGTTGCTGAAGGCTTTTGAACTACTGCTACAGGTTGGCCCATGGGCTAGAGACTAGTTGACTCGCCTTCGCCCAAACCATATTGCGGCAACTATCTTGGGAAGTATGACATCTAGCCCTATTTCCGTAGAAGAGTACGCAGCGTCGGCACGCAAGTTTCTTGAGGCCAACGCAGAGCGCAAACAGGTCAAGACCAAGTTCACATGGGGTGAAGGCACCGACAATGTTTCGATGTTCGAAGAGCGCAGCCGTGAAGCCGAAGCAGAAATGCTCGCCAAGGCAAAAGATTGGCAATCAAAACGTTTTGATGCAGGCTTTGCGTGGATCACTGGGCCAACAGAGTTTGGCGGCGCAGGTTTAACACCTGTGCATGAGCGCGCATACAACGCAGTCGAGCGCGAATATCGCACTGCGCCACTTGGTGCGTTTCAAATTGGTCTCGGAATGGTTGCGCCAACAATTTTGGCCCATGCGTCCGAAAGCGCGAAGGCCAAATATCTCAAAGCAATGTGGCGCGCAGACATCGTTGGTTGCCAATTGTTTTCAGAGCCGGGCGCGGGCAGCGACTTGGCTTCACTGCAAGCAAAAGCCGAGCGCGATGGCGACGAGTGGCGCATCACTGGTCAAAAAGTTTGGACATCTGGTGCGCAGTTTTCGGATATCGGCGAGATCATTTGCCGCACCGATGCATCGTTGCCAAAACACAAAGGTCTCACTGGATTCATCGTCGACATGCATGCACCTGGCGTCGAGATCCGACCGCTGCGTCAGATGACAGGCGGTGCAAGTTTCAATGAAGTGTTCTTCAACGAAGTGCGCGTGCCCGACGACCACCGCCTCGGCGATGTCAACAACGGTTGGAACGTCGCACTCACCACGCTCATGAACGAGCGAGCATCAATTGGCTCAAGTGACTCAGGCGAGAACAACATCCACACTCGCCTCGTTGCAATGATTCGTCATTTCGAGTTAGACAAAGACCCAATCGTGCGCGACATGCTCGCCGATTTGTACATCAACCAGCGCGTTGCCGGCTTTACGAGCCAACGAGCAACTGACAAAATGCGCGCAGGCCAAATGCCTGGACCAGAAATGTCAATCGGCAAAATGGCGCTTGTTGACAACCAAAAGCGTCTCAATGATCTCGTCGCTCACATTCTTGGCGCAAAACTCGTTGTCGACACCGGCGAGTGGGGCACGTATGCATGGAGTCAGTTGTTGCTGGGTGCACCGGGAATGCGAATCGCAGGTGGCTCAGACGAAGTGATGCGCAATATCGTTGGCGAGCGCGTGCTCGGATTGCCAAAAGATGTTGGTATCGACTCCAAGTCGCCATTCCGCGACATCAAGGTCGGCACCCAAAAGGGCTAACGCGTTGGGCGCTTGAAGTTGAGCGCGGCATCAATCAAGAGTCGCGTTCCGTAGCCAGTCATACCTTTTTGCAACCAACCACTGTCGGCGTGCGACCACATTGGTCCCGCAATATCGATGTGAGCCCATGGCACGCTTCCAACAAACTCGTCCAAGAACAATGCTGCAGTAATTGCACCGGCTTCGCCACCCACATTTTTCATGTCGGCAACAACCGAGTCGAGCCCAACGCGATACTCGCGCTCAAGAGGCAACTGCCAGAGTTTTTCGTCTGTGCGAGCAGCGGATGCTGTCAACTGATCAATCCACTTTTGATTGTTGCCCAACACGCCGGCCATACCTTCGCCCAATGCACGAGCACACGCGCCAGTCAATGTTGCAATGTCGACAATTGCATCAGGCTTTTGATTTGCAGCAAGCGACAAACCATCCGCCAAAATCAAACGACCTTCGGCATCGGTGTTAAAAATTTCGACCGTCTTGCCATTGTGCATGTGCAATACATCGCCCATCGCCATCGCACTACCCGAAGGCAAGTTGTCGGTGCACATCAAATAGCCGGTCACTTGGTTTGTGCATCCAAGTGCTTTGAGCGTTGACATCGATGACAACACTGCAGCCGCGCCGCTCATGTCACCCTTCATCATTGCGTGCGAAGGGTCGGATGGCTTGAGAGAAATACCACCCGAGTCATACATCACGCCTTTGCCCACCAAGACCACGTGTGGCTTTGAGTTCTTCTTGGCGCCGCCAGCAGGCTTATAAGTCAAACGCACCATGCGTGGTGGCTCAACACTGCCGCGGTTAACGCCAATGATGCCGCCACAACCCATTGCGAGAAGCTGGTCTTTATTAAACACTTCTACTTTCAAACCTGTCTCACCCGCAATGCGCACTGCATGATTTGCAAACATCGTCGCAGTGAGATGCGCAGGTGGCATGCTCGCAAAATCGCGAGCCATGTTGGTTGCATTTGCGATCACTTGGCCGCGCTTGACGCCAGCCTTCAGTTGCGCAGCATTGGCAGTTGTGCCAACAAGAGTTACCGACGCCAACTTAGGCGCCTTTTTGTCAACAGTCTTGAGCTCGGTATAGCGATGCACGGCAAGCGAAATGCCTTCGACCACTACTTGCGCTGCCAACTTGCGATCTACGCGCGCAACACCCGCAAGCGTGGTTGCAACTGCATCAAACGAAGAAGTTGCACGACCGAAAGCTGCAGCCGACTTGCGCAATGAATCGGCGGTCACTTTCGACGACTCGCCGATACCAACCACCACCGTGACAGCACCGCGGTCGGCGGCAATCACCGATGTTTGACCAACCTTGCCCGAAAAACCAACTGCCTCAAGTGCCTTGCGCGAGAGTGAAACTTCTTTTGGCATTGGTCCATCGGTTGACACCGCGATGCCGATTGCGCTGACATTGACCGGAGTCTTGCTCGCTACTTCAAAGTTGATTGACATGATGTCTCCTTGTATGTAGTTAATTTAAAGAATTCAGATGACGTCTTTGACTGCCAACGACTCACCCTCTTGCCAACGGGCAAGTGTCCACAACAGGTCACTCAACCTATTGAGATACGGAGTCGACTGCGATGGAGGTGGAGCAGCAGCTAGAGAATGACGCTCAGCTCGGCGCGCAACTGTGCGACCAACGTCCAGCAGTGCCGACACCTTGTTTTGTCCTGGCACAACAAAATCGGTTGGTGGTGTAAATCGTTCGTCCAGCGAGTCGATCATTGTCTCCAAGTGAGTCACCATCTCGGCTGTTACCCGAGTCTTACCGTCAACCAACTTGTGACGGTTCTCTGGGAGTGTTGCGAGCTCGGCCATCAACACCCAGAGGTCTCGACATATATGCACCAACATGTCATCGAGTTCGGTGCCCTTGCCGGCCTCGGCACGCACCAAACCCAAGATCGACTGTGCTTCATCAACTGCGCCATACGCTCGAGGCAACGCAGAGTCTTTGCCTACGCGACCACCATAAAAGAGACCCGTGGTTCCATCGTCCCCTGCTCGGGTATAGACCTTTTCGCGCGCCATGATCCTTTCACGATACTTGACAACCTCAGCAACTCTGAGGTCATAGACGCCGAAATCAAATCCAACATGGCCCGTGCGATGAGAATTGCGACGCTTTGGCTGGATACCCTGAAGAGACATACCACGAGTCTTGGGAGACGATCATGACCAACTACAACCAGGTGTACATCAACGGAAAATGGGTTGCACCAAGCAGCACCGACACGATTGAGGTATGGGATTCGACCGATGAGACGGTCATGGCATCGATTCCTTCATGCACCGCAAAAGAAGTGGATCTCGCCGCCAAAGCTGCACGTGCCGCATTTGACTCGTGGTCGGCACTGGACGCGCAAGAGCGTGGCAAATACATGAGCCGCATTGGTGATGGGTTGGCTGCACGCATGGACGAGATTTCATCGGCCATTTCACGCGAGACGGGCATGACAAAGTTTTTGAGCCAGATGATTCAAGTTGGCCTTCCAATCAACTCGTTTAAGCAAGCTGCAGCAATTGCCGAAAGCTTCTCGTACTCACGTGAAGTTGGGTCATCACTTGTGGTGCGCGAGCCAATTGGTGTCGTTGGTTGCATTACGCCGTGGAACTACCCGCTACACCAGATTGCAGCCAAGGTTGCATTTGCAATGGCCGCTGGTTGCACCGTGGTGCTGAAGCCAAGCGAGATTGCACCTATTGATGCATTCATCCTTGCCGAGATCATCGACGAAATTGGTTTGCCAGCAGGCGTGTTCAACATGATCACTGGCACTGGCCCAGTTGTCGGCGAAGCAATGTCGGCTCATGCCAACATTGACATGATGTCGTTCACAGGGTCAACCCGTGCAGGACGCCGCGTGAGCCAAGTATCAGCCGAGACAATCAAGAAGGTTGCTCTCGAGTTGGGCGGCAAGTCGGCCAACATCATTTGCGCCGATCTCGACACCGAGACATTTGCAAAAGCAGTGTCGTCGGGTGTTGGCAAAGCATTTCTCAACAGCGGACAAACATGCTCGGCACTCACCCGCATGCTCGTACCAAAGGCACGCCTTGAAGAAGCAGAAGCAATTCTCACCGCAGCAGGCAATGCAGTTGTTGTGGGCGATCCGTTTGAACAGACATCACACCTCGGACCACTTGCATCGGCCGCACAACGCGACCGCGTGAACGGCTTCATTCAAAAAGGTATCGACGAAGGCGCAAAAGTTCTTGTCGGTGGTGTTGGCGTGCCAGAAGGCGTGTCAAAGGGCTACTACGTCAAGCCAACAATTTTCTCGAACGTGACAACGTCAATGACGATCGCCCAAGAAGAAATCTTTGGACCAGTCTTGAGCGTCATTGCATACAACGACGAAGAAGATGCAATTCGTATTGCCAACGACACGGTGTACGGCTTGGCCGGCGGCGTGTGGGCTGCCGACAAAGATCATGCAATCGCAATTGCGCGTCGCATGCGCACAGGCCAGGTTGAAGTCAACGGTGGCGCATATAACGCCAATGCACCGTTTGGCGGATACAAGCAGTCTGGTGTTGGTCGCGAATACGGTGACTACGGCTTCGAGGAATTCCTCGAGATCAAGAGCATGCAGCTCTAATTTGCTGGCTAACTAGCTTTAGCTCACAATTTGAGAGGTTTGCCAGGCGCTTGCCAAGGCCGCATATCGTCCATTTTTGGCAATGAGTTCGGCATGCGTGCCGTACTCGGCCACCTGCGCTGCGTCAATTACAGCAATGTGATCGGCGCGTTGCACAGTCGACAAACGGTGAGCAACAACGATGACGGTGCGACCACTCATGAGGCGTTCGAGGGCACGCTCTACTTCGGCTTCGGTACCGGGGTCGAGATTGGATGTTGCTTCGTCGAGCACTAACACCGCAGGGTCAACGAGTGCAGCTCGCGCAAGAGCAACAAGTTGGCGCTCACCTGCCGACAACCTGCTGCCGCGTTCGCGCACTTCGGTGTCGAGTCCATCAGGAAACTGTGCAAAGTGTTCGGTCGCCGAAATAGCTTCTACCGCCGCATCAATCTGAGCATCTGTTGCCGTAATTTTTGCAATGCGTAGATTGTCGCGAATTGTCCCGTTAAATAAAAAACCCTCTTGCGGCACAACCACAATGCGCTGGCGCAACGAATCCATTGTGGCCATTGTCAGGTTGATGCCACCATACGAAACGGTGCCAGACAGTGGGTCGTACATGCGGGCCATGAGTTTGGCAAGAGTCGACTTGCCGGCACCAGTTGGACCAACGAGCGCAAGTTTTTCGCCTGGCGCAACGCTGATTGACACTCCATTGAGTGCTGGGTGCTCGCCTGTTGCATACGTGAAGTTGATGTTGTCAACCTTGAGCACTCCAGACTCAGGCAATGCAATCGCTGCTGGGTGCTCATCAACTTCTGGTTTCGAATCAAGAATTGCAAACAGTTTGCTCAATGCTGCACCGGCAGACTGCACGGTGTTGTACAACTGAGACAGCTGTTGCACTGGGTCGAATAAACTCGAGATGAGCAGCGTAAAAGCAACAACGGTGCCGAGTGTGACTGCACCACGATGCACGAGCCAGCCACCAATGCCAATCATCAATGCAGATGCAAACACACCAGAGAATTCGACGAGTGCAAAATACCAAGTACTGATGCGCACGCTGCGCTCGTGACTTTCAAATAAGGCACGATTTGATTTGAAAAACTTATCTTTCGTTTCTTGCTCTTGGGCATAGGCCTGGATGACTCGCACAGTGGTGATGCCTTCTTGCAGCGCTGACAAGTTTGCACCAACACGCTCACGCACGGTGAGGTACGCCTTGTTTGAGTCACGCTGAAATTTGATCGATGCAAGAACGATGATCGGCATCACGCACATTGCAACAAGCGTCAGCTCCCAACTCAGGAGCAGCAAGACAACTACCGAAAAGCACAGCATGAGCCCGGCAGACAAAAACTGCAGCAAACCAAATTGCACAAGCTCGGCCATTGACTCAATGTCGGCAGTCATGCGCGCCACCAACACACCTGCCTTGTTTCGATCAAAGAATGCCATTGACTGACGCTGCATTTGTCGAAATACTGCAAGCCGCAAAACGCGCAAAAACATCTCACCGGTGCGGTTGACATACAAAAACAGCATCCGTCCGAAGATGTACGAGAGAGTGACGACGGCCAGATACATCACTACCGACTGGTCAAGTGCACGAGTGTTTTTAGCGCGAATACCTGCATCGATTCCGTGGCGAACGATGACGGGAGCAGCAAGTGCGCAACTCGTCGTTATCACCACACAAGCAAAACCCATATACATCGTCTTGCGGAATGGAGCGGCCATTTTGAAAACTCGCCCAATGATCGTGCGTGCTTGTGCCCTACTCAGGCGATCTTCGTCAGTGACTCCGCCTGCATGCCACATATCAGTTACCAGCCTTTTTGGGCTGGTCCATGCTGGCCAACACTTCGCGGTATCGAGTATTGGCGGCAGCAAGTTCTTCGTGGGTTCCAATTGCCGCAATTGTTCCACCATCGAGCAAGACGACTCTGTCGGCAAGTGCGATGGTGCCCGGTCTGTGTGCGATCACGATTGTTGTGCGACCGCTCATTACTGTGCGCATCGCTTCACGAATCTCGCCTTCTTTGCTCGGGTCGACTGCGCTCGTTGCATCGTCGAGCACGAGCACACGAGGGTCCGCAATGATCGCTCGTGCAATCGCAATTCGCTGTCGTTGACCACCGGAGAGAGAAAAACCTCGCTCGCCAATCACAGTTTCATAACCATTCGGCAATTCACCAATGAACTCGTGTGCACCTGCAAGTTTTGCTGCGCGCTCGAGGTCTTGTTGGCTTGCAGTCGACTTTGCAAAAGCAATGTTGTTGGCAACTGTGTCATTAAACAAAACGGTGTCTTCAAACACCACACCTATTTGTTGGCGCAGGTCTCGCAACTTCAGTTTGCGCACATCAATTCCGTCAAGAAACACGTGTCCAGAATTGGTGTCGTAGAACCGCAACAACAGTCGCGTCACTGTTGATTTACCAGACCCTGTGGCACCGACTATCGCAATTGATTCCCCGCCAGCAATGTCGATCGTAAAATTACTCAACACTGGCTGATCGGCGCTGTAGCCAAAATGCACGTGGTCAAACTTGATCGCACCAAGTGTTTCGGAACCGGTTGAGGCACTTGGCAATTGTTGCGGATTCGCTGGGTCAGAGATTGTCGACTCGGTGCTCAACACTTCGTGAATGCGCACGAGTGCAGCTGCTGCTCGCTGGCCTAGTGCCACGATCATGCCAATATTGCGCAACGGCCAGATCAACAATGTGAGATACACATTGAATGCAACTAAATCGCCAATCGTGATTTGTCCTGTCAGCACTCGATGCCCACCGACGCCAAGTACGCCAACAAGACCCAGAGCTGGCAACACATCGATAGCGGGCAAAAAACTACTGCGTATCTTTGCTGCCTTCATTGTTTCGCCAAAAATATCGTCGGCTTCTTTGCGCAATTTGTCAAACTGCACTTGCTCGGCGCCAAAGCCCTTAATGACTCGTACGCCCGACACGCTCTCTTCGACAACGCTTGCCAATTGCGCCTGCTCGGCTTGCACAGCAATAGATGCTGGGTGAATGCGATTGCTAAACCTGCGAGCCGAGATGTTGACAAACGGAAGTGGCACCAATGCCACGAGTGCCAACACTGGGTCGGTGTAAAACAAAATTGCAGTTACAGCAATAATTTGAATCACGTTGGACAGCGTGATGGGAATCATCACGATGAATCCTTGAATCTGCATCAAATCGCTCGAAGCACGGCTCATCAACTGCCCCGTCTGCGCCTTGTCGTGATAACCGATATTGAGCCCAATCAAATGCGAAAAGAGCCTCTCTCGCAACAGTGTTTCGGCCCACCGGCTTTCACGAAATGCCACATAGCGACGCATCCCAGAAAGAACACCTGTGAGCACTCCAAGACCCGCAATGATCAAGACCCACTTAAGCAATGGACCATCTTTTTCGATGCCTTGGTTAATAGCGTTTTTCGTCATCTGCGGCACTGCGGTTTTAAAACTCGCCCACGAAATTCCGATTAAGGCTCCGAGAAGTAAGTTGCGTCGTTGATCGCGCAACATCCCACGCAAGAGTTTCCAACCTTCACTGCGCTGACTTTGCTCAAAATCAAGACGCGTTGCCAACTCGGCATCGGTCTCGATTGTCGACATGTTTGGTTGTGCTACTTACGACGCGCTTGGCGAAAGACTTTCAACAGCCTTCCAATAGTCGAGAGCTGGGTCTAATGGCAATATCGCGAGTGACGACGTGGTTACACCGTTTTTGAAATACTCGTCAATGACATCTCGGCAATGCGCTGGGCTTCCATGCACAACAAGTTCATCTACAGCCTGATCCGGAATTGCTGCGAGCGCGGCTTTGCGGTCTCCTGCGGCCCATGCATCCCACATTCCCTGCAAGAGCGGTGCGCGACCCATCCAACGATGGAAGTCTGCGTATACCGGCACATTCATGTACGCAGCAATTGCAAACTTGGCGCCAGCCATCACTGTTTCAGTGTTTTCACTTGGGCAGACAAATATTCGTGCAGTGATTTCTTTTTCGACACCATTGGCAGCACCATTTACAACTGCGGCAACTTTGCTTACATCTTGTGCCGACAACCAGTTGATGATCACGCCGTCTGCCTCGCGTGCACCTAACTTGAGCATGCCTTCACGTAATGCCGCTACCAAAATGGTTGGCTTTTGCTCTGGCTTGATGCTGAGTCGAAAACCGTTGACAGAAAATGTGTCGTAGTCTTTCGTAATCTTTTCACCGCTAAACGCGTCATGCATAAAGCGAACGACGTCGCGAACCTTCTTATATGGGTCTACGAATGGCACACCATTCCATTTTTCAACAATCACATTGCTAGACGAACCGATGCCGATCGCAAATCGACCCGGTGCCGCATCGGCCAATGCTGCGACACTCTGAGCAATCACTGGCGCGGTGCGCGTATAAGCCGGAACGATTGCAGTGCCAAGTCGAAGCCGCGGTTCCCATGCCGCTGCTAATGCAAGCGGAGTAAATGCATCTGCACCATCGGTCTCAGCAGACCAAATGTCGCTGTATCCCCAGTCGGCAAGTTGCGCAAGTTTGTCACGTTGCGCATGTAAATGTCCTGGAAGCGGGACTGTCATTCCATTACGACGAATCATGATCTCACTCTTTCCACATTCGGGCTATGCAACTTTGGCTTGCGGTGGCAAGAAGGGTTCCATCTTCGGCAAACATGTTTGCCGATCCATGACCAAACCCTCGCTCGACTCCTTGTATCTGTATGTCTAACAAGACCCACTTAGTTGGCACGAGGCGAACGACGCGCAGCGTGTTATCCAGGCTGTTTCCACCACCCCGAACCCCAAGGGCCTGTCCAATCCCCATCGGCACAAAGTCACCGAGCACCGCAAGGGTTGCTGCGTCAACATCCGTTAAAACGTCGGGAATGTGAGCCCACATCACCGTGCGACCGTTATTTGGTTTGCCATCGAGCTGCTCGAGCTCGCGACCGATCACCAGTCGCTCTTCGAGACGATCATGAATCGTTCCGTCGACGGGATGACGATGCTTACGTGTTTCAAGCTCATGCGGGCTTGGCACATCGGGCATAGGTATAAATAAATGGGCATGTTCAAATGTGCGTTCACCGAGAGCGGCATTAACGGTCAGAATCTCGCGATCACCAACATGACAAATTGCGCGCGCCTGAGTGATCTGATGTCCGACAACTGCAAGCGTGATGTCAATATGCATTACCTCACCAGGTCGCGCATACGACAAATATTGTGCGGTCGACCAGATGCAGTGTCGACCACTCAGTTGCTCCATTGCCGACACGGCCGAAGCCAGGCCGGCACCACCCCACAAAAATCCGCCGCCAGTGCACAGCCCAGACTGCACCAACATCGACCACGATCCAGAAGTTTCTGTGTGGTTGCTCACCGGCTTGAGACCAAGGAAAGTTGACGAATTCATAAGCAAAAACACACTAATAGAAAGCGCGTTTTGATCTACTACTTTGAGTACATGACAACAACAGATTTGCCATGGTTGGGCGACGCAGTATCGCTGGTTGATGCCTTCAGGTCCAAAGAGCGTTCGCCTATCGAAGAGTTGCAGGCCTCGCTTGCAGCGATTGAGCGCAGCGACTTAAATGCATTTTCTTTTCTTGACCCGCACGGCGCACTCGAGAGAGCAAAATCTGCGGACATCACTAAACCCTTCGGTGGCGTGCCGCTTGGCGTCAAGGAGTTAGACGCAGTAAACGGTTGGCCGTACACAGAAGCATGCGTTGTTTTTGCGGATCGCAAAGCAACACATACGTCAGTAATGGTGCAGCGCGCAACCGAAATTGGAGGAGCAAACCACATCGGTTTGTGCACCGCAAGTGAATTTGGTGGTGTCAACATCACGCGCACCGTTTTGAATGGCGCAACCCACAATCCCTGGATGCACGGACGTACACCTGGTGGTTCATCAGGCGGCAGTGCAGCCGCAGTGGCTGGTGGTCTTGTCACGATCGCTACCGGTGGCGATGGCGGCGGATCAATTCGAATTCCTGCTGGTTTCACTGGACTTGTAGGACTCAAAGGAACCTTCGGACGAATTCCGCGCGCACCACATACCGAACTCGGAAACCTCACTGTCAACACTGGCGTAATGGCACGAAGCATTCGTGACACCGCACGATGGTTTGATGTTTGCAATGGTCATGACGCTCGCGACCCGCTCAGTCTGCAACGCGTAGAAAATTGGGAAGCGCAACTCGGCACTCATACTGATTCATTGCGTGGAAAGACAGCCGTGCTTGTGCCCGATTGGGGTGGCGCAGTTGTTTCGCCTGCCATGTGGACACAACTTGATGAATATGCGCGACATCTCTGTGCGGCTACAGGAATCAAAATAATTTCTGTCGACACCGCACTACCACGCATAGGTGCAGCGTGGTCAATCAGCGGCATGGTCGAGATTCACACACAACTCGCCGACTATTGGCCGGCGTGTGCCGATGTTTTGACTCCAGAGATGCGATTTGGAGTTGAAGCCACATTTGGAAAATACGGAACTGAACCACGCGCCAAGATCGAAGCGCGACGCGCAATACTCAACCAACGCATGGCAGAGATTTTTGGTGCAGTCGATTTTGTGATCACTGCAAGCAATCCTGATGTTGCGTTTAATGCCGAAGGGCCATTGCCTTCAGCATTTGGCGGTGTTAAAGCAGGTGCTGGAAACAATGGCAAGCTCACATTTCCCGCAAACATGTATGGCAACCCTGCAATTTCGATACCTGCCGGATTAATTGACGGCTTGCCAGTGTCGTTGCAGATCAATGGCCGTCACTTCAGCGAGCAACTCTTGCTCGATCTGGGTCTCGCCATGGAGCGCACTCGCCCATGGGCACTCGTTGCACCGCACTCGCCACTCTAGAAAAACACTTAACGACAATTAGGCGGCAAGAAGTGCGCGCGCAACAATGTCTGTGCAGAACGCAGTCAGAATTGCTAAATACATCAAGCCCGTCGCCGCCATTACCGCAGAATAACTCCGCTCTTTGAGCGCTGCACGCGTGACAAGCGCGAGCACGCCAGTGACAATTGCTGATGCGAGCCAAAACCAGCCAAGCACTCCATTCCAACCATCGTCAACACTTCCGTTGAGCACGCTAATCATGCCTGTTGGCAGCAGCAACGCAATAACTTCGAACGGCCACAAGTAAATTACTGCATCAACAATTTCGTTAATGAGTTTGCGCGGCATTCCCGGTTGCACGAGATACCAGTGTCCAAGAAGCATCGTGTCACTGACCACACCGAGAAACAAAGTGCCGACCACAACCCTGATCAGCGAGACCGCATAATCGCCCGCACCGCCGCCCACAACAGCAGAAAAACCAGCAACGAGAATGCCAGGTACGCCCAGCAACGGCGCAATGAGATCAAACTTTGAACGCTTGTTGCGGATGAGAACAAAAGCAGCAATTGCGACAGCAACAGCCGAAACTTCGCGCACAGGCTCTACGCCGTAGCGCAATCCAAAACCACATGCACCTGCGGCAAACACGCCGTACGTAATGCGCAACAACATCGAATAACCAAGACCGATCTCGTGACGACGAGTCGTAAACCACAAGAACGCAAGTCCACCGACAGCCCATTGCAAGAGAACTGTTGCGGCGTCGAGATGAATCATTTTGAAGTGAAGTACTTAGGCTTCGACCGTGACGAGCGCGTGATTGACATTATTCATTGATACAGGTCCAGCGTTTGTCGCCACAACAATGTCTTCGAGGCGCATGCCCCACTTGCCTGCGATGTAAATGCCTGGCTCGACGCTAAATGCGTGACCAGCAGCTATTGGCAAGGTGTTGCCGCTCACCATGTAGGGCTCTTCGTGCGCCTCCATGCCAATTCCATGACCAGTGCGATGCACAAAGTATTCACCAAATCCTGCAGCTTCAATGATGCGTCGCGATGCAGCATCAACGTCTTCACACGCCGCGCCGACGATTCCCGCAGCAACACCTGCAGCCTGAGAAGCAAACAAAACTTCGTAGGCTGCTGCTACATCTGCTGCAGGCTTGCCCGTGTACACGCAACGAGTGATGTCGCTGCAATAACCATTCATCGTGCCACCAAAGTCGCACAGCACAATTTCGTTCTTCGTAATGACACGAGAGCCTGCGTGATGGTGTGGGCTCGCCGCATTTTCTCCAGCGGCAACAATTGCAAAGTTGACGACATCATGACCCTCTGCCAACAATCGTGCAGAGATATCGGCAGATACCTGAGCCTCGGTTCGACCGATGAGCGGTATCAAACCAGAATGCAGTTGTGTTGCGACTCGATCCGCTGCAGCACCAGCAGCCACCAGTGCGGCAATCTCGCTTGCATCCTTGCTCATGCGCAGTGCGCCAACTACATCAACCGAGCGAACGAAACTCGCGCCGGGCACAAGCGGCAACAGCTCAACCAAAAATCTGGCCCACATTTGGTCACCAACGGCAATCGACTTTGCGCCACCCAATAACTTGGCAACAATCGCCACAGGGTTTTCAGTCTCTCCCCACGCAGTGATCGAAAAAACGCCAGGTTGCGGAGTTACTCGAGCAACTTCAAGACGTGGCACAACCATCGTCACCTCACCACTTTGCGGTATGACCAACATGGTGAGCCGCTCGAGCGGCATCGCAAAATAGCCAGAGAGATACGGCAAGTCATGACCGACCGACAACAACGCGGCATCAACTCGTTTGGCCACCATGGCGGTGCGCACTTTTGCAATGCGCGCGGCGTAGTCAGATGTGCTTACGATGGTCTGCGTCATGTCGTTTCTACTTTATTAGCAATCTGTCTACAACTAGGCATAAGCCAGAATTACGAGGCATGAACGACGAGTTGCGACTGCCCATGCGCCTGTTTTGCGTGATAACTCGATCGAGTGAGTGGGCTCGATTGCACATGCTGCATGCCAAGACGTTCGCCAAAAGCCTTGTACTGATCAAACTCCTGGGGCTCTACCCAACGAGCAACAGGTAGATGATTGGTCGTTGGTCGCAAATACTGACCGATGGTGACGATCTGCACACCAACACTTGCGAGATCTAACAACGTTTCCTCAACTTCTTGACGCGTCTCGCCCATGCCCACAATCATTCCCGACTTTGTAGTGAGCCCTGCAGCTCGTGAGCGTGCCAATACCGAAAGGCTGCGCGCATAGCCAGCCGAAGGTCGTACTGCTCGTTGCAATCTGGCCACTGTCTCAATGTTGTGATTAAACACATCGGGTCGCTCGGCAATCAAAATATCAAGCGCATCAGTCCCCTTGACATCAGAAATAAGTGTCTCAACTTTCGCATCAAAATTCATCGCTCGAATTGCTCGAATCGTGTCAGCCACATGCTGCATCCCACCATCGGCCAAATCGTCTCGAGCAACCATTGTCAGCACGGCAAATTCAAGACCCATTCGCTGCACAGCTTCAGCCACGCGACGAGGTTCGTCTGCATCTGGAAGCAACGGTTTCTGTGTATCAATTAAACAGAATCCGCATGCCCTTGTACACCTATCTCCGAGCACCATAAATGTTGCGGTGCCATCATTCCAACACTCACTCAAATTTGGGCAACCTGCCTGCTCGCATACGGTCACCAAGTTCAAATCACGCAGCGTGCGCTTTGTTTTCAACACTTCATCTGTATGTTGCACGTGCGGACGAATCCACTCTGGCTTACGCACCGAAATACTTAAGCCGTCCGTTACTCCGGCTTGCTCGAGGCGCTTGGTCAAACGCACCTGTTCGCCCACCCCCTCACCCCGTGAAAACGCCGAAAGATCTTCTGGCCGATGTTTCCATGCCACGTCGGCTCGTGAATCGAGTAGTGATCCCCAGCGCAATTGAGCCAACCGCGAAACGATGTCTACAACATCGTTCATCGACACATCAATACCCTCTTCCGCCAAAGATGTCACCGCAAAGTCGGCGATACCGCATGGCACGATGTGCTCGCGCATAAACGTCAGGTCAGTTGAAACATTGAGAGCAAATCCGTGCATCGTGCGACGATCAGTTGAGCCGCTGCCCACCCGCACGCCAATTGCACAAATCTTTCGAGCGTTTTCGGTATCGGGATCCACCCAAACACCGGGGAACTCGCCCATTCGCCCAGCATTGCGTAGGCCAAGTTGGAACAGCGTGTCAATAATCAGTTGCTCAACGTCGTATATATAGGAGCGAGTGTCGGCAGGGCCGTCTATGCCGTGCTTGGCCCGCAATCTCAATATGGGGTACCCAACCAACTGGCCAGGTCCGTGGTAGGTAATATCGCCACCTCGTTGCACTTGTACTAGTTCTGCACCGACATCTATCGGCTTGCATCGCAGGTTGTTGGCCAAGTCGGCGGTGTGGCCATAGGTAAACACGTGTGGGTGTTCGAGCAACAACAAGTGCTGATCTACCCCGTGCTCAAACAATCCAAATTGCAGAGCAAGTGCCTCACGATATGGCACACGACCAATCCACCTGACATGAAGTGGCGCGGATGTATTACTCATAGCTTTTTCCGCTCTTAGAGTTCGGCTGACCAATCCTGCGATTCAAGTATCTGTTTGATACGTGCCAAAAAGCGGCCGGCATATGCGCCATCGAACGCGCGATGATCCCACGACATTGCCAAGTTGCCAACAGGGTGAATCGCGATGCTTTCGCTTCCATCTGCCGCTGTAACCACAACTGGTTTACGCACGATTGCATCTGTTGACAAGATTGCGACTTGCGGTTGATTAATGATTGGCATTGTCAACACCGAACCCGCCGAGCCGTTATTTGAAATTGTGAACGTACCACCCTGAATTTCGTCTGGCAGCAATTTGCGATTGTGTGCGCGCGATGCAAGGTCGTTGATCTCGCGAGCGATAGCCCTGATTCGCTTGCCGTCGGCATTTCGCACGACTGGCACAAGAAGACCTGTGTAATCAAGATCAACCGCAATGCCCAGATCGACATAGCCATGAACAATCAGATTGTCACCATCAATAGACGCGTTGAGATGTGGAAACTCGCGAAGCGCGTCAACTACTGCGCGCGAGATAAACGGAAGATACGTGAGGCTAAAGCCTTCGCCCGCTTTCCATGATTCTTTTATTGTGCTGCGTGCTCGATCAACATTCGCATAGTCAACCTCGACGACGCTAAATGCATGCGGGCTCGTGCTTTTCGACATGATCATGTGCGAGCCAGTGAGCTTTCGGATCTTTGAGAGCGCAAGTACTTGTTCGCGATCGCTCGACACGACTGCAGGCCGCGCAACTGGAG
>CAFBNR010000023.1_pt1 | contig 19169 bp, 18 predicted proteins | sample 7269321 | NCBI WGS metagenome assembly CAFBNR01 (sample SAMEA6814101, study PRJEB35770) | uncultured Acidimicrobium sp. | biome: Freshwater; feature: Freshwater reservoir; material: water | place: Czech Republic | collected 2017-07-26 | depth 30m m | reverse complement strand
TTGGGCTTGGCGGTCGCAGCAAAGAAGCACAAACCGAAGAAGATCAATACGCAGCAATTGCCGAGAAATACGGTGTGCGCTTCGATGAAGATGATGAAGAAAGCGATGAGGAAGAAAACTAAATAACGCTGCTCCTCCAGCACACCTCAGATCCCCCCATAAAAATCAAGAAAGATCATGACTCAAACACCAGAGAAGTTGCGCAATATTGCGCTCGTTGCACACGTTGACCACGGCAAAACCACTTTGTTGGACGCACTTTTGCGTTCGGCCGGCACATTTGCTGCTCACTCGGCAGTCATTGACCGCGTAATGGATAATGATGACCAAGAGCGCGAGCGTGGAATCACCATTTTGGCTAAAGCAGCACAGATTGAGTGGAAGGGCACCAAGATCAACTTGGTCGATACTCCTGGTCACGCTGACTTCGGTGGAGAAGTAGAGCGCGCGCTTGCAATGGTCGACGGCATCTTGTTGCTTGTGGACGCTGCAGAGGGTCCATTGCCACAGACCCGTTATGTTCTTTCCAAGGCTCTGGCTTTGGACCTGCCCGTAATTTTGGTGATTAACAAAGTTGATCGCCAAGACGCCCGTCCAGAAGAAGTTCTGCACGAAGTAGAGCAGTTGTTCTTGGATCTCGCGCATGCGGATCATCACTTGTCGTTTCCAGTGTTTTCAGCAGTTGCCCGAGACAGCCTCGCAATGGCAGGAATTGGAATGCCATCGCCAGATGGTGACTTATCACCGTTGATTGATGCAATCGTCGAACATATTCCTGCACCACAGAATGACATGAGTGCGCCACTACAAGCAATGGTGACCAACTTGGATGCATCCGACTACCTGGGTCGACTCGCTATCGGTCGCGTAATTTCTGGAGTGATGCGCAAGGGAGATCAAGTTTCACTCTGTCAGAAGCCAACTGACGACAACCCAGCACCAGTGCTGAAGCGCAAGCTCAGTGGTTTGATGGCGTTCCACGGTATTGACCGCGTGGATGTTGCCGAAGTCATTGCAGGTGACTTGTTCATTATGAGCGGCATCGATGAAGTTGAAGTTGGCGACACTATTGCAGCTATAGACAATCCTGTTCCGCTTTTGCGTCTAGAAGTAGACGAGCCAGTTCTTCGCATGAGCTTTGGTGTCAATACTTCACCTTTCGCTGGCAAAGATGGCAAATACCTCACGAGTCGCCACTTGCGCGATCGCTTGCAAAAGGAAATTCTCGGCAACGTGTCAATCAAGATTGCTAACACCGAGTCAACCGACGTGATGGAAGTTGCTGGCCGTGGCGAGTTGCAGCTGGCTGTGTTGATCGAAAACATGCGTCGCGAGGGTTACGAATTGCAAGTAAGTCGCCCAGAAGTTATTACTCGAGAGATCAATGGCAAGAAGCATGAGCCTCTTGAGTCGGGTACTTGTGACGTTCCAGACGAGTATGTAGGTGCAGTTACGCAGGCGCTCGCCCCCCGCAAAGGTCGGATCACCGATTTGCGTCCTGGAGATGCCAACAGAACAATTGTCTATTTTGAAGCACCTTCACGCGGCCTGATCGGTTTTAGGTCACTGTTGTTGACAGTTACTCGCGGAACAGCCCTGTTGCATCAGAGCCTTGCAGGATGGATGCCTTGGGCAGGAGAGCTGCCACATCGTCTCGGTGGAGCAATGGTGTCTGACCGCATGGGTCCGGCCACTGCATACGCACTCGACAATCTTGAGCAGCGAGGCACTCTTTGTATCTCACCAGGAGACGAACTCTACGAAGGAATGGTTGTTGGAGAGAACGCACGCGAAGAAGAGATGGTCGTCAATGCTGTTCGTGCGAAAGAAAAGAACAACATTCGTACACACAGCCATGATGAAGGCATCAAACTCGCTACGCCGGTAACTCACACGCTCGAGACTGCAATCGAATGGATTGCCGATGACGAGCTGGTTGAAGTGACACCACTCAACGTGCGTATTCGCAAAAAATACTTGACGATCGAAGACCGTCGCAAGTACACCAAGCGCAATTCGAACTAGTTACAACTGTAAAAATCAGCAGTAAACAATTATTTTTTTGCTGGTTTGCGCGTTGGGTTCTTCAGCGAAACCTGAGGATGCGGTCGAGGAGTGGTGCGCTTCTCTTCGAGCAGCTTGACAAGAGTCTTGTAGGTCTTTGAACCGATAAGTTCCGTGATCTCGTCTTTGAGGTACTTGTAGACAGGGTCTTTGCCAACAAAAGCTGCTGGATCATCTGTGCACCACCAATGGAATTCAATGCCACCTTCACCCCAGTCGCGACGTTTCCACTCACGCAAGTGGGAAATGACGTGTCCATCGTCCTCCGTGTGCTCGTCCAACCGCAGAGGAACCTGCCAACAAACGTCTGGCTTCCAATCCATTGGCCGCTCACCAACTTCGAGTGCGGCAATATGAAAAGCACAGCCCATTCCGCCTTCGAAACCTGGGTCATTGTGGAAGATGCAGGCGTCATTTACGCGTCGAGTTGCATCTGAACCATCACGATTCTTGATCAGCCAACGATTGTTCGCACCTTTTTCGTGCTTCTGCCAATGCTCTGGCTTGAGACGTTTCACAGACTTCTTGACCGATGCTAAATCTTTTTTGTCAATGAAGTGGGCGCCATAGCTGCAACAACCTTGTTGCAATTTGGTCGCATCATCATCAAGCACACCTTTGCAACCAGAACCATAGATGCATGACCAATTTGAAAGCATGAACGTTGAATCGATCATCCATGTTTGCTCGGCATCTGGGTCGGTGAAGCTAATCCACTCATGAAGTTCTTCTGGTCGTGACATAGGTTGTGACGCTAGACGATAGAACCGTCCATCGCACGTCAATTGAGAACAATTGATCAAGAAATTGAGAAGATGATGAATGGAGGGTCTCGCGAACTGTCATAATTGATGCATGCCAGCATCGCAGGACGAATCAATGAGCGACATTCTCTCTAGGCTTGAATCAATCTCAGAGGAGATTGCCGATAAGGCCCTCGATGCGCTTAAGTCGGCACACCGAGATGGTGCAGTGAAACGACCGGAAACCGAACGTCAGCTCACAATGGCTCGCCGTGCAATTGAAAAGGCGATAGGCGTGCTTACGCGCCTTGATTTAGGAAATTGATTAAATCGCGCAAACCACCTGCATCGCTGCGGTTTGGATCAAAACGTAATCTGTACTTATCGACGTGATCATTTTCGGATTTTTCGGCTGAATGCGGCTGGACAACTTCAAATTCACCTGAGCGACACAGGTGGCTAAATCTTTCATTGAGTACCTGAATCATCGATGCTGTAATTTCATTGTTGAGACGCATGATGAGGTGCTTACCGATGTAGCGAATTGAGTGATAATTGCGATAAAAGTTCTGTATTTCAGAGGTCGCGTCAGAGATGCTGTCGCAAACTCGGTACAGAGCAAGGTCTTCTTGTGAAACCAGACCACGTACAAGTAACTGGTTCCGGATTAAGTCATCGATTGAATGCCAAAATCGATCACCCGGAAGATCAAGCAACACGATGGGTACGGGTACACCCTTACCAGTTTGCGTAAGAGTGAGCAATTCAAAAGTTTCATCGAGTGTGCCAAAACCGCCTGGTAAACATAAAAAAGCTTGAGACTCCTTGACAAGCATCAATTTACGAGTGAAGAAGTAGCGCATCGAAACATACTTCTCATCGCCCGCGATGATCGAGTTCGCAGAAGACTCGAACGGCAACCGAATTGACACGCCTATAGAACGCTCTCTTCCTGCGCCTTCCATACCGGCTTCCATAATCCCAGGACCAGCACCCGTAACGACCATCCAACCTTGATCAGCGAGACTCTTGGCAACCTGTTGTGTGTACGCGTACAAGGGGTCATCCTTCTGCGTTCTTGCTGAGCCAAAAATCGTCACTTTTCGTCTCTGCGTAAACGGCTGAAACATTGCAAAAGCTTCACGCATCTCTTTGAGTGCCGAAGATGCAATTTTGAGATCGAGTGTCGATGTCTTATCTGAGCCAAGTTCGAGACTGGTCGCTATGAGTTGCATTACATACTCGGTGTTATGTATCGAGCCAAATTCATCGACAAGGTCTGAAATGGCCTTTTGTAGATCAACCAAACTTGTCATTTGCGTAATGTTTGCGCTTTCACATCAAGTGCGGCAATAAGCTCTGTGAAACTTTGCTGGAATGAACGTACACCCTCAGTTTCGAGTTGGTTCGCCACGATAGAGACATCGATACCCAGGCGCGACAAAGCATTCCAGCGAGCATGGGCGAGATCCACTTCGGTTTCAATGGTTGAACTTGGTGTGCCGTGATCATTGAAAGCCAACATCGTATTGTCGGGCAAAGTATTGACCGTGTTGGCACCAATCAGTTGATCTACATACAACGTGTCGGAGTAGGACGGATTTTTGGTAGATGTTGAGGCCCACAGAGGGCGCTGCACTCGTGCGCCACGTCGTACCAGCGCCGCCCATCGCGGACCAGAGAACGTTTGTGAGAAAAGCTTGTAGGCGAGTTTGGCCTGGGAGATAGCTGCAGTCCCGCAAAGCGTTAGCGCTTCATCTGTGCCAATCGCCGAAAGGCGCTTATCGATCTCGGTGTCTACCCGTGAAATAAAGAAACTGGCAACGCTTGATACTCCTGAAAGCGAATTAGCAGATTTCGCGCTCAGAATCTCGAGGCCATCTATGTAGGCATCCATGACCTCTTGATAACGATCAAGACTGAAAATTAGCGTGACATTGACATTGCGACCTTCGCTAATCATCGTGCGAATAACGGGAATACCTTCTTGGGTCGCTGGGATCTTAATCATGACGTTGTCGCGATTGACGCGTTCATCAAGTTTGCGGGCCGCCAATTCTGTGGCAGCCGTATCGTGAGCAAGGTTTGGATCTACTTCAACACTCACGAAACCATCGGATCGGTTGGAAGACTCATAAAGCGGTTGAAATACATCGAGAGAATCCTGAATATCCTTGATGACAAGCTCCCAATAACTGTCGATTGGTGAATATTTCAGCGCCACTAACTGTTGAAACTGATCGTCGTAATCAGCGGAACCCTGAATGGCTTTTTGAAATATGGTCGGATTCGAGGTCAGTCCACGAATACCGGTGTCGAGTATTGCCTGTAGTGAACCACTCGAAATGTAGTCGCGCTTGAGATTGTCGAGCCACGGACTTTGTCCACACTCATCAAATAATCGCACAAGGCGAGAAGTTGTCATCAGCCTTGTTTATCAGATGCAATCAACTCGATCGCGCAATCAACTACACGCTGAACGCTCAATCCGAGTTTTTGCATCACAACGTTGCCTGGCGCACTCGCACCAAAGCGATCGATTCCAACCGATTGGTCGGCATACTTTGCCCATCCGAATGTGCTGCCAGCTTCTACGGATAACACTGGAACACCGCGCGGGAAGATTGTCGACTTAAATTCGGCGGACATGGTTTCGAATCGATCCCATGAAGGCATGCTCACAACCTGAGACGTGATGCCGGACTGTTCCAACTCAATTGCGGCTTGGACGCATAGCGATACTTCGCTACCTGTACCGACGATCACAATCTGGGTTGCATCAGAACCGCGACGTATCACACCAGCACCTGTCGTAATCGCCGAACCATCTGTGGTTATCGGCAGGGACTGTCGACTCAAAATCAATGCGGTAGGACCGTCATGATCCACAGCATCACGCCACGCCTGAGCTGTTTCATTCGAATCTGCAGGTCTGACCACATGGAGATCGGGGATAATTCGTAACGAAGCGAGATGTTCAACTGGTTGATGCGTCGGTCCATCTTCGCCAACACCTACGGAATCATGCGAAAACACAAAAATGGCTTTAGCTCGTGACAAAGCAGCCAATCGAATTGACGGACGCATGTAATCGGCGAAAACAAAGAACGTACCTCCAACTGGCAGAACTCCACCGTGCAAAGCCATTCCGACCATTGCTGCCGCCATCGCATGTTCACGAATTCCAAAATAGATCTGCTGACCTTGCGGATTTTGTGCCGACTGCGCATTGAGTGCACCGATCTTGACGCCGGTATTGCCAGTGAGGTCAGCCGACCCAAGCATCAGACCTGGTAGCTCACTCAAACTTGCGCTAATTGCCATGGGCATCGCTTGACGTGTGGCAAGAGTTGACTCTGGTTCGAACGTTAGCGATTTGGCATTCCATTGAGCGCTCTTCAATGGCTTCCAGCACGCTTCGAATTCCGAATTTGTCGCTAATGATTTGTATGTTGCAACCAGATGCTCTGATCGATTTTTCGCAAATTCTCGAGAAGCAGCGACAGTTGCGGTAGGAGCCCAGAAAGGTTCGTTTGGAATGTTGAGAACCGCCTTCGTGCGCTCAACGTGTTCAGCGAGAAATGGATTGCCGTGCGCTTCATGACTATCAGTGAAATCAGGAGATGGAAATCCGATGTGGGTTTGCAAGATACAAATAGTCGGCGCACCGCGATGCTGTTTTGCTTTGAGTAGAGCGGTTTCAAGCGCATCTACATCTTCGCCAATCTCTCCGAGTTGCACAACATTCCAGCCATAAGACGTAAACCGCGAAGCCACGTCGTCTGAGCAAGTCAATGACGTACTGCCGTCAATCGTGATCTTGTTGTCGTCATAAATGCATATCAGTCGATCGAGGCCAAGGTGTCCGGCAAGTGAAGCGGCTTCATGGCTCACACCTTCCATCAAGCAACCGTCACCGGCAATGACAAATGTGTGATGATCCATTAACTCAGACCCAAAGCGTGCGCGAAGATTACGTTCCGCAATCGCCATACCAACAGCATTAGCGAAACCTTGCCCAAGAGGACCTGTAGTTACCTCGACACCTGCAGTGTGCCCAGCCTCGGGATGTCCAGGAGTAAGCGATTCAAATTGTCGAAACGTTTGCAGATCGGCCAACTCGAGTCCATAACCATTCAGAAATAACATTGCATATTGCAAGATCGATGCGTGCCCTGCAGAGAGAATGAACCTGTCACGATTTCGCCACTGCGGGTCCTGAGGTGAGTGCTGCATGATTCTGGAATACAACACATGGGCGAGGGGAGCAAGAGCCATTGCTGTGCCCTGATGGCCACTTTTTGCCTTGAGCGGTGCGTCCATCGCAATGCCTCGTGCGATCGCAATAATCTCACGGTCAAGTTCTGGAGAGAGACGAAGCGAAGTATTCACGGCGGTGACTGTAGTTGCTTCTAGGCGACCGGTGGGAGCAAAGTCAACGGAACTTTGTGCCATTCTTGTTTGTCGATCCGGCAGTGAGCGAAAATCAGGCCGTATTTGTTCAGTTCAAGGGCTCCTCTGACGAGGCGATACGTGAATTTGCCTGGTTCGACGGTGAATGGACTGACGTTGCGAGCTAATTGTTCGGAATCCTCATCAAAGCCATCCCGAAAGATCACCTCAAATACTCCAGAACCTTGTTCGTTCGCCTGACAATAGATCAACGCCATGAGATGCGGCTCAATCGTCACTGGAACTGGGCTAGGCGCCGCGAGCGAAAAGAACACGCCAGTCATGTCAATGCGAGTGGACGGTCCCGGTGCCTGTTTCATTTCGAACGTATCAATGAACAAAGCGGAAACAATATGCACATTGTGACTTTAGTCGTTGAGAGTGTTATTCAAAAGCCCGTTACTGATTGTTCTGACTACAGCGAGATTTTCATCGAGCAGGACAAGATCTGCTCGCATACCAATCTTGATCTCGCCTCGATCTTTCAGCCCGAGCACATGTGCCGGGTTCTTTGTGACGCTTTCTAAAGCATGGGTCAGTGATACCGAGCACTGAAACACCGCATTACGTAATGCCTGATCCAATGACAGCACGCTTCCTGCAAGTGTGCCGTTCTTGAGACGCGGTGCTCGATCGGAAATTGAGCGAACAGAGTCGGACACCATGATCATGCGATCTGGCTTTGCGCTGAATGCCAAACGCACGGCTCGATTTGATACGTGTTCGAGATCGACAATAATTGACGCATAGATTTCGTCATCCGTCAGAACGTCGAGCGCAATACCGTGATCACGGTGGTGCACTCCAGACATCGCGTTGTACAAATGCGTAACCATTTGGGCTCCGGCAATCTTTGCGGACAAATATTCTTGTTCTGACGCAAGAGTGTGACCTATGGAAACGGCTATTCCCTTTTTGCGCAAGAGACGAATAGCTTCTTGTGCTTGCTTCTGTTCGGCTCCAATGGTCATGAGAGCGACACAGTCCGATAATCCTGCAATCCAATTCAAGTCGACATCTCTGACACTGTCTTTGACGTGCGCACCTATGGCTTCGCCGAGAAATGGACCCTCTACGTGAGCACCGATGATAGAAGTTCGAGCGTTACTGTCTCTAGTACTTCTGTCGTTCATCTGCTCCTGAATCGTCATTAACGATGAGTCAATTGCATGAAGTGGTGCGCTAACAAGAGTTGGACACCAACTGGTTACTCCGGCTCGGAGCAAGTATTGATCTGCCTGAGACCACTGAGTTGCGTCCGATGCAGACACATTGAATGAACCGAATCCATTTACCTGTAGATCGATGAACCCTGGGACAAGAATCGCGTCAAACTCGGCATCTGCGACTTGGATTGCCGTAACAGCAGTGATTCGTCCAGTTGCATCCCAAGACACACTCAATGGGCCGGTGAGAGCCCCGTTCACGAATGCGCGTGTTGCCGAGATCCGTGTCATAACGAACCAAATTAGTGCTTGCTTGAGTAATGTGTTCAGTTGTGTCTAGTCAACGAACATTGTCCGAGGCTTTGTCGAAGGAATTGCTCGCGCCGTTCGGTTTCCCGTTTGCTGCCGAGGCCATCGTTGCAACTCCCAAAGCGGCTGGTGATGCCGCCGATGCAATGGGCTATCCAGTAGTTGTAAAGCTCAATGGAGATGCGATTGCTCATAAAACGGAACGAGGACTCGTACGCCTGAAGCTCGCAGATCGTGCTGCCGTCGAGCAGGCAGCCGACCAATTGCTTGCGCTGGCGACTCCAGAAGATGGGGTCGTTCAGTTGCTTGTCGCAAAGATGATCGACGGGAACCGCGAGCTCATCGTCGGCATGGTTCGTGATCCGACCTTTGGTAACACAGCGATGTTGGGAATGGGTGGCATTTTCGCAGAGGTGATCCAGGACGTGGTTTTTGCTCCGATGCCTATCGATATACCTGGGGCCCAGAGAATGATCGGCGCTTTGAAGTATCAAGCGATTCTGCAATCTTTTCGTGGAGAAAGCGCAGTCGATACTGACGCGCTTGCACGAGCGATTGTTGCATTAAGTGCAGCGTGTGATGCTCACCCAGAGATCGTGTCAGTGGATATCAACCCATTGATTGTGGAACGCAACGGAATACTGGTTGCGGTTGATGCTCTTGTTGAAATTCGCGATCCTGATGTAACAGTCTCTGAGACTTCTTCGACCTTCAAACCCAACTCAGATCATTATCGGGCGCTTTTCTCACCGCGGGCGATTGTTGTGGTAGGTGCTTCTTCGCACCCGGGCAAGTTTGGCTTTGTTTCTTTGCATAACATTTTGTCGAACACATTTACGGGAAAAGTTTATGCAACAAATTTACAAAGCGAGATTATTCTTGGAGTGCAGACAGTTGCAGATATAGGTGACTTGCCGTCCGGTGAGATCGATCTTGCTTTCTTTTGCACACCTGCAATTGCGAATCCGCAACTGCTCAAGCAGTGTGCCGAGAGAGGTATACGTGCGGCCTTCATTGCGTCAGCAGGGTATCGAGAGGCTGGTTCAGCAGGCGAGCAAGCTGAGCGCGATCTCGTACAACTCGCAGCCGAACTCGACATGCTGATTGCGGGACCAAATGGTCAGGGAGTTGTCAGCACTCCTGTATCGCTTTGCGCCCAGATCGTCGGTCCATACCCGCCGAGTGGTGGGATTTCCGTGGCCAGCCAAAGTGGCAACTTTGTTTCAAGCTTCCTCAACTACGCACGACAAACCGGGGTTGGTATAGCGCGAGCGATTTCTGCCGGAAATGCGGCGCAAACATCTGTTGGAGACTATTTGGAATGGTTTTCACACGATGATGAAACTCGTGTGAGTTTGGCATACATCGAAAGCGTCAATGACGGGAAGGCCCTTGAGAATTCATTTTCATTGGCACTACAACACAAACCTCTTGTAGTCGTAAAAGGTGGTGCAACCGCAGCTGGCTCGCGCGCTGCTCAAAGTCACACCGGCGCATTGGCAAGCAACGACAAGATTTTTGATGGCCTCTGCCGCAGTACTGGCGCATCTCGAGCACGAACCGTAGAAGAAGGTTTCGATATAGCCGCGAGTTTCGCGACACAACCACTGCCAAGAGGCAATCGGGTTGTCGTGCTGACAACAGTTGGTGGATGGGGAGTGGTCACATCGGATGCGATCGCACAAGATGGTGTACTTGACCTCATCACTCTTCCGACAGAACTGATTACTTCGTTGGATCAGTTATTGCCTCCACGCTGGAGCCGCAATAATCCAATCGACTGCGCAGGTGGCGAAACACGTGACACGATTCCGGCCATCCTCGATCTGGTCTGTGCACACGAGCAAGTAGACGCCGTGATTTTTCTTGGTCTGGGCATTCAAAGCAATCAAGCTCGAATGATGAGCGAAGGTCAGTTCTATCCTGATCATGGGCTTGAGAGAATCGTGACGTATCACCGCAGACAAGATGAGCGGTTTGCTCAAGCCGCGGATGAGTGCTCGACCAAATATGACAAGCCGGTTTTCGTGGCGACAGAACTAGCAGTTGCCGACCCCTTCAACCCAGGTCCGGCAACGGTAAGAGACTCAGGACGGTTGTGTTACGCCAGTGGTACTCGGGCTGCAACCGCTCTTGGCCATATGTATCGATATTCGCGCTTCATCGGTGTCGCGCGATGAATCAAAGCAGCAGCGGTGACATATCGCAATCAATGAGGCAGGCAAACAACAAGGTTCGTCTCGGTTCTGTTCGAGTTGTCGCAACACTGCTCTCAACAGTATTGCTCGTAGGCACTTCCGTTATTGGTTTGGCCTACAAGTTTGTCAATGACATTGGGGTTTCTGTGTCACCTCACGATTCGACGATCGAAGTACTTTCTCCCAATGCTTCTTTGCTCAACGCGCGACGTTTGCCAGCAATTGTTTCAGCCGAGATCCGTATAGGTGGGCTCGTGAGATCTCTGTCCGACACAGTTCGAAACTTTCCCAATCAATCCTGTCTCATCGTCTCTGTTGAGGGTCAACAAATAGCGTCCATAAAACCAAATCTGCCATTGATTCCGGCGAGCAATATGAAGTTACTTACGGCAGCAGCGGCGATTGAAGCGCTAGGTCCTGATTTTGTTTTTACAACGAAAGTTGTTGGTCTGAGTGAATCGAATCAAATTGTGGGAGATCTTTGGCTCGTAGGTGGGGGAGATCCTGTGCTCTCTACAATTGATTATCCGGCAACGGAGTCTTACCCAACGCTGCATCCAACCAATATCGGTTTGCTTGTCGACGCAATCGTCGCTGCTGGCATCACTGTTGTAACGGGCAATGTGGTCGGAGACGAGAGTCGATATGACACAGAGCGATTTACACCAACACTCGGCCTTGGCGTGCGGACAACTGAAGTCGGTCCGCTAGGTGCACTAATGCTGAACGATGGAGTTGTGCTTTCTTCGCCAATCAAACCTGATCAACCAGCGCTCTCGGCGGCACAAGAGTTTTTGAGATTGCTCAACGAACGCGGAATCATCGTGCAAGGCACCGCTCAGACCGGAACAGCTTCCGCCGATCTGCCTGTTATCGCAAGTATTAGTTCCGCACCACTGAGCGATGTTATTGCCGAGATGCTCACCAATAGCGACAACAACACAGCAGAGTTGATACTCAAAGAAGTTGGGCTTTCACGCTTGTCGACAGGTACGAGAATCGCTGGCACTCAAGCAGTGCAAACAATTATGCAAGATCTCGAATTGCCGGTAGACGGATTGGTCATGATAGATGGATCTGGATTGGACCGCGGCAATAGAGTCACATGCGCTCTTCTTGCATCGGTACTTGAGCGAGATGGAGGATTTGGTGTATTGGGGAAAGGTCTTGCTATTGCGGGCCAAACCGGCACACTTCGAGACTTGCTTGCCGAGACATCGGCGAGTGAACGATTGCATGCCAAGACTGGAACCTTGACTGGAGCAAAAGCGTTATCTGGATACGTGCAGTACACACCAGAAAAGGCAGCCGTCTTCACTCTCATTCTCAACGGGTCTGGTGTTTCAAACCAAGGCGCATATCGACCGATATGGAATGGACTTGCTAACGCTTTAGGGGCATTCACCGAGCATCCAAGCGTTGCAGATATTGCCCCATAGGACGTGTAAGTACATTCGCTCGTTCTCGCTGGTTTACTGGATGTGTGACTGATAAACGTTTTGGTGCCCGCTCGGCACGTAACTCATCACTTTCGGTTGTTGAGCTGTTCCAAATGGTTCGCGACTATGTCAAGCAGGAAACTCTTGATCCTCTGCGTGGAGTAGGTAGGTGGCTGGCCTGGGGGCTCGTTGGGTCGGTTGCGTTGCTGTTCGGAGCAGTTGTTGGGTTGTTGGGTCTACTTCGTCTCTTGCAGGCCGAGATATTCAATCAACCAAATGGTTTCACTTGGGTTCCGTACATGATCGTTGTCGGATTTGCTCTTGTGATGATCTGGCTTTCACTCACGCGCATCCAGCGTCCAAGTTTGCATAAAGAGAGTTAACCCAGTGACGACAGATAACGATTCGCGCATTACCAAGAGTGATTTGGAATTGAAGTTTCAGTCGCTTCAAGATGATCTCCAGGGTCGCGCATCCGACAAGAAGCAATCACTAGTAGCAGCAGCTTCCATCGCAAGTGGAGTAGTGGTACTGATTGCGTACCTACTTGGGCGACGAGGCGGTCGCAAGCGACGCAGCGTTGTAGAGATTCGTCGCTAGCTCTCGTGTGGTATCTCAAGATTGTCTGGCGCGCAGTGAAGTTCTTGCGTAATCGTCGCAAACCGGTTGTTGCTCGAGTGCACCTCAAAGATGACCAGATGATTTCAATTTCTCATTCCAAGCGCAAGGGTTTTTAACGATGGCACGTGCATTTGCAGCAGGCGAGAAGGTACTGATTCTTGACTCAAAGAAGAGGCGTTATCTCGCGACCTTGAGTGACGGCGGACAGTTTCACAGCCATTCGGGTGTCCTCGAACATAATGACATTATCGGCAGCCAAGAAGGCACCGTACTGAAGTCAACCAAAGGAGCGCATTACTCGATTCTGCGTCCAACGCTTGAAGATTTTGTTCTTGAGATGCCACGAGGCGCTCAGGTGATCTACCCGAAGGATCTTGCTCCGATTTGTATGATCGGCGACATTGGTCCTGGCATGAGAGTGTTTGAAACCGGTGTTGGTTCAGGAGCACTCTCAATGACGATGTTGCGCTATGGCGCAACAATTACCGGTTACGACATCCGTGAAGACTTTGCGAATCGGGCCACCTCGAATGTGCGATCTTTTCTTGGCGAAGAAGCGCTCGAACGCTACTCAGTGGAGATCCGCGACTCGTACGAGGGAATTGATGGTTCTGAATACGACAGAGTGGTGCTCGACCTTCCAGAACCCTGGAATGTCGTTCCGCACGCAGAGAAGGTTTTGCGTACGGGCGGCTTGCTTGTGGCGTACACGCCAAGTATCACTCAGGCGGTACAAGTACGAAAGTCGATGGGCGACGCTTGGATTGAGTCACGAACCATCGAGGTATTGCATCGCTCGTGGCACATTGAAGGTATGGCCGTACGACCTGACCACCGCATGGTTGCACATACTGCATTTCTTACCGTGTCACGATTTATCGGACACGCTATGCCAATCGAGCCGCCTACGGCTCAATGAAGATGCACTCGCCAGGACATTCCTCGGCGGATTCGATAACGCCATCTAACTGACTATCTGCAAACTCAGCCATGCCTTCTGCGCCTTGGGCATTGCCCTTAGCAGTTGCAAAAATCTTGTCCTTCTCACGAACGTAAGCCAAACCATCGTCGAGCAGGGTGAAAACATCAGGAGCAATTTCCTCACACAATCCGTCTCCAGTGCAAAGATCTTGATCAATCCAAACTTTCATGTTGGCTAGCTCCTTTTAGCTTGTAACTCTTAAATCGAATAGTGAAACCACATGGGGTACGCAGTCAAGATTACACGCCGCTTGTCAAAAAGTTGTGTTCTCGGCAAGGATTGCCCTATACGGTTTCTAAAGTAGCGAATTTATGGGAGGTGACTCATGACATCTAGTGCCGAAAAGGACTCAACCGATGGGTTGTCACTGGCCGATTTCAAGATTCAAATTGCACGTTTGACGGGCCAGAACGAAAAACTTTCGTACACGCTTCGAGAGGCCCGCGAGCACATTGCATCGTTGCGAGATGAAGTCGACAAACTTACACGCGCACCCGGCTCTTACGGAACAGTTGTTGGAATCAATGATGATCAAACTGTTGATGTACTTGCTAACGGTCGGAAGATCAGAGTTACAGCCCATACGGATGTTGACGTGGAACATCTTGAACTTGGTGCAGAAGTGATGCTCAATGACGCATTAAATATCGTGCTCGACCGCGGCAGCGACACAAGTGGAGAAGTTGTCTCCCTCAAGGAAGTTCTTGAAGATGGAATTCGCGCAATCGTTGTTGTACGAGGTGATGATGAGCGTGTGTGCGAGCTTGGAACCGCTATTCGCGGAATGCATCTTCGATCGGGGGACTTGTTGCGGCTCGACTCGCGTTCAAACTTGCTCCTCGAAAAATTGGATCAACCCGAAGTTGAGCACCTGCTTCTTCAGGAGATCCCAAATATTTCATACTCCGACATCGGTGGTCTTGATTCACAGATCGAGCAGATAGCTGATGCCGTCGAGTTGCCATTCCTGCACGCTGATCTATTTGCTGAGCATCACCTTCCGGCGCCTAAAGGAATTCTTCTGTACGGTCCTCCAGGGTGTGGCAAAACACTGATTGCCAAAGCTGTTGCAAATAGTCTCGCGCGCAAAGTTGCTGCACGAACTGGAGACGACAAAGGTCGTAGCTATTTCATCAACATCAAGGGTCCTGAGTTGCTCAATAAGTATGTGGGCGAAACCGAACGTCAGATTCGATTGATATTCGAACGAGCACGAGAAAAGAGTGAGGAAGGTTGGCCCGTAATTATTTTCTTCGATGAGATGGATTCGATGTTTCGTACTCGTGGAACTGGTATCTCTTCGGACATGGAGTCGACAATCGTTCCTCAGCTGCTCGCCGAGATCGATGGGGTTGAAGGTTTGAGAAATGTCATTGTCATCGGCGCTACCAATCGTGAAGATCTGATCGATCCAGCTATTCTGCGACCTGGTCGCTTAGATGTAAAAATCAAGATAGAGCGACCTGATGCCAACGCGGCACGACAAATTTTCGCTCGCTATCTGACCAATGACCTGCCAGTTGCCCAAACCGATATTGACAGTTTGGGAAGCGGAGATGTGGGGAAGGCGGTGCAGGAGATGGTTGATCACGCTGTCGCTGAAATGTATGCAATGAGCGAGGACAATCGTTTTCTTGAAGTGACTTATCAAAATGGTGAAAAAGAAGTGCTGTACTTCAAAGACTTTTCTTCTGGTGCGATGATTGAAAACATCGTGCGTCGCGCAAAGAAGCTTGCGATAAAGAGACTGATCGCATCTGGACCAAAGGGCATCTGCCTACCGGATTTGATCGAATCCATTCATCAGGAGTTCAAAGAACACGAAGATCTACCGAATACGACAAACCCTGATGATTGGGCCAAGATATCCGGCAAGAAGGGCGAACGAATCGTATTTATTCGCACGCTGGTACACGATCGAGATGAAACTCGGGCTGGTCGCGACCTTGGTGGCAAAGCAATCGAGCGAACGGCAACAGGGCAGTATCTCTAAGTGGCAACACCCAAAGTTTGCGGCATCGAAACGGAATACGGGATCATCTTCAAAGGTGGCGATGTCAGTCCAATTACCGCATCATCAATCATTGTCAATGCATATTCGAGAGGTAGAGAAGATCTTGTTGGTTGGGACTACATAGACGAACATCCCGGCAATGACGCAAGAGGCTATTCGCTGGATGATTATCTGTTTCCTGAATATGAAAGCCAGTTAGTGAATACAGTGCTCACAAATGGAGCTCGTTATTACGTAGACCACGCACACCCAGAGATCAGTACGCCCGAGTGTCGCAATGCTCTCGAGGCGGTTTTGTTTGATCGCGCGGGAGAAGAGATTATCCGCAGCAGCATGCATACAGCCAACGGAAATCTTCCCGAAGATTCCGAAATCGTTATCTACAAAAACAACTCCGATGGAAAAGGCAATAGTTACGGTTGCCACGAAAATTATTTAGTTTCGCGTCAGACCCCGTTTGCACAGATAGCACAACAAATCACCACGCATTTTGTCACCAGGCAAATCTATTGTGGTGCCGGAAAGGTGGGTGCCGAACACCGAGGGATTGTCGGCAAGGGTGAAGATCGATTGCCATTTCAAATTAGTCAGCGTGCAGATTTTTTTGAAGAGGAAATCGGTCTTGAGACAACGCTAAAAAGACCAATCGTCAACACTCGCGACGAGCCCCACTGCGATCCGACGAAGTATCGAAGATTGCATGTCATTGCAGGTGATGCCAACATGAGCGAAATAGCAACATTGCTGAAGTTGGGCACCACTTCAATTGTGCTTGCCATGATCGAAGATAATGCTTTTCCGTCGCATCTCATCATTAAGGATCCAGTTCGCGCCATTCGCCAAGTGAGTCACGACACTTCACTAACAACTGCCATCTCGATGGCGGATGGTCAAACAATGACCGCACTACAGATTCAGATGGAAATTCTTGAGGCATCGATTCGGTATGCCGATCGCTTCGGGCTCGAAGTTGTAGATGCAGAGGTGGGAAACGATGTGATGATGCGGTGGGCGAATGTGCTTGAAGGTCTCGACTCGGATCAACTTCTCGTTGCCGACATTGTTGACTGGATCGCGAAAAAGCGGATAGTTGACGGTTTTACACAACGTCATGGATTGCAACCTCACGATGCTCGCCTGAAGGCAATTGATCTGCAGTATCACGACATGCGATCTGATAAGTGTTTGGCACTTCGCGCAGGCCTTACAACTCTCTGTGCAAAAGAAGACGTAGTTTCTGCAATGGTCAATCCACCCGAGAGCACCCGCGCATATTTTCGTGGAACTGTCCTGCAACGGTGGCCCAATGACGTGATTGCCGCCAACTGGGACAGTGTTGTTTTCGACATTCCAAATCAGGGACTCAAACGGATACCGATGCCTGAACCACTGCGAGGTACTCGCAGTTTGGTGGGAGAATTGCTGGCAAGTTCGCAGAACCCATCTGATCTCGTTGAGAAATTGAGTATGCAGTTCGAGTGATTTCGGACTAGCGGCCTGACAAGTTATTCGCTATGGTTCAACCATGCCAGAGCAATTAAAGAAAACTTCTCAGACGAAAAAATCAGTGGCGCCAACAGTTGATCTCACCCCAACTGTTGCCAGTAGCTCCAAGAATCTCACGGCCGAACTCGACAGCCTGCTCGACGAAATCGATGAAGTACTTGAATCCAACGCCGAAGAGTTCGTCAAAAGCTATGTGCAAAAAGGTGGGCAGTAGCCCTAACCTACAGATATATGTCAATGCCGATGTTTTCCTTTGAGCAGGATCCCGGTGCGAGTTTCGGCGAACTGTTGAAGAGGGTTGGATTATCGCCATTTGGTGATTCAGGACCCACAAATGATCTTCTGGTTCCACACGCCACGACGTGTGTTGCGCTTCGCTGCAAAGACGGTGTTGTCATGGCGGGTGATCGAAGAGCCACTTCAGGCAACTTGATCAGCCATCGCGAAATGGAAAAAGTAGTGCAAGCGGATCAATTCAGTGGTGTTGCGATTGCCGGTGCAGCTGGACCCGCAATGGAAATGGTCAAATTGTTTCAGCTGCAAATTGAACACTACGAGAAGGTGGAGGGTCAGTCCCTTTCGCTTGAAGGGAAAGCCAACCAACTTTCGATGTTCGTCCGCAGCAATCTTCCTGCAGCGATGCAAGGTTTTATGGTCGTTCCAATTTTCGCCGGCTACGACACACTTCTCAAACACGGACGATTGTGGAATTATGACGCAACAGGTGGCCGTTACGAAGAGCATGATTTTGTTGCGACAGGCTCAGGAATGTTGCATGCAGGAACTGTTTTGCGAATGGGCTGGAAGCGCGACATGTCCGTAGTTGAAGGTGTTGAGCTCACGGCTCGAGCTTTGTGGGAAGCATCAGATGCCGATTCAGCGACGGGCGGGCCAGACGCGTTGAGAGGTATTTATCCAGTAATTGCCTCAATCACAAGCGATGGTTTCACGCGAATTAGCGACGATCAACTCAAGACCACATATGAAGCAATCGCGAAAGGAGTCGTTCAGCGATGAGCATGCCTTTCTACGTCGCTCCTGAGCAAATGATGAAGGATCGCGCCGACTACGCGCGAAAGGGGATAGCTCGTGGTAGAGCGTTAGTTGCGTTGCAGTACGACGATGGAATCGCCTTGGTGGCCGAAAACCCTTCCAACACCTTGCGCAAGATAAGCGAAATTTATGATCGGATTGCTTTTGCTGGAGTCGGTAAATATAACGAGTTTGATCAATTGCGAGTTGCAGGAGTGCGCGCTGCAGACCTTAAGGGTTACCAGTTCTCGCGTCTTGACGTTGATGCTCGAGGTTTAGCAAATCAATATGCACAAATCTTAGGACAAACTTTTACTCACGAAATGAAACCTTTGGAAGTAGAAATTCTCGTCGCCGAAGTTGGGCTTACGCCAGATCGCGATCAGTTGTTTCACATTATGTACGACGGAACAGTTATTGACGAGCACCAATTTACGGTGCTGGGTGGCGATATGGATACAATTCGTGAGCGAATGTCCGAACGCTTTGTTGCTGGATCAACTCTGCAAGATGCAGTCAAGTTTGCACATCAGTCATTGAGTGTTGGCGATTCGCTCATTAACGCTTCAGATCTAGAAGTTGCAGTGCTCTCACGCAACAATTCACGTCGATGCTTCACGAGGCTCAGCGACTCTTTAATCGC
>CAFBNR010000022.1_pt1 | contig 19254 bp, 18 predicted proteins | sample 7269321 | NCBI WGS metagenome assembly CAFBNR01 (sample SAMEA6814101, study PRJEB35770) | uncultured Acidimicrobium sp. | biome: Freshwater; feature: Freshwater reservoir; material: water | place: Czech Republic | collected 2017-07-26 | depth 30m m | reverse complement strand
GTGACTCTGATCGTTCGCGCACGACTTGCCGGTATTGACGAGTCGCTCGAAGAAGCAGCAGGCGACTTGGGTGCGCCTCCAGGGCGCGCATTTCGACAGATCACATTGCCGCTCATTGCGTCGGCGATGGTGGCTGGTGGACTGCTTTCGTTTGCGCTTTGCCTTGATAACGCTGTGATCTCGACATTGATCAGTGAGGCTGGCTCGACCACATTCCCGGTCGCACTCTTGGGCGCTACTCGTAGCACCATTAAGCCGTTTTGGGGTGTAGGCGCAGCGCTGTTATTTATCGTCACGCTCAGCGCGTTGTGGTTTTTGGCTGTCATTCTGCGTCGCGGAGGCGATTCGGCAAGCAAGATTGCTGCCACATTTACTGGCGGCTCGTAAATCGTGGCTGAAGGCAAGGTTGTTCCCAAGATTGCCGTTGGTCCGCAAGGTGCTGCCGACTGGGCATGCGATGCCGTACGGGCGGGTGGCGGAGAAGTAGTTGATGTATCCGAAGCTCAAGGTCTTGTATGGACTGACTTCGACACAACGGAAGAACTTGTTGCAACGCTTGCGCGCAATCCCAAGATTGCATGGGTGCAAGTTCCATTTTCGGGTGTCGAAACGTACATGCCGTATATCGATGGAACGCGCACATGGACAAGTGCCAAAGGTGTGTTTGGTGGAGCAGTTGCCGAACTCGCGCTTGGGCTGTTGATCGGGGGAATGCGACATGTTGCTGGTTATGCACGTGAAAAGCAATGGTCCGAAGATCACGGTCGCACATTGTTTGGCGCGCGAGTAACAATTCTTGGTGCCGGAGGGATCGCTCAATCGCTGATCTCAATGTTGCAACCGTTTGGTTGTCGCATCACGGTGGTGCGTAATCGACAGGGTGAATTGCTCGGAGCGGACGAAGTTGTTACGACGTCCAAACTCAATACGGCATTGTCGCAAGCTGACGCCGTGGTAATGGCACTTGCGCTTACGCCCCAGACGATTGGCATTATGGGTAGAAAACAATTTGAAATGATGCAAGCACATGCATGGCTTGTCAACGTGGGGCGCGGTAAGCAAATTGTCACTGACGACTTGGTCTGGGCTCTTGAAGCAGGGGAGATTGGTGGTGCGGCATTAGACGTCACCGACCCCGAGCCGCTGCCTACAGGTCATCCTTTGTGGTCAATGCCAAACTGCATCATCACACCCCACGTTGGTAATACTGCCGAGATGGTTCCACCGCTGTTGGCATTGCGAATCACCGAAAATGTGCGTCGCTTTGCTACTAGTGAAACGCTGGTCGGCATTATTGATCAAACAGTTGGGTATTAGTGTCGCAACAACATCACAATTATTACGAAGTGCTGGGAGTATCACCTAGCGCATCGACGGAACAATTGCGTGCCGCTTATCGAGAAAAAGTACGCATCATTCACCCCGACAGTGCAGTGGCTGCGTCACCATCTGCATCACTGCAAATGGCTGAAGTAGTTCACGCATGGTCGACGTTGTCCAACCCCGATCTCAGGCGCGCGTACGATGAAGACTTTCTGGAGTCGATCGAGTTTCCACCAGCGCCAATCGTGCGTGGGCAATTCCCCAAAAGTTTGATCGGATGGATTCTTACGGTCGGTATTTTGGGTGTGCTGGTGCTCGATGCACTGAGTAGTCCGATTGCTCCCATAAAACCAGACGGGTTGTTGCAGTCGGGATCATGTGTTGTCATTGACGCCAACAAACTTGCTGTTGAAGTGGGGTGTGAAGTTGAACATTATGGAGTTGTGCGGCAGTTGGTTGGCTTTGATATGACATGCCCTTCAGATACTGAATCAGTACGGGATCGGCAAGGAATGGGTCAGGCGTGCGTTGTACCGAGCCATTAGCGGGCTGTACCCTGTGCGTTCTCGGGCGGTTAGCTCAGTCGGAAGAGCGCCACGTTCACATCGTGGAAGTCGTGGGATCGAGGCCCATATCGCCCACGAGAACTAGTGTTTAGTCGTGGCCCAGCAGTGCGAAAGACCAGGATGCGCGCAACCCGCAGCGGTTGAATACATTATTGATCCGCAAAGTTTGTTATTGACGCTTCAGAATTATGACGTGGTCAAAGGTGAGCGTCGAAGTGCGTTATGCGTGACTCATGGCGATCGAATGAGCGTGCCAAAAGGTTGGTCGATTGATGATCGCCGAGAAGATCCACCGCGTTTATTTAAGACTCCCAAATCGGTTGTGGCACCAGCGAAAAGTACGACTAAAAAGTCGGTGACTGATTCGAAGCAGAAAAAGAAGCCAGCACCGCGACCAATGTTGTTTCAGACGGAAAATCAAAATGCGGAAGAAGTGCGAGAAGTGCAAACACCGGTTTCAAAACCAGTAGTGCGCGATGCAGATCTTGAAGAGACAAAAGCGATGCAATGGACTCCGCAATTTGATCGCACCGATGACTTGGGTGGGGTATTGCGACCAAAAGGAAAATTGTTGAGCCGTGCATTCGGTCTTGATGAAACAATTGAATATCCCCGACCCGTTATTGATGATGAACCTGCAGTCGAACTCGAACGAGAGACGTTCAACGAGTTCGATATTCCCTAATAAACGATCGCTGACAAACATTGCCTATGGACGTCACTGCAACTGTTGGAGCACCTGTTGGTGCAGAAAAACTGTTTGAAGTAGTAGCTGATCTGACGTCGTATCCGCATTGGCTTGGCATTGTGCATCAGGTGACGGCAGAGCCGTCTGAATCTGGTGATCCCAGCGCGTGGCTGGTTGAATTGCGTGGCAAAGTGGGGCCATTTGCTCGATCAAAACGATTGCGCATGGTGCGATCTGAGTGCCAGAGCCCGAGCGTGGTTGCATTTGAGCGTTGCGAGACCGATGGGCGTAAGCATTCGCCGTGGGTGCTGACTGCACAGGTTGAGGCAACCAGTTCCGGCTCAAATCTGAGGGTGAATTTGCACTACGGAGGCACATTATTTACGGGTGGTGTACTGGAACGACTACTTGCGGATCAAATTGTGCAAGGAAGAGAGCGGTTGCTCGCTGTGTTGCAAGCGTAAGAAACCTGCGCAACTATGTTGCGGGGATTTCGCGCTTTGAAGACATTTTGACTGGTTGACCAGCGGCGAGCTGTCCGCAGGCAGCGTCAATATCGGTGCCACGATTGCGACGGATGGTCACGTTGATGCCCAAGTCTTCGAGTTGCTCTGCAAAATCCCGCACACCTTGTGCTGAAGTTCCTTTTGTTGGCCAGCCTGGTGTTGGGTTGAGCGGAATGAGGTTGACGTGTGCAGACGGGCGCAAGCGCTTGCAAAGTCGTGCGAGTTCTTTTGCGTCTTGTGGTTGATCGTTGACGCCTTCGATCATTGCCCATTCAAAACTGACTCGACGATTCTTGACGCGTAGATAATCGGCACACTCTTGCACCAAGTCGGCAATGGGGTAGCGCTTATTGATTGGTACGAGACGGTCGCGCAATGGGTCGCGTGCAGCGTGCAGTGACACGGCCAAATTGACGGGAAGTGGACGTTGTGCAAGCGCACGAATGCCGGGAATGATGCCGACTGTTGAAATGGTGAGGTGGCGAGCAGAAATGCCAATGTCGTGGTGCATGCGTTCGACAGCGCCCCACACCGCTTCTTCGTTGGCGAGAGGCTCGCCCATTCCCATGAAGACCACGTTTGCAACGCGTTGTTCTTTCTTCGCGCTCTCGCGCGCCGCACGCACTACTTGCTCGACAATTTCTCCGCTCGTGAGATGACGAGTAAAGCCTGCTTGACCTGTTGCGCAAAAACCACAGGCCATCGCACAGCCCGCCTGTGTGCTCACGCAAACCGTTGCACGTTCTTTGTAGTGCATCAACACGGTCTCAACCGGGTGGCCTCCATCGGCAAGGGACCACAAAAACTTTGTGGTGTCGCCCTTGTCGCTGACGCTTGTTGAGGTCAGGTTGAGCGCTGCTGGGAACTGTTCGTTCAACTTGTTGCGCAAGGCAACCGGAAGTGTAAGCATCTGGGCAGGCTCAACAAACTGTTGATACAGGCCTTCCCACACTTGCTTAATGCGAAATGCTGGCTGACCTTCTAAGAGAGTGGTGATGTCTTCGCGCGACGCATCGTAAAGACTGACCATGTATGTAGTTTACAAGTGCTTTTGCGCAAGTGTGTTGAAGTCGGTCATGCGTGCACGAAGCACATCGAGGCTCGCTGTCCAAAATGCTTCGTCAGTGACATCGAGTCCAAACGCAGCACCAAGTTGCTCTGCAGTGTCCATGCCTGCTCGTGAAAGCACGTCGTCGTAACCGCTACGGAAATGCTCTGGATCATGCTGGAAGCGTGCATACAAACCAAGCCCAAAGAGAAGGCCATATGTATAGGGCCAGTTGTAGAAGTGGCTGCCGTAATAATGCGGCTTGAGCACCCACATGTGAGGGTGGGCTGTCGATTGATCGATGCCGTCACCGTAGGCATCTCGCTGCGACGAGAGCATGATCTCATTCAGTTCGCTTACGCCAAGAGTGCGGTGCTGTCGGCGGGCAAAAACTTCGGTTTCAAATAAGAATCGGCTGTGAATGTCGACGACAACCTGTGATGCTCCAATGAGATCCACGTTGAGCAGTGCAAGTCGGTCATCGCCTTGCAGTTTTCGCAAGCCTTCCTCGACGACGAGAGTCTCACAAAAAATACTTGCTGTTTCTGCAAGCGCCATTGGAACTCGCTTTTGCAATGCAGTTCGCTCGGCCAACTGTGTGTTGTGATACGCATGGCCAAGTTCGTGTGCTGTCACTTGCGCAGAGTCAACGCTGCCGCTCCAGTTGAGCAAGACAAGCGATCGATCCTTTACAAATGACATGCAAAACGCACCACCAACTTTGCCACTTCGTGGTTCTGCATCGATCCATTGCTCGGCAAGTGAGCGATCAACTAGGTGTGAGAGTTGATCGCTGTAACTCGCAAATGCACCTTTAACCAAACTGATTCCCTCATCCCATGAGATGGCGCCCGGAGAGACTGAGAGTGGAGCAAAGAGGTTCCACCAGGACAAACCGTTGGTGTCACCGGCGAGTTGAGCCTTGACCCTCATCCATTTACGAAAATCTGGGAGCGATGCGTGTACTGCCGACTGCATTGCATCAAATGTCGCGCGACTCACACTATTTCCATACAGCGATGCATCGAGTGGCGAATTCCAGTTGCGTCGACGATTGACAGTGTTGGCTTCACCTTTGATTGAGTTCATTGCGGCTGCGCATGCGACTGCAATAGTTGGCCATGCTTGCATTTCTGCGTCGTAAGCGGCCTTGCGTGTTGCCAAGTCACCATCTGTTGCAAGTCCACGAACTGCGGCCATCGGCATGTTTGTGGTTCCACTTGGAAGATGTACATCGATGCTCAGTTGCGAAGTGAGGTCTCCTTGCAAGCGACCCCAGGCTGATGAACCTGTAGTACCCAGCTCGGAATACAAACCCTCTTCAGCTTCTGACATCTGGTGCTCGCTGCGAGCTTGTAGGCGTTGAAGCGGGCCGAGATGTTCGCGTGCCTCAATGCTGACTGCCGCAAGTGCGTCTGCACCTAACGACGCAACCCAATCTGCGAGGCGTGCAAGTAGCGGCGATACTCGTGCATCCAGGGTTTCAAGTTCGCTGAGCAAACCTTGAGCCTGCTCATGACGTGAGTCGGTGCTGACAGTCGCATAAATGTATGCACCCAAGATTTCGGATTCTTCAACTGTTGAGTTGAAAGATTTGATCACAGCATCTGCTGCTTGTCCATCGGCATCATGTGGAGCGCGTGGCTCAATAGCCCTCACATTGTGTTGGTCGAAAAGTTGCTCCATGCGCGACACCGTTGCTCCGGCACGCTCCATTGCGTCGGTGAACGAACGAGATGAAAAAGACTCATGTACATCAGCAACCGACCAGCGGGGAAGTGATGCGGATTCTTGGTTTTCGACAGTTGGCATGCGCTAAAAACTAGTGCACATCACCAACAAATGCACACTGCTGGTGATGGCTTGTAAAACCAAGAGATGTGTACATGTTGAGCGCGGCGCTGTTTTGGTTGTCTACGTACAACATGCCAACAGTGGTGCCAAGTTTGGCTAGATGTTGCAATCCCGCCACGGTGAGAGATCGACCTAGACCTTTGCCCGCGCGATCTGGGTCAACTGCAATCACATAAATTTCCCCCAACACGGGTTGCGTCTCGAGATGCAGTTTTGTCCAGCAAAAGCCGGCCAACTTGTTGTCAATGTGATGCAGCAAAAAACCGTTTGGATTAAACCATGGTTCTTGTTGTCTCGATGCAAGAATCTCTGTGGTCCATCCACCCTGTTCGGGGTGATTGCTGAACGCACGATTGTTGACATCGAGCCAGGATTGCTCGTCTGTTCCCACGCGAAATGCGCATGTCTCGATTGGTGTGGCGCTGTTGTACGCCTCTTGGCTGAGCGGAAGGTCGACGCGCATCTGGGTGACAGTGCGACCGATCGTAAAGTTGACGCTCTTGGCGAGTTGCTGATGAACTTGTGTTGGTTCGTACACCCACCAATACACATGCCCTCCACCCTCATGCGAAATGATTTCTATTGCGGCAGCGAGCATCTCTGGACCAATTGAGGCCATGTCGTAGCGGTGGTGTGGGTCGACAATCAAATCAAGTGACCACGAATCGTTGCCGCGAGAAACCTGGCAATAGGCAACCATATGGTCATGGCCGGGGATGTACGCATGAAGACCAGCGAATCCAGGACGTCCACCTTGGCGTAGATCAATCCAGAGGTGGTCGGAAAGCGGTCTCACTCCGTCGGCACGCTCGACTCTTCGAAGTAAGCCTTCGACTTCAGAAAGATCGTCGGTGGCAGACCGCTTTTTGATGTCGAGGTGTGCCATAACCATCAGGTTATCTGCGCCAATCGCTAGTGTTCGGCACTGTGGCTGTATCGAAAAAGCAATTGACCAATAAATCTGGAGTGAAAGTTAATCAGAAAATCCTCGATCGTTCGTCCGAAATATTGAGCAGGCTCAAGAACATTTATGGTGCTCCGATTTGCGAACTTACTCATGAAAATGCTTTTCAATTATTGAGCGCAACTATTTTGTCAGCGCAATGCACCGACGCCCGCGTCAATATGGTGACGCCAGCTTTGTTTGCCGAATTTCCAACAGCACAAAAAATGGCCGTGGCTGATGTTGCGCGAGTTGAAGAACTTGTGCGCAGCACAGGTTTCTATGCAACCAAAGCAAAGAACTTGGTTGGAATGGCTCGCAATGTAATGGAGCGATTCAATGGAGAAGTGCCAAGCGAAATGGAAGACTTGGTCACACTTCCGGGTGTAGGCCGAAAGACCGCAAATGTTTTGCGGAGCGTGGTGTTTGACCTACCCGGGCTACCTGTAGACACGCATGTAGGACGATTGTCGCGCCGACTCGGACTGACCAAAGAAGAAGATCCTGTCAAGGTTGAGTATGAGTTGAATGCGATGTTTGACCCGAAAGACTGGGGTGGATTTAGTTTGCGGCTAATTTTGCATGGGCGTCGAGTGTGCGATGCAAAGAAGCCAAAGTGTGATGTGTGTGAGCTTGCAGATATTTGTCCATCGTCAGAGATGCCGTACGGGAAATTGAAAGTCGCGCCAAAGACAAAGAAAGCCAAATAACGATGCCCAAGAAAAGTTCTGCCGATGGCGCAGCAAACACCGAGAGTACAAAGGCCGAGCTTGCGGCAATCGCCGACACGCTTGATCGCTGTAGAGAACGTCTTGCTTCGCTTGGTGCGTCGCGACTGATAGCAATACGCGATCCAAAGAATGCTGACGCAGGGGATGACTTATTGACTGCAATCTACGAAGCTGAGCGGGGGCTCAATACCGCTCTGCGACTTGTTCAACGTGCGGCACGCCAAGGGCGCTAGTACCCTGACGACCGTGACTGGAGCACCCGAAAAACTTCCAATCAAGATGCTCAACGATCGTCTGTTGGTGCGCATACCTCAGGGCGAAAATGAGCGCCGGTCGCATGGCGGAATCGTGATTCCCGCAACAGCCCAGGTGGCAAAGCGATTGGTGTGGGCAGAAGTGGTGGCAATGGGTCAGAATGTTCGTGCGGCAGAAACAGGGGATCGAGTGCTGTTTAGTCCAGATGATCGATACGAAGTTGAAGTCGGAGGCCAGGATTACATCATGTTGCGCGAACGAGATATACATGCAGTCGCAGCAACTCGGATCGAAGCAAGTACGGGGTTGTACATCTAATGCAATTTTTTCCAAGCCGCGCAGATTTTCATTTACTTGCTATTTCGCACACAGTTGTGCCTGTCTGGACGGAAGTGTTGGCGGACATGGAGACACCCGTCGCTGCTTACATGAAACTGGTTGGAGACGAACCAGGATTTTTGCTCGAATCAGTTGAAAATGGCGAGCGCTGGAGCAGGTATTCATTCGTTGGTCGTAACCCTTTAGCAACGTTGGTCTTGCGCGATGGTCAGATCACAACAACGGGCGAGGTGCCTAACGGTGTTGTACTTGATAAAGGCATGTTGGCCGCAATGGAGTCACTACTTAAGATTTACAAGGCACCCGTAATGAAGGAGTTGCCACCTTTGCAGGGTGGTCTGATGGGTTTTTTGGGATATGACATTGTTCGCGAGGTGGAGGATCTTCCAAATACACCGCGCGATGACCGCAAATTACCTGATGCGACTATCAGCGTGATTGGTTCGCTCGCTGCGTTCGATCACTGGAGACAACGTGTCTATTTGCTGGAAAGCGTTCCGCTGATCAAACTCAACAATGTTCAGATCGATGCCGCGTATGACGCCGCTATTGGACGAATCAAACAAGCAGTTGCTGACTTAACAAAACCATTGTCGTATGTGGCTGTTGAGCCTCCACGGCCCGACGACTACAAACCAAAATTTGATCCAAAGAAAAACGGTAGTTCGTACCAGCGAGCAGTTTTGGCCGCAAAGGAATACATCCAAGCTGGAGACATATTCCAGGTAGTACTTTCGCAGCGATTTGATGTGCGGCTCAATGCCGATCCGTTCGATGTGTATCGCGTGCTGAGACAGGTCAACCCAAGTCCTTATATGTATTACGTCAAGCACCCTGAATTAACAATTGTTGGTAGTTCTCCTGAACCAATGGTCCAACTGCGCGACGGCAAAGTAATTAGTCGCCCAATTGCAGGCACCCGAAAACGGGGCAGCGATGAAGAGCACGATCGCAAATTGGCTGCTGAATTGAAAGAAAATCCCAAAGAGATTGCAGAACATGTGATGCTCGTAGACCTCGCCCGCAACGATGTGGGTCGCGTTGCCGAGTTTGGAACTATGAATGTTGACGAGTTCATGTCGCTCGAGCGTTACAGCCACGTCATGCATCTCACATCGCAAGTGTCGGGTCAACTTAAGAAGGGGCTTGGACCAATTGATGTGCTGCGCGCAACATTGCCAGCTGGCACGGTGAGTGGAGCTCCAAAGGTGCGAGCGATGGAAATCATCGACGAACTCGAACCTGTCAAGCGTGGCCCGTATGCAGGTGTGGTTGGTTATGTGGATTTCTGTGGCAACTTGGACACTGCAATTGCGATTCGCACAATGTTCATTGGCGAGCATGGAGCATCGTTGCAGGCAGGTGCCGGAATCGTTGCTGACAGCATTCCCGAAGATGAGGACCTCGAGTGCTTCAACAAGACTGCCGCATTGATGGCCGCTATTCCCGCAGCACGCCGCATGACTGCAGCGCGCAAGGATGCATCCGGTATTCAATGAGTGATCGCACTTGAGTAATTCCTGGTTTTGGGTCTCGGTTGATCGAGATGCAATCACTGTTACCGGCTTGGATGCAAAGTCGTATCTGCATTCGCAACTCAGTCAAGATATTGCGTCAATGCAACCCGGCGATGTTCGAAATTCGTTGCTGCTACAACCAACCGGCAAAGTCGATTCATTGCTTCGGGTTACTTGTGCAGCGGCTGATCGTTTTGTATTGGACTGCGATCCAGGTTTTGGTGAGTCAACTGTTGCACGGCTAAGCCGTTTCAAGATCAGAGTCAATGCTGATATCGAGTTGCAACGTCAAACATGGCGAGCAATTCGAAACACATCCTTAGTTGCTGACTCAACGGCTATTGATCCACCATTTGATGTCAGTGGGGCAATACCCGCTTGGCGAAGTGATGGAACTGCATATGACATTTTTTCTCCTGGCATGTCACTGCCTGCGACATTGCGACAAGGTACACAGAGCGAATTTGATCAGTCTCGTGTTCGTGCAAAGTGGCCGGTGATGGGTGTCGATATCACGACCGAGATGATCCCGGCAGAAACAAGTGTGGTCGAAGTAGCGGTGAGTTTCACCAAGGGTTGTTATCCGGGTCAAGAACTTGTCGAGCGAATGGACTCGCGTGGGTCAATGGCGCCGCGCCGGTTATGTAGGGTACTTTGTGCCCCAGAGACAAAAGTGGGTGATGTGGTAGTTGTCGAAGGAGAAGTTGTCGGCATGTACACCACCGTGGCAGGCGAGTTTGCGCTGGCATTGATTAAGCGCGGAGTCGAAATAAGCGACCCATTTGGAGAAATTTCGCGCCTCTAGAATGACTACATGACTTACATCTACGCGTTTGATCACAAGCACCGTAAATCGCCGATGAGTCTCAAAGACTTGTTGGGTGGCAAAGGTGCCAACTTGGCCGAGATGATGAGTGTGCTTCATTTGCCGGTGCCGCACGGCTTTACGGTGACTACCGATGCGTGTCGCGACTATATGCACGGTGGCTGGCCAAAGAGCCTCGACAAAGAGATCACGCTGCAAGTTGCAGCACTTGAGCGCAAGATGAAGGCGCGCTTGGGGGATCCTTCGAGTCCGTTATTGGTATCGGTGCGCTCTGGCGCCAAGTTTTCGATGCCAGGAATGATGGACACGGTTCTCAACCTGGGCCTCAATGACAAGAGCGTGGTTGGTTTGGCTCGCACCACAAATGACGAACGTTTTTCATATGACAGTTATCGCCGCTTTATCTCGATGTACGGCCGAATTGTGCTTGGCATTGACGGTGCAAAGTTTGAGCATCCATTCGATGATGCCAAGAAAATGGCCGGCGTCAAAAGCGATGCAGACTTGCCAGCATCGGCATTGAAGGCTCTGTGTGAGACATACAAGCAGGTCGTCAAGGCCGAGACAGGACGCGAATTTCCGCAAGACCCGATGAAGCAATTGCGAGGTGCAATTGAAGCAGTATTTCGTTCGTGGAACGGTGCACGAGCAATTGCGTATCGAGTGCGTGAAAAAATTAGTCATGATTTGGGCACTGCGGTCAACGTGCAAGCGATGGTCTTTGGAAATCGTGACAACAACTCGGGCACGGGTGTTGGTTTTACTCGCAACGCAGCAACAGGCGAAAACAAACCGTACGGAGATTTTTTGGTGAACGCTCAGGGCGAAGACGTTGTTGCAGGTATTCGCAATACCGAAACGCTGGACGACCTCAAGCGACAGTTCCCTGCAATCCACGCAGAGTTAATGACGATTTTTGATCGACTTGAGCGTCACTACAAAGATATGTGTGACACAGAGTTCACGATTGACCAAGGCAAGTTGTGGATGTTGCAGACACGAGTGGGTAAGCGAACTGGTGCTGCTGCGTTGCGAATGGCGGTTGACATGACCAAGCCTTCGGGCAAGGGCAAAGCCGCATGGAAGATTTCTAAAAAGGATGCGCTCATGCGCGTTGCTGCCGACCATTTAGATCAGGTGTTGCATCCACAGTTTGCAAATAAGTCGAAGGCGCTCACAAAGGGTCTTGCTGCATCGCCAGGTGCCGCTGTTGGCGCTGTCTATTTCACTGCAGACGATGCGGCGGCTGCTGCAGGACGCGGCGAAGCGGTGATCTTGGTGCGTAGCGAAACAAGTCCAGAAGATGTCCACGGCATGATGGTTGCAAAGGGGATCTTGACTGCTCGTGGCGGACTTGTAAGTCACGCAGCAGTGGTTGCCCGCGGCTGGGGTACTCCTGCAATCGTTGGTGCAGAATCTGTGCATATCGATGGCAAGAAGTTCACTGTTAGCGACACGGTTGTTCGCGAAGGTGACGTCATTTCGCTTGACGGCACTACGGGCGAAGTCATTCTCGGTGCGATGACGCTCGCTGCTGCCGAGCCAACAAAGGAGTTTCATACCATTTTGAAGTGGGCGGACGAGGTGCGTAAAGGCAAGCTCTCTGTGCGGGCCAACGCTGATACAGATGAAGATGCGACTAAGGCGCGCGAATACGGAGCAGAAGGTATTGGTCTGTGCCGCACTGAGCACATGTTTTTGGCGCCAGATCGGTTGCCGGTTGTGCGACGGATGATTTTGGCAAGTACGCCAGCAGAAGAGACTGCAGCGTTGGAAGAACTTCGCAAAGTACAGACCGAAGACTTCGCTGCATTGCTGCGCGCGATGAGCGGATTGCCTGTCACTGTGCGTTTGCTCGACCCGCCATTGCACGAGTTTTTGCCCCGCGTTGACGAACTCGAGATCAAGAAGGCAACAGTTGGTTTGTCGGCAGAAGAAACGAAGCTGATGGAAGCTGCGCATTCCTGGGCAGAAGTCAACCCAATGCTCGGAACTCGTGGAGTTCGCCTCGGTGTGATCAAACCCGGGTTGTATGCAATGCAAGTGCGGGCGCTACTCGCGGCCGCCGACATCGTTGCCGGCGAGGGCTATTCACCGATCGTTGAAGTGATGATTCCGCTCACCGTGACAAAAGAAGAGTTGGCATTGGCTCGCGGCTGGGTTGAGCAAGAGATTCTCGATCACGGCAAGCAGTTGAAGACTGCGCCAAAGTCTGGTGCTAAAAAAGCAATAAAAGGCTCGATCAAAAAATCGAAACAACCAAAGGTGACCATCGGAACGATGATCGAAACACCGCGAGCAGCACTCGTTGCCGGCGAGTTGGCCGAGATCAGCGACTTCTTCAGCTTTGGAACTAACGACCTCACACAAATGACTTTTGGTTTTAGCCGCGACGACGTTGAAAGTCGCATGATGCCTGCATATTTAGAGGCAGGACTCCTGAAGCGAAATCCATTTGAGACCATTGATCAAGTTGGAGTTGGTGAACTTGTGCAAATTGCAGCCAAACGCGGTCGTAAAGCAAAGCGCGGAATTAAATTGGGTGTTTGCGGAGAACATGGCGGTGATCCGGAATCAATCGGATTGTTTTATCGTGCGGGACTTGACTACGTGTCGTGTTCGCCGTATCGTATTCCTATAGCCCGACTTGCGGCAGCGCAAGCGATCATCGGGGGAAGTAAAGCCGAAACTAAATAGTTTCGGCGTAAAACCCGAGAGGTCAAAGGAAAAATGGTCAGCACTCTATTTAGCGCAGGCTCACGAAGTGAAAATTTTGTAGATATCACAGTCCCATGGTGGGGTTGGGAAATGTTGTTGGGAGTTATCGCAACATTGCTCCTCGTTGACATTCTTATCGTCCACCGTCGCCCTCACGTCGCACATCTCAAGGAAGCGGCAATTGAATCCATCGTTTGGGTGAGCATTGGTGTTGGTTTTACGTTTGTCATCTGGGCAATGTTTGAACGAGCTGCTGCTGTTGAGTACATCAGTGGATACTTGATCGAGAAGAGCTTGAGCGTTGACAATGTTTTTGTGTGGGCGATGATTTTCTCTCATTTCCAAGTACCGCGCGAATATCAGCACCGAGTGTTGTTCTGGGGAATTTTCGGCGCGCTCGTCATGCGTTTCGTCTTCATCTTCCTTGGCGTTGCAATCATCGAGCGATTTGATTATGTGTTGATCGGTTTTGGTCTGTTTCTTATCTACACCGGTATTGGGGTGTTCAGACACGGAGACGAGGACGAAAAGGATCCATCGGATACACGAACGATGCGATTGTTTAATCGTTTTATTCCAACTACTGATGAGCTGGATGGTCAGAAGCTCTTCACCAAAAAGAACGGCAAACGACTCGCAACTCCATTGCTTGCGGTTTTGGTCGTGATCGAAATCTCGGATTTGATCTTTGCGGTTGACTCAGTGCCAGCAGTACTTGCGGTGAGCCACGAGCAATTCATCGTGTTTGCGGCAAATGCTTTTGCCATCATGGGCTTGAGGGCGCTCTACTTTTTGTTCGCCGATATCAAAGACCGCTTTGTCTATCTCAAGCCAGCCATCTCGGTGCTTCTGATTTATGTTGGTCTCAAAATGACGGTCGCGCACTGGTACCACGTCCCAACGTGGCTCTCCCTACTGTTTATATTGACGGTAATGACGATCGCAATAGTCGCTTCCGTGATCCAGGACCGCAAGCACTAGTCTGCTTGGCGTGGCCATTAGTGATGACGACATAGAGCGGCTGCGCGAAACCGTTTCGTTGGTAGACGTTGTGCAGGGGTACCTGCCTTTGCGCAGAGTCGGGCGCAACTGGGTGGGTCTGTGCCCATTTCATGCCGAAAAATCTGGGTCGTTCAATGTGCGCGAAGAAACGAAGCGCTACCGATGTTTTGGTTGTGGCGCAGCGGGTGATGTATTTAAATTTGTGCAAGAAATTGAGCACCTCGACTTTGTTGGATCAATTGAGCATCTGGCTAATAAAGCCGGGATAACGCTCACGTACACGACTGGTGGCCAGAGCAAAGACAGACAGCACCGCAAACAGCTCATTGAAGTGATGGACAAGGCGGTGAATTGGTATCACGAGAGATTGTTGACTAGCCCTGATGCACGAGCTGCGCGCGACTACTTACGCGATCGTGGTCTTGTGGGTGACGTTGCGCGTCAATTCAAAATGGGATGGGCGCCAGACGACTGGGATGCCATGAGTAAAGAGATTGGTGTATCAATTGAACTGCTCAAGGAAGTCGGCCTCGCGTTTGTGAATAAGCGGGGCAAGGCACAAGATTCATTTCGCGCACGCGTACTGTTTCCAATATTCACCGATGCGGGTGATGCGGTTGCTTTTGGCGGGCGTATTTTGCCAGGAAGTACAGACCCTGCAAAATACAAGAACTCATCTGAAACAACAATTTATGCAAAATCAAAAACACTGTACGGTCTCAATTGGGCCAAGCAAGAGATCGTTTCATCTGACGAAGTAATTGTGTGTGAGGGATATACCGATGTGATCGGCTTCCATCGCTCTGGAATTGCTCGTGCGGTTGCAACTTGTGGCACGGCGCTCACCGAAGAGCATGTGCGTTTGCTGAAGCGTTTTGCAAACAAAGTGATTTTGGCTTTTGACGCAGACGCTGCTGGGCAGGGAGCAGCAGAACGTTTTTATGAATGGGAGAGTCGATACAAACTGCAAGTTTTTGTTGCCAAGTTTCCCGATGGCAAAGATCCGGGTGAGCTGGCAATGACAAACCCCGAAGCACTCGCTGCTGCGATTAAAGATGCAAAGCCATTTTTGGGTTTCCGGTTGCAGCGCACCCTTGATGCGGGTTCAATAGCCTCGCCCGAAGCGCGCTCGCGTACAGCGCAACAAGCCATGGCGGTGATCAACGAGCATCCCGATAAGAATGTGCGCAAGATTTATGCAGGCGAGGTAGCGAGCCATGTCGGAATTCCTGCTGCCGACCTCATGCAGCTTGCAGAACGCGGCAGTCGCAGACCTGAAGTACGCACTAGCCCAACCGCTGACTCATCACGCCGTGAAAACGCCGAATTTGTGGCTCTTGCAATCATGGTGCAGGACTGGAATGCTATTGCGACATGGATGAGCGAAAGTCTGTTCTCGGATGACGTGTATCGCCGTGCGTATTTGGCCGTCGCATCGGTGACGGGCAACATTGCCAATGCGCTCGAAGCCGCAGATCCTGAAGCGCGTGAAGTGATTGAGCGCGCTGCGGTCGCGGATATCGATTCTGACCCATTTACCGAGGCCAAGAACCTCATCTCGGCTGCAGTTCGTCGTGAACTGTCGAATCGCAATCGCATCACCGACCCCGACGAGATTCGTGCCGACCGGGATGCACGTATTTTGCTGGAAGAACTCGATAACACAACCATGGCTGATGCTGCCGCGATGGAACTGTTGGATTGGCTCGGGAAACGAGTGGGCGAGCACGCATGAGGCACGCGATCGGCAGCGACACTGGCCCAGATGCGGTGCGAATGTATCTCAACGAAATCGGACAAGTCGATTTGCTCAATGCAGATGACGAAAAGCGTCTGGGCAGAGCCATCAAGGACGGACTAGAGGCCGATGCGCAGTTGAAGCGTGGCATAGGCACGCTCGGAGTGCGTGACAGGCGAGCACTGCAGCGAACTGTGACTGAAGGCGTCAAAGCTAAAGAGCACATGGTGCGGGCCAACTTGCGACTCGTGGTCTCAATCGCCCGTCGATATGACCGCAAGGAACTGCAACTTGCCGACTTGATTCAAGAAGGCAACATCGGTCTGATGCATGCGGCCGACAAGTACGACTACGAAAAAGGTTTTAAGTTCTCGACTTACGCGACATGGTGGATACGCCAGTCGATGACGCGTGCAATGGCAGACCAAGGTCGCAACATTCGCATTCCAGGTCACATGATGGAAATCGTAAATCGTGTGCATCGTGCCGAGCGCGAACTTGCTGCAGAGCTTGAGCGTGATCCAACTCCAGATGAAGTTGCTGTGCGTACGCAGATGACCGTTGAAAAACTCTTGGATGTGATGCAACTTGCGTTGTCGACAACAAGCCTGGATGCCCCAGTCGGTAGTGACTCAGATGACCTCACAGTGGGCGACACAATCGCGAGTGGCGATGCGACAAATGATCCAAGCGAGTCGACCGAGAGGCGTCAACTGGGTGAGGCAGTAGAGCGAACTCTGAGCGATTTGCCAGAGCGAGACCAAGACATCGTGTCAATGCGATTTGGGATTGGAAAATATGCAGGTCAGCCGCACACCTTGGAAGATGTGGCGAAGAAGATGAATGTGACACGTGAACGAGTGCGTCAAATAGAGCAAAAGACCTTGGCCAGATTGCGCCATCCGCACAACAGCGCCAACCTGCGCGCTTTTCTTGACGACAACTAGTCTGTAGGGATGAGTTCGGTTTCACCAACTGGAATGGCTCGCAGCCGAGCCACCGATGTCAAGGTGGTGACGGTAAACGCCGAGGGACGATCGGGCTCGAAGCCGGATTTTGTTGTTACTGAAGAGCCGATGGAGATCAGGGCTGGAGCACCCGGCCAGGAACCGGAATCAGTTTCGGTCACGATGCGTACTCCTGGACATGACTTTGAGTTGGCTGTTGGCTTCTTGTTTACCGAGGGGATGATTGCTACGCCTAGCGATGTCGCAACAGTGAAATATTGCGAACTCAACGGCGAAGAGGAGCAAAAGTACAACATCGTTACTGTTGGACTCACGCGCCCATTTGATATGGCGCTCGCTCGACGAGCAATGGTGACTTCATCGAGTTGTGGCATCTGCGGCACCGAATCGCTGGATCAATTGTTGACATGTACTACTCCTGTAGAACGCGAGTCAGGGCCTACATTGACCACCTCGGTGTTGATTGGATTGCCAGATGCTGTGCGAAAAGTGCAGCCGACGTTTGATCGAACTGGTGGGTTGCATGCAGCAGCTTTGTTTGACGCCAAGGGCAAGATGAAGGTGGTGCGAGAAGACATCGGTCGACATAACGCCGTCGACAAAGTGATTGGTCACTGCGTGCTCGATAAGTCGGTGCCGCTGACCCAGTACGGATTGTTTTGCAGCGGGCGGTTGTCGTTTGAGATTATTCAGAAAGCGGCAATGGCTCGCATAGCGCTAATAGCTGCAGTTGGTGCTCCTTCAAGCCTTGCAGTGCAAACAGCAGATGCATTTGGAATCACGCTGATTGGATTTTTGCGCGATGGTAAAGCAAACATTTACACGCATGATCACCGCGTGCAGATGTAGCTCTACGAAAAAGTTGCTTGAGCGCTTGCTGTTTGCTGCAAAACTTCTTCATTGAGCGTGATGCCAAGTCCGGGTTCGTCCGACAAGTGAATCCAGCCTTCACCATCTGCTTCGATGGTGTTGGTGAGCATGTAGTCGCGTCGTTCGGTCGTCCATTCTGGAGGATCAAATGGAAACTCGATGAACGGTGCACCGACGGTGCCTGCTGTGACGTGCAAGTTGCCCATCACGCCAATGCCGGTTCCCCAAGTGTGAGGAGTGAAGATTTTGCCTGCTGCTGCAACTTCGTGGGCAAACTTGGCGAGGCCGGTAATGCCTTGTGTGCAGACAACATCTGGTTGAAAAACATCGAAGCAGCCGCGCTGCAGTAGCTCTCGAAATTCGTATGGCTCACGGGTCAGTTCGCCACCCGCGATTCGAATCTTGACGCGATTGTGCAGCTCGGTCATGCCGTCATAGTCACCGCGGTGCAGGGGCTCTTCCATCCAGTACACGCCATTGTCCTCAAGAACTCTCGCCACATCAGTCGCGTGATCAACGGTCCAAGGGGCTGCAATATCCCAAGGCATTCGCCACCCCTGGTTGCAATCGACCATTAACTCGAGCGATGAGCCCAGATCGTCGCGAATGGCTTTAACAACGGCAAGGTCGTCATCCAACTTGGTTCGGCCAAAACGTACCTTGAGAGCAGGGAAACCAAGATCGCGGGCTTGGCGTGCAACGGTGACCATGTCGGCGATTGGACGGTGTACGCCGGATGATGCATACGCACGAATCTTGTTGCTGTATCCGCCGAGCATTTTCCAGACTGGTTCGCCGTTGATTTTTCCGATCAGATCCCACAGAGCGAGATCGAGCGGCCAAGGTCGGCCAGCATGAAACTCGATATTCGAAAGCACTGCAGCGTGTCTGTCGATGTTGGTCGGATCTTGACCAATGAAATACTTTTGATAGTCGCTAAACCCGTACATCGAGTCGCCAGAGCCAATGCCGCACCTGCCCGCATCGTCAAAGACTCGCACGATCGTTGCAGGAAAGTGCGTTCGCGGCACTGTGTCCCAGGAAGCTGGGAATGGTGGATCTAACGGAAGTCGATGGTGTGTGATCTCGATGCGTGTGATCGTGCTCATGGAATTGGGACTTAGGCGCGCATGCGTGAGCCGCTTGGATCGAGCACAGGCTCGAGCTGCAAGTGTGCTGGGCGCATATTGCCGATGATCTCAATCTCGAAGCCAGTCGTACCCTCTACGGCCAATGCGGCAGGGATGTAACCAAGCGCAGGCGAGACACCCGAGTAATGGGCGTAGCCACCTGAGGTAATCCAACCCACAACTTCGCCGTTGTGAAATACAGGCTCGTCGCCAAGTACGTCTGCAGGGCGAG
>CAFBNR010000021.1_pt1 | contig 20375 bp, 25 predicted proteins | sample 7269321 | NCBI WGS metagenome assembly CAFBNR01 (sample SAMEA6814101, study PRJEB35770) | uncultured Acidimicrobium sp. | biome: Freshwater; feature: Freshwater reservoir; material: water | place: Czech Republic | collected 2017-07-26 | depth 30m m | reverse complement strand
TTGATTTGCTGAATGAGTCAGAGATAAAGGCGCTCGGATCTGCATTCGCGAAAATCAATGCTCATCTGCGCACTACTGAGTAGACACTTCAAACTGGTAGTTTTGACGCATGGAAATTCGTAAATTTGTTACTACATGTGAAGACATTCAGGCCGAACTCGGTGAGCCAACCGGGCGTATTGTGCGCAAAGCAGTTTGCAGCGCGGTAATCACGAATCCGCTTGTTGGCAAACGACACAAGGATCTCACCATGCTCGAACTCATGGGTGCGGAGATCTCTGGACAACTCGCCGAGCGTGCACTCGCAGCGCTCGGAGTTGAGGCTGGGGAAGTAACCGCATATGGCAAAGCCGCCATCGTCGGTACCGCAGGCGAAATTGAGCATGCCGCAGCACTGATTCACCCAAGGTTTGGTGCGCCAGTGCGCAAAGTGGTTGTACAGGGACTCGACATCATCCCCTCGACCAAAAAAGTTGCTGGACCTGGCGCTTCAATCACTATTCCGATCACGAACAAAGACGACATCTGGTCGTTTAATGAAATGGACGCAATCGAAGTGTGTATTGGTGATGCGCCGATGGCACACGAAATTTTGGTCAGCGTTGCGTTGGCCGTTGGTGGCCGACCTTTCGCTCGAACGAACAAAGTGTCATGAGCTTTAAAGCAATCATCTTGCTTACTCGCGCTGCAACCGCGACTCACGAGCAGTTTGCAGATTGGTGGCTCAACAGGCACGCACCGCTAGCAAAGCAATTACCAGAACTACGTCGTGGAGTATTCAACTTGGTGGAAAATCCAGCAGAAGGCGATCCAGACGGCGTATCTGAACTGTGGTTTGACTCACAAAGTGATTTCGAGGCCGCATACGCAAGCGAAATCGGTAAGGCAGTTGTGGCCGATTCGCTCTCAAACGTTTCTGGTAGGCGTCGCATGTTTGTCGTTGAAAACACGATCCATTCGTAATTCCTGAAGCAAGTTAATGTGACAAACATATGAACCGGCTCGGATTAGTCACGTTTGTTGCGCGCGAATACGACGAAGCAATTGGCTTTTTCGTCGGGAAGCTTGATTTTGAATTGGTGGAAGACACCGACATGGGCGACGGCAAGAGATGGGTTGTCGTTGCTCCTACTAGTGGACTTGACAGTGGCGCCTCATTACTCATTGCTCGGGCAGTAACCGAGGCGGAGAAAGCAAGTGTTGGTAATCAGGCAGGTGGACGAGTCGCATTCTTCCTCAACACCGACAACTTTGACCGCGACTACACAAATTGGTCTGCGCGCGGAGTGAAGTTTCGTGAACAGCCGCGACACGAGGTGTATGGCACTGTTGCAGTATTCGAAGATCTGTATGGTGCACCATGGGATCTGATCCAACCAGCATGATGTTGGGTGCATGACGCAATCGAAGCTCTTTGAGCGACTCACTCCATGGATTTTTGTGGCGTTATGGAGCACTGGCTTCGTGGTTGCGCGATACAGCACGCGTAATGCTGGCCCTTTGGCGTTTCTTACAGTGCGCATGTTGTGCGCTGCATTGGTGTTGTCGGTCATCGCTCGAGTTGTGAAGGCTCCAAAACTTCCAAGAGGCTCGTGGTCAACATCGGCGATTGTCGGTATTTGTATGCACGCTGTTTATCTTGGTGGAGTTTTTTATGCAATCAAGCGCGGACTACCATCTGGTCTGAGTGCGTTGATTGCTGGCTTGCACCCAGTTGTCACTTCGGTCGCCGGTCGTGTCTTGTTGAAAGAACATCTTCGCCGCAGTCAGTGGGTTGGGGTGTTGCTGGGTATCTGTGGAGTACTAGTTGTAGTAGTTGACAAAGTGCGTGACGGCGTGGGTGATGTAACACGACCTGCATTGATCGCGATGGTCATTTCAATTATTGGAATGTCAACTGGAACATTGGTGCAACGCGCTCGTGGTAAAGACATGCCATTAGTCAGTGGTACGACCGCTCAGTATGTTTCGGCTGGAGCAGTGTTGCTCGTGGCATCCAGCTTGTTTGAAAAGTGGGAATTTCACCTCAACGCCGAGTTACTGCTTGCGCTGTTGTGGTCGGTATTCGTGCTTTCGATATCGGCGGTAATGCTGATGATGTTGCTGATCTCACGACATTCTGCTGCCCGAGTGAGCAGCCTGTTCTTTTTGACTCCTGCGTTGAGCGCAATCGAAAGTGCAATCTTGTTTGGCGAGAGGCTAAGCGTGCTCTCGCTTGTGGCGTTGGTGGTGGCCCTAACTGGGGTGTACCTCACCATGCGAAACCCAATGAGTGAGCCAGTTGGGCAAGCCTTCCTAGCCGATTAGCCACACTCTCAATCCCTTGTAATCTCTGGGTCTGAACTTTATGTATTGTAAAGATTCGAGATATATCAGTGTCATATCAATTGGGGGGAATTCATGGCTTTAGCAACACGATTAGAGCGGCTCGGCACCGAGACAGCGTTCGCAGTGTCACAAGCCGCAGCAGAGTGGGGTGCAAAGGGAAACCATATTTTTCCATTTCACTTGGGTGACCTCAACATCGCAACATCGCGCAACATCGTCGATGCAATGAATCGCGCGATTGTCGATGGGAAAACTGGATATTGCCCTGCAGCGGGCATTCCACAACTACGAGAAGCTCTTGCGAATGATGTTGGTGCTCGTCGCGGACTTAATTTTTCGCCAGCCAATGTTGTTGTGCAGCCCGGTGGAAAACCTGTTATCACAAAATTCATTCAGGCGGTAATGAACCCTGGCGATGAAGTGTTGTATCCAAACCCTGGCTACCCGATTTATGAAAGCCAGATCGAATATTTTGGCGGCGTTGCTAAGTCGTATCGCTACTTGCCATCTTCGACCGGTTTCAATATTGACATTGATCAGATCAAGGCATCAATTACTCCAAAAACAACCGCAATTATTTACAACGACTTGCAAAACCCAATTGGGGCAGAGTCGGCAGATGCAGAGCGTGAAGCAATTGCAGAACTAGCAATTAAGCACAACTTGTGGGTGCTGTCGGACGAGGCATATTTTGAAATGCGTTACTCAGGCACATCGAAGTCGATTGCTTCGTTGCCAGGCATGCTGGAGCGCACCGTCATTTTGTACACGTTCTCCAAAAAGTTTGCGATGACTGGTTGGCGACTCGGCGCATCAATTGCCCCCGTTGAAGTTTCAAACATGATTGCAAAACTCAACACCAATGATGAATCATGCACGACTCACTTTGTGCAATATGGCGGAGTCGAAGGATTGACCGGAGATCAATCGGGTACCGCGGTCATGCTTGACACGCTTCGCGAGCGTCGAGATATTGCTGTCAACATGCTGAATGCAATGCCTGGCGTCAGTGTGCACTCACCTGAAGCTGCGTTCTATTTGTTTCCAGATGTGACCGAAGCAATGCAGAACAAAGGAATTGATGACTTGGCAGTCTTTGCAGAACAAGCTTTGCACGCGACTGGCGTTTCCTTCTGCACACGTCGTCACTTCGGTCGACCACAGCCAGGTGAAGAACGCAACTATGTTCGTTTTGCATTTTCTGGCATTAACAAAGACCAAATTGAAGCGGGCATGTCGCTGCTCGGTGATTGGATAAAGAAGTAGTCATGGCAAAAGTCGTTGTCACTGGCAAAATTCCTTCGGGAGCACTGACTCGACTGCGCGCAGAACACGACGTATTGGCTTGGGAAGAATCAACGCCAATCAGCCGAGAAGAATTGCTAAAGCGAGTAGTTGGTGCCGATGCAATTGTGAGTCTGCTGACCGAAAAGATTGATGACGAACTACTCGCGGCTGCCGGAACACAACTTCGGTCCGTTTCAAACGTGGCCGTGGGCTACAACAACATTGATGTGCCTGCGTGCAAGGCGCGATCAGTGTCAGTCACAAATACGCCTGGTGTGCTGACTGAAGCGACCGCCGACATTGCAATGTCACTGATCTTGATGACAACTCGTCGGCTCGCAGAAGGCGAGCGTGTCATTCGCGCCCAGCAGCCTTGGCAGTGGGGCATGTTTTACATGTTGGGCTCAAGTATCCAAGGACGACAACTGGGCATTGTTGGCATGGGGCAAATTGGTGCTGCTGTAGCAAGGCGAGCCCGCGCATTTGGGATGACCATTGCATACACAAAGCGCACGCCATTAGACGCCGCGACACACAAAGAGCTTGACGCAAAACATGTTGAGCTGGACGAATTGCTTGCTTCAAGCGATGTTGTTTCCTTGCACTGCCCGTATTCGCCTGAGACACATCACTTTATGAATGCAACTCAATTGGCAAAAATGAAGTCGAGCGCTTACCTCATCAATACTGCGCGTGGCCCAGTGGTTGACGAAGCAGCACTTGCCGATGCATTGCAGCGCAACGTAATTGCCGGAGCGGGTTTGGATGTGTTTGAAAAAGAACCTGCGGTGCACGAAGGATTGCTGGGTCTTGACAATGCTGTGCTGATTCCGCACCTTGGCTCGGCGACTGTTGAAACGCGTGCCGCAATGGCAGATTTGGCTGCGACGAATGCTCTCGCAATTTTGGGCGGCAAGACCGCACCAAACTTGGTTGGCTAAAAACTATTTGCCGGATTCGGCAAGCGCATCGAGCAAAGTATTCCAGCCAAGTGTTGCGCACTTGATGCGCACGGGAAACTTGACAACACCTTGCAATGCTTCGAGGTCACCGAGGTTGATCGATTCATCAATCGCTGAGTTGTCGTCTTCGTCAATTGTCATCATCTGCTTAAAACGCTTGACGATTGCGCGCACTTGATCGACAGGTTTGCCCTTGACTGCAGTGGTCATCATGGAAGCCGAGCTTTGGCTGATCGAGCAACCCGAGCCGTTGAAACGCACTTCGCTGACTAAGCCATCTTTGACATCGATGAAAATACGGATCTCATCGCCGCACAATGGGTTGTGTCCTTCGGCGCTGACGGCTGGCGCTTCGAGTTCGCCACGATTGCGGGGCGTGCGGTAGTGGTCAAGAATGATTTCTCTGTAGAGATCTTCAAGCCCGGCCATCGTTTGCTCCCTCGTTTGCCTGATTAAAAGATATCTGATGCGCTATCGAGCGCGTCAGCCAAAGCATCGGCTTCTTGAGTGGTGTTGTACAAATAGAAGCTCGCGCGCACGGTTGCGTTTGCTCCGAGAAGGCGCATCAGCGGCTTGGCGCAATGGTGGCCGGCGCGAACGCAAACATTGGTCTGGTCGAGCACTTGGCTGAGGTCGTGCGGGTGGATGCCACGAAATGCAAACGAGAATGTGGCGCCTCGTAGCTCTGGGTTGGTTGGGCCATGGATCGTGATGTCATTGCCAAAACGGGAATTCAACGTGTTGAGCACATACGTGCTCAGTTCGATTTCGTGCTGACGAACGTTGTGCATGCCTAGGTTGGTCAAGTACTTCACTGCCGATTTGAGGGCGACGATCTCGGCGATTGCCGGAGTGCCAGCTTCAAACTTTGCTGGCACTTCTGCCGTAGTAAAACCGTCGAGACGAACATCGGCGATCATGTTGCCACCGCCCAAAAATGGTGGCATTGCTTCGAGCAGAGATTCACGCCCCCACAACACACCAACACCTGATGGGCCACACATTTTGTGTGAACTAAAGACTGCAAAGTCGGCGCCACAAGCCTGCACATCGGTTGGTTGATGCGGCACCGACTGGCAAGCATCGACGATTGCGATTGCACCGGCCTTGTGCGCTGCAACACAGAGGCGCTGCACAGGATTTATTGTGCCGAGCACATTGGACATTGACGTAAATGAAAAGACCTTGGCGTCTTTGAGTAACGCGTCGAGATTGGTGAGGTCTAGTTGACCGTCAGACGTCAGTGGAACCCAGCGCAATTGAATACCACGCTCTGCAACGAGCATGTGCCAAGGAACAATGTTTGCGTGATGTTCCATGTGCGTGAGTAACACCGAGTCGCCGGCCTTGAGGTTGGCTCGACCCCACGACATGATGACCAAGTTGAGCGCCTCTGTGGCATTTTTTGTAAAGATAACTTCGTTGGTCTTTGGCGCATTGATGAATGTGGCAAGCGCACTGCGCGTTGCTTCAAATGCATCTGTGGCTTCTGCTGCCAATTGGTAGGCGCTGCGATTGATTGGTGCATAACCATGCTCCATAAAACCAGAAAGCGCATCTATGACTACTTGTGGTTTTTGCGAAGTGTTTGCACTGTCGAGATAGACAAGCGGTTTGTCGTTGACGAGCCGATGCAAGACCGGAAAGTCTTTGCGAATGGCTGTTACGTCAAGAGTCATAATCGGTAACTATTCTTTGTACGACTCGTAGCCAGATTTTTCGAGCTCTTCGGCAATTTCCATGCCACCCGATTTTACGATGCGGCCATCAATCAAAATATGTACGAAGTCTGGTTGCAACTCGTCAAGCAGTCGTTGATAGTGCGTGATGAGCACGATGCCCATCTTTGGTCGTTCTTTGCGTACTTCACGAATACCTTGCGCGACGATGCGCAATGCGTCGATATCCAGACCAGAGTCTGTTTCGTCCAAGATTGCAAGCTCTGGCTCAAGAATTGCCATCTGCATGATCTCGTTACGCTTCTTTTCGCCGCCAGAAAAACCTTCATTGAGGTAGCGATCAACAAATGTTGAATCCATTCCTAACCGTTTCATCCAGGACATGGCAGAAAGTCGCAGCTCGAGAACCGACAAGTCGATGCCCTTGCGGGCGGAGAGAGCCTGACGCAAGAATTGAATGACAGACACACCCGCAATTTCTTGCGGATATTGAAAGCCCAAAAAGATGCCGGCTTTGGCACGAGCATCGGTTGGCCACTGGCTGATGTCGTCACCTTTGTAAAACACGCGGCCCGAGACAACTTGGTATTCGGGGGAGGCAAGCAGTGTGTTGGCGAGAGTTGATTTACCAGAACCGTTTGGCCCCATGATCGCGTGAACTTCGCCCTCGTTTACCGTGAGCGAAAGACCGCGCAAGATTTCGGTGTCGCCCTCGATCGGCTTGGCGTGCAATTCGTCAACTCTGAACAATTCGGTCACGTAGATGAGTGTATTCAGGCGCTTTAGGGATTAGCACTACCTGCGTAGTGTTAATTAATTCGCATTGGCAATGGCTTCTGGCCGGGAGCGAAGCGCTCGCCAAATAGCCAGATAACTGCTGTATTCGTAAGCATCTGTGACGAAACCGGATTCTCGAAGTTGGCGGTGATATTTGGGCAATGAGCGAAAAGGAATGCCAGAGTCGGTGTGGTGCGCGATGTGCCAACCGAGATTAAATGGCACAAAATAGAAACTTGAGAACAGGTGCTGTCTGACCGAATGCGTAGTGACTCGACGATCATCATCGGCGCGCAGGCCACCGTGCTCGGCAATAGATCGCAGCCTATTCATTACTCGCCACACCGTGATGTACGGAAAAAGCCACAGCATCACGTACACCCATGGATTTACAAAGATCACGGAAAGTGTGAGCACAACTGCGTGCAGGGCGAATATTTTGCGCTGTGTATTTTGTTGTAGCGGATCCTTCTTGAATGTCGATATGAACTGTCCGCGCAGCATCCGAAAACCTGTGCGGCCAAGCCCGTCGCGACGCATCTTTCGCCAAAAACTCGCACGCGTGATGGGGTAGTTGGCGTAGAGCGGCATGTCTGGTTCATTGGGCCCAAACTCTTCGCGGTGATGCGCCATGTGTACGTAGCGATATCCGTCAGTATTTACAAATGACATGTACCCAAGCAACCATCGCCCCGCGAAGTCGTTGAGTTTGCGATTGCGAAACAAGAGTCGGTGCACTGACTCGTGCATTAAAGCAAGCAGTTGTGCGTGAGCTCGACCCATGAGCAGAAAAGCGGTGATGTAAGTGATGGGGTTGCTGAGTTTGAGCGCGATCCAGATAATGCCGAACGTCTGCACGTAAATGGATGCAACCGAAATTGCATTGCGAACATTTGGAATATGGCGCAACTCTGTGCGCCATTGTGATGTGGGGTGACCGTTCGGCAGAATTTTGTCGTCACCACTGATTTGGGTCAAGACCGCTGCGTCGGGAACCATATTCATCAACCTTTTCTACCAGCCGCGATCAACCCAAGTTTGTAGGTGCGGCCGCTCGGCGCCGATAGTGGTGTCGAGGCCATGACCGGGCAACACAATGGTGTCCGGCGGAAATGTAAAGAGTTTGTTGTCGATCGACTGAATAATGGTCGCAAAATCGCCACCCTCTAACGCGGTATTGCCGGGACCACCTGGAAACAATGTGTCGCCAGTAAACAACAGCGGGGTATCGGCCACTGCAAACGAAATCGAACCCTCTGTGTGGCCAGGGTTGTGAATTGCAAGTAGGCGTAAGTTGCCCACCTCGATCACTTCGGCATCATCAATAAACACGTCATATCCAACATCTTTGAGGCGCGGTGCATCGGCTGCAGTCACTGCAACTTCATAGCCAGCTTCCCGCATGGCAGGTATCGCCTGAATGTGATCCCAATGACCGTGAGTTTCGAGCACTCGGCGCACGCCAAGTTGCGTGCACAACTCGAGCAGCTTCTCGTGTTCGTTTGCTGCGTCGATCAAAACTGCATCGCCTGTTGCTCGGCAACGAATGACAAAAACATTGTTGTCGTAAGGACCAACTACAAGTTTGTGAACTTCGACATTGCTGTCGTTCCAATGCAGGGTTGTTGTCACGATGACACCACGTCAAAACCAAGCGAGAGAGCAACAGGGATTTGAGCAGGATCGAATGTCACAAACTTGATCGGTTTGGGCAAACGCGTTGCCGCAGCCAGATGGATTGCATCCGAGATGTGCAGGGGCTGTTGGCGAACGAGTACTGCTGCTTCATCAAGGCATCGTTGGTCAATTGGCACGATTGCAACATAATCCCACGTATGGCGAATTGCATCTTCGAGGTCGTGTCGCACGAATTCTTGTTCTGACATGCGGTCAATAATGGACATCGCTTCAGTGAGCGCGAGTGCGCTTGCGCACCAATCGGAGTCACCCTTGAGTGCATCTTGGGTGATTGTTCGAGCCACTCCACTTGTGTGCAGAGCGACGAGTGCGCTGGTGTCAAGCATGATTGTCATCCGCGCACCTCGCGCAATGTTTGATCAATTCGCGAACCGCTATTGAACGTGATTGCCTTCGGTATCTGATATTTGTCGCGCCGTCGAGGTGCAACCACTGCTCCGTTGGCAACAAGTTCGGTCAACGTAATTGTCTGAGTTGCGTTCGCAGTGATGGGGCCGAGGGTTGCAACTGGTTCGCCGCTGACCGTAATAACGATTTGCTCGCCGGCACCTGCACGCTTGATAAACATTGCGGAGCGTTCTCGAAGTTCGCGGATTCCTATGCTGCGCATGCCTTCTAGGGTAGCCCAAAGTTTGTAAATTGTGTACGCCTGTGTACACCAACCGATTGGCGTTGGCCCTGCCAGGCAGGGCAGAATTGAAGACATGAACTTTGCATTCTCAGAAGAACAAGAAGAACTCCGTAAAACAGTCCGCGCATTTTTGGAGAGCAAGTCTTCAGAAACCGCCGTACGCGAGCAGATGGAAACCGAAAACGGTTTTGATCCAGCCGTATGGTCGCAGATGGGCGAGCAGATGGGCCTTCAGGGTCTTTCGATTCCGGAAGAGTTCGGTGGCTCTGGTTTTAGTTTCATCGAACTCGGTGTAGTGCTTGAAGAGATGGGTCGCGCATTGTTGTGTGCACCGTTTTTCTCGAGCGTCGTGCTTGCAGCAAACGCATTGTTGTTGAGTGGCGATGAATCTGCAAAGAAAAAGTATTTGCCAGGCATCGCTGCCGGTGACACCATTGCAACTCTTGCAACCACTGAGCCATCTGGCAAGTGGGATGAGAAGGGCATCACCACCAAAGCAGAAGGATCCGGCAGCGATTGGAAAATCACTGGATCCAAGATGTTTGTTATCGACGGTGCAACCGCAAGTTTGATCATTGTTGGAGCACGCACAAGCAAGGGTGTTTCGTTGTTCGCAGTAGACGGCGATGCAAAGGGTCTTACGCGCACTTCGCTCTCAACCATGGATCAAACTCGCAAGCAAGCAAAGTTGGAGTTCAATGCAACTCCCGCAACGTTGATTGGCACAGATGGCAAGGGTTGGGACGTGTTGAGTCAAGTATTTGACTTGGCAGCAGTTGCACTTGCAGCAGAGCAGGTCGGCGGAGCACAAAAAGTACTTGAGATGGCAGTTGAGTACGCCAAGGTTCGTGTGCAGTTTGGTCGTCCGATCGGTTCATTTCAGGCCATCAAGCACAAGTGTGCAGACATGTTGCTCGAAGTTGAGTCAGCAAAGTCGGCTGCGTACTACGGCATGTGGTGTGCAGCAGAAATGAACGACGAGCTCGCTTCAGTTGCATCGTTGGCAAAGGCGTATTGCTCGGAGGCTTACTTCCACGCAGCTGCTGAAAACATTCAGATCCACGGTGGTATCGGCTTTACTTGGGAACACCCAGCACACTTGTACTTCAAGCGCGCAAAGTCGAGCGAGTTGCTGTTCGGTGACCCGACGTATCACCGTGAGTTGCTTGCGCAACGCATCGGCATCTAATTAATCGGCGGTGCCTCTATTAGTTGGGTGACCGTTCTCTTCGTGATCGTTGCGGCACTCGCTGTATTTGTAATTGCTGCAACAGTTATTGGTCGTGAAGCACATCGACTTGACGCTCTCGCCCCGCGTGTTATTTATGACATAGACGAAGCAACGACATTTGTTGCCGACAGATTGCCATCTGACTCTCAGGCTCGTTTGACCTATGCAGAGCTACACAAAATGTTGGCGATGCACATGGCCTGGCTGGAGTCGAAAGGCTTGAGACCAGAAGATGTTGCCGATCGCCGACAAGACATCACTGAATCGGTGATTATTGCGGAAGATGAGCTGACTGCATATTTGTTGGGAAATGCTACCGACTCACGAATTGAAGTGCTTGACGATGTTGATGTTGTGCATGTGGTGCGTGCGCACCTTGACTATTTTGAGGCAATAGGCGCAGTTGGCCCAAGCGCATCAAGTACTGATCTCTGACCCATCACGTTTTCTTTCCAGATATTGATGTATCGCTCAAGATGTGGATTGAAATAGGGATCATCTTCCAACTTGTCGCGCCAGCGAGTACCAATGTTTGCCACTTCGGATGGGTGCATTTTGATGGATCTAGTTTTTGACTCAAAGTGGTGAAACTGTGCGTGTGGTGTCCACACAATGCGGTAGCCGGCATCGTGCATTTTTAGACCAAAATCAACATCATTAAAGTTTGATGGAAATAGTGTGCAGAGCCCACCCAGTTGCTCGAAAACTTCTCGTTTGATCAGCACGCAGGCCGCAATGATCCCGGATGTCTCTCGCTGAACTTTGAGAATATTTTGAGCGCCGGAAAGTGTGCTTGAGTAACCGCGATAGAGGTCAATTGGGACTGGGTTCAAGATATGTCCAGCGGACTGTATTGCCAGGTCTTCGTAGAGGAGCATTGGGCCAGCCATCGCAACCGACGGATCTTCGAGAATCGAGACAAGAGTTTCGAGTGCGTCTTGAGAAATGATTTCAGTGTCGTCATTAAGCAACAACAGCAATTCACTCTCACTGCATACTGCACCCAAGTTGATTTTTTCAGCAAAATTGAATGGTCGGTCGTAGTCAACAACTTTGATGCGTTCGCCACCAGCGTCTTGGATTGCTTGGCGACTTTCGCTAGGGGTGTCGCTGTCAAGCACTGCGATGACGTCGAAGTGTTGGTAGGTGCTCTCGTTGATCAGCGTTTCAATGGTGTGCGCAGCCAGTACAACTTGCTTTCCCTTGATCATTTCGGTGGTTCCACGAGTGGGGACAATCACACTGATCTTTGGTTGCGAGTGCAGTCGGCGAGAAACGCGAACAGACTGGACTTCTTGATCGATGCTGCATATTGCATCGATGCATGTGCGCTCGCAGTGTTGTTGTACGGCATCGAGTGATGCCGTAGGAGTCATACGATCTTGGCTTGAGTGGTACAACACCTGTGCAATTCGATGTGGGGAAGTGCAGACCTCAAAGAGCCTCAGCGAACGATCGTGTTCGTGCAATGTGGCGAGCGTTGCGAGCCCTCCCTCGAGATCCTTGATTGCTGTAGCAACCACAGTTGGTGCCGCAGCCAACAGATCTCCTACGTAATTATGCGAACGCAGTCTCTCGGGTGACCACTGTGGTCGGCGTACTTTGGAAGGCTCGTCGAACCTGCTTGCACGGCCGTGTTCTGAATCTCCATACATGAGGTCGTGTTCGGCGATGCCATTGGAAATATGCAAAAGAGCATCTTGGGCAAGCGTGTCGCCGGCACGCAAAAACACAACAGTCGAGTGATCGGGATGGGACAACTTGTCAGTGATGATGACGTTTGATTTTTGCAGCAAGCGATGGTTTTGAATCTTCGAAAGTTGGATTGACGAGCCACTGATAAGCCAGTGACTTGGACGAATTGAACTGGTCAATAATGATTTGCCAGTATTTAGTAAGTCACGAAATGAGCAATTGCTTGCACCACTAACAATGATGAAATTGCTCATGAAAAAAGTTTCTTGATTGCAAAACGAATCGGTTTGGGGATAAATCGATAAATAAGTCGAATTGGCCGTAACCAGTTTTGGTGAACCCAGTCGACGCGTCGGCTGACTTGGTCGAGTTTTGCAAATGAATCTCCGAAGTCGTAGTTGTCAAGTGAACTTGTGGCGTTTGGGCCATAGATGTTGGCAACTCGCAATTTTGCTCGCTCTCCAATTTCGCTGTCTCGTGCAGCAAGTAGGTCGAGCGCGTGTTTCCTGCGGGCTAACTCGGCTGCGTCAACATTCATGCTGACAAGCCTAATGAATAGGTCTAATAGGTATTGACCGACACACCAGTGCGACTAGATTTGTGGCATGTCGTCAAACCGTCCAACCAAATTTGAACACTTCCGCTTCATGGGTGATAAGCGCACGCAACTTGTTTATGACCTGGATAGCTGGACCGATGTAACAGTTACAACCGAAATTGCAGATCTAGGTGTCGGTCTATGTTTTGGACCAGACACGCTCGCAGAAGCACGAAACCGCGGTTACACACTGGCAACTCCCGGCGCAACTCGTCGTATGCGTAAGCCACGCGCCTGATAATTACGCCTCTTACTTCCCACGAGTCGACCAAGATGAACGGATCGTTTCTCTCTGGCGGTCTTAATCTTGCACGATTTTTAGTGCAACCAAGTGGGAAGAGTGGCGCATTGCCAGCGATGGTCTTGTGTCATGGATTTCCGAGTGGTGGCATCGACTCACGACAATCTGGCGGAACGTTTCCTGAACTAGCAGAGCAAGTTGCAAGCGAAATTGGTTGGAACGCGATGACGTTTACATTTCGTGGCTGTGGCACAAGCGAGGGCGATTTCTCGATGCAAGGGTGGGTTGACGACTTACGAGCCGCAATCAGCCATGTGGTCGCCGAAACTTCGCCAAGCGGTATTTGGCTTGTCGGCAACAACACAGGAGGTTCGCTCGCGTTGTGTGTTGCCGCTGACGACCCACGGGTAAATGGCTGCGCTTTGCTTGGTGTTCGAGCCGACTTTGATGACTGGGCGGAACAACCACGTCGATTTCTTGAACACGCTCGCGAAATTGGCACCATTCGACATCCCGGATTTCCGTCATCGACAGAAGAATGGGGGCGAGAGTTGCGCAGGTTCCGACCTGCGGACGCTGCTAGAAGATTTGCACCGAGACCACTTTTTTTGATGCATGGCGCAGACGATGAAATAGTTCCGACAGCGGACTCGCGCGTATTGGCCGAAGCACACGGAAGTGCCGAGCTACAGATAATTAGTGGTGCGGGTCATCGTTTGCGACACGACCCTCGCGCGATGGCTATCTTGCTTGGATGGTTGGATAGGCAGCGCACGCTCGCAGCGATGTAAAGAAATTTATTTGGCCGACGAACTGTGCCACTTCCACGCGCTGCTAATAATGTCACGTAAATCATGGTTTGCTTTCCAGCCAAGTAGTGCGCGTACCAATGTGGGGTCTGCAAACACAGAGACTGGGTCGCCTGCTCGTCTACTCGTAATAATGTGTGGAACTTTTCGCCCACTCACTTGTTCGGCGATGCTGATTACTTCAAGCACCGATGTGGCAATTCCAGTGCCAACATTGCATGCCAGGGTCTTGCCTCCGCCGTTGAGATAGTCGAGTGCTTTGATGTGCGCTGCGGCCAAATCTTCAACGTGGATGTAGTCGCGTGTGCAGGTGCCGTCGGGAGTTGGGTAATCGTTACCAAATACATTGAGCGGACCGCTAAATCCAAGCAACGCTTTCATGACTAGTGGTACCAGATTTTGTGACATTGACCAGTCTTCACCGATCGTCGCATCGGCGCTAGCGCCGGCTGCATTGAAATAGCGCAGACTGACAGAACGTAGGCCAATCGACTCACAAGACGCCAAAAACCTTTCGACGATCGCTTTTGTTTCGGCGTACACACTCTCGGGTCGTAACGGCGCGTCTTCGGTGACGGGAACATGATCGGGGTTGCCATACACCGCAGCCGACGATGAGAAGACAATCTTTTCAACACCGTTAGCCATGAGTGAGCGCACGAGTGCGATCGTGCTAGCCACGTTGTTGTTGTAATAACGCAATGGTTGTTCCATTGACTCACCAACTGCTTTGTATGCAGCAAAGTGGATGACTTCGGAAACATCAAACTTACGACAAACCTTGTCGACGATCTTTGCATCACTGATGTTGCCTTCGACGAACGGCACATTGCCAATCCGACTTTTGTGACCAAGCTCAAGTGAGTCGAGCACGACAACATCTCGTCCTTGGGCAACAAGTGCCCGCACGGTGTGGGACCCGATGTAGCCAGCGCCACCAGTGACAAGAACGGTCATGCAATAACCCTAACGACGGGGACGGTCTTGTTTGTCGACATCTTGCGCCCGTTGCATCTGTTTGAAGCCACGCACTTTGAGTAGGGATGCTTGTGAGTAAATGTCGGCAACTGAACGTGGTTTGGTATCGCTAAATACACCGGCAGCCTTTTTCCATCCAGTGGGTCGAACTCCAAATGTTTTGCCGAGTAGAGCGATAAATATCTCAGTTTTTTCCTCGCCGTAGCCAGGTAATTGTCGAAGACGCTTGCGCAATTCCTCTGCGTCCTCAATCTTTTTCCAGACGTTCGATCCTTTGCCTTTGTATTCGGCATCAAGGATCACACACATCTGATGAATTCGTTTAGCCATCGATGCTGGAAAACGGTGGATCGCAGGTTTCTCACAGCAGATAGAAACGAACTTGTCTTCTTTCATTGCAGCAACTTTTGAAGCATCGCAATGACCAAGTCTTTGTTTGATTGTGTACGGACCAGTGAATGCCCACTCCATCGGCACCTGCTGATCGAGCAGCATGCCAATAAGCAATGCCGTTCCGTTGCTGTTGAGCAGCGCATCGGCCTTTGGGATGCCAGTGATGAAAAGTTCGCGAATTTTGGTAGGTGAAGTTGCTGCAGCCATAGCTACAAGTATCACCTATGAGTAGAGCGGGCTGATGCCTTCTGGGTTTATGCCATATGCCGCGATTGCAGATTGCACAACTTCCGACTTGATGGTGCCGGCCAAAGAGAGTTGGTGCAAGACCGTGACGACCACATGAGGCATGTCGACTTCGAAATGTTGGCGTAATGCCTCTCGGGTGTCGCTGCGACCCATGCCATCGGTGCCGAGTGGAGTGAATGATCGGCCGGGGATAAACCTTGCGACCTGCTCGGGTACTGCGCGCATAAAGTCGGTGACAGCGACGATTGGGCTGAATGGATTTGGTGAGTCGCTGAGCAAACGGGTCACGAGAGGCTGGCGTGGCGCATCGGTTGGGTGCAGTCTGTTCCAGCGCTCGACTTCGAGCGCCTCTTCGCGCAGTGTTTTGTACGAAGTGGCAGACCACAAATCGATACCGACATCGTATTTCTCGAGCAGTTCTGTTGCGGCTGCTCGAGCAGCACCTTGGGCTGCACCAGAAAACAAAATTGTTGCCCGATGCTTGCCACCAGTGGCTTCTTGCCATTTGTAGAGACCTTGCACGATGTCGGCTTCAATCGCTGGCGACGTTGGTCTCGCTGGCATTTGATAGTTCTCGTTGTACAGCGTGATGTAGTAAAAAATATCTTCCGGTGCATCTCCATACATCCGGTTGAGTCCATTTTTGACTATCGCTGCAACTTCGTATGCGAATGCGGGGTCATAGGCCTGACAAAAGGGGACTGTGCTCGCGAGCAACAGGCTGTGTCCATCTTGATGTTGCAAGCCTTCACCCATCAGTGTGGTGCGACCAGCAGTTGCGCCGAGCAAAAACCCACGCGTGCGAGCATCGGCTGCTTGCCAAATGAGATCGCCCACGCGCTGAAAACCAAACATGGAATAAAACGTGTAGAAGGGAACCATTGGCACGCCGCGAGTTGCATAACTTGTGCCAGCCGCAATAAAGCTGGCCATGCTGCCAGCCTCCGTAATACCTTCTTCGAGAATCTGACCCGAAGTTGATTCGGCGTAACTCAACAACAGTGCATGATCAACGGGTTCATATTTTTGTCCCTGCGATGCGTAGATCTTGAGTTCTCGGAAGAGCGCGTCCATGCCAAACGTGCGAGCTTCATCAGGAATGATTGGAACTACGCGTTGGCCAAAGTCTTTGTCGCGAGCCATGTTGCGCAAGAGGCGCGTAAAGACCATGGTGGTGCTCACCGCTTGCTCGCCACTGCCGGAGTCAAACTCGCTAAACGCGTCAGGGCTTGGCAACACAAGTGGCTTGCGTGCAGTGGTAACGCGCTTTGGTACCGATCCGCCAAGTGCGCGGCGGCGCTCCATCATGTATTGGTATTCAACACTGTCTTCGGCGGGGCGGAAATATGGTGGATCATCTGCACTCAGAGCGCTATCTGGGATTTCGTCGTTGAGGTGCAATGTGTCGCGCAATGTGCGCAACTGTTCGTCGGTCATTTTTTTAATCTGATGAGTTGCGTTACGGCCTTCAATTTCGTGACCGAGTGTCCAACCCTTCACTGTTTTGCACAAAATGGCAGTCGGTCTGCCTGAGCCAATGTTTTCGCTCGCTGCTTTAAACGCAGCAAACAGCTTGCGGTAGTCGTGTCCGCCGCGGGGGAGCATCTCGAGTTCTTCATCGCTTAAGTGCGAGACCATCTCGCGCAATCTTGGGTCTGGGCCAAAAAAGTTCTCGCGAATGTAGTTGCCGTTTTCGATGATGTATCGCTGAAACTCACCATCGACGGTGTTGTTCATTTTGTTGAGCAATACCCCGGTTGTATCGCGGGCAAGTAGCTCGTCCCACTTGGAGCCCCAAATTACTTTGATGACGTTCCAGCCTGCGCCACGAAACACTGCTTCGAGTTCTTGAATGATTTTTCCATTGCCGCGCACCGGACCATCGAGGCGTTGCAAATTGCAGTTGACAACGAACGTCAGATTGTCGAGTTGCTCGCGTGCAGCAAGTGAAATTGATCCGAGTGTTTCCGGCTCATCGCACTCTCCATCGCCAAGAAATGCCCACACGCGACTTGCAGATGTGTCGTCGAGTTGACGATTTTGTAGATAGCGATTAAATCTGGCGTGATACAGAGCGGTGAGTGGTCCAAGCCCCATCGATACCGTTGGGAACTCCCAAAACTCGGGCATGAGTCGCGGGTGCGGATAACTCGAAAGTCCGCGACCATTGCGGCCGATCTCGCGTCTGAAGTGATCGAGGTCGTCTTCGTTTATTCGGCGTTCGAGGAATGCTCTCGCGTAGACACCAGGCGCTGCGTGGCCTTGAAAATAAATGTGGTCTCCGGGGGTGCCGCTGTCTTTGCCGCGAAAGAAGTGATTGAAACCAACTTCGTACAAACTTGCCGAAGACGCGAACGTAGAGAGGTGACCGCCAATTCCTTCGGCGTTGGTGTTGGCGCGAACCACCATGACTGCAGCATTCCAACGGATGTAGGCACGTATGCGGCGCTCGATGTGTTCGTCGCCAGGAAACCAAGGCTCTTGCTCGCGAGGAATGCTGTTGACGTATGGCGTCGAAACAGTTGCAGGGAAACTGACTTGCGATTCGCGTGCTCGCTCGAGAAGTCGGGATAACAAATATCTTGCTCGCGTTTTACCTTGCACATCAACAATTGCGTCGAGTGAGTCGAGCCACTCTGCAGTTTCGCCCGGGTCGGTATCGGGCAACTGGTGCATCGAACCGTCAAAGATCATGGGCTCATTCTCGCAGACTTACTGGTGGGTACCTGACGGACGGCTTCCAATCAGCAAGTATCTAAGGCGTGATTGTTATCTACACCGATGGAGCATGTTCGGGAAATCCAGGCCCTGGTGGCTGGGCGTGGGCAACATCACCTACTGGTGAGCCTTCTGCAACGGGTGGCGAAACTCACACCACGAATCAACGCATGGAATTGATGGCAGCGTTGGAAGCATTACGTGCGCATTCCGATCATGAGGGACCAATCGAAATACGTTCTGACAGCACCTATGTAGTGCATTGTTTTAGAGACTCGTGGTGGGTCGGTTGGCAAAAGCGTGGATGGAAAAACTCGCAGCGTCAGCCGGTTGCTAACCGTGATATTTGGGAACCGCTGATAGATGCGGTGAATAAACGCGGTGATGTGACCTTTACTTGGGTCAAGGCGCATAACGGCGAGCCGATGAATGAGCACGTTGACGCACTTGCCGTGGCGGCTTCGCTCGGCTTTGCTTGACACCTGCTGATTTGCGTAGTCTTGCACCTCATGGAACTCAACGGAGCAAGCGCAATAGTCACAGGTGGAGCATCGGGAATTGGTGAGGCTTGCGTTCGCTTGCTTGCTAAGCGCGGCGCGAAAGTAGTGATTGCCGACATTCAAGAAGAGAAGGGTCAGGCACTCGCAAAAGAAGTTGGTGGAGCGTATTGCAAAGTTGATGTGACAAACACACAAGACATCATCAACGCTGCCGAGATGGCCAAGTCGATGGGGCCGATTCGTGCACTCGTTAACTCGGCTGGTATCGGTTGGGCGCAACGCACAGTTGGCAAAGATGGTTCATACGAGTCAGCCGCCAACTTGGATGCATTCAAAAAAGTTGTGGCAATTAACTTGGTCGGCACTTTTGATTGCATTCGCATCATTGGAACCGCAATGAGCACAAACGAGCCGCTAGAAAACGGAGAGCGCGGTTCAATCTGCAACATGGCATCGGTCGCTGCATTTGATGGACAAATTGGTCAAGCCTCGTATTCGGCATCGAAGGGCGGAGTAGTTGGTATGACATTGCCAATTGCACGTGACCTTTCAGCAATCGGCATTCGTGTCAACACTGTTGCTCCTGGTTTGATCGACACGCCGATTTATGGTCAGGGCGAAAACAGCGAGTTGTTTAAGCAGAACTTGCAAAAGGGTGTGCTCTTCCCACAGCGACTCGGTTACCCAGAAGAACTTGCGAGCATGGTGGTGGAGTGCATCACCAACAGCTACATGAATGCTGAGACGATTCGCGTCGACGGCGGCATTCGCATGACACCTAAGTGATCTGATGCGAAGCACGCAGCAATGAGCGTGCCGACATGACTCACGTACTGCATCAACATCCGTTCACGCCGTACGACCAACTACCGGTTACAGATTTCTCATCGTTCCGTGCATTGCCTATGCCGGATTCGATGCTTCCAGCAGAGATGACCAATGAGTTTCGCCATCGTGTGGGAACTCGTCCAGTTGATACTGCGCAGTGGCTGCCAAGTGATGCCGAGACCGAACCAACGATTGCTATGAAGCGCGAATTGTTGAAGGCTCGCAGAGGTGAAGTGGTTGGGTTGCTTGAAGGCGGTGAAGACGCAGCAAATGAAGCCGCGCAGCTTGTGGCTGACTTTGCAGGCAAGAAGTTGCAGTCAACAGGAATTGAAGCGCTCGTTGAGGCCGCATTAATGGTGGCCGATGACTTGGTGATCATGAAATCAGTTGTTGTTGCCGGTGTGGTGTGTTCTCCAAGTCGATGGAGATTGAGCACCAAGTTGGGGCAAGACATGTTGGCCGTGCATCAACCTGTTGCAAAATATGCAGAGCAGGTGGGTGGGGCGGTTGATACCACGATGGCAAGGCTCAAGGCTGACCAACCATTGGTACGAGCAAATTGGACGATTGAAGATCACTGCGCACTGTTTCAACCTGTTGGTCCCACTGCACCATTGTTAAGTGACCCATCACAACTGTGGGTACGCATGGAGCGACAGACGCTTCGTGCGCTGCCTCATTGTGGAGGCTCGATGTTTACGATTCGCACCTATCAGCAACCAATTACGCAATACGTTGCGCGAGGTGCCGACAAGGCACGAACTCTGCACTCA
>CAFBNR010000020.1_pt1 | contig 20528 bp, 18 predicted proteins | sample 7269321 | NCBI WGS metagenome assembly CAFBNR01 (sample SAMEA6814101, study PRJEB35770) | uncultured Acidimicrobium sp. | biome: Freshwater; feature: Freshwater reservoir; material: water | place: Czech Republic | collected 2017-07-26 | depth 30m m | reverse complement strand
TTCCGCGCTCAGAGCGCGTATCGCGCGCTAGCGTTCCTCAACGGAACGGTGGCAGAGTGGACAAACGCATCCGCCTTGAAAGCGGACGGCTCAAAAGGCCCGGGGGTTCGAATCCCTCCCGTTCCGCCAGTACACTCAATCCTCATTCGCCAGTGCTGTTCTAGGAGAGGTGCCAGAGCGGCCGAATGGGGCGCCCTGCTAAGGCGTTGTCCGGGTAAACCGGACCGTGGGTTCAAATCCCACCCTCTCCGCCATGGTTGTTCGTAACAGGTTGATGCTCCTGTGCGCTGCTGCACTTGTGTGCAGTTTTGCATCGCCACAGCAAGTTGATGCTGCGTCTTGTTCAAAAACCTACGTCGCCAAACGCGGTGATTCATGGTGGTCAATCGCTCAGAAATCTGGGACCACCCTGAACCGTGTGCTCAAACTCAATGGTGCAAAAACAAGTACAAAAATATTGATTGGCGACGAAGTGTGTGTGCCTCGGCAGTCAGCACCGGCCACAACAATCCCCGACATACCCAAGTTCACACAAGCAGAAGTTATTCAGATCATTCGCGATGCGTGGCCTGATGACCTTGAAGAACATGCCCTGTTTATTGCACACCGAGAAAGTAAGTATCGACCTGGGGCGGTGAGCGGGAGCAAGTGTTGCTACGGCCTCTTTCAGATTTACTATCGCTGGCATAAGACATGGCTGCCCGAAGTTGGAGTGACCTCGGCCAATCAATTGCTCGACCCTCGGCTCAATGCCGCCGCCGCTTACAGGATGTATCAACGCAATAACGGCTGGGGTCCTTGGAAGTAGAGATATTCCGTGTAGTCGTTATCTCGTTGGCAAGTAGACTGGACAACTGTTAAGCGCTCGTAGCTCAATGGATAGAGCATCTGACTACGGATCAGAAGGTTGTCGGTTCGACTCCGGCCGAGCGCACCAATAGATGAATTACGCTGAGAGCATGCGCCGAATTTCTTACCTGTCGATTGTGAGTCTTTTGGCGGTCGCCGTCGTCTTCACGTCAAGTGCACCGGTCAAAGCTGAAACAAAAACTGTTTATATCTTCAACACCGCGTTTGCTACAAATAAAGTGCTCGGATTTTGTGAACCAGCGAGCACCAAAGGCTGCATTGACTCAATGTCAATTGATGGCAACCAACTGACGCAAACTGCGATTCAATCCTCGGCGGATTACTCGATCGCAGGGGGCCTGTACTCCATCCCATGTCGCTTCTTGGACACACAGGCAACTACATGTGAAGCACCATACATGGTGATCTATCCACGCGGAGGTCCGACCGCCACACCAATTGGTTCGCAAGTAATTGGAGAAGTCACCATAAATTTTCGGCGCAAAGCTGGCGATGAACCGACGGCGCGTATTGGTGCAATGATTTCTAATGGATTGGTGAAGTCATTTTCTCCAGCAGCACCAGGTATTCGCGATGTAGCCAGCATTGTTGTGTCTCCAACTATGACTCATGATTATCAAGCCACTGGTGGTTCCAGCTGTTCGGGATGGGTGCCCACGATTGACCTATGCACAATTGGTGAAAAGGCAACCCACTCGTACTCCAACAAGGTTGTCATGATTCTCCTACCAGGGTTTCGTAACTCGGTTGTGCCCTCAGATGAAGTAGTAAGTAATTGCACAATTGACATCACAAACAACTGTGTTGTGAATGTTTTTGATCCGATGAGTCTTGGCGGATGGATGGACACAGATGCCCCCATTTTTGGCATTGCGTCAACAGACCGTTTGACCGGTGCAGCACAATTGAAAATAGCTGGACCACACTTTCAAATGGACCAAGTCGAAGTAACTCGCACTCCCGGTGCATGTCCCTATATAAAAAGTATTTGTGATGGAACGCCCCCAAATCAGGTTTGGCCCGAGACGATTACCACTGTTGTAAAAAACATTGAACCAATTCTCAACCTTTCAACTTTCCGTGCCTTCATACCTTCTGGATATCTCATGAATTCATACGGCCTTACTCCAGCGCAGGTCAACGCCACAACGCTTCCAGTTCGGCGAACGGTAGGCACTGATCAAACGAACCCGGCCACTACCTATACGCCAGTTGCTGGTGGTGTACAAATAATTACGACAGGAATTGGCTTTTCTGTTCCTGTCATCTCGATGTCGCGTGTTCTGACAGTCAAAAAAGGAACAAAGATTTCGTCAACAGCATTAATTAAGGCCGCTGGTTTGTATCAGGCAAACAAACTGTGGAAATTTGTGATTGTGCCAAGCAAGATTGATGGCGTCACGAAATCAGGCACCTCTTTTGTTTTCACAAAAAAGAAGACGTTGACTTTGGTAATTAATTACAAGCCAAACAAAAAGACAGTTGCGACGCGTACGTTGCAAGTGCAAGTCGGTTAGCACCGTCGAACACGGTTTTGTACTTACGCTGAAGGATGTAGCGGCGAAATCTTGAAACGTGTTCCAAGAAAGCCGCCAAGAAGGACTCGTGCAGTGAAGCCCATTGATCGAAGTGGATTATTGCTGGCGATTCCCGCAACTCGGTGAGACATTTGCGAAGCAACTTCAACCACTTTGTAGCCTGCATCAGCAGCGACCATTAGGGCTTCGAATGATTCCATGTACTCAACTGGGTAGTGCAGTGCAAATTCGCCCAACAATGGTTGTGCGATGCAGCGAAAACCAGAGGTCGTATCTGTCATCGAAGTGCCTACGGCGCGAGATGCAAGTGTTGCCATTCTTTTCATGAGCCATCCACGTGCGATACCGACGTCGTAATTTCCAGCTTCAAGGAATCGGCTTCCAATAACAAGGTGAGCACCCGTTGATTCTTGTGTTGTCACTAATTGGGAGATGAGCTCTGGTGAATGCTGACCATCTGCATCACACTGCACAACTGAGTGGTAGCCGTGGGCGACTGCCCAACGAAAACCACATCGAAGTGCTCCACCAATTCCGAGGTTGATCGGCATCGTCACAACATGCGCTCCTGCGCGTCGAGCTACATCTGCAGTGTTATCGCGAGATCCGTCATCAACCACAAGACAAGAAAACCCTGATTCAACCGTGCGGCGCACCACCATGCCAACTGAAAGCTCTTCATTGAGTGCAGGAATAATGACGAGACACGATGAAGTCACGTTGAAGTTCCCGACTTGTGGCCTTCGAGTTCGTTGATGCGATCATCGAGCAAAGCCAGTTCTTCGACAAGATGGCGAATCTGGTTCTGCTGACGCGATGCTGTCACCGATAACTCAACAGCAATACCGACAGGGATGAGAACGCCGGCAGCCAAGCCCAGGGTTGCTGGCGTTAAACCAAGTGCCTCTGAGAGGGGAATAACTCCGTATACGAATACAGAGCTCAGCATGATGGACAGACCGAGAAAGAGCCACCCGACTATAAAGCGAAACGAGAGTGTTCTCTGGCGCGAGATGGCCAAAATGATGATCGAGAACACCAACCCGGAAGTGGCCAAAAAAATGGCTTGACGGGTAACAACAGACATATATCCAAGGTTACCCAGACAAGTAATCTTGGTAGGTGACTGCTGATATCTCTTTTGCGGTTCCGTATTACAGCGCGCCGGAGTATTTGCGAGAAGCTCTTGAGAGCCTTCGCAGCCAGACGCATCTGAATTGGGAAGCTGTTGTTGTTGATGACGCGAGCCCGAACCCTGTTGCTGAGCTAGTTGCAGAGTTCAATGACCGACGGATTACCTATGTTCGAAATGATACGAATTTGGGTCTTGCCGCAAATTGGAATAAAGCGCTTGCACTGACGAATGCGCCGTTGGTCTGTATTTTGCATAGCGACGATCTTCTGGAGCCGCAATACGCATCGACCATGGTTGATCTCATGACGACTAATCCAGAAGCCACCGCAGGGCATTGCAGAGTTTCCATCATCGGACCTGATGGACTTCCTCGCCGAACATTGACTGATGCAGTGAAGCAGGTCATTCAACCAAAGGCAAAGGGTTTAGTCGTAAGCGTCGGGGAGGACGGTCTTGCGTCGATGCTGCGAGGATCGTGGATTTATTGCCCGACTTTGTGCTTCCGACGCAGTCACCTTCCCAGTGTTCCGTTTGATGACTCCTGGCGCTTCATGCTTGATTTTGATTTGATTGCACGGATATTTTTGAACGGACAACAAATCGTTGGTACGACGAGCAAGCTGTATCGCTACCGGCGACATGATGGCGCACAGACCCGAGTCTTGACAAATGAGCTGACAAGATTTGAAGAAGAGCTCGCATTTTATGGACAGATGTATCGCGCAGCCAAAGAGCGTCAATGGTTGACAGCACAACGCCATGCGAAGCGAGCAACGGTTATTCGGTTGCATCTTCTTCTTCAAGTTGCTGCTCGCTTGGTTGGGTTACGTTTTACATCTGCAACCAGAGCACTTCGTCTTGTATTTCGCAGCGTGAAGCAATGACACAATTAAAGCGAATAGACGGTCTTGATGGAGTTCGTGCCTTTGCGGTGATGCTGGTGTTCATCTCACACGTATATATAGGCATTCCGATTTTGCTCGGACAAACTTGGTATCGGGTGTTTACACGAGGTGGGTATCTCGGGGTGAACGGATTTTTTGTGATGAGTGGATTCTTGATTACTTATCGCCTCTTAGGAACAGCACATCAAGATGGTCGGTTTCGTTGGCGCCAGTTTTATGCGCATAGAGCTGTTCGACTTTTCCCTGGAATGTTTCTTGTGCTCGCAGCACACTTCGTATATGCAATGATTTTCGACTATCCACCGCTGGGTGTTGTTGCGGATGAGTGGACAATGGTCAGATCAACCATTTTTCAATACGCGAATTGGACAATCTATAAGCATCCACTTTTGTTGATAGACAACGTTTCGCTTTGGTCTCTGTCTATTGAGGGACAGTTCTATGTCCTTTGGCCCGCAGTTGCGTATGTAATTTTTCAGAAAACGAAGAAGCCGATCTTTGGTCTGTTGATACTTGCTACTGGCATTACCCTTCTGATCTTTCATAGAGCCTTCGTATTTAACGACCTCGGATGGTACGCGGCGTATTTGCGTTCAGATACTCGGGTCGAAAGTTTGCTTCTCGGAGCCATAGGGGGTTTTCTCTGGTTGAAGACCGATTACATTAAGGCGCAGTTCGTGCGAGTGATGAGTATTCCCGCAACAATCTGTGTCATATTGACGGTCTGCTACAGCAGTGCAGACGGCTCGTATATATGGAGAGGTGGAATGACGCTATTTGATGCCTCGGTGCTGGTGATTGTGCTGGCACTGGCAGCCGGTGTGTATCCAGGCAGAAAATTGCTTATGGCAGGGCCGGTTGATTGGGTGGGGAGAATCTCATATGGGTTGTATTTGTGGCAGATTCCAATTTTTCGCATCATTGACCGCCACGGAACAACATTGTCGAGTGGCATGCGAAGCGTTCTAGCTATCGGCGGTTGCTTTGGTGTCAGTACGTTGTCGTGGTACGCGCTTGAGCGCCCTGTGATGAAATCACGGTGGGCAAAGCAACTAGCTGGTGGTTGAAAGCTTGCGCTTTTTTAGACGAAGCGCAGGGGTTTCAATGAACAACCAAGATGCTGTTGTGAACAGTGCCGTACACACAAGAGCAATTATTACTTTGTAGATTTCGCTAGTAGTGGTCATGTGTCGGTTTACAAATGTGAAAATTGGATAGTGCCAGAGATAGATCCCGTAGGACGTCTTACCGATCAAAACAATAAATCGACGTGAAAGCAGCTTGGTCAAAGAAAAGGTGCTTGTTGTGAGACCGAGGATCAGACACGCAACGCTGACCGCAACAACTGTAAAACCTCCGCTGAACATGTACCCCGTGTATGGCTGTGAAAATTCTAGATACAAGAAAAGTACGAGCGCTCCCAGGATCGCGAGGATTTGCGAGAGTCTTACCGAGATGAGTCGGTATCGATAGATAAACGCGGTAATACAGCCAACAAGCAAAGAGTCAATGCGCGCATCAGTGCGAATAAAGATGGTGAATTGTTTGTAAGGAATCTCGCTAGGTGTTGTCCACATGACATGACGATGCCACAGTACAAACGCAATGAGGACTGCAATAGTTGAAATATGGATGAGCGTTTTCTTGGTGAAGTGAAGCAAAAGAATTAATGCTGCGGGCCAGACAATATAAAACTGCTCTTCTATTGATAAAGACCACAAGTATCCAAGGTCTCCGAAAGACTTTGGAAAACTTAGGACGTACTGCCAGTTGAGATAATAAAAGAATGTTGCCAAAACACCAGACGAGATCGAGGAGAATGCCTGCCCCTCTAGAACTGTGATGACGCTATAGAGAAGCAAGAGAATGCTGAGTGCGGGAAGTAGACGGAGAGATCGTCGCCCGTAGAAGTGAAGTAAGCGGATTCTTGAATGGGATTCGTGCTCATTGAGAAGTAACGAAGTGATGAGGAAACCACTTAAGACAAAAAAGATGTCGACTCCGAGGTAGCCACCACGAAAGAAATGATCAATGAAGGTGAATCCAGTAAGCCCTTGTGGAGCCAAAACTTCAAAGTGACGAGTTAAAACGAGGATTACCGCAATACCGCGCAGACCATCCAAGGATGTGATGTGGTTGAGACGCTGGATTTGGTTGTCAGCCACGTCGAAAGTGACGCACACGATCAACGAGACGCAACACTCGGTTGGCAAATGAATTGGAAATTCCGAGCCGACGCTTGGCTATATCAAAAACCCGCAAAGTCATTTTGTCTAGATAGATCAAAATTCTTTTGGAGCCGTCATTCGGCCTCGCACGGTATTCGGTGGATCGCACATTTGGGTTGTCTTCGTATGTGAAGTAATAAAGCGCCATGGATCGCCTTGCGACGCCATCTGGGCATTGCAAGGGGTCGGGATGCCCATGAAACGATGTGGCATCGGTGGCAAAAATAAGAACTCGATTGCCGAGAGGCTGCACGACCTTTTCTGCATGCGACATAGTGGCATCCCACAACTCAAGCCCACCGCCATATTCGGGTAGCCAGTTTTCATTGCAATACAGCAAAAGGTTGAGACGCCTCTTCCAATGACGTTGATGCGGATGAACCGTGAAGTCAGCATGCATGTTGAGAAAACCACCGCGAAGGGACTGGTGCAGCCCGCCTCCCTCAAATGTTGGATCTATTAAGAGTTTGGGTATTCCGGTGAGCTCTTCTAGGAGCGAAACAAATTCGGGAGAATTGAGTTCGCTCGCGATTCGTTGCAATGTAGGACCCCACGTGGAGGGACTGGAATTAGCAAATTTTCTTTCGTTGACGTGCAGATATCCAGTCCATTGCTCTTTATCGACGACATCAAAGTCTGCCATTGCCTGCTGAAAAACATCTGTTGGAAGAAAGTTGTCAATGACAACGTGTTGGTAGGGATGAGCAGTTGCAAACTCTGTTTTGAGAACCGAAAGTCGCTCGCGAAGATCTTTGATATTGAGCGCTGCAAAATTTGAAGACGTATCGCTGCTCATGGTTTGAGCTCATAGATGAATTGGTAGGCAAAGAACGGGGGGCGAATCTTGACGAGCACCTTGTCAATAAGACGGAGCGGCGCAATGATGAATTTAGGAACTTTCGCGTTACCTCGTGAAAGAACATCAAAAGGAAAACCGGTACATGCAACTCGTTGCACGCTGTAACCAGCAGATTGAGCAAGCCGCTTAAAACTGCGGTGAGTGAAGAAGCGCACGTGGGTTCGGTCAAGAATTCCGCGACGATCGTAGTCAAAGAATCCGAACATGGTTCTTACGCGCGGATACCAATGTCCAAAGTTTGGAATGCTGACGAGAACAATGCCGCCAGGAGATACGACGCCACGAAGTTCGCTGAGCAGTACATCGGGCTGTCGCACATGTTCAACTACGTCTGCACACAAAACAACGTCAAATGGACCGGGAAGATCTTTTGGGAGACCTTGATCAAGGTCGGCTTGAATGAAATCATCAAGGCGTTCCTTGACGAGTTCATGGCGCTCAACATCGATACCCACAACAACATGGCCAAGCGCACGAATGCGCTCACCAAGAGCACCATCAGAACACCCAACATCGAGGATATTGCAACGTGATTTTTTACTGAGTTGACGAAGCAGCTGACCGTGTGAAGAATCAGCGGAAGATTTCATCTCGTATGCATGATTTTGTGTGACGTATTTGCCACTACCAAGGCCCATCTTTTGAAGTCGATAGCGGAATGTCTCGACCATCACTTGGCGGCCGTATTTGAGACCATCAACATGGCAGATCTCATCTCCGTAATACGTTGGAATTGGAATTTCAATAATTCGAGCACCTGATGCATGTAATTGCAAAATGATCTGCGTATCAAAATCAAATCCATCTGAGTTTTGCTCGAGAGCAAGTTTTCGCAGCGCTGTGACCGAGTATGCGCGGTAGCCACTATGCCATTCGGAAAGGTCGGTTCCGGCCATTGCGTTTTCCCAACGCGTCAGAATTTTGTTGCCAATAAATTTGTAGAGGGGCATTCCTCCGCGTCGAGCAGCACCTTGTTCCAACATGCGCGAACCAAAGACGGCGTCAGCCGAGCCATTGAGTAAAGGTGCAACCATCTCGGGCAACAACTCGGGAGCGTATTGACCATCTCCATGGAGCAACACGATGACGTCAAGACCAAGTTCATGGGCCCACGCATAGCCTGCTTTTTGATTGCCGCCGTACCCCAAATTGACTGGATGCCGGACAATGTGAAGAGGTAAATGGTTGGTTGAGCGCTGGTATTCGAGAGCCGCATCATGTGTCTGGTCGTGGCTTGCGTCGTCACAGACGAGGACTGCAGAAATCTGGGAAGCGAAATCTTTAGGAATGCGATCGAGCACATTAGCGAGAGTGCTTTCCGCATTGTATGCGACTATTAGGACTCCAATTTTTAGTGATGAATGTTTGGAGTCCATAGTCATCAATCAAATTTAGTGGCTCTTTGAGCCTATATGTGCTCTTAAGGGTTTTTTCCTGTTTGAACTAGTGCAACCGATGTGTCACCAAGCGGGGCATCAGATTGCAACAGAATTGTTTGAGTCTCCCAACCAAACCATGTTGGGCACGAGGCCACCTGTGCGCCACCAACATGCCTGCCCTGGGCGGTATCGAAGGCAATGGCTCGCTTTGCATCAAGAGATACGTCATAAAGAAGATATTTGTTCTCGCTGAAACCACTTTGACTGTGAAGAACAATCCATGAGTAGTCCCTAAAATTCGTTGGGAAATTAAGCAAGGTGAGGTATTTTGATTCGCCGCTGAGACCAATCACGACTTTGCCATTTTCTGATGGGATTATCTTCGGTGGATCAAACTCTCCTGTTACTTGGCCTGCAGCAGGCGAGACAACCTTCATGTCGACTCCGTTGACAGTTAAGGAAGTGAGCAAGGGCGCCTTCCCAAACTTTCGCGTGAGTGGTAGTAAGGCATTGTCTTGCACCGCAAAAATCGCGATTTTTGAATCGGTCGCGTCTTGAGTAGTGAGTGGAATTTCAAACTGAAATCCGGGCTTGGGGCCAGAGACAAGACTGCTGATTCCCAAGTCGCTGCGGGGCTCAGTGGTTGTCCCAACATAAATCACTGTGCCGTTTTGGGAAACAACAATTGTGGTGGGATTTTTGCCAAGACTCGGAGTCCAGCCGTGCAGGGTGAGTACCCCGGTGACTTCTGTGCGGGTAATTGGTGTTCCTGCACCGTCTGGTCGAGTTGGCATGAACTGCCCTGCATGACCCCATTCGCATGTGACAACTGATTCTGCTGTGCTTGCGTCAAAGCTATTGCGCAGCATGCGTTGAGCTTCGCTCGCTGTGACTCGCGCAGGCGCTGTCAGTGCAATGCCCTCACCTGGTGCGAGGTCATTGCGAATGAGCATCGTTTCACCGAGGTATTCAATCCATGGCGAATAATTGCGCAGGATGTATTCGCTGATGTCGTAGTGGCGAACGGCGTTTTCTACTTGGTCCCATTCGTTGAGACCACCCGCAGATGCATAGACGACAACTTCGGGGCGTTGCTGTCGCATTGAATCAATAACTTGAGCTTGGCTCTTTGCGGTTGCGCTTTGTACGGCGTAGCTAAATTGTGTTGTTGGAATTTGATTGAGTAAAAAGTTGTAGAGAGACGATGAATTACTGAAGTCATAGACGCGAGCCTTGTCACCGATGTTGTCTTTAAAGAAAGTTCTTAATGCAGCAACTTTGTTGACGTAGGCAGTATCTGCGTAGTAACCCAATCGAGGGACAGTTGCTGGAGCGTTTGCCCTTGTGTGCAGACGACTTGGAAGAGATGTCACCGTCTGATTAATTGCAGTAATTAAAGGTGCGCCGGGCAAAAGCAGAATTGGTCCAATGAATAGCCACACCCAAGCAGAGGCACGAATTCGACTGCCAGCACTTCGAAACGGTTGAACAAGTTCTCCAAGTAATTCTCCACCACGTTGGACTACATAGATCAATACGGGCATCATTGCGATGAGTGATTGGTAAACGTGTGAATCTGGCCGTGTAGTTGTCTTACGGAAAAAGAGAGCGCCACCCAATGCAAGCGCAACAACTGTCCAGTCTTGGCTCGACACAGTTTTGCGTGTACGGAAACGCCAAATGAGAAAGAAGCCAACAAGGAGCACGAGTATCGGGGTGACCACCAAAATTGCTGTGGGGGTTCGGTAGTTGTCCGGGTCAACATTGAGCGGAACAGCTGTCTCGAGATACCAGCCCGCAGGAAAAGTTTGCCACCAACTGATAAACCCTGAAAGAACATGAGCACGATTTAGAACGATGCCTGCTGCAATCACACCTAAAACACCGCATGATGCGAGTCGCAATGTGAGAGATCGCAGCGACCATGGTTTGGTGCCTTCACGCCAGTCGTAGAGATCGACGGCGACCGCAACAAGTCCAACGGCAATGAGATAGACGATCATTTCTGATGCCAAAACGGTTGAGGTGATGAGCGAGGCGGCAAGTACCAATGCGCTTATCCAACTGCGTTTTGTGAAAAACCACAAGATTGGAATACCGAGGAGTGCAAGCGGAATAAAACGAAAGATGAACAGTGTTGCATCGCCTCGCAATACGTCAGCGAAGCTCCACAGGAACTTTTGTGGAAAGAAGAATAACAAAGCGACAAAAATCAAGAACGCAACGTTCTTTTTCGCGAGAACTGCGGAACACAAATAGAGCGAGACGATGAGAAGCGGAATAAAGATCAGTTCCGTTCCGGCAACAAGACCCCAAAACGATGTGCCGAAGAGTTCAAAACTAATTCTTGGAACAATGACTGCCGGCAGCAATCCGACGTTAAAGAAAAAATCTCTCCACGGTAGTTGTCCATTTTGCCAGCGAATAGCCCCTGTAAGGCTTTCACCATGATGGAAAACATCTAGTTCGTTAACGTCGCCTGGTGCGTGACTTGTGAAAAGAAAAAGTAGGACAGGAACTGTCAAAAATATAATTCGAGCACGTTCCAATGCGGCGATGGCCACTGGTTGTTTTTGAAAGAATCGGCGAATGTCAAAAACAATTAGCGCTGCTGTAGGAATGAGAACCACAAACAGCGGTAGCCATGCAAGGGATCGAGTTGTGTTTTCGCTCGCAACAAAAATTGCGGTTTTATGAGAGACGTACCACAATGCTGGCAGTGACAGCCATGTTGCGATGATGGTGAGCGTTGACCTGATGGATCGTGCGGAAGCATGATTGCCGAAGAGCCGCACCACTATCCGTTCGATAGCCCATGGCGCGAGACTTCCAATGAGCGATCCCGCGACAAGGATGAACCAAATATGTTGAGATGTAACAGGATGTCCCACAACGAATGCCACCAATAATGTGAGGGCAACAATCGCTGAGCGAAGTATGCCGAAAACAGGCGGTGTAGATGCGTGTGCTTGATCTGAAGTAGCGCGCCAGATTTGAAGAATTTGCGCGTCATTTTCGTGAGGAAGAAGTGGTGAGAGGAATTGCACACGTCGTGCCAGACGTGGGATGAGCACGTAGGTACCAAGAGCCACTGCGGGCAAGATGGTGGACCAGATGACAAACACCCACCAAAAGTGATTGGGGTCAAAGTTGTAGACGAGTGCATAACCCATGCGGTCTGTCTGCGGCGGGGAAAACACAGGCAACAAAAGAGAGCATGTGATTGCTGCTGCCGCGCCAACAACGATGGAAATTAGGAAACGAAGCGCATAACGAAATGCCATGGCAAGAATTTGCCCAATATTCGTTGTGTCCATCGAGAAGAAAGACTAGTTCAGAGTTGGGGAAACACTGATGTGGACCCACTCGTTGTATGTGAACCAGCGACCGAAAACGGCAGGAAAAGGGAATGATTTGCGCGAGAGCTCGGAACAATGAATAGAGGCGGCAAGTTGCGCAAGAGTATCGAGATCGAAATACGTAACATGCGTTGAATCGGAAGCAAAACCACGCTTTTGAGGGCAGATCATAATGAGTTTGCCACCTGGCGAGAGGTGCTCAACGTATGTGTGCAGTAAAGCGCGAGCATCGGCAAAAGTGAGATGTTCAATCACATGAGAGAACAGAAGCGTGTCGAACTTTCTGTTTGCAGTATCAGGAAGTGCCAAGAACTCATCTGGGGTGTAAGCAGTAAAGCCACGCTCTCTACAAACTTTGATGCTCATGAGATTATGGTCAACACCAACAGCACGGGAACCAAGAAAGTTGAGATTGCGGCCGATGCCGCAACCGACTTCAAGAACGTTTCCATTAGCGATTCGCCGAATCTTCCAGCGATATGGTTGCCCGCCGACAAGACGCGAGATGAAGCGACCCGAAAGGGCGGTCAGCCTATTTGTGTATGCCTCTGACTGCGTGGATGCATTCTCGTGGTTCATCCGACGAGAATTGCGTAGGTGCAAATGATCCACGCACTGCCACCGAGTAAACCGAGAAGAACATCGCCAACACGACCTTTGCTTTGTGATGCAATTGCGATGACATAAACCGGAAGAAGGCACACTGCATACCGACCTTCTGCTCCGATAAGTACTCCTGAAGTGATAACTGTTCCGATGATAAAAGCTGGTGCACCCACCAAACCGGCGAGGCCAGCAAAGAGGCTGAGAGATGCAATATCGTTGCCTTTTTGCACGCGTAACGCGCTCACAATGATGGCTCCGATAAGCAATGGTAAGACAAAAGATCGCATCAGTGAAACGTATTGATTGAAAAACCTTGCACTGTCGAAACTACGACCTGGTGGAAACCATGTGAGCAAAACATCCGGATTGAGGAGATGTTTGAGCGGGGGCAGGCCATCAAATTTCATTGCGATTGTTTGAGGAACGATGTCTGCACTGATCGTGGCTCTCAGGCTGTCAAGAACGAGCCATGCTCCTGATGTCAGAGCACCCGCAGCAAACATTAACAATGGGGCTTTAACCAGAGACAGCCCTCGTTGTTCATCGCGTTTTTGCATGAGTGCATCCGTGACTAGCCAAGCCGCCACCGCTAGCAGCATTACAAGATTTGTTAGTTTTGTGAAACCAACAAGTGCTCCAACAACAATCAACCAACGAGTACTCAGCAGATTCTTTTTCCAAAGAACTGCTGCAAGCAAAGCTCCGCCACCGGCCAACATGGCAAATGAATCAGGAGTCACGATTGATGCAGAGTGCAGTGCTCCTGGCAAGGTGATCAGAAGTCCGAGCCCGGCGAGCAACGGAAACGATCGCACACCGAGTTGTCGACCAGCAGCAAAAGTTGCAGCGAATCCAAATCCGAAGAGCAATGCACTCATGAGGCGAGCCCCATCGATCGCGCCATCAAGAATTCCTAAACCGCGCAATGTTCGACCAGATATGCCAGAGAGGATGTAATACAACGGCGGATGTGGTGAGGCTGTCTGCCAACCATCATCACGAAACGCTGCAGGTGGAAACTTGACCGAATCACATGGGGGGTCTAGCCATTGGAAGTCAATTCCGCGACACGATTCTTCATGCATCGCATCTTGGCCAAGTTTGTCACCAAGTTTTGGAACATGACCTCGCGTGATCTGAAGTGCGTAGTCAAGATGTCGAAGTTCGTCAATAGGGGAGAATTTTGGATATTGAACAATGTGCATGAAAGCGGGAATAAAGGCAAGCAGAAAGGCAATGACGTAAGGAGCCAAGGTCTTCGGTGCAAAATAACGCCTCAATGACATCGACACAGGCTAATCCAATCTGACTGAGCGAATTAGACGTTCAGGTTTTTGCTCAGCATGCTGACCAGGTAGTCCTCTTGTGGCGAGTGCTGACCAACTTCAGCAAAGCCAATGCGGTGGTGAAAGCGCAGCGAGCCAGGGTTTGGCGGCTCGAGGTTGACTTCACAGCACAGTAAAGAGTGTTGTGCTGAAGTAATCATCTGCTGTTCGACCGACTGATAAAGAAGTACGCCGAGTCCGAGATTTTGATAAGCAGAATCGATTGCGATGCGATCGAGATAGACAAAGCTGTCAAAACGGTCAGCGAACCAGCGGTGGTTGACACCAGCGTCAGGAGCATCTGGCGCAAACGTGATGCAGAAGGCGCAAACTTCGCCCTGTTCGTTATCGATTGCTAGTGCATGCAAGCAATTTTTGATGTCGGTTTCAAGTTCGGGCAGAGTCAGTTCGCTCACGCCTGGTGTGTTGGCATTATTAATCTCGAGCACCCGCGTCAAATCAGCAAATTCAATGTTTCGCACGCTTGGTTGAAAGTTGCTCATGGTGTTGCTCTAGCCTGACAGTATGCACACACAAATGCCAAACGGATTTGAAACAGCAATCTTTGGAATGGGCTGCTTTTGGGGTGCAGAGCGCCTGTTGTGGCAACTCGAAGGCGTTCACTCAACCGCAGTGGGCTACGCCGGCGGCCATACCGCAAACCCAACGTACAAAGACATCTGCTATTTGGATACTGGGCATGCCGAGATGGTGCAGGTGGTGTTTGATCCTTCTCAAATCTCGTATCAGATGTTGTTGAAAACATTTTGGGAGTCGCACAACCCGACACAAGGCATGCGCCAAGGAAACGATGTGGGTTCTCAGTACCGCAGCATGATCATGTACACAAACGAGACACAGCGCATCGAGGCAATTGCTAGCAAAGATTTGTATGCATCGCAATTAGATGTTGCTGGCTATCCGGCGATTACGACCGAGATCATTGCAGCAACCGAATTTTTTATGGCCGAGGAATATCACCAACGCTATTTAGAGAAAAATCCGAATGGTTATTGCGGCATTGGTGGCACGGGTGTGTCGTGCCCTATTGCTTCCATCCCTGCTTAAGTATTTCTTCTCGATCTGCATCAAGCGGTCGGCCTTCCCAGCCGAGCACACCTGGAGTTTTTGAGAGAGCAGCAATAAGACCTTGCATTGGTGTTGACCCAACAATTGGGATCATTTGTCTGGCTGCATAATGCTCATCGGTTGCAATGTCGGCCATGTCGAAGACTGGGCCCACAGCAGCCTCTGCTGCAGCAAGTGTTGCGACAACTTCGTCTCGCGTGCGTGCTGCACACCAGTCGATCATGAGTTGCTCAAGTAGTTCGCGATTACTCATGCGACCAGCAAATGTTGAAAATCGCGAGTCATCACCAACGCCCAAAACTTCCATCACTCGAGCAGCAACTGAATCGCTTGATGCTGAAACACCAACCCACTTTGCATCGCTGCACTCATACACACCGCGTGGCACCGAATATGGCAAGCCAGAACCAAGTCGAGGCTGCAACTCGCCACTCAATTTGTAGAGCGAGATGACAGGACCCATCAGCTGGAACACTGTGGTGAGCAAATTGACATCGACCACTTGACCAACGCCAGAATGCAACGCAACCATGGTTGCAAACGCTGCCGTGATGCCTGTTGCTTCATCGGTGAGCGCAATTGCAGGCAACATTGGCGGGCCATCTGGGTCACCGCTAACCGCCGCAAGACCAGCCATTGATTCGGCAATTGATGCAAACCCAGGCCTTGATGCGTAGGGACCATCTTGACCAAAGCCAGAGACTCGAACGATTACAAGTTTTGGATTGCGCTCAAGCAACATGTCAGGCGAAAGATTGAGGCGCTCGAGTGTGCCAGGCCGAAAGTTTTCGACAAGCACATGTGCTTCGTCGACAAGGCGCAAGAAAATATCTCGGTCATCCTCTGCTTTGAGATCAAGTGCGATGTTGCGCTTGTTGCGATTGACGAGTTTCCACCACAAGCCCTCGCCGTCGCGAGGGTCGCGCCACGCCATGCCACGCAACGAATCACCAGTGTCTGGTCGCTCTACCTTGATGACGTCTGCACCAAAATCGGCGAGGTATCGAGCACAGTTTGGCCCAGCCAAGACTGTCGAGATATCAACAACTCGAATATCTGAAAGTGGTGGATTCAAAAACTAGAACCCTGGGCGTGATCGACGGGTCACCGTCGACTCATTCCACCAGCGACCACTGAAGCGCCACGAAGTAGTAGGTGTCTCGCGTGCTGCAGCAGGTTGCACTTTTGGCCACAACGCTTCCAATGCGGTTGCAATAGCAATCGCCTCTTGTTCGGATGGCTGTGGTGAGACGCTGTGTTGCATAAGTTTTTACAGCGGCATGTTGCCGTGTTTGCGGCGTGGCAACTCTTCGCGCTTTGACTGCAACATGGACAGGCCGGCGATCAACTTGATTCGTGTTTCTGCTGGATCAATGACGTCATCGATGTAGCCGCGTTCTGCAGCTGCATATGGGTTGGAATACTTTTCGGTGTATTCCTGCACGAGTTCGGCACGACGAGTTACGGGATCGGCTGCGTTTTGCAACTCGCGGCGATACACGATCTCGACTGCACCTTGTGGACCCATCACTGCCAACTCTGCAGTTGGCCATGCATACGCCAAGTCGGCGCCGATTGACTTTGAGTTCATGACCACGTATGCGCCTCCGTAGGCCTTGCGTGTAATGACCTGAATGCGCGGAACAGTTGATTCACAATATGCATAGAGCAACTTGGCGCCGTGGCGAATAATGCCGCCGTACTCTTGGTCGACACCTGGAAGAAACCCAGGCACGTCAACAAACGTGATGATCGGAATATTGAATGCATCACACGTGCGCACGAAGCGCGCAGCTTTTTCACTCGACTCGATATCGAGCACACCGGCCAAGATCATTGGCTGGTTGCCAACAATGCCCACCGACTGACCATTGAGTCGCGAGAAACCGCACACGATGCTTTTTGCCCAATGTGGGAAGTATTCGAAGAATTCGCCATCGTCCATCACTTCGGTGATGACCTTCTTCATGTCGTATGGCTGGTTGGCCGACGGAGGAAGAATGGTGCGCAACGATTCACACAAACGTGTTGGGTCGTCGGTGATCTCGCCAACAGGCGGCTCAGTGATGTTGTTTTGTGGCAAGAAGCTGAGCAAGAAGCGCACATCTTGCAAGCAAGACTGTTCGTCAGCGCTCACAAACGTGGCAACACCACTCTTGGATGCATGGCTCATTGCGCCACCGAGTTCTTCGAGCGTGACGTCCTCGCCAGTAACGGTCTTGACTACGTCTGGGCCCGTAATAAACATGTGGCTTGTTTCGCGCACCATGAATATGAAGTCGGTCATTGCAGGCGAGTACACAGCGCCACCCGCACATGGGCCGAGAATTACCGAGATCTGCGGGATAACACCACTCGCTTGCACGTTGCGATGAAAGATTCCGCCGTAGCTTGCGAGCGACACAACACCTTCTTGAATTCGCGCGCCGGCTCCGTCATTGAGACCAATCAATGGTGCGCCAACTTTGAGCGCCAAGTCCATCAACTTGTGAATCTTTTCGGCAAACACTTCGCCCAACGCTCCACCAAACACCGTGAAGTCTTGGCTGAACACAAATACTTTGCGACCATCAATGGTGCCCCAACCCGTGATCACACCGTCTGTATATGGGTGCTCCTCAAGCCCAGCCGAGTGAGCGCGATGGCGAGCCAACAAATCAAGTTCGTGAAAGCTGTCTGGGTCGAGCAATATCGCTAAGCGTTCGCGTGCGAGCAGCTTGCCTTTTTCGTGTTGGCGCTCAACCGAGCGGGGCGATCCAGCGTTGTATGCCTGATCTTTGCGGGCCTGCAAATCTTGCAGCTTGGCGTCCATCGAATTGTTACTCACCACGTCAAGAATAGCGACCGATTAACCGCCAGCGAGAGTAGTTGTAGTAGCCAAATCAGGGGCAACTGTGGTCGTTGATTCCACAGTGGATGCGGTGATGTTTATCGTTGTGGCAAGTGGGATCAATTCGCCTGTTGTGGTTGCACCACTGATCTCGATGGACCAGACGCCAGCAACTGGCAATGTAAATGAACCATCGCCCATCACGATTGCGGCACCTCTGCGCTTGAGTGGCACATTGATGGCGATACCTGCATAACCAATCTCGGATGGAATGAGCTTGACGACAAAGTTGTTGATGCGTGATGGCTCGAGTAATTCAATGCGCATTGCATTGACGCCAGTCGTGCTTGGTGTGAGCGAGATGATGACGTGGAAGCGATCATTTTTGAGATCCTGTCTAAACGCGTAGGGCACCGTTGGCTGGGCACCCGATGCTCGAGCCTGTGGTGGGTGCATCGGCACCATCCACGAAGTTAAACCGAGCACGAGAATGCCAACGAGAAGTTCAGTTGACACTGCACGCCTCAGGCGCCAAGCCATCTTGCTTGTCAATTCAGTTTCTTTGGAGAGTCGAGTGACAGTGAAATTTTTGAACATCAAACTGATCCAGGCCATTCCCGCAACAACTACGAGTTTGAGTAAGTTCAGTCGGCCGTGACCAGTGGAAAAAATATTGAAACTATCGAGCAGGTACACCTGCATCACGCCTGTAGCGATTGAAACGAGGATGAGGATTGTGGAGATGCGCATAAATCCGCGCACCGCATTGAGCAAATCTGCTTCGCCAGGAGCATTGAGCACCGTGCGCGAAAGCAACAGCAACCCACCAAGCCACATGCCGATTGCCAATGCATGGGCAATGCCAAATATGTATGTGAAGAGTGCGACGTGTTGGCCGATTCGTGTGAGACCAAAGGTTGCCATCATTACCGTAATAAGAGTGATGGCCGGAACTTGTGTGGCTGGCTCAAAAACTCGCGCTGGTTGAAAGGTGACCCAGAATGATCCGACAACGAGTGCAAAGCGCAACAGCAATACCAAACCTGCTGCATCATTGAGCGCACCAAACCAACTAAACGGATTGAGTGAACTAATAAATGTGTTGTCAGAGTTGCGCATTGCAGTGATTGCAACGATGAGATACATCGTCGTTACAGCTAGAAGCCACGTGATGCGAAAGAAGCGTAAGCACACGCCGTAGTCGATGCCTTCCGGCCATGCGAGTGTGACAGTAAGCAGTCCACCAAAGATCGCAGCAACTAATAGATATTCAAAGATGCGAAGCAGCCCAAGCAAGCCGCCTACTCGCGGCCCACCACCTGCTGACTGCACCACCACTTCGCCAATAACTGCGGGCAGTGTTGTGTCGGTCGGAGTTCCATCGGCAGGAGCAATTGTTGTTTCAGAAACTATTTGTGAAGTAAATGGAATTGAGCCCTGTGAGCCATCGACAAGTTTCCATTCGATCAAACATTCACCTGCGGCAAATGCGGTAGTGAGCGCAACCGAAACTGTTTTGCTGTCAGCGCCAAGTTGCGGAAGGGCTATGCCGACCGATTCGGTATTGCACACGACGGTCAGACCCATTTTGCCGATGTCGGTTATTTCGTCTCGAAACACCATCTGAATTTGCGGAGGCTGAACCTGCACGATCTGATTGCGCATTGGATTGGAAGTTGTGACTTCATTTGTGCCGGCAACGCCAGTTGCCATTGCCCCAAGTGCGCTAAATCCACTCATATATATGAATGAAGCAATAGCGAACCCAATTATCGAAGCCATTCGCTTGGCTGTAAATCGTGGCAGTTGCGGTGAAGTCATCATTGATCCCATACAACGGTAGCCAAAAGGTTTCAGGGGTGTGGCACCGTCTAGGTAGGCTCGCAGGCGATGGCTGTTCAATCGTTATATCGCCGCTACAGGCCTCGTCGCTTTGACGAGCTGAAGGGCCAAGAGCACGTGGTTCGTGCGCTACAAAATGCAGTCATCAACCATCGCGAAGGTCAGGCTTATTTGTTTTCTGGGCCGCGTGGCACGGGCAAAACCTCAACTGCGCGCATTTTGGCCAAGGTGCTCAACTGCGAAGAACCCGAAAACGGTGAACCGTGCGGAATCTGCAACTCGTGTGGGGCAATTGATAGCGGCAACAGTTACGACGTTCTTGAACTGGATGCTGCAAGCAATAACGGTGTTGAAAACATGCGCGACCTGATTGAGCGTTCGTCGCTTGGCAACCCTGGTCGTCATCGTGTGTTCATTTTGGACGAAGTGCACATGCTTTCGAAGCCAGCCGAGGCCGCGCTGCTTAAGACGCTCGAAGAACCACCACCTCATGTGGTGTTTGTGCTGGCCACAACCGATCCGCAAAAAGTAAGCGAGACAATTCGCAGTCGTACCCAACACTT
>CAFBNR010000019.1_pt1 | contig 21174 bp, 18 predicted proteins | sample 7269321 | NCBI WGS metagenome assembly CAFBNR01 (sample SAMEA6814101, study PRJEB35770) | uncultured Acidimicrobium sp. | biome: Freshwater; feature: Freshwater reservoir; material: water | place: Czech Republic | collected 2017-07-26 | depth 30m m | reverse complement strand
GACCTCACAACCTGGCGCCGACATCTTGCGCGATCATTGTTTCAACAACCGACCGGCATCTGTAGCGATGAAGAACTGAAGAAGCTCGCAAGTGCACAACCGCTCGACCGAGCAATGACAATTGAAGACCTGGCTGCCGTGATGGGAAAAAGCATGGCGCAACGCATCGCGCCAGCAGTGCTACCGCTTTTCGAGCGTCACGCTTCTCGCAGCTGAGTCAGACGCTCAAAAATCTCTGGTCGCATTGACACGAAGATTCCCGTTGCCTCAGCACACAGGGTTTCGCCGTGATGCAGCGATGCATAAGTAATGATCTTGCGTTTTTCGGTTGAAACTACATGTGCACGAAACTCAAGCGACTTATGCAGCGGCGTCGGTGCGCGGTAATCGATTGTCAGGTTGACTGTCATGCCCGGATTGCCCGTGGTTGATTGAGCAACACCACACACTTCGTCGAAATACGCAGCAATCACTCCACCGTGCACACACCCTGGTGGCCCCTCATACGCCGCACCAAATGTGACATTGCCGACAACATTGACACGACCATTTTCGTCGGTTGAAGTGGTGATCGTCATGGGCATCGCAATTGGATTTATCGCACCAATGATCGGACTGCGATCAAGAAAACTTGCACCCTCCACCGAGACGATCTCTTCTATTTCGTTGCGGATCACTTGCGCTCGTTCGGCACGAACCTTTTCATCAGCCGTCATTGGAGTTTGACGAACATGGAAACCTGCAAAGTTATTTGGTGTGTTGTTCGACATGGATACTTTTTATAACTCCATCACGACAGGCGCATGATCGCTTGGCTTTTCACCTTTGCGAGCATTACGGTCAACCACCGTCATTTTGGTGCGCTTGGCAACCGACTCGCTGACGAGCAACAAATCGATCCGCATTCCATGATTTTTATGAAATCCACCATCGCGATAATCCCACCATGAGAACAACTTTGGTTCAGGATGTTGATCGCGATATATATCGGTCAGTCCCCATGCGCAGAGATCGCTCAAGACTTCGCGCTCTGGCGCGCTCACATGGGTTGAACCAATAAGCGCTTCGGGATCCCACACATCGATATCTTCTGGTGCGATATTGAAGTCCCCTGTCACGATCACATCGCCCGCCGGTTTGGCAATCTTGGCCACATGTTGTTTCAGCTGCTTCATCCAGCGCAGCTTGTAGTGATAGTGATCATGCTCGAGTTCTCGACCATTTGGCACGTAGACACACACCACGGTGATACCGCCGCATTCGGCGCTAATGATTCGCGCTTCTCCATCCGGTTCACCAACCGCAAAGTTGTTGATCACATTGTCGAGACCAACCTTCGACAAAATCGCCACACCGTTCCATTGACCTTGTCCAAAATGTGCCGACTCGTAACCCATTTCATGAAAAACAAGCGATGGGAAAACGGCATCCTTCATCTTTGTTTCTTGAATACACAAAACTTCTGGCTTGTTTTCCTCTATCCATTGCTGGACGCGAGGCAGCCTGGCCTTTAACGAATTGACATTCCAAGTAGCGATCAGCACCGCAACAAACTACTACGCGACTCTTATTTTTTCTTGGCGGGAGCTTTGCGTGTTTGCCCAGCAACTGGACGAGTTTGCACGGCAGCTGGACGTGTTTGCGCGGCAGCCGGACGCTTCTTTGACTTCTTGACTGGAGCAGCTTTTTTGACGGCGGTAACTGGCCCGACGATGCCAACATCAATGCTGCGCCGTGAAGCAGTAAAGCTCGACACGACAAGCGAAACTTGCTGACCGATCTTGACAAAATCGCGCGCGCTGCGAGGTGCCGGGTTGGCCATCAAGCGCAGAGGCAGATAACCAAGTACGTCACCAATGCGAACGTACACACCATGTGCCGAATAAGTCTCAACCACTCCCTTTACCTTGCTACCCAACTTGTATTTCTCTACAAATTCCAAAAACGGTGCGAGCTCATTGACCGCGGTCGTTGGTTTTGTACGCGCATTTTGCACCTGTGCCGACGCAGACGCTGTTGCAGAAGATGTTGTTGTCGCTTTTGTCTTTGCAGCAAGCTTGATGTTCGGTGGCGGTGTGCGAGGTATTGGCATCGGCCGGTTGGCCTCACGACTTGCCTTCTTGACGGACTTTGTAGCCGATGGTCGTACAGGCAGTCGATCGATAAATACCCAGCCAACAAGTGGAACCGGTTTGCCACCCATCAATCGACCGCCATCAAACAACCACGGGTGATCTTGATGAAATTCTTGATAACTATCGTTCGAAACAACTGTTGCACCAATTTTTTTGGCAATGGTCAGTACAAATCCATCACCTCGCCCAACGGCACCTGCAGGTGGCGAAACCAATTCGTTGTTGTCGATCGCATCATTAAATTCGGCAACTTCTCGCTTGTCGATGCGATGGCCAAAAGTGGCGTCCACCACCACCGTCACCTTTGTGTCGGGGTATTCATTCATAAACGACAGCACGGCTTCGTGTAACTGCTTGAGGCTGGGCGATGTGCGGCCCTCGGTCGCCAGATTCGACCCGTCTACAACTACATGCTTTGGTCCGCGATTTGCCACTAGGTAAGTCAACCAGTGGGCCGAGTGCGCCGCAGGGATGCCCCAGCCCTTACGATCTATGCGTGCTGAGAGCCGTGTTTTTCGATTTTGGGGGCGTCATCCTGTCCAGCCCATTTGACGCTTTTAATCACTATGAGCGAGATCATGGCCTGCCGCTCAATTTCATTCGCTCGGTCAACTCGGTCAATCACCACGAAAACGCATGGGCAAGGCTCGAGCGAAGTGATATTTCCCCCGCCCAATTTGACGACATTTTTGCGCTCGAAAGCGAGGCACTCGGTCACCGCATACCTGGCGCCGAAATTCTTGCGCTGTTGCACGGCGAGTTGCGACCCGACATGGTGCATGCGCTTGATGTCATCAAAGCCTCAGGACTCATACTCGCCTGTCTCACCAACAATGTGTTGACGCAACAAGTCGTTGCAACTGATCCCGGCGAGCGCGCACGTCAACAAGAGCTACAGGCGGTGCTCGCGAGGTTTGATGCTGTTATTGAGTCAAGCAAAGTTGGGGTGCGAAAACCCGAACCCCGCTTTTACGAAATCGCATGCGAAACAGTTGGCGTGCAACCCAACGAATGTGTATTTCTTGACGACTTGGGCATCAACCTCAAACCAGCAGCACAAATGGGCATGATCACCATCAAGGTTGCAACGAGTGAACAAGCGTTAAGCGAGCTTGCTCAAATCATCAATCTCGATCTGGCACTATAAAAAACTGCAATCAGTGACTGCTACCAAGCGGCGAAAGTTTGCTCCATCAAGTCTGCAACTTCTTGATCATGAATCGCTTTCGATCCAGTTGCAGGACTACCCGACTCAACTCGAGCAACGTGGCGCCAGTCATAACCCTGATCTTTCAACGGCCACACCAAGTGATCAACAAATCTCCACGCGCCCATGTTGTCGGGCTCTTCTTGCAACCACAACAACTCTTTGGCGTTTGGATACTGCTTCAGCACTTCATGTAGACCGTTGATTGGAAACGGATACAACTGTTCAATCCGAACCACTGCAACATTCGCTGCGCGCTTGTCGCGCTCGGTCATTGCGTCCCACGCCACCTTGCCTGTGCACAACACAATACGTGTCACCTTTGACTTATCGATACCGGACGGATCGTCCAAGATTTCTTCAAAACTGCCCGTGGTCAACTGATCGATCGATGATCGACTTTGCTTCATGCGCAATGGCTGCTTTGGCGTCATGACCACAAGCGGCTTTCGCACTTCTCGCACAACTTGTCGACGCAACATGTGAAAGTACTGTGCGGCAGTAGTTGGGTAACACACCTGAATATTGTCTTCGGCACACTGCTGCAAGAAGCGCTCGAGGCGTGCCGACGAATGCTCTGGACCTTGGCCCTCAAATCCGTGCGGAAGCAACATCACCAAACTGTTCTGCTGACCCCACTTATCTTCCGCTGCGACGATGTATTGGTCAATCACCACTTGAGCACCGTTGACAAAATCGCCAAACTGCGCTTCCCACATCACCAACGCATTGGTATTGCCATGTGCGTATCCGTACTCAAAACCAAGTGCGGCATATTCGCTCAACAGTGAGTCGTACACCCAAAAACGAGCCTTTGCTTGAGGCAACGTGTTGAGAGGAACCCAGCGTGTTTCGTTGTTGTTGTCAACAAGTGTTGAGTGACGCTGACTAAAAGTGCCGCGACGCGAGTCTTCTCCCATTAAACGAACAGGAATACCTTGCATGACTAGCGATCCGATCGCAAGAGCTTCACCAGTCGCCCAGTCAACATCTTGTTGCGTCTCATACTGCTTGGCACGCAACTCAAATTGCTTCACCAGTTTTGGATGCGGAGCAAAGCCCTGGGGGTAGTCGGTCATGTGATGGAAAATCGAATCCAAAACCTTGCGCTCCACCCCTGTGGCTACATGTGGCAAGACACCAATTGGTTCTGGCGGACGCGGAACGCGAATTGGTTCTGGCGCTGCAGCACGCGCTGCATCTAATGCACTTTGCAACTTGGTCTGATAATCGGCAAGAGCCTGTTCGGCTTCGTCAAGTGTGATGTCGCCACGCTTTACAAGCGTTTCGACGTACAACTTTCGTACGCTGCGTCGCTCTGCGATTGCTTTGTACATCAATGGCTGCGTGTAGCTCGGGTCATCGCCTTCGTTGTGACCGTGGCGGCGGTAACACACCAAATCGATCACGACATCTTTGTGGAACTTCTGACGATATTCAAAAGCAAGTTTTGCAACTCGTACGCACGCTTCTGGGTCGTCACCATTGACATGGAAAATTGGGGCCTGCACCGTTTTAGCCACGTCGCTTGGATATTGCGATGAACGTGCGTATTGCGGCGAAGTGGTGAAGCCGATTTGGTTATTGACAATGAGGTGCACCGTGCCACCAACTCGGTAGCCACTGGTATCGCTCATCGCTAAGCACTCGGCAACAACGCCTTGACCCGCAAACGCTGCGTCTCCATGAATAAGCAACGGCAGCACGCTGTATGCAAGCGGCGGATCGATGCGATCTTGAGCTGCGCGCACCATGCCAAGCACGATCGAGTCGACTGTTTCGAGATGGCTTGGGTTTGCAGACAACTCGAGAGGCAGAGTCGCACCAGATGGGGCCACAAAAGTGCCAGTGGCACCGAGGTGATACTTGACGTCTCCAGAACCTTGCACCGAAGAAGGATCGATGTAGTCCTCAAACTCGTCGAACAGCTCTTGATAATTCTTGCCAATGACATTGGTCAACACATTGAGACGACCGCGATGCATCATGCCGAGCACTGCTCCATCGAGTTTTGCGTCAGCAGCACCGGACAAGATTGCGTCCAAAATTGGAATTGCAGATTCTGCGCCTTCCAAACCAAACCGTTTGGCACCCACATACTTTGTGGCCAAAAATCGTTCGAGTGACTCCGCCGCGTTTAAGCGCTCAAGAACTCTGCGCTTGTCTACCTTGGTGTGACCGCGAATTTCGCCTTCCATTCGCTCTTGAATCCATCGTTGCTCTTCGGTGTTCTGAATATGCATGTACTCGACACCAATGGTGCGGCAGTACGCATCACGCAACACACCCAACAAATCTCCAAGTGTCGACTTGCGCACACCGCCAACGCCACCTGTTAAAAATTCGCGATCCAAATCCCAAATAGTCAGACCATACGTTGCGGGGTCTAGCTCGCGTGGCATCTCTGGCTCTTGCCAACGAAGTGGATCTAGGTCGGCAATGAGGTGACCGCGCACGCGGTGAACTCGAATGAGAGTTGCGATCTGCATTTGCTTGTCGAGCATCGCATCTTCACTGTCGATGAGATGTGAATCTTGATGCCACGCAACAGATTGATATGGAACACCGAGGCTGCGGAACACATCGGCATAGAAACCATGTTCACCAATGAGCAGCTCGTGCACATATTTGAGAAACATGCCACTTTCGGCACCTTGAATGATGCGGTGGTCGTACGTGCTCGTGATGGTGACAACTTTTGAAATGCCAAGTCGCACGATGGTGCGTTCATCAGAACCCTGAAACTCGGCAGGATAATCAATTGATCCAACACCGACGATGACGCCTTGACCTGGCATGAGTCGTGGTACCGACTGCACAGTGCCGATAGTGCCTGGGTTAGTAAGACTGACGTTCGCCCCTGCGTAATCATCGGCCGTCAATTTGTTTGCGCGAACTTTGCGAATGATGTCGTCATATGCAAACAAGAAACCAGCAAAGTCGAGCGTGTCTGCATGGCGAAGCACTGGTACGACCAATGAACGCTGACCGTTGCCCTTGTCGACGTCAACCGCCAAACCAATGTTGACATGCGAGCGCTTTTGCAATTGTGCTTTACCATCGGCATCGGTGGCGTACGAATTTTTCATGTTTGGCACAGAGTCGGCAATGGCACGAACAACCGCGTAACCAATGAGATGCGTGAAACTGACTTTGCCTTGTCCGGTGCGTCCGCGATAGTTGTTGATGACCTTGCGATTTACCTCAAGTAACTTGGCAGGAACATTGCGAAAGCTTGTTGCAGTTGGAACCGTCAAACTGCGTTCCATATTGGTGGCAATTGCTGCTGGAACACCGCGCAAAGGCTCAGGTGCAGGGTCGGCCAAAATCTCGGTTGGCGCAATAATGCGTGGTGCAGGTGGCTCAACCCCTGGCGATGTCGCTACTGGTTTGACCGGCTGAACAAGTTTTCCGTTTACATCTTCGGGTGGCAATAAGAGCGGACGCAAAATCTCGGCGGTGTTGTCAACGCGCGGAGAACCGGCTGGACGAAAATCGCTAAAAAACTCTTGCCAAGTTGCGCCGACTGAAGCAGGGTCATTGCGATATTGCTCATACATCTCTTCGACGAGCCAAGAGTTGGCGCCAAATTCCTCGGGTTGAGGGCGGTCAAGCATCGCATTTATTCTACTCTGAACCGCTTGAGTGATATGGCGCAGCACCGTGTGACACAGTCCATCGCCCAAGAGGGAATGGACCTATCAATACGCCACATCTAGACCGTTATTATGTTCCGATGATCAGATTCGCTAAAAGTTCATTCGCACTTCTGTCCCTTGTCGCACTGAGTGTGACTCTTCCTGCTTGCTCGAGCTCGTCATCTGCACCAGCCGAAACTTTGCCGGCAACAACCGATCTCGAGGTACGCGCTATTGCCGGTCTCAAGTTTGACAAAACCAGTTACGAAGTCGCTGCTGGAGATACCGCAATTGGATATATCAATGACGACACCATTCGACACACACTCGTTGTCGTGCAAGACGGAACGAAGGTCAGTGGTTTTGAACTCAAGGTCAACAAAAAAGGCGCGATTGATAGCGGTTCAGTGACACTTGCAGCTGGAACTTACGTCCTGATGTGCACAGTACCTGGTCATCAAAATATGAAAGCCGATCTCACGGTGAAGTGAGACCGGCTTTCGTAAATACTGAACTTTGTAAAACTTTACTTACCGAGCAATACCTCGGAAAGAATCCACAACACCAACCACAACACTCCTGAAGTGATGAGTGCATTTTTGTGGCTCTCATACATCCACAACATCTTGTTGCCAGCCTTGATGCCACCAAAGATGCCGATTGCGTTGAGTTCGAGCAAAGCAATGATCACAATTGCGATAGTGAAAAACATGCGTGCGTTGCTGCTCGTTGCATCGCCAAATGCGCCACTGTAAAAGTGTGCTGACCCAACCATGAAGAACAACATCGACACAGAGAAGATCATGTTTTGACGTGAGGCCAAGAGTGCTTTGCGTCCTGCTGTTGGGGCATCAGCATTTGCTTCGCCACCACCCAACAAGTTGACAACGTTTGCAAGCACAACTTTTTGGTTCTTCCAAATGATCATCCAGACGTTTGCCGCCATCAAGATTCCGAGTGCCATTCCGACCGAAATTGCGACGTCGTGCCCATTGCCCGATGCCGAACCGTTCATGAAGTTGTTCCAATAATCCTTCTGACCAGTAATCAATAGGCCAGTCGCAAGGGTTGCAATTGCGGCCCAACGAAACCACCACAGTGCGCGACGTGCAATCTTGTCGATCGTGATGTTGCGTGCTTTACCCTCATCGCCATAAGCGGCCAAACCCGGTACTTGCACCAAGTTGAAGTAGTAGAGCAAACCAATCCAGGCAATGCCGACGAGAATGTGTAGCCAACGGAAGCCGAAGCTATATAGGTAGTCCTGCGATAGAAGTTCCATAGTAAATAATCCCCTTTGAGGTGTGTCTATAAACGGAAATACTCTCCTCCGCTTGTTTTCCAAACTAGCACTGCCCCACAGTCCGGTGTTGCCACTAGTTTGTAGGCGTCATGGCTGCTGAATTTATTTACACCTGTTACAAACTGGCTCGGTTCTATCCCCCAGATCGCACCGTGCTCGAAGACATTTCACTGTCTTTTTACCCTGGCGCAAAAATTGGCGTCATCGGATCCAACGGCAGCGGTAAATCGAGCTTGCTGCGGATCATGGCCGGCACAGATGATGGCTACACCGGCGAAGCACGACTCACTCCCGGCTTCAGCGTTGGAATTTTGGAACAGGAACCAAAACTCGACCCAACAAAAGATGTGCTTGGCAATGTGATGGACGGTGTTGCGCCAATTCGTGACCTACTCGCGCGCTATGAAGAAGTCACTGCAATGTGGGGTGAACCAGATGCCGACTTCGACAAAGTTGGCGCACTGCAGGCAGATCTTGAAGCAAAAATTCAAGCAGCCGATGCATGGGCCCTCGAACGCAACGTTGAAATCGCGATGGATGCACTGCGTTGTCCACCGAATGATGCTGATGTCACCAAACTTTCTGGTGGAGAACGACGTCGAGTCGCGCTCTGCCGCTTGTTGCTCAGCCGCCCCGACTTATTGCTCTTGGACGAGCCGACTAACCACTTGGATGCCGAGAGCGTTGATTGGCTTGAGCGCTTCTTGCAGGATTATCCGGGCACTGTTGTGGCCATTACCCACGACCGCTACTTCCTCGACAACGTGGCCAAGTGGATTTTGGAGTTGGACCGAGGGCGCGGTATTCCATTCTCGGGTAACTACACCAGTTGGCTTGAGCAAAAACAAGAGCGTCTCGGTCGTGAAGAAAAATCTAACGACGCGCGCAAGCGCACATTGCAACGCGAACTTGAATGGGTTCGCATGGCGCCAAAGGCTCGCCAATCAAAAGGTAAAGCACGACTCGCTGCGTACGACAAGTTGCATGCCGAAGCACAAGCAGCCGACAACGGCCCAGACAAACTCGAAATCGCAATTCCTGCTGGTCCACGCTTGGGCGGCACAGTCATCGAAGTCAAAGAGCTCAGCAAAGGTTTTGGCGATCGCCTCTTGATTGAAAATCTTTCCTTCTCACTTCCACCTGCTGGCATCGTTGGCATTATTGGACCGAACGGTGCGGGTAAAACAACACTGTTCAATATGTTGAGCGGCCAAGAAGCGCCCGACACGGGCACGATCACTATTGGCGACACCGTGCAGATGAGCTACGTCGATCAAAGTCGCGACACACTCAACGCGGATGCATCGGTGTACGAAGAGATCACCGACGGAGCAGAAACGCTCAAAGTCGGTGGACGTGAAATTCACGGTCGTGCATATGTTGCAAGTTTCAACTTCAAGGGCTCTGACCAACAAAAGCGTGTTGGCGACCTGTCGGGTGGCGAGCGCAATCGTGTGCACTTGGCAAAGATGCTCAAGAAAGCCGGCAACTTACTGTTGCTCGACGAACCGACAAACGATCTCGACGTCGACACATTACGTGCCCTCGAGATCGCTCTCGAATCGTTTCCCGGTTGCGTTGTGGTGATTTCTCACGATCGTTGGTTCCTCGACCGCATTGCCACACACGTGTTGGCCTTTGAGGGCGATAGCCAAGTGCGTTGGTTTGAGGGCAACTTCACCGACTACGAGGCATGGCGCAAAAAAGAATTGGGTGGCGCAGCCGATCAACCTAGGCGTATTAAGTACAAGCCACTTTCGCGATAACGCAATACGATACACACAGTATGAATACCGCTCTGAAGCGCATCCGCATCGTGTGTGCTGCGATCTTCGTCGCGGGTATTGCTGGCATCATCGTGACAAGCATTGTTTCCAACAACAACGGCGGCATCATTGCTATCGGACTTGTCACTTCGATTGCAGCAGTCGTACTTCTCACTGCATCAACCATCGCAACCAACAAACACCTCGATGCTTTTGACGAGGTAGCTGCCGAACAACTCGAGAAACAAGTTGCAGCACTCGTTGCGTCCGGCGCAAATGAGGACGCAGTTCGTGAAGCAGTTCGCGCAGCCATTGATCTTGGGCGCAGTATTTCGTGAAGTTCGACGATCACGAACTTGCACATTATTTAGCAGAAGAAACGGGCAAACGCCTGCTTGCAGTGCGCGAACGTCTCTATAACGACGGTGCATCCACATGGTTGGCCAAGGATGTCGGTGACGCAGCCGCACAGCGATTTTTGGATGAAGCATTCGCTGAGCACCGACCAGGTGATGCAATTCTTTCCGAAGAAGCAGCAGACGACTCCAACCGATTAACTGCAGATCGGGTTTGGATTATTGACCCACTCGACGGCACACAGGAATACTCAGAGTTTGATCGAGCAGATTGGGCCGTGCACATTGCATTGTGGGAGCGCAAAGATTCAAATGGCGCTCCATCTAATGAGGGAATGCTCACAGCAGGTGCAGTTGCGCTTCCCGCTTTCGGCATGGTTCTCTCAACGGGCACACCGCCGCCAACACCACCTCAACATGAAGGCAAGCCACGATTAGTCGTCTCACGAAATCGAGCAACTGATGCCGCAATCATCGTGGCCCAGGCTCTTGACTGCGAAGTTGCGCGTCTCGGTTCGGCAGGCGCTAAAGCAATGGCAGTGGTGCTCGGAGAAACCGATATTTACGTGCACGAGGGCGGAATGCATCAATGGGATTCGGCAGCACCAATGGTGGTCGCCCAGGCTGCCGGGCTATTTACCAGTCGTATCGATGGAACTCCCCTTATCTACAACATGCGTGACACCTGGCTCCCCGACTTTATTGTGTGCCAACAACATTTGGCACACCAAGTTGTAGACGCGCTTCGCGCGGGCAGAATCAACGGGTGACTTTTACTCCCGACACCAACTGGGGCGCGTTTGACCAAAATTCGCCTTGGGTTTTACAACTCGACAACATCAAGTGGCAAAAATCAGCCGTTGCATTGCGCACAGCGGCTCAGCGCGAAGTGCCAGTGCTCACGAAACCAACAAAGATTCCACCTGTTGCCCGACTCATCACTGTTGTATTTGTTCTCAGCAAGGCCCTCTTGCCTTGGTTCATCAAGAAGAAGCGAAAAAAGTTTGCGACTCCTGAAGCATCTCGTGAATTCATTTCGTTTCGCATGCGCAAAGCTGTTGAACGCCTTGGCTCTACCTACATCAAACTTGGGCAAATCATTTCGAGCGGTGAAGGATTATTCCCAGTCGAACTCGTCAATGAATTCAAACTCTGTCGCGACCAAGTTCCAGCATTTTCATTTGAAGAAGCGAAGCGAGTCATCGAAGAAGACCTCGGAGCTCGCATTAGTGATGTCTTTAGTAAGTTTGAGACCACCCCACTCGCTGCTGCATCAATTGCTCAGGTTCACTTAGCCACGTTGATCACTGGCGAAGAAGTAGTTGTCAAAGTACAAAGACCAACCGTTTCGGCACTCGTGCGTAAAGATTTGCGCGTCATGGCGTGGCTTGCCCCCCACATGATTGGCCGTATCAAAATCAGTGCACTTGCCAACCCGCCTGCACTTGTCGAACTCTTTGCAGAAACCATTGTGGAAGAACTTGACTTTCGCATTGAAGCCGACAACATGCTCGATGTTGCCAAGATGCTGCACGAACTAGACCAAAAGGGTTACATCGTGCCGCGTCCACATCCGAGCCTCGTCGCTCGGCGTGTACTCGTGATGCAACGTCTTGAAGGATTCAAGTTTGACGATGTGGTTGGTATGCAAGATGCGGGTATCGACACAGTTGCAGTAATTCGCACAGGAATGATCGCGTTTATGGAAGGTGCAATGATTCATGGCATTTTCCACGGCGACTTGCACGGTGGCAATTTGTTTGTAATGAAAGATGGCCGAACTGCGTTACTTGACTTCGGCATCGTTGGTCGCCTCACCGGCTCGCGTCGCATGGCATTCTTGCGACTCATGCTCAATGCAACAACAAACAATGTTGTTGGACAAATTGAAGCATTGCGCGATCTCGGAGCACTTCCATTCGACACAGACATCAAGGCAGTCATCAAAGATCTCAATCTGGATCAACCAGTAGTCGACCCAACCACACTGTCTGGCGAAGAGCTCGTCAATGAAGTACAGCGCATCGTCAAGGCGATGATGGGCTACGGCGCACGCATGCCAAAAGAACTCATGTTGTACGTCAAGAACATGGTATTTCTTGATGGAGCGATCGCGCGCTTGGCACCCGATCTCGACATCATCCAGGAAGTCACTGCGATCTCGATGCTGTTTGCAGAGCGACACGGTGAGCGCCTAGGACGCGAGCTCGGTATCGACCATTTGGCTGTGGAGATCAATATGGACAGCCTTAAGGCAGGTCTTGGCGTTGACACTTCAGTCGACACGTTGACATACCGAGACTTGCAAGCGCGTCGCAATTTGATCCAAAAGCGAATGCGCGAACACGTCGGTCGTTGATCTAGTTTCTACACGCATGAGACTGGTAGTTGCCCGTTGCAGCGTCGTGTACGAGGGCCGGCTTGACGCTTCGCTACCTGAAGCGAACCGACTGTTAATGCGCAAAGCCGATGGATGTATCGCAATTCATGCAGATGGTGGCGCATACAAACCTCTCAACTGGATGAATGCACCCAACACTGTCGTCGAGCGCGACGATAAGTGGGTGGTTACAAACCCAAAAGGTGAAACACTGACGATCTATCTGCATGAAGTTTTTAGTGATTCATCGCATGAACTAGGCGAAGACCCAGGACTCACAAAAGATGGAGTCGAAGCGCACCTGCAAGAGCTTCTTGCTGCACTCCCAGAATCCATTGAGCCTGGACTCACGCTGATTCGCCGTGAGTACCCAACAGCAGTTGGCCCAGTCGACCTGCTCTGTAGAGATGCGAGCGGCCGAACAGTTGCCGTAGAAATCAAGCGCCGTGGCGAGATCGATGGTGTCGAACAGCTCACCCGCTACATCGACTGCTTGCATGCCGACACATCGCTCGGCAACATTCGTGGCATCTTTGTTGCACAATCAATCAAGCCTCAGGCTCGCGTGCTTGCCGAAAGCCGCGGCATGGGCTGGTGCGAAGTTGATTACGACGAACTGCGCGGCAAGCGAACCGACGAGTTGCGACTTTTCTAAGAGTCGCAACCCGTCTACTCGGCTCAACGCAATTTTTAGTGACCGCCCAACGCGCTCGTGTCTACGTTGCCTACCGCAAAGAAACCCAATGCTCCTTTGCCAACGTTGGCAAATTTGTGAGTGACAAATGGATACAGACCATCCTCTGCAAAGGTGAACTCCACGAAACCACCCTGAGCTGGTTGCAGATCAAGTACTTGTGACCCACCCGTTCGAGCGTCTGGTTGCAGTACATATGTACCTTCTCTGAATATTGTGTCGAAAATAGTTCCGACAATGTGGAATGCCGAGTTTTCATTTGGGCCTTCATCTAGCACCCAGATGCGGTACCGCTTATTTGCTTCAACATGTATTGGACCAAACTTGTATTGATTCACGTAGCCGTTAAAGACAACTGCGTCCCATTTTTCATTCATCATTTTGGTTAAGTCACCAGGCTGACCATCTGGACCTAAGTACAACTCACTTTGCAAAAGCACAAACTCTTTATCGACTGGAGCAAGAACTGGCGGGTCAATGATCAGTGCTCCATACATTCCATTACCGATGTGATGCAGTGCTGGCGCAGTACCGCAGTGGTACATGAAGATTCCAGAGAAATCGGCGACGAACTTGTACACGAGCGACTCGCCCGGAGCAACCGCACGCATTTCATCACTCCACGCAACTTTGCTGGCATGAAAGTCAATGGAGTGAGTCATTTTGCCCTTGTTGACAACAGTGACCGTAAAAGTGTCGCCAACTTTGCCACGCAATGTTGGCCCTGGCACTTGGCCATTAAATGTCCACATCTCTTGCATGACCCCAGGCGCAACTTCCATCTGCACCTCAGACATCTCGAACGTCACGGCGTGAGCGGTATCACTTGTAGCGCTTGGAAGAATCGGGTCACGTGGAATCCAGCTCTCTGCAGGCATTGCCGCAGGATCGATCACTGCGTCATTACTTACTTCAGCAGGTGGAGTCGCAGCAGAGGGTGCTGCAGCAGACGCAACTTTTGTTGTACCACCATCCATCGCACGAATTCCGAGCACTCCAACAACGAGCACCACCGAAATAAACAAACACAGAACTAACGAAAATACTGTTGCCTCACTTATTTTGTTACTACTCAATTTTTCATTCATACGTGCGACCTTTCACAGTCTTGCAAGGAGGATTCCTGTACTTAACTTATGACTGATTCGCAATGCGTTGTTTGTTATTGCTCTAATTGTTTAGAGACTTGTGCCATAGATGCCTCACATACTTTTGTGTGGTTCGCCTTACTAGCGAGTGGACTACCTAACAAATTTGTATTGAACAGTTACTGTTGCAATGAACTCAGAACGTCAGACAAAGCATCAAGTGTCATTGCCATTTGGTCATCAGTGTGTGCAAGACCCAAATTCATCATTCCGCGTGTCGCTATATATACACCGCGTTGTAGCAAGCCAAAAAATAAAAGTTCTTGTAGCTCTGAATCACGAGATGCAAGATCGGAAGGCTTTTGCGGAGGTGATGCAAGCGCATGCAGCGACATCATTGACCCAAACCCACTTACCGAAACTGCAATCTTGTGCTTTGCAATCACGGAAGCAACAGCCTGGCGAAACTCATCGCCCCGCTTCGTATGCTTCGCCGCTACATCTGCTGTAAATACCTCGCCCAATACAGCACATCCGGCTGTCATGGTCGACAGGTTGTTATTAAACGTGCCTCCATGCGCAATCGGTGATGTGATCCCCGACTCTGGGCTCGTATCAAACTGATCAAGAAACTCGGCTTTACCGCCGAAAGCACCAAACGAGAAACCACCGCCGATGTACTTGCCATACGCGGTGATATCAGCCTCAACACCAAGCAGTTGCATCATGCCACTTCGACCATGACGCGACGTCATAACTTCATCCGCAATGCAGACGGCGCCAACTTTACGAGCAGCATCAAATACCTCTGCAAGAAATGCAGGTTCGCCAGGTATGCAGCCGCCAGAGCCAAGCATTGGCTCAACGACAACTGCGGCAAGAGTTGTGGCGTTGTCTTTGATTGCTTGCAGTGCAGCAGAAGTGTCGTTGTACGGAGCAATAACAAAATCAAATGGCGCATTCCACTTTGCGCTGCCACTCGCAAAATAAAACACGCTGCCGTGATACCCGCCTTCAAAGACCAGAATCTTTTTTCTGCCAGTTGCAACGACTGCAGTTGTCATCGCCAACAGGTTTGCTTCGGTTCCCGAGTTGGTAAATCGAACGCGATCAATACCAAACCGCTCACACATCAATTTGCCAAGCGTTGCTTCTGCTGGGTGAACACCGCCCACACTCGTGTTTTGCGATAGCGCTAGGACAACCCGGTCAAGAACTCGTCGCTCGCTATGACCCAGCAACCCCGCTGTGTAGTCACCAAGAAAATCGATGTATGTATGACCGTCGACATCGGTCAGCGTCGCGCCGTTTCCTGAAGCGAACGCAAGCGGATATGGCGCATGTGTGAGAACAGAACGAGTCTGTCCGCCCGGCAAGTATTTGCGAGCCTCGTCATAATGGAGACGGCTCTGCGGATTTCGATCCGCAAAATCACTGTGAGCCTTGGCAAGTTGAGTGTTCAACATGCCGGCGAGATTCCAGTTACTTATTCGGTTGTGGTTGTGGCCACGAGCCGTCTTTGCCGTCCATGCCGGCATTGAGACGAGCTTTCGTCATCAACTCTTCAACAATTGGTCCGAGTTGTGCAGCATCGTCGACCGGCGTATGCGTTGGTCCACGGTGCCAGCCTTCAGCAATTGCCAATACTCGACCGCTTGCTTCAAACACTCGACCCGTGATGGCTTTGGACTCTTCAGATGCGAGCCACGTCACGATCGGAGCAATCCAACGAGGCGAACCCAATTCGCGCTCTTCGTCAGTTGGTGGAGTTGGTGAAAGATTTTCGGTCATACGCGTGAGAGCTACTGGTGCAACTGCGTTCACTGTTACTCCATAACGAGCAAGTTCGAGTGATGCGATAGTTGTAAACGCAGCGATGCCTGCTTTTGCGGCGCCGTAGTTTGTTTGACCAACGTTGCCATAAATACCTGACACCGACGAGGTGTTGATAATGCGACCATCTACTGGTTTGCCCGCCTTGTGTTGATCACGCCAGTAAGCAGCTGCAAATCGCGACGGAGCAAACGTGCCTTTGAGGTGCACTTTGATGACGGCGTCCCATTCTTCTTCCGACATGTTGGCCATCATGCGGTCACGCAAGATTCCAGCGTTATTGACAACTGCATGCAAGTCGCCAAATGTGTCGACTGCGGTCTGAATCAGACGCTCGGCGCCTGCCCAAGTAGAAATGTCATCGCCATTGGCAACAGCACGACCACCCATGGCCTCAATCTCATTGACAACACTTTGAGCTGGAGAAATATCGCCGGCCGAACCGTCGACACCGCCTCCCAAGTCGTTCACGACGACCAGTGCCCCGTGCTTGGCAAGACTTAAGGCATGTTCGCGACCAATACCGCGTCCCGAACCAGTGACAACAACTACTCGACCTTCACATAAGCGGCTCATAGGCAACGACTCTAGTCTGAATACCGTGTCTCAGACCAAGTCGAACAACAGTGCAGGCGATTTAGCATGCGATGTGCTGATCGTTGGCGCCGGTCCAAGCGGTATTGCAGCCGCACTCACATTGCGTGCCGCTCAGTACGACGTCATTGTTATTGATAAGGCGTTTTTTCCGCGCGACAAATGTTGCGGTGACGGTTTGACCACTGGTGCGCTTCGAATTTTGGATGAAATCGGTTTCGATCCCAATTCAGTTCCCAACTGGACAGTGTGCAACGACGTATGGCTCCGCTCGCCGAGTGGCACAGAGATGCAGTTTTCGCTTCCCACTCGCGGCCAATTTGCCGCAATCGCACCCAGGATTGAATTGGACCATGCACTGGTGCAGTTGGCCCGTTCGCGAGGCATTCAAGTGCTCGAGGGTCACGAATTTGTGTCCGTTCGTGAACAGACTTCAGATCACATCACGATTGAGATCAGCAATAGCAATAGCAATAAAAACGAAACAATTCGAGCAAAGTTTTTAGTTGCATCAGATGGCATGTGGTCGCCAGTGCGCAAGTTTCTTGGCATGTCTACACCGGGCTACCTCGGTGAGTGGCATGCGTTTCGTCAATACGCCAACAACGTCACAGGGTCGGCGAAAGACCGCTTACACGTTTGGTTTGATAAAGATTTGTTGCCCGGTTACGCATGGTCCTTCCCTCTGCAAAAAGGCCGAGTCAACATCGGCTTCGGTATCTTGCGCGGTGGCAAGTACTCGGTGCAACAGATGAAAGACCTCTGGCCCAACTTGCTCGCACGTAAACACATTGCAAGCGCACTTGGGTCTGAAGTCGTCTTTGAAGATCGGCACACTGCATGGCCAATTCCCGCTCGAGTAACGACTGCACCACTTTCAAGCGGTCGAGTGTTGTTTATCGGTGATGCCGCGTGCGTCACTGACTCGCTCACCGGTGAAGGAATTGGCCAGGCGCTGCTCTCTGGACAACTCAGCGCACACGCAATTATCGCCGGCATCGGCCGCGAGGCTTCGGTCACTCGCGATAAGTATGAGCAACTCATCAAGCAGAACTTTTTTGCAGATCACCGCATGTCAATGACTCTTGGCACAATTTTAAAATCGTCATTTGGCGCACGCGCAGCACTTCGCGTTGCCAACCTCACGCCGTGGACACGGCGCAATTTTGTGCGCTGGATGTTTGAAGACGAACCGCGGGCAGCAATTTTTACTCCGTCTCGATGGCATCGCAACTTCTTGCGTCGTGCTGGCGCATTTCAAACCAAGTAAGTTGTAACTCATGCGTACACGCCTTACCGAACTTCTCGATATTGAGTTTCCAGTCATGCTTGCGGGCATGGGTGGTGTCAGTTACCACCATCTCGTTGCAGCAGTATCAGAGGCTGGTGGCCTTGGAACCTTGGGTGCGAGCACCATGCAAGACGGTGAATTGGCACAAGAAATCGAAGGTGTGAAGAGCCTGACCAAAAAACCATTTGGTGTCGACTTGTTAACCGCGCTTCCGCACACACTCGAACGTGACGTTGACCTCATTATCAAAAGTGGTGCACGGGTTTTCGTTGCAGGGCTCGGAGTACCGCGCGACATCATTGAGCGCCTGCATAGTCACGGCGTAATTGTCGGATCAATGTGTGGAAAAGTTCGCCACGCAATCGCAGCAGTTGAAAGTGGTTGTGACTTTGTTGTCGCGCAAGGCACTGAAGGCGGAGGCCACACAGGAACCGTTGCCACCATGGCACTTGTTCCACAAGTTGTAGATGCCGTTGGCAAAAAAGTAGTTGTCGTTGCAGCTGGCGGTTTGTATGACGGCCGCGGACTTGCCGCATCATTGGCCCTTGGTGCCGAAGGTGTCTGGGTAGGCACACGATTTATTGCAACTCCCGAAGCTCGCGCAGTTGATGGCTACAAAGAAAAACTCATTGCCACCAGCGAAGACGGCACGGTAATCACTCGCAGCTACACCGGCAAGACATGTCGCGTGGTTCGCAACGAGTGGACAAACGATTTCGAAAAGCACCCAGAGTCGCTCTTACCGTTTCCACAGCAAGCCATCGCCTCCATGAAAGCTGGCGTGAATCACCTTGGCTACCCTGTCGGTACGAAGGTTGATGTCGAGCGAGAGTTCATGCCAGCCGGTCAAGGAATTGGCGCAATTAACGAACTCGTTGCTGCAGGAGACTTAGTGCGAAGCATGGTGCGTGAAGCGCAAGAAACACTTGAACGTCTTACTCGCTAACAAAGATGTTCGACGGCTGTTTGTTGCCGACAACATCTCAATCATTGGCGATTACTTCAGCTATGTCGCCCTCGCTGGCATGGTCAAGGAAGTAACAGACTCCAATTTTCTTGTCGCACTTGTCTACGTGGCCTTCACGCTCCCATCTTTTTTCACAACACCGTTCGGTGGACCAACAGTTGACAAGTTTGATCGCAAAAAAATCATCGTGTTTGTGTCTCTCATGCAAGCAATATGTGCTGTTGGTTTTTTGTATGCATCTAATTCACGAATTTGGATCGCATTTGCGGCCCAAATTGGCATCACTTGTCTTTCGTCATTTATCACTCCCGCATTTGGTGCTGCGCTCCCCAACCTGACTCGAAACGATGAAGAACTGCGCCAGGCAAATGCATTGTTTGGTTCGAGCTGGGGTGCAATGGTGTTTATCGGTGCGGCTGCTGGCGGATTTTTCTCACAAGCCTTCGGTCGCACTGCCACATTTACGGCAGACATTGCAACATTTGTAATTTGTGCAGGCCTTGTGGCACTGATTAAAACCCCGATGCAACAACAGCGCTCAAGCGAACACAAGACCCGAATGAAACCCTTCGCCGACATGAAAGAAGCGATCCACTACGCCAAAAGCGATCACACAATTCTTGCCCTTCTTTCATCAAAAACCATGTTTGCTTTTGGAGCTGGCACGGTGAGTCAACTTTCCGTGCTTGCAATTGATGTATTTAATAAAGGAGATGGAGGGAGCGGAGCGCTTCTTGCTGCACGTGGATTTGGGGCTTCAATAGGCCCATTCATCATCATGCGCTTTGTTCGCAACAACATGCCACGCCTACTCAAAGTTTGCGGCACTGCCGGCATCACCTATGCGGTGCTCTACATCGCCGCTGCATCGAGCCCAAACATTTGGATTGCATGCCTGTGCGTCATGGGTGCACATCTCGGTGGTGGCGCACAATGGACTTTGTCTACATATGGTTTACAAGTGCGCGTGCCCGACCACATTCTGGGTCGAGTACTCGCGGGCGATATGGCCATTGCAATTTTGGTGATGGGCACCAGTAGTTTTGCCGCCGGAGTCCTAGGAGAAATCTTGCCGATCCGAATTGCAATCGCAGTTATCGGTGCTACTTCCGGAATTACAGCGGTTGTATTCCTCGTAGCAACGACGGGGATCAGAAAGCGTCTGCGCAGCGAGATGCAGCTGCAATCAAACTAGATGCACGCGTATCTGTGAAGAGATACGAACCCATTCGGTTCATCACATAACTAAACGACATATTGCGCAGCGGATCAGCAAAACTCATTGAGCCACCCGCACCCGAGTGACCAAATGATCGTGGGCTTGCGAGCGGCATCAAAGCGGTCGGTGTCATGTACCCCATACCAAAATTTGTTTGACGCATCAAACATAAATCGATCTCGTCAGGACGAGTAATCGGCGTACTTGCAAGTTGCATCATTTCTTCTGAGATCAATCGAACCTTGCCATTTGCTCCATCTACTTCACCAATTGTTGCTGCATACATACGGGCTAGTGATGGTGCGTTACTAATGCCGTTTGCTCCCGGTATTTCAGCAGCGTGCATGTCGCGTCGATTGAATCCACCTTTCACAGTAAATGCCCCGTTTAACGTGAGTGCCTGACCAAGTGCAGTCTCTGGACCAAATGGAACGATTTGTGCCGGTTGCTTATTGACGATCGTCTCTGGCCACACCTTTGTCCAGCCATTTTTCAATGGAGACACCCTGTGTTCAAGCTGCTCTGGCAAGCCGACATAAATTTCAACGCCAAGTGGGTTGGCGATTTCTTCTTCGATGAAGCGACCAATGTTGCGCCCGTCCACTCTGCGCACAAGTTCTCCGGCCAACCAACCAAATGTGATGGCGTGATAGCCGTGGGTCGATCCGACAGGAAAAATTGGTGCTGTGTCGGCAAGGCGCTG
>CAFBNR010000018.1_pt1 | contig 21355 bp, 19 predicted proteins | sample 7269321 | NCBI WGS metagenome assembly CAFBNR01 (sample SAMEA6814101, study PRJEB35770) | uncultured Acidimicrobium sp. | biome: Freshwater; feature: Freshwater reservoir; material: water | place: Czech Republic | collected 2017-07-26 | depth 30m m | reverse complement strand
GTTCCACTGATCATCAAACTTGTTGGATCCAATTTTGCGGCAAGAGTGCTCGTCACGGTGATCATTTCACTCTTTCCGATCGTTTCAAACACACTGTTTGGTATCCAATCAACTCCCAAAAATATGCATGATCTCTTTACGCTGCATAAATCTGGTCGCGCAACCAGATTGTTGAAGTTGCAATTGCCAGCAGCAAGTCCTGCGATCTTTAGTGGTCTGCGCATTTCCGCCGGGTTAGCAGTCATTGGCGCAATCGTTGGTGACTTCTTTTTCGCTAAAGGTGAACCCGGGCTCGGCAAGCTCATCACGCAGTTCTTTTTGAATAGCCAAGCGGGCCCGATGTTTGTCACAGCGTTGGCTGCAACACTTTTGGGTCTTACGCTTTTTATCGCATTCGGTCTGCTCAATAAGTGGGTAGTTGGCAGATGGTACGAAGGTTCAATTTCACAATAACATTGGAGAAAATAGCAACATGAGCAAGCGAAACATGAGCAAGCGAAACATGACATTCAAGAGTGCACTAGCAGTAGTTCTTTCACTATCACTCTTCAGTGCATGTGGAAGCAGCGAAACCTCGTCCACCGATACAACAGCTCCTGTCGCCACTCCATCCGGAGTTTCACTTGCCGACGTCTGTCCCGCAACGGTTGTTGTCCAGACCGACTGGTTTCCCGAGTCAGAGCACGGTGGTATTTATCAACTCATGGGTGACGACGCTGTCGCTTCAAAAGATACGGGTGCAGTCACCGGGTCGCTCGTTGTCAACGGAGAACCAACAGGCGTGAAACTCGAAATTCGTGCTGGCGGACCATTTTTGGAATCCCCTGTCGTTACCGAGATGTACCAGGACAATGCAATCACTTTCGGTTACGTGGGTACTGACGTGGCAATCACTCGCTACAACGATGCACCAACTCTTGCGGTGTTCAACGCTCTTAACGTAAACCCACAAGTTGTGTTGTGGGATGCGACTAAGCATCCAGAAGCAAAGACAATCGCAGATGCGGCTAAATCGGTCAAGACTTTTTACGTCTATGGCGATCCATCTTGGATGCGATACTTCATCGCGCAGGGTCTCATCACAAAAGAGCAGGTTGATTCCAACTACAAGGGCAACTTGCTGCTCGCAACAGATGATGCAGCACACCAAGGTTTTGCGACTTCAGAGCCGTACAAGTATGCAAACCTTGAAACGGGTGCGATCACAACTGGATACCAACTCATTAACGATGCAGGCTGGAACTCGTATGCGCAGAACTTGGCAATTCGTAAGGATCGCCTCGAGGAACTTCGCCCTTGCCTAGAAAAGATTGTTCCTGTATTGCAACAGGCCCAGATTGACTACATCGCTGACCCAGTTCGAGCAAATGCACTGATCATCTCGACAGTGAAGACTTACGACAGCTGGTGGAGTCAGTCAGAGGGCGACGTTGCCAATGGTGCAGCATCACAAAAGGATCTAGGAATCGTCGGAAACGGCGAGACCGCAACATTTGGCGATTTGGAAGAAACACGCGTCAATGAGTTCATTGCCAAGGCAACACCAATCTTGCGCGAGCAAGGACTTGAAATTGCCGACATCACAGCCAGTGACATTACGGACAACGAATTTTTGGATGCTTCAATTACCTATCAGGGATAATCAAATCAGGCGTCTTTGACGCTCCACTTACGCTGGGCCACTGGATCTTTATCGCTCCAAGGGAAATTGATCCACTGGTCGGTGTGCTTCCACACGTAATCACACTTGATGATTGACTGTGACTTCTCGTACAACACGGCAAGTCGAGTGTCGGCTAGTTGACCTTTGCAAAATTCAAGTACATGCTTCAATGTGTGACCGGTGTCTGCCACGTCGTCAACGATCAAAACTTTCGAGTCCTTCAAATCAACAAGGCTTGGAACTGGAGGCAGAATCATCGGCACCGCAAGTCGCTCATTAACGCCGGTATAAAACTCAACGTTCATGGTGTAGGTATTTTTCACTGAGAGCGCGTATCCCAACGCTCCTGCCGCAAGCAGTCCGCCGCGCGCTATCGCAAGAATAATGTCGGGTTCGTAACCACTCTTAGCCACCATCACCGCGAGCTCGCGACTCGCGACTCCGAAGGACTCCCACGTCATTATTTCTCGTTCTTCGCTCAACTCGACCCCTTTACTACAGCTCGTGAAACACTCAATCTAGTTCATCAGTCAGCTACATAAGGGCAGTGGCGACATCCGCTTTCGCAACAATAATTACGCGAAGCCAGAAACTCGGCCGTCATGACCGAAAGCCCAGAAACCGGATCTTGATAACACGGGAGCCTGGTGGCGACGGCCTCAGCGTGGCGTTTCATAATTTGTGCAAAATGCGGGTGTGTCCCCTGTAAACGCCGAGGTATCGGCTTTTCGAGATAGTCATCTCTGAGAATTGGAGGTGTCATAAGGCCTCAAGCATCTCCCAAAACCGAGGCCAACTCTTGCTGACAACTTGTGGCTGGTCGATCATCACGCCGGGCTGTTTGAGTCCAGCAACCCCAAACGCCATTGCCAACCGGTGATCATGATGTGTGTCACAACGACCGGGGTGCAACGTCTGCGGTGTGATTTCAAGTCCGTCAACATGTTCAACGACGTTCGCTCCAATTTTTCGCAATTCGCTCGCAAGATCCCCAATGCGATCACTCTCCTTCTTGCGAATAAAACCAACACCGCGGATCCGTGTTGGCGTTGTCGCAAATAGAGCAACCACAGCAAGTGTCGGAACAAGATCCGAAATTTCAGACATGTCAATATCGATACCCAACAAAGGCGCCCCGGCGTCACGAACTAGTGAAATTCCGTCCTGATCTTCTTGGACACCACATCCCATTTGCCGCAAGACGTCTACAAATCGACCATCTCCCTGGATCATGTTGGACCACAAACCATTTACGCGCACGCGACCGCCCACAACCGCGGCTGCAGCGAGTGGGTACGAAGCCGAACTCGCGTCTGGCTCGACTGTGAATTCACAACCAACATAACCGCCGCCATCAATCACGATATTGCGCTCGTCCACAACGCGTACATTTGCTCCGAACGCTCTCATCACCGAAGCCGACATTGTGATGTACGGGAGCGAAATTACATCTCCAACAAGTTCAATTCTCAAACCATTTTCCAACAAGGGCGCAATAAGCATCAATGCGGTCACAAACTGTGACGAAGTATCTGATGCGATTTTAATCGAATGTGCATAAGACTCACCTCGACAAACCGTCACAGGTAGGCAATATTTTTCGTCTTGCCATGAAAGGTTTGCACCAAGTTCACCCAAAGCAACGTGCAGATCTTTCATTGGTCGACTACGTAATGACTCATTGCCAGTAACGGTCAGTTGTCCGCGACGCAAAGCACCTACAGCAGTCAAGAATCGTGCGGTAGTACCTGCGAGGTTGGCATCGACAGAAACAAGATCTGAGCGATCTACATCAACAGCAGTTTCGATTCGTGCATCAGATTTCTCAAGAGAAATAGTTGCGCCGAGCACTCGCAGACTCTGCAACATCGCTTGCGTGTCGTCTCCATCGGGCAATCCTTTTATGGTTGATGCGCTGCGTGCTAGCGCCGCGCAAATTAGGGCCCTGTTAGCAATCGATTTTGATCCCGGGACACTGACAACGGCATCAAGCATTCCCCTCTTTACGAAGACTGCGTACTCGCTTTGCTGCGTCATGAAATCTGTTGCAATATCGGCCTGAACCCACGAGCAATCAGACCTCCACGAAATACATCCTGACTGGACTGCTCAACCACAAGCACCAATACTCCTCGTTCGCCCTCAACGGAGTGAGCGACTTCGAAGTTTGCAATATTTACGCCAAGTTCTGCAGCCAAGGTGAATATTTCTGCTGCCGCGCCAGATCGGTCAGGAATCGGAACTCGTACCTCGACCACATCCATCAGATCGCGCACACGACTTGGCAAATTGGAACGAGCGATTCGAGACTGCTGCAAACGAGCCATCAGCTCTTTTGAATCGCCTTGCTCAACAATCTGTTTCATTTGGACAAGACCGTCAATCAGCCCGTCTAGAGCAATAACGATCGCATCTCTGTTTTCTCTACATATATCGATCCATATTGCAGGGTGTCCAGATGCGACTCGGGTCATGTCTCTAAAACCGCCTGCGGCCAATCGCAACACGGCAACATGCTCCTCCGACCTCTCACTCGCAAGGCCCATCAATGCTGCTGCTGTGAGGTGTGGAAGGTGGCTCACGATCGCGACAAGTTGGTCATGTCGCTGTGGATCAAGTACGACGATTTCTGAGCCGAGTTCTGTCACCACTCCGGCGACTTGTTCGAAATTGCTATCTGAGATACCCACAGAAGGTGTCAACACCCAAACGGCACCTTCAAACAGCTTGGCGTCTGCACCTGCCAAACCGATGAGCTCGCTTCCAGCCATCGGATGTCCACCGATAAAGCGAGGGTCGTTAATTTGCCCGACGAGATGAGCTTTGACGCCACCAACATCTGTCACCAATCCATTGGTTTCCGTCAAAGCACGCACAACCTGATTTGCAATCGATGAAACCGGAGTCGCAACGAATGTAATTGTGGCATCTCTATCCACGCCAATCTGATGGATGATCCCGAGCGAAAGAGCTTGACGCTCAACATCTTCAACCGAGTCACATCCGGTGACGTGCCAACCCCTGCTCGCCAGCGCAAGACCAAGCGAGCCACCGATCAATCCAAGACCGAAGACATTCGCTCGTTTTTGGGTCACAAGTGTCAATTCTACTCGTGGGCTACTGAGCAACTGATTCAATTAACAGTCTGACCTCAGCATTCGTAAGATGCCTCCATTGACCTGGCAATAGATGCCTATCAACCAGTGGGCCAATACGCACGCGCACCAATCGCGCGACTGGATATCCGACTTCCTCACACATGCGACGTATCTGTCGATTTCTTCCCTCATGAATGACCACTCGAAGAACACCAGGTTGTAATTGGCTGACATCAGCGGGTGCCGTCATTCCGTCATCAAGCTCAATGCCATTTCGCAATCGACTTATTGCTGTGCTGTTCACACCAGCAGATGAACACTCGACATGAACCAAATACTCTTTTTCCAAGCCATAACTCGGGTGCGTAATTCGATTCGTCAGTTCGCCATCATTGGTCAGCAGCAAAAGCCCTTCCGAATCTGCGTCGAGGCGACCAACAGGAAACACTCGTGGCTCTAATGGAACAAGATCGACCACAGTCTCACGACCGTGAGTGTCAATCGCTGTTGAGATCACATCAACAGGCTTATTCAGTAGGTAATACACAACATCTGGTCGCACCCCAACTGGTGCGCCATCAATCTCAATGAGATCAACCTCGACATCCACTCTTCGACCCAAAATTGCTATCTCGCCGTTTACCGTCACTCGCTCTTCGGCAATCATTTCCTCGCAAGCACGTCGACTACCCCATCCATGGCGAGCTAACACCTTTTGTAGTCGTTCGCCTTCGTACAGATGATCGTCGCCTCCCGGCGTTGATGATGAAATAACTACCCCTCAACTTCGTTTCGAGATGCACCCATTGGGTTTGAAGGGACGATTCGCAATCCTTGCTCGAGAGCTTCCACAACCTCGGCAGGCGGCACAAAGTCTGCAATAGGTGGCAGGGATGCAAGCGAGTCAAGTCCGAGACGTTCAAGAAACATTGCTGTGGTGCCAAACAAAATTGCTTGACCTGGGCCGTCATCGCGAGACACTTCAGTGATGTAGCCACGAGCTTGCAACGTGCGCATCACTGCATCTGGATCAACACCGCGAATAGATGCAACTTGTTGACGCGACAGTGGCTGCTTATACGCGATGATCGCCAATGTTTCTAGAGCAGCAGACGAAATTCGAGCTTGTTGGCTGTCGAGCACAAAGCGCTCAACATACGCAGACACATCAGGGTGAGATTGAAATCGATACCCCCCAGCCACTTTGACGAGTTGAAAACCATGACCCGCCTCGGCATACGCCATCGACAAACGCTCACAAAGACCTTCCACTACTGCAAGTGGTTGTTCGAGCAACTGTGCGAGCAATGTTGGATCGACCGGCTCCATTGCAACAAGCAAGATGCCTTCAAGCGCGCGCACAATATCGGCGCTGATCTCTGTTTCTTCATCTGACATAAATACAACCTTTCATTGCAAAATCATCCTTCGTAATCGTCAATATTAAAAACCGCCTCAAAACCGACGTCATTGCCGCCGGTCCACAACACCTGTATGTCACCAAATCTGTCACTCTGTTCAAGATCAACTCGTCCCTGCTTGTACAGCTCAAGAATCGCAAGAAATCGACACACGACAGCAATGCGATCATGGATCGCCTCAGTGAGTTGAGCAAATGTGACACGCCCAAGACTCGGCAGTTCATCGAGCAATTCCATCAACGCTTCGGCAACACTCGCGCGAATAGGAGCCACGTGGTACAGATCAATTGTTGTCGGTGGCTTTGGCTGTACGGCACGCATAAACGCACGCTGCAATCTGACCGGAGTTACGCCTTCCAGCAAATCGGGCATCAACTCTGCGAAGCGTTCATCGGGGCCGGCCATCCGAGCAAAGCTCAAACCTGCCTTTTCGACCAGCTCACTGAAAACTCCAGCAACATCTTTAAAGGTCTTGCAGTCCAACAAGCGAGCAAGCAACAAGTCGCGCTCTTCCCACAGTGCGAGTTCCTCATCAAGGTCCATATCGGCCTTGCCAGGGAGCAATCTTCGGGTCTTCAACTCAACAAGGGTCGCTGCGATCAGCAAAAACTCAGTAGCAATTTCAATGTCAAAGGTTTGCATGCGTTGAACTTCCACGAGATACGCCTCAACGATGCGTAATAGCGATACCTCATGAATATCAACTTCTTCTTGCAAAATGAGATGCAAGAGCAAATCAAATGGGCCATCAAAGACCGGGGTGTTCACCTCGTATGCCATCGCGCCCAAGGCTATATCAAACAGACCTTTACTCGTTTGTTTGCACTAGCGTAATGACGTGGCCAGAGTCCTTTCCTGCATCCAACCGACCGGAGAAGTCCATCTTGGCAACTACTTAGGTGCACTTCGAAACTGGGTGTCAGGACAGCACACAAACGACGTTTTTCACGGGATCGTCGACCTCCACGCTCTAACAATCACCGACACTCCAGGAGTGCTGGGCAAACAAACTCTTCAACTAGCAGCAATATTGTTTGCGGTTGGGCTCGATCCTCAAGTCGCAACAGTTTTTGTCCAAAGCCACATTCCAGAACACAGCCAATTGGGTTGGATCATGGAATGCACTGTCAGTTTCGGCGAACTCAGTCGCATGACTCAATTTAAGGACAAATCGGCAAAGCGAGAGGCTGACTTTGTCTCCGCTGGACTCTTCACCTACCCCGCCCTACAAGCAGCAGACATTCTGCTCTACGACGCGGCCGAAGTACCAGTTGGCGACGACCAACGGCAGCACATCGAGATCACTCGCGATATCGCGTTGCGCTTCAACCATCGATTCGGTGACACATTTGTTGTTCCAAAAGCCGTGACTCCACCGACCGGCGCTCGAGTTATGGATTTACAGGAACCAACCAACAAAATGAGCAAGTCAGGTGATGGTGAAGCGGGAATTATCTATCTACTCGACGACCCTGCTGCGATCGTCAAAAAGTTCAAGCGTGCCGTTACCGACAGCGACAATGAAGTCGCGTTTGATCGCGAACGTAAACCAGGTGTGAGTAACTTGCTCGAAATACTTGCAGCAGCCACAAACGAGTCACCTGCTTCACTAGCAACGACGTACACACAATACGGAAAGCTCAAACAAGACACCGGTGAAGCTGTTGCTGAAATGCTTCGTCCAATCCAGTCTCGTTATCACGAACTCATGGCCGACCCGGCCGAACTCAGCAACTTGCTTGCACTTGGTAAAGAGCGCGCATCAAAAGTTGCACAAGCAACACTTGCTCGGGCGCACAGCGCAATTGGTTTATATCCAAGCAAGTAACAGCTAACGCCGCATATATTTGCTAAATATCGTCAGCTCGATTGAGCGCATCTCTTAGTTCGCCGACACACGAGCCTTCGACCATTGAGACAGTAAGTTCGGAACTACCGATGGACTGGAGCATCGCAGCACCAATTGCTTCATGATCGTGATACTGGCGAAAGCGAATCGTGCGCGGGCCCACCAATGTTGCAACAACCCGAGCCAACGTGCCGAGATGTGCTGCCGTCTTGCCCACATCATGCAACAACGCTCCAGCAATCTCTGCTGGGCTCGATGTCGGTCGATACTTTATAAACCGCCGACCAACCAAGACGCTGTGCTGACGATCCTGCACCACCATCTTGCTCCACAGATCAAACTCACTAGTCGTGAGCACCGACTGCACCCACTGTCGCTCTACCTCTTGCACTTGGGACGGCACGAGTGACAGCACGAAGCGTTTAGCAAGGTGTGTAATTTTGCTCATTGATGGGTCTTCACCCGTGCACGCGGATGCGACTCGCGATACATCTCGAACAGCACCTCGTTATCGACCATTGTGTACACCTGCGTCGTGCTCACCGATGCATGCCCTAGAAGTTCTTGCACGATTCGCAAATCGGCCCCGTGGACCAACATGTGAGTGGCGCAGGAGTGCCGAAGCACGTGCGGAGACAGCTCGCTTTTGATACCAGCCAACAACGCATACTTCCGCACAATTCCCCACGCTGCTTGTCGCGACAAACGTGTGCCGCGTACTCCAAGAAATACTGCGTCAGCATGATCGCGTTTTGCCCACTGTTGCGGACACAACATGGTTCTTCCGCCTGCTCCCAACCAAGACTCGAGAGCTTCCTTCGCGTGACGGCCAAACGGCACGATCCTCTCTTTCGAACCCTTACCGAATACTCGAGCGACGTTGCTCTCCATGTCTATGTCACTCATAGAAAGTCCACAAGCTTCGGATACACGGGCTCCGGTTGCATACAGAAATTCGAGCAATGCCCTATCACGCATCGCCAAGGAATCGACGCCTGTTACTGCATTCAAAAGCAATTCAACTTCTTCCTCACTCAACGCTTTTGGTATGCCAGATGGAACTTTGACGCCGTCTATAAATGAAGTGGGATTATCAGCACGCAAACCCTCATCAAGCATGAAGCGATGGAACATGCGGATAGCGGCGAACTGCCGAGCAATACTTTTTGGTGCACGCTCATTCGCTCGCAACTGCCCCACGTACTTCTCTATTACTGCTGGCTTGACCACCCGCGAACTTGACTTAACTAGGACGAGATACGACTCATACTGAGCGATATCTCTTCCGTATGCCTCAATCGTTCGATCCGACCGACCTTGTTCTACACGCATCCAAGTCAAGAATCGTTCGCGATCGGTCAAACTCGTCATTTACTGGATCTACTTTCGGCTCGAAGCATTTGATCTGTGCGCAGCAGACCAACCACAGCCATCGCGTTATCGATTTCACCTGTCTCGATCATTCGCAAAGCATCATCGAGCAAAAGAATCTCTACCGTCATGTCGTCTTCCTCAGGGCCGTGCCGATCCATGGCTACTTCTGTCAATCCCACAGCGAGAAATAGTTGCACGGCAGCATTTGTAATTCCGGGAGCCTGCAAAATCTGACCAAGAGGTCGCACATCCGAAGAAGTAAATCCAGTCTCTTCTTGCAACTCACGCAACGCGGTGGATTGTGGATCTTCACCTTCCACATCCCTCATTCCTGCGGGAATTTCAAGGCTGTAGGCACCGAGTGCTGGCCGATACTGCCGCACCATCACTACCTCATAGCGCCCATGTGCATTGAGACGAACTGGCACTATGCCAGTTGCACCTGGTGACTCAACGTATGTGCGAACAAACTCTTCGCCTTGCGGAGATCGAAAGCGACTCTGTACCAGCTTCCAGAGCACCCACTCGTGAAGAACTGTTCGTGAAATGCGCTCGAATTGCGCCATCAGAAATATTTTCCGATGTGTCTACGACTTCGCGTCTGCAGAAGCCGCGCGATCAGCCGATCGCGAAGTACTTTCGGTAAGAGCACGACGAGCAAGCGCTGCACCAATCAATTCTCGGAACAACGGATGCGGCCTATCGGGACGACTCTTAAACTCGGGGTGGGCTTGAGTTGCGACCCAGAATGGGTGATCCTGCAGTTCAATAAACTCGACCAAACGCTTGTCTGGAGATGTTCCACTGCAGATAAATCCTGCTTCTTCGAATCGACTTCGATATGTGGAATTAAATTCGTAGCGGTGACGATGCCGTTCACTCACAACGGGCTCGGCATAAGCATTGCCAACCTTTGTTCCTGGTGTGAGCACTGCGTAATACGCACCGAGACGCATTGTTCCACCCTTGTCGGTGACATCACGTTGATCGTTCATAATGTCGATAACAGGATGCTGGGTAGACAAATCAAACTCTGTTGAGTTGGCATCTTCCATTCCCAATACGTGTCGCGCAAACTCCACCGTCATGACCTGCATCCCCAGACACAACCCAAGACATGGGACCAAGTTCATTCTGGCAAATTCGGCAGCTCTGATCTTGCCCTCAATGCCACGTGGACCGAATCCACCTGGAATAACAATGCCGTCCAGAGTCGTCATCCGATCATCGGCAAGTAGACCCTCAACATCTTCAGCCTGGATCCACACGATCTCCACTTTTGCTCCGTGATGAAACCCGGCATGCTTCAAACTCTCAACAACTGAAAGATATGCGTCTTGTAACTGCACATATTTTCCAATCAGGCCGATCCTCACTGGAGCAGTTGACGCTTCAACTCTTGCAACCAGTTGCCTCCAAGGAGTCAGATCAAGTGGCGCATCAATTTTCAAGACTTCACAAATCTGAGTATCAAGACCTTCGTCGTGCAAAATCAAAGGCAGTTCATAAATATTCTTGACATCTGCAGCATTGATGACATTTTTCTGATCGACGTCGCATTGCCCTGAAATCTTGCGCTTCAATTGATCGCCAATTGGTTCTTCGCTGCGACAGACGATCAAGTCTGGCTGAATACCGCGCGATCGCAACTCAGTGACGCTGTGTTGTGTTGGCTTCGTCTTTTGCTCACCGCTCGGACCGATAAAAGGCACCAACGTCACGTGCACGTAACAGATGTTGTCGCGACCAACTTCATTTTTGAACTGGCGAATCGCCTCAAGGAACGGCAGAATTTCAATGTCGCCTACGGTTCCGCCAACTTCGGTGATCACTACGTCAACATCATCTGTTGCAAGGCGTTGAATACGGCGCTTAATCTCATCGGTCACGTGCGGAATGACCTGCACAGTGCGTCCGAGATAATCCCCTCTACGTTCTGCTGCCAAAACCGCCTGGTAAATGCTCCCTGTCGTCGCATTGGACGAACGTGAAAGATTTTCATCGATGAAGCGCTCGTAGTGACCAAGATCAAGATCGGTCTCACCGCCATCATCGGTAACAAAAACTTCTCCATGCTCAAACGGATTCATGGTTCCTGGATCGACGTTGATGTACGGATCCAACTTTTGCATTGTGACACGAAGGCCACGCATCTTCAACAGGCGACCAAGCGAAGAAGCGGTCAGACCTTTGCCAAGCGAACTTGCAACACCACCTGTTACAAACACATGCTTTGGCACTACTTGCTCCCGTCTCTGTGCGGAGCGTTCCCGACTGGGACCAAATACTCCACGACGGAAGATAAGCATACCCTCAAGAGGGCTAGCGGCGTGAACGCCCCGAACCACTCGTTCGGATATTTGAAGCTTTCAGGAGTTCGGAGGCGTAATTCAGGGCAGCCTCCTCGGCCATTCCACCAGACAGCATTCGCGCGATCTCTTGGACACGATCCTGTGCACCCAATTCGATTGCTTCGGCAAAAGTCTGCTTGGACTTCACTGATTTGGAAACTTTGATCTGCCTTTGGGCAGCAGCGGCGACTTGGGCAAGATGCGTGACCACCAAAACCTGATGTCGTTGACCCAACTGCGCCAATGCACCTGCAACCGCGACAGCAGCTTCCCCGCCAATGCCGGCATCAACTTCGTCAAACACCAGTGTGGCTGGACCCTCCGTAAGGACTAAACGGAGTGCCAACATTGTGCGAGCCAACTCACCACCAGACGCAACTTTGGTGAGTGGCAGTGGAGGTGAACCAGGGTTTGCCGCAAGCAAAAACGTGACATCGTCACCAGCGTCATTACCAACCGAAACCTCAACAACCGCGTGGGCCATCGCCAGAGTTCGTAAATGCTGTTGCACGGCCTTTGCCAATTTTGGTGCAGCCGCCCTACGTGCCTCGCCCACTACCTTTTCCGCAGCCCGTAGCTGTTGCACTGCAGAAGCACGATCTGAATCCAAAGTCGCAGCACGAGCCTCAAAACTCTCGAGTTCATCAAGTCGTAGTGCACTTTCAGATCCGTACGCGATGACTTCACTCAGAGACTCTCCATACTTTCGGCGCAGGTCAACGAGCAAGTGTCGGCGTTGGCGAACCTCATCCAACTTGGCCGGATCTTCCTCGATGGTCTCGGCTGTATCTCGCATTTCTCGCGCGACATCATCTATCTCTGCCTGCACATTCTTCAGTCGTTCAACGAGCCCTACAAAAGTTTCACGGTGACTTATTGCAGCAATTGATTGACCCACAACATCGCTCGCACCATCGTCGTCTTGCAATGCAGCGGCCGCCGCATACAGAGCCTCACGATGGGCAACTGCATCAGCCAACAAATCCTCAGAACGAGAGAGATCTTCATCTTCGGTTGGACTCTGCAGATTGGCGTCGGAAATCTCTTTGACCTGAAAACGCAACAGATCAATTTCGCGAGCACGTGCGCGTTCGTCGCCACCAAGCGTTGCAAGTAGAGCTTCAATTTCTGTGAGACGTGCGCGAGCATTGCGTAATGGTTCGAGATCCACGCCGCAAAAGTGATCCAGCGCCAGCCTTTGAGCCGAAGCTCCGAGCAAACTTTGGTGCGCGTGCTGCCCATGCAAATCAACGAGCTCAGCTCCATACTCTGCAAGTTGCGCAACGGTTGCGAGTCTCCCGTTTACATAGGCCCGCGAGCGCCCAGTGACAGGTACAACGCGACACAGAATCACTTCACTGTCATCGGTGACAAATCGACCTTCTACTCGAGCTTCCTCGCATCCCGTGCGAACAACAGCTGCATCTGCTCGACCACCTACGAGCAGGTCGATTGCCTCAACCAACATCGTCTTACCCGCTCCGGTCTCACCGGTTAATGCAACGAGTCCCTCACCTATTGATAGATCTAGCTTTTCGATCACTCCTAGATTTTCGATATGCAATTCACTGAGCATCAATCATCCCCGAGACCAAATTTGGTGCGCACGATTTGATGAAACTTGGGTGTTTTGAAACGCAAGAACTCTGCCGTACACGTATCGGGCGCGAAGCTAACGACATCACCTTGTGTCAAACTCATCACTTTGCGTCCGTCGAGCGCCATGTCGACTGGTCGTGTACCGACAACTTCAATCAGCAATGACTCTTGTGGATCCAGCACCAGAGCTCGATCGAACAACATATGCGGAGAAACCGGTGTCACGAGAAGCGCACGATGGCGCGGCGACACAACAGGTCCTCGAGCCGACATCGAATACGCAGTGCTACCAGTTGGCGTCGAGACGATTAAACCATCTGCAGAGTACGTCGCAAAGAGTTCGGAGTTAATCACCACATCTAGCCACACCGTGTGTCCGGACTGTTGTTTTTCAAGTACAGCTTCGTTCAGCGCTCTCCACGACAAATCGGCGCTTCCATCTGCTCGTTTCAGCAGCACTGTGAGCATCATGCGCTTATCAATAATGAAGTCTTTGTCTTGCCGACCCTCAACCCAGCGGTGCAAGGACGCAATGCACTCGGATGGTTCGATTTCGGTGAGGTAACCAAGCGTTCCCACGTTGACACCAAGAATTGGGACCGGAGCACCGTCCAACAAATGGACAGCACGAAGTACTGTCCCGTCGCCACCCAATGACAACACGATGTCGGCGTCCATGGCCGCACGGTCACTTGCAAGATGCTCGAATCCCCTGGCATGTGCGTCGACTGGCAACATCCAAAGATGATGACCAAATTTTGTGCACCAGGCCTCTAAATCGGTCAACAATTGAGCGATCTCGCCCCGTGTGTGGTGGGCCACCACAAAAATGGAACTCATCCGCTCACTTCCATGCCTGCCAACCTACTCAACCCGACTCACAGAGTGCGCACCACTTACGGATTCCCCACGGAGATGCAGTAAGAATTCCGTATTTCCATCAGCGCCCCGCAGCGGAGACTCAATCAGACCTGACTTCACCATGCCCAGCGATTCAAAGGCTTGGACTACCTGGTCGATCGTTCGCTGATGAATTTCTGCATCCCGAATCACGCCAGCTCCCTTGTTGACTTCGAACTTTTCGGCCTCAAATTGAGGCTTCACCAGCAAGATCATGTCTCCATGTGGACGCAACACTTCGCAAAGTGCAGTGGCAACTTGGCGCAACGAAATAAAGGACAGATCTGCAACAATCACATCAAAGTCGCCAACTTGCTCAATGGTCACAGACCGTACGTTTGTTGAATCAAGGATTTTGACTCGCTCATCTCGAACCAAACGATCATGCAACTGCGACTTACCAACATCCAGCGCAGTCACTTCTCCCGCTCCGCGTTGCAATACACAATCGGTAAATCCACCAGTTGAGGCCCCGGCGTCCAACACGCGCTTGCCAACTAAGTCGACACCAAATACGAGCAACGCCGCTTCGAGCTTTTCTCCGCCGCGAGACACAAATTGTGCTGGTGTCGACAACAACACCGCGTCGGAATTAGCAATCATTCGATTATCGGTTAATGCAACCGAACCATTCACCAAGATCAACCCCTGATCAATCAATACCTTCGCATGTTCCGTGTCCGTTGCAATCCCTTGCTTGACCAACCAGGCATCTAATCGCAATCGAGCTTTCGACATTTGTTTAGGAACCAGCAATCATTTTTGCGAAAGTAGCGAGATCGGCGAACACATGTGAATCCTCATGCAAAGCATCACCTCTATCGCCTTCTGAAGAAATACCAGTCAGCACTTGAGCAAACTTACATCCGACAGTTTGTGCAAACAATCCATCCGTTGAAGGTCTGTCACCAACCATCCACGCGTTGGAAAGGTCATTGGTGCCCAAAACCTGGCGCACAAGATCAGCCATTGGTTTGTGGGGCTTACCTGCGATGATTGGCTGAACTCCGGATGCCACAGATACTGCGGCCACAATAGATCCACCTCCGGGAATTAATCCGTGAGGGGTCGGATATGTTGCATCGTCATTGGTTGCAATGAGTAGCGCACCATTGCGCACGGCAGCAGAGAGCATCGTCAAACCGCGATAATCGAACGTTGCGTGATATCCAACCATCACCACATCTATCGATTGATTCGAATCGCTTCCCATTGCATTCGCTGTCGAATCACGATGATGTTCGTCAGAACGACCAGCGAGAATTGCTCCAGCATTGCGAACCGCTTCAACCGCACCAGGACCTGCGCCAACCAGCACACGTTCTCCCTTGTGCAACAACGCACCAGCCGCCTGAGACGAAGTGACTACATCGCCATGAGCCTGGATGCCGATCTTTGCAAGTGCATTTTCTTGATCGGCAACAAGAGAAAAAGAATTATTCGTGACGAATAACACGCGATGACCAGCTGTGCGAAGCGACTCAATTGCATTGACTGATCCCGCAATCGGTTGATGCATCAACCAAATGACACCATCCAAATCGCACAAAATCGGGGCTACAGATGGCACAATGTAATTGTGCCTCGTTTTCTTCCATTTCGCGCGCTTCGATACGCGCCGTCTACAGACCTCGGCAAGTCTTGTGCACCTCCATACGACGTATTGAACGACAGCGACCGTGCAAAATTGGTCGCTCAACATGCTCACAACATCGTCAATGTCGATTTGCCTATCGCTACGCCGACGCAGCCAGACGCATACCTGGCAGCAGCACAAACACTCCAAAATTGGATTCAGACCGGTGTGCTTGTGCGCGACGAATCGCCGTCTTTCACCCTGTATCGCATGCAATTTCGTGACACCATCGGAAATCAACGAAACATTGTTGGAGTCTTGGGTGGCTTAGAAGTTGTAGATGAAGGTGCAGGAGGTGTTCTGCCCCACGAACGCACGACGCCAAAGGCAAAAACTGATCGACTTGATCTCACCAAGGCAACCGATGCAAATCTTTCGCCTGTTTGGGGGCTAAGTCTCGCTCCGGGCCTGAGCGAACTACTCAAAACTCCCGCAGAAGTTGTTGGCTCATACATCGATGATCAGGGTGTCACGCACACCGTCGAACGAGTGAGTGACCCATCCCGCATAGCGTCAATTGCCGAATGCATTGCACAGCATCCGGTGATCATTGCTGATGGGCATCATCGCTACGCAATCAGCCGCACCTACAGGGACGAAACGCGCCTTCGTACAAACTCAACTTCTACCGATGCCGAACAGACACTCACGTTCGTTAATGAATTAATCGATGAACAGCTCAGCGTTGCCGCAATTCATCGTCTGTATACCGATGTATCACCAACGGCATTGCTTGAAAAACTTACAGAATCATTCATCATCAGCGATGCTCCGCAAATTGGATCAAGCACACTTTCAACGATGGACAAAGATGGCTGCCTGTGCTTCATCGATGGCGATCTGCAAACGAAGTGGCTGACACCTCGAGACGATGCATTCGATGGAATTCGGTCGCTCGACAGCGCTCGCCTAGAGCATGCACTGCGAGATCTTGCTCATACGGTTTCTTTTCAACACGGTGTGACCGAAGTGGTCGATGTACTTTCACAACATCAGGCAGATGCTGCAATTCTGATTCGACCTGTGAGCGTTGCCGAAATCAAGCGCACTGCAACCGAAGGCATTTTGATGCCACCAAAGTCAACGTTTTTCACGCCGAAACTGCGTACTGGTTTTGTAATCCGCGAGCTCAATACTCGCGATTAATTGCTGTTAGCGAGATCCGAGAGTCTCAAGTCGATCACGAACATCGGTGAAGTCTGCATCGTTCTTGGCAATGCGCTGGAAAATTGTGCGCGCCTGCACCACATCGCCTGATCGGTCATACAAGTCGGCAAGCACGTACCACTCGCGTAAATGATGCTCGCGAACTTTGGCTGGATCTTGCTTTGACTGCTGCATCAGACGTACTGCTGCCTGGATATCACCTTGGTCGGCAAGAGCACTCGCTGCAACGATGCGACCTTCAGCAACAATCGTTGGATCCGGTGAAGCATCTTTCAGTTCTTTCCACAACTCATCGACTTTGTCGTAGCGCATCAACGCGCGATAACAGTCGGCGAGCACTGGATGGTTCAGTGTTGAACCAGATGTGAGTGCGCGTGCCTGTTCGAGATGATCTGCAGCATCGCGCCACTGACCCATGCGATACATCGACAATCCAGCAATTTCGTGAATCAGTTCGACTCCTGGACAATCACGAGAGATTGGAATGATGATTTTCTTGGCATCTTGATAACGGCCGCGCTCAAACGCATCAAGCGCTAACGCAAGCTTCTCAATCAAACGCTTTGATGCTCGCTCTCCCACGACTGCAATGATGCTTCCAGCAACTGTTGCCTCAACATGAGCCATTGCTGCTGCAGATGCACGACGCTCATCACGCTCTAAGCGAATTGGTGCTGATTCTTCTTCGCGACGAGGACCACGACCACGTGCGGGACGAGTCGAACCTTCGTCTTTCCAAACTTCATTTGACTGTGTGTTGCGCGGCAACGCATCACGATCGTTCTTACGACCACCAGTGCGATAACGAACTTCATCAGCTTTACGCTGCGCTGCAGTTTGCGGAACTACTGGGCGATCATCATCACGGAACGAACGACCGCTATCTGGACGACCGCGACCTGCTGGAGGACGACCACGACCCGCTGAATCACCACGACCATACGACGGACGATCACCGCGCTCACCGCGATCTGCTGACGGACGGCCACTACTCGGACGACCGCGACCTGCTGGAGGACGACCCGCTGAATCACCACGACCATACGACGGACGATCACCACGATCTGCTGACGGACGACCACTACTTGGACGACCGCGGCCTGCTGGAGGACGACCCGCTGAATCACCACGACCATACGACGGACGATCACCGCGCTCACCGCGATCTGCTGACGGACGGCCACTACTTGGACGACCGCGGCCTGCTGGAGGACGACCCGCTGAATCACCACGACCATACGACGGGCGGTCACCACGATCTGCTGACGGACGACCGCGACTTGGGCCATCACTTTGTCCATATGCCGGACGACCTGCTGGGCGGCTCCCTGGACGGGCTTGGCGTTCGCCACGATCCGCTGATGGACGACCGCTACTTGGTCGACCGCGACTATCCGAAGGACGACCACGGCCTGCAGCTGGTCTGTCTGAACGACCGCCTGCGCCACCAGCACCGCCGGGACGGGCTGGACGCGATGGTCTGCCGGATTCTTCTTCCCGTCGCGGACGACGTGGACCGCGATTTTCTGGGGTTGGCACTTGATGAAGTCTACTTGCAATCAGCACGTAAACATCGCACATACGCAATATGCGAGTGACCAATTATTGATTGATTCGAAAAATTAGCCCTGGAAATCAATCAAGTGATAGGCAGTTTTGCCCTTACGTAGCAACAACCACCTCGAATGCAAGAGTGGAATCTTGTCGAGCTTGGTGTGCTCATCGATCTGATCTCCATTGGCCCGAACGCTTCGCTGAGTAAGCAATCTCCGTGCTTCTGTATTTGATGTTGCGAGACCCGTCAACACCAAAACGCTTACCGCATCGCCCAAAGCCGCCTTACCCATCGCGCTCCCCGACACTTCAGAGGCAATCAGATGCAGGGCTGCAGGGCTTGCCGAAATTGGATTCGCCCCGAACAACACATCGGCTGCCTGCTCGGCCGCAACCGCCGATTCTTCACCATGCAGCAACTCGGTCAACTCACGTGCGAGCGTTCGCTGCGCAACACGCGACTCTGGTCGTGCACGCTGCTCAGTCAGAATCTCGTTGATCTCATCCATTGAACGCAATGAAAATTGCGGCAACATTTTTTCGATGTCAATATCGCTGAGTTGCATCCAAAATTGACGGAACTGGTAAGGAGAAGTTCGACGTGCATCAAGCCATACGGCGCCGTCAGCTGTCTTGCCAAACTTTGTTCCATCAGATTTCGTGACAAGTGGCCACGTCAGACCGAATGCACTTCTTCCCAAAGTCTTTCGAATCAGATCGATACCTGCAGTGATATTGCCCCACTGATCAGATCCACCCATTTGCATCTCGCAACTGTGATGCTCACACAAATGACGGAAGTCGTTTGCTTGCAACAACATGTAACTGAATTCCGTAAAGGACAGTCCATTACCTTCCGCAAGACGAGACTTAACCGAATCCTTTGCCAGCATTTGATTCACTGTGATGTGTTTGCCAACATTGCGCAAAAAATCAAGGGCAGAAACCTTTGCAGTCCATTCTGCGTTGTCAACCAAGATCGCCTGAGTATGCCCAGGAGAAAAATCCAATATTCGCTCGAGCTGCCGCTTGATCGATTGCACGTTGTGATTCAACGTCTCCGCATCTAGCAGATTTCGTTCATCACTTTTTCCCGAAGGATCGCCAACCATGCCTGTCGCACCACCCGCCAGCACCACCGGCCGATGCCCCAAAAGCTGCAGGCGACGAAGCGAAATTTGTCCCAAGAGGTTTCCTACGTGCAACGAATCGGCAGTTGGGTCAAAACCTACATACGCAGAAATCTGTGACGTCGTACTGCGGGCGGTCAGTTCCGCCCTATCAGTCGAGTCGTGAATCAACCCTCGTGACGCAAATTCGGCAACGATGTCGCCATGCATCGGAACACCATTCGAGGCCATGCGCCAATATTAGGTGGTTAGTTGATGTTGATGCGAGCTATTAACGATGCAATTTGGTTTGAGAATCTTGCTCGTTGCTCACTTGACGCTGCAGGACCACTTGCACCTGGCGATGTGCGATGACCTACGCCAAGACCTTTACCTATTAACGATGCTGCGTCTTTGCCAAATTTCGGATCTTTGCGTACAAGATCGCTCAACGACTCATTGCTGCTGATCGACTGCTGCACGAGGCTTCCAACCATTGCATGAGCTTGGCGAAACGGAGTTCCTTGTTGTACTAACCATTCCGCAAGATCCGTAGCAAACAGCATCTCTGCATCGGCGGCATTGCCCATTGCCGATTGATGAAAAGTTGCTGTCGCAATCATCCCTGCCACTGCTGTTACACCCAATGAAACCTGATCGTAGGAATCAAACAGGGGTTCCTTGTCCTCTTGCAGATCGCGGTTATATGCAAGTGGTAGCCCCTTCAATGTGGCAAGAAGTCCCGTCAAATTGCCGATCAAGCGACCGGTCTTACCGCGAGCAAGCTCAGCAATGTCGGCGTTCTTCTTTTGCGGCAACATCGACGAGCCAGTTGCATAACTATCGTCGAGCGATGCAAAACCAAACTCTGTCGTAGTCCACAACACAAACTCTTCACCAATCCGCGAGAGGTGTGTTCCAACCAACGCCATATCAAAAAGTGCCTCTGCAACAAAATCTCGATCGGACACTGCGTCAAGTGAGTTTGCAAAATGGCTCGCAAATCCCATTTCTTTTGCTGTGAATTTTGGATCAAGCGGCAATGATGAACCAGCAAGCGCCCCCGCACCCAATGGAGAAACATCAAGTCGTTCGATAGTTTGCAAGAGCCTGTCAATATCGCGAGTAAATGCCCATGCATGAGCAAGCAAATGGTGCGCAAGCAACACTGGCTGAGCGCGCTGCAAATGTGTGTAACCAGGCAAATACACGCCGTCGCTACCCCACCCAGCAGCATCGGCACGAGTTGCCAATACATCGCAAAGTTCAAGTAGTTGTTTTGCGAGCACACCGAGTTCACGCTTAGTCCACAGTCGCACAGCAGTGACACACTGATCATTACGACTGCGACCCGTGTGCACCTTGCCGCCAACCTCGCCAGCAATCTCGGTGACGCGACGCTCTATCGCTGTGTGAATATCTTCATCCGACGCAACAAATACAAACGAATTGTCGCCCATTTCGTTTGCTACAACATTCAGCGCTTCCTGGATCGCATCTGACTCCTGTTTGGAGAGCAGTTTCACATGTTCGAGACCCTTGACATGTGCAATAGAACCTGCAATGTCGTCCTTCCACAATCTCTTATCAAAAGAAAGACTTTGGGTAAACGCCATGAGTTCAGATGCAGGAGC
>CAFBNR010000017.1_pt1 | contig 21932 bp, 15 predicted proteins | sample 7269321 | NCBI WGS metagenome assembly CAFBNR01 (sample SAMEA6814101, study PRJEB35770) | uncultured Acidimicrobium sp. | biome: Freshwater; feature: Freshwater reservoir; material: water | place: Czech Republic | collected 2017-07-26 | depth 30m m | reverse complement strand
GCCCTTGCAATACCAACTCGCTGGCGTTGCCCACCCGAAAACTCGTGTGGGAAGCGCTTTGCGTGATCGGCTGCGAGTCCCACCAATTCGAGCAAACTTGCAACCTTCTCTGCGTGGTCTCCCGCTACCCCTTGAACAACAAGTGGCTCAGCGATTGATGCCCCAACAGTCATCTTTGGGTCAAGCGAAGCAAATGGATCCTGGAACACGATTTGCATCTTGCGCCGAACTGATCGCATCTCTTCAAAACTCAAACCGTCAAGAGTCTTGCCATCAAAAGTGATTGTGCCAGAAGTGATGTCAAGCAATTGCAGCACACATCGACCTACAGTTGTCTTGCCCGATCCAGACTCTCCAACGATCCCCAACGTTTGGCCTTGATCAACCGAGAATGAAACATCCGAAACGGCTTGCACAATTCTCTTGGTTTTGCGAATACCGCTATTCGCTCGCAGTTCAAAATTTTTGACGAGGTTTTCAACTTTGAGCAGAGGTTGATTCATGATTTTGCTCCGTTAACAACTATTTGCTCTGCACGCAAGCAGGCTGTCTCAAGGTCGCCGAACGAGCGCAACGCTGGTAGTGAGGTCACACAATCATCGTTGGCAAACGAACATCTAGGTGCGAAACCGCATCCCGGTGGAGGCATCAACATATTTGGCGGGAATCCAGTAATCGGCGTGAGGCGATCAACACCTTCATGCGGAAGAGACGCCAACAATCCTCGTGTGTATGGATGACTCGGGTGATCGAACAACGAATCAACACCACCCTTTTCAACATTACGTCCTGCGTACATCACGTTGACTCGATCTGCAACACGTGCAATTACCCCGAGGTCGTGAGTGATCAGCACAACCGCAGTGCCAAATGTCTTTTGCACACGCTCGATAACTTCAAGAATCTGCGCCTGAACTGTCACGTCTAAAGCGGTGGTCGGTTCGTCCGCTATCAAAACCTTCGGGTTGTTGGCAATTGCTATTGCAATCACCACACGCTGACGCATACCTCCGGAGAACTCGTGAGGATACTGATGTGCACGCTCTGCTGGTTGCGGGATCCCGACGATGTCCAGTAGTTCAACTGCTCGTATTAATGCATCCTTTTCGTGCAAGGCAGGCTGATGAGCCTTCAACATCTCAACAATTTGATCCCCAACGCGGTGAACAGGATTCAGGGCCGACAATGGATCTTGAAAAATCATTGACATCAACCCGCCACGCATGTTGCGAAGTACTTTGTTTGAGGCACCGATCATTTCTTGGCCATTGAGCATGACCGAACCAGTGACCTTTGCGCGATGAGGCAACAGACCCATTGCTGCAAGAAATGTGACGGACTTACCAGACCCGCTCTCGCCCACTACTCCCATCATCTCGCCAGCATGTACGTCGAGATCAACCCCGCGTACCGCTTCAAGAGGGCCCAGTGGCGTATCAAATGTAACGCGCAAGTCACGAATAGAAAGAACCAATTCGCTCATCATTCCCCCCTGTCCAGACGAGGATCAGTGGCGTCACGCAACGCATCACCAATGAAGTTGATTGCTAGCGAGATCAACACCAACGCGAAGCATGGAAAAACAGCTATCCACCAATAACCAGATTGTACGGCACCCTTCGCTGCACCAACCAGAATTCCCAACGATGTGGCACCGTCGCCAGCCTGAGGACCATAACCAAAGAAAGCCAGCGTTGACTCAGCCGTTATTGCACCAACAACCGCAAATGACAACGAGACCATGATCGGACCAATAGAGTTCGGCAATAAGTGCGCCCGCACTATGTAGCGACGAGTCGCGCCTACGGCTCTGGCTGCCTCGATGAATTCACGCTCTTTAAGCGACAATATCTGACCTCTGACGATTCGGGCCACGCCCATCCAACCGAATATCGACAACAAGAAAACTACAAATCTTGCCGAGGACTTATCGCCAATAATGGCTGTTAGCCAACCGATGTTTCCAATCGTGTTACGTATGACGAGCAACGCGACCAAAAACGGAAACGCAAGAAACAAGTCGGTAACTCGCATCACGATGTCGTCAAACCGTCCGCCACGGAAACCCGCGACTGCTCCGACAACGCAACCAACAACTGTTGATATCAATGCGGTGAATAATCCAATTACAAGCGACACCCTGATTCCGTAAATCAAACGGCTGTACATATCCCGACCAATTTCATCGGTACCGAACCATGCCAATTTTGATGGCGGTAAAAAAGTATTAGGCGGTTTTCGAACTTGTTCATTAACGCCGTATCGGGTTGTGATCGGTGACAAAATCACGGCGAGCACCATAATTCCAAGCAATACACAACTACCAACCGCCGCCTTGTGTGAAAGAAAACGACGCATGGCCATGCGTTTTGGTGAAATCGTCACAAACTCAGTCAAGACGAATCCTCGGATCTAGAAATGCATAGGACACATCAGCTACGAGATTAAATAGCAATGTAGATGCGACAACGAGCACCATCCACGGCATCAAAAGTGGAAAGTCACCTGTGGCGAAGGCAGAAAGAAAATACACACCCATACCAGGATAAGAAAATATGTTCTCCGAAATAATAAGACCACCAATAATCGAACCAATATCCAGAGCGGCAATAGTGACGACTGGTATCAACGCATTGCGCACGCCGTGCTTAAACAGGATCTGACGCTCGCTGATTCCCTTGGAACGAGCGGTGCGCATGTAATCTGAATTCAAAACATCAAGTAGCGAGGACCGCATGTAGCGGCTGTATACAGCAACTACCTGAATAGCAACCACGATGGTTGGCAATGCCATGTGTTTAAGCATGAGCAACAAATCAAAACCGGTATGACCTGGCGGATACACACCCGAAGTTGGAAACAACGTGTGACCAAACCATCTTGACCAATACACCGCAAACAGTAATTGAAACAGAACAGCCGAAATGTACGGTGGTATGGAGATTCCCAAAAAAGCAACCGTATTGACTGCGACATCGCGTCGGCTGCCGGGCTTCAAAGCCGCGAACATTCCCACTAGCAACCCGATCACCACTCCCACAAATGTTGCAAGCGAACCAAGACGGATTGTGTTGACGAGTGAGTCCTTCAACTCTGGCCAGACTTCTCGACTACCTTTGATGCTTCGTGGCCAATTAAACGTCACAAAATTCTTCAACCAGTGAAAATACCCAAGCACATAATTGGATGACAGACCATTGACTGCTTTGTATTGCGCAATCTTTACCCGGGTGGCCCGAGGGTTCGTGCGCAGATAGCTCTGCAAAGGGTCAGTACCAAGACGCAGCGCAATATAGACGAGGAAAGTCACCAGAATCAGCGTGGGAATAGCCCACGACATTCTCCGAAGTGCAAACCTCAACAAACTTCTACCCCCACCGTTGTGAAATCAAGTTAGTAAAAACGCAAAAGGTGCGCAGGTCAAATCTATCCGACTTGACCCACGCACCTTAAATGCATGTATCAACTACTTGCTGAGACTAAAGCACCTCTACGGTTGCATCGCCTGTGAGCAAGTTGGTGACTACGTACTGACCATCATTGGTCGTCGTGTAGGCACCTGGGCTTACTGGGAATGCCGTTGTCCACACCATCCACGAAGAGTTTGCGCACTCCGTAATTGGGTTCAAGCACTCTGGCCATTGCTCGGCACCGATAACGATTTTTCCATCGCCATCAACGTCGGTCCACTGGTCGAAGTTCTTAAATGCTTGGTAGTTGTTCAACTCGGCGTCGACTGGTCCGCCCACCTTGTCAGTGCGCCAGAAACCAGATTTTGGAAACTGGAACAATGGCAACAAGATTGAGTCAGCAGCCATCAATTTGAGTGCGGACTTGATCTTCTCGGCGCGGACAGCTGCATCAACTTCGATGTCTGCTGCGTGCAACAGATCGGAAGCCTCTGCATTGCACCAACCGCTGGTGTTCTGACCGATGTTGCCATTGGCTTCAGTCGGGATCAGGTCACAAGCAAATGAGCTGGTGAGGTACGCAGGGTCTGGTGGAGCTGTTGAAATGTACATTGCCATGTCATAGTCGAGAGCTGGCAATCGCTTTTGGAAGTAACACGCTGCATCGCAGTTATCTGCACGCACATCGAAACCTGCTGCCTGCAACAATGGAATCAAATATGCCTGAGTGCTCAAACGGCGACCGTTGCTCACGTTGACGATCCAACGAATCTTTGGAGCAGTCTTACCTTTTTCTGCCCAGAAACCGCTTTCGTCTTTCTTCCAACCCGCATCCTCCAGCAGTTTTGCTGCACCTTCTGGGTCGAAGCTAGTTGTGAATTCATCTCCATTGCAATACAGACCTGGAGTGATCGGACCACACTGCAACAAAGTTGCTGTATCGGCGATTGGAATGTAGATCTGTTGAAACAGTGCGTCACGATCGATTGACTTCGAGAATGCTGCACGGAATGTTGGGTTAGCAAAAGGTCCACACTTCGCTTGGAAGTAGAACGCTTCGTAGTCCCCACCGAATTCAATCTTCGACGTAATGTTGTCCTGCTTCAATGCAGCTGCAGTTTCACCGCTGTACTGAGGATACATAAAGTCGACTTCACCAGCTTTGAGTGAAGCGTTTGCTGTGTCGCTGTCTGCTTTCGGAACGATGACAACTTTCGGAGTCACAGCCTTATCGGTACCCCAATAGTTCTCGTTAGGAACATAAACCAATTGGTCTTTGCTCCACGATTGCATCTTGTACGGACGTCCAGAGAACGGAAGCATTTCAGCAAAGTCACCAGAAACGTCAGCGGTGTTCTTCACCGATGCAGCCTTGATCAATCCGCCGAACAATCCACGCCATGGTGCGTAAATGGATTTCAATGTGACAACAACTTGCTTGTCACTAGTTCCTGCATCAACCGCTGTGATCTGGTCATAGCCAGATGTCGAGATTGAACCAGGTGTGTTCATCGAAGCATCAAACGTTGCCTTAAAGTCGGCAACGGTGATTGGTGATCCGTCTTCCCACACCGCTTCAGGAGCAATGTCATAAGTAATCTTCATTCCGTTACCAGTCGCAGCTGGTGCGGCGTAGTCATAAGAGACATCCGCACACTGTTCGATGGTTGGATATTTCGATTCAGCAGCAGGTGCTGAATCGCCTGAGGAACTGCCGCCACAAGCTGCCACTACAAGTGACAACGTTGTGAAACCGGCAGCCAGCAGGCTGAGCTTGTTGGTTTTCTTCACTATCGACCTCCCCGTCGAATTAGGTGGGTTCCCCCATTGATGTAGAGACAAGTCGCCCCCACGAATGAGACAAGGGTAACACCACTAGAGGCAGACCCAAAAGGGTCAATCTGGAATCTCTGGCAATTACGAGCGGTGAAGCCTAAATTGCACTATTCGAGCAAATTCGGCTGGATCTAGGCTCGCACCACCCACCAGCGCACCATCAATGTCGGGCTGGGCCATTAATTCAGCGATATTCGCCGCCTTTACGCTTCCGCCGTACTGCAGACGTACCGCCTCAGCGGCCTTTGCCCCACTTGACTCCAAAACTTGGGCACGGATAGCCCCGATAACCGCCTGAGCGTCGGACGAAGTAGCCGTGCGCCCAGTACCTATTGCCCAAATTGGCTCGTAGGCAATGACCATTGCTGCAACTTGGTCAGCAGTGCGCCCAGCCAACGCAGATCGAACCTGGCCCATCACCTTGTTGGTTGTTTGTCCAGCTTCTCGTTCGGCGAGAGTCTCTCCGACACAAACAATTGGCGTCATCTTGTTTTTTTGAATTGCGGAAATCTTTTTCGCAACATCCTCATCAGTTTCACCAAACAACTCTCGGCGTTCACTGTGACCGCAGATGACGTACTCGACGTTCAATTTACCGAGGAACACAGCGCTTACTTCTCCCGTGAACGCACCCTTGTCATCCCAATGGCAGTGCTGCGCACCGAGAGATACCTTGAGTTCATCAGCGTCAATGAGTGTTTGAACACTTCTGATGTCTGTAAACGGAGGATGCACACTCACATCACAAGACGCATAATCATCTTTGGTCAGCAGGTATGCGAGTTTCTGCAAACACTGGATCGCCTCGAAATGGTTGTGATGCATTTTCCAATTACCACTGATTAGAGGCTTTCGAACATTGTCATTTGACACGTGGTGCTCCTCGCAACGCTTCAAGACCAGGAAGGTCGCCTAACTCTAGATACTCAAGTGACGCTCCGCCACCTGTTGATACATGATCTACTTCATCGTCAAGTTTGAATTGCGCAAGAGCTGCAGCAGAGTCTCCGCCCCCAACAACCGTGAATGCCTTCGTGTCTGCCATTGCTTGTGCAACCGTTCTGGTGCCATTCGCAAATCTTTCATCCTCAAACATTCCCATTGGGCCATTCCAAAACACCGAGCGCGCGTCCATGATTATGTCGGTAAACGCCGCGGCGGAGCCTGGACCGATGTCTAGACCCTTCGCACCTGTCGGCAGCCGAATCCCGTACGTTGAATACACGCCGTTGGCGTCCAGACCAACAATGTCTTCGGGAAGATGTATTGGAACATTGCCACTCAAGAGTTTCTTGCAAACATCAATCAACTCAGGTTGACAAATCGAATCTCCCACCGGAAATCCCTTTGCGGCGAGAAAAGTAAAACACATCCCTCCACCGATGATGAATGCATCAACACGTTCCTGTAGTGCCTCGATAACGCCGATTTTGTCACTTACTTTTGCACCACCTAGAACAGCCACGAATGGTCTATTGGGTTTTTCACGCAATGCACCAAGCACTTCGATCTCTCGCTGCAGCAATCGTCCTGCAGCAGAGGGCAATGTTTTGGGTGGGCCAACTATCGATGCGTGAGCACGATGAGTAGCACCGAACGCATCGTCAACATAGAGATCGAATCCCGCAACAAGTTCTGCGACAAAATTGGCGTCGTTGGCTTCTTCTCCAGCATTAAATCGAAGATTCTCAAGCAGCTCTACTCCAGGTGCAAGCTCTGCCAACTTCGACCTCACAGGTGCCATCGAATACTTGGTAGACGGCGAACCCTTCGGTCTCCCTAAATGGCTTACGCAAACCACAGTTGCGCCACGCTCAGTTAAGTAATTGATCGTGGGAAGCGCTGAGACAATCCGAAAATCATCAACAATGACGCGAGCGTCATCAGGACCAGACATAGGAACATTAAAATCTGTGCGCACGAGCACACGCTTGCCACGAACGTCTCCCAAATCCTCCAACAGAGGCAATGGTGTCATATTTGTCTGCGCTTCGACTTTATGACTGACTATTTTGCAGAACCGACATGACGCGTCAAATCGACTAAGCGATTCGAATAGCCCCACTCGTTGTCATACCATCCGAGTACTTTCACGAGAGTGCCCATGCTCATTGTCAAGTCACTGTCAAAAACACAGCTATGAGGATTCGTCACGACATCGCTTGACACGATCGGTGCATCGGTGTACTCAAGCACACCTTTCAATTCGCCTGTCGCAGCCTTCTTGAACGCCGCGTTGATTTCTTCTTTTGAAGCAGCCTTTTTCAATACGGCTACAAAGTCGGTGATGGAACCGGTCGGTACTGGAACTCGCAGCGACGTTCCATCCAATTTTCCCTTCATTGATTCAAGAACCAATGCAGTTGCTCGTGCCGCGCCCGTGCCAGTTGGTGTGATGTTGATTGCAGCACCACGCGCTCGTCGCAAGTCGCTGTGCGGTCCATCGACCAATTGTTGGTCACCTGTGTACGCATGAACCGTGGTCATCAAACCTTGTTCGATGCCGAAAGCATCATCAAGCACTTTCACCATCGGTACAAAACAATTGGTTGTACAACTTGCGTTTGAAATCACCTTGTGTTTAGTGCGATCGAAATCTTGATGGTTGACTCCATACACGAAAGTCGCGTCCGCGCCATTTGACGGCGCCGAAACGATGACCAAGGGTGCTCCAGCGTCAAGATGCGCTGCAGCCTTGTCGCGATCAGTGAAGAAGCCAGTTGATTCGATAACAACATCAACCCCAAGTGCCTTCCACGGAAGATCCTTCGGGTCGCGAAACTGCAAGACCTTCAAAACTTTTCCATCGACCGAAATTCCATCCTCGACCGGAACGATCTCATTCGGGAGTATCCCGAGTACCGAGTCGTATTTCAACAGGTGCGCCATCGTCTTGATGGACCCAAGATCATTAACAGCAACAATTTCGATAGGTGCATTCGCAGCGTTTACCGCGCGAAAAAAGTTGCGACCAATTCTTCCAAAACCGTTAATACCAACTCGTATAGGTGTCTGTGCCATAGCGAAAGATAATAGCGCACCTGTTAATACTGCAAGACCTCGCCAGTTATTTAAGGATGTCGCGGTGCGTTATTCGAGGCTTCTGACCTTGAGCAGATAACCATGACCCGATGGCTTCCGTCACAGCAACAGACCGATGCCGACCACCGGTGCAGCCAATAGCAACGGTCAAGTAACTCTTGCCCTCCGCTTGATACGCCGGCAGCAAAAAGTCGAGCATGCCTTGTGCCTTTTCGAGAAATTCTTGGGTCAAAGGCTGATCGATCGTAAAGGACTTCACCGCGTCATCAAGACCGGATAGTTCGCGTAGATGTTCTTCCCAGTGTGGATTAGGAAGAAACCGCACATCCCACACCATGTCTACGTCTAAGGGGATTCCATGCTTGAAGCCAAATGAAACCAGCGACAACTGCATTGCGTCTCTGTCGCCTGTCTCTGCAAACAACTCAACAATTTGTGATTTCAGTTGATGAATGTTGAGACTGGAAGTATCAATAACGAGATCGGAAGCACCCTTTACCGACTCAAGCATCGAACGTTCTTCATGAATTGCTTCCTCAACGCTCGAAAATCGACTGGCTAGAGGATGCTTGCGTTTTGTGGCACCATATCGACGAACAAGTTCTGGCGTTGATGCGTCCAAAAACAACACACGAACTCGGTGACCTGCTTCGCGCAATCGATGCACGATAGCTACGGCATCAGTTTGATGAGTTGCCGCCCCAACGACGAGTGCAAGTTGCGACTGCTCACCCGTTGCCGCGAGTTCAACTACTTTGTCAATCAACGCCACCGGCATATTGTCAACTACAAACCAACCGAGGTCTTCAAGATCATCTGCGGCCTGAGAACGACCAGCACCAGATAGACCTGCGATTAAGAGGATGTCAGCCACTGACGATCAGGCTACCGAATATCAGAGCATCTCAAGATTGATGCAGTGCATTGAATACTGCCTGTGACACCACTTGTGGAAGACCAGATTGCGCAAGGATTTCATCAGCGCTTGCTTCGCGCAATGATTTGATATTGCCAAATACCTGCATCAGCTTCTCTTTGCGCGCAGCCCCAAGACCAGGGATGCCATCCAATCCGCTTACCTTCATTCTCTTGCCCCGCAATTGCCGATGGAAGGTGTTGGCAAAGCGATGTGCTTCGTCTCGAATGACTTGCAGCATGAACAGCGCTTCACTGCCACGAGGCACGTCAATCGGCAACGATGATCCTGGTATAAATACTTCTTCGAGCCGCTTTGCCAATGAAGCAACTGGTATTTCATTCTCAAGACCAAGTTCCTTAACTACGTCCACAGCAACGCCTAATTGTCCCTTGCCACCATCCACCAAGATCAATTGAGGAGGATACGCAAACTTGCCCGGCTTAGAACCACGTTCACTAATCGGTAGATCACGTTCTTTCTTATACGCGCTCAATCTGCGCATCAATACTTCACGCATAGCGGCGTAATCGTCGTTTCCAGGAACATCCTTGATTTTGAAACGTCTATATTCAGTTTTCGCTGGCAAACCATCTTCGAGCACGACCATCGAACCGACGTAGTCCGTGCCGTGAAGGTGGGCCATGTCATAGCATTCGATACGCAATGGAAAATGTGGGAGCCTTAAAAGTTTTTGTAGATCATTCAGTGCCATGGATCGACTGTGTTGATCGGATGATCTCTTCAAACGATGTCTAGCAAGTTCCCTATTTGCATTCATTGTTACTGTTTCTTGTAATTCTCGTTTGTCACCACGCATCGGAACCCTCACGTTGACTTGGGTCGTGCGTACCTCACTCAACCATTTTTCAACCGCCTCATGACTTTCGGGCAAAACGGGAACCAATACTTGTTTTGGAATGCCTAAAGCGGGTTCGTCTCCATACACGTTTTCCAAAATTCTGTCAACAAGTAATTCGGGCGTTACATCTTCAACTTTGTCCAGTATGAATCCATTACGCCCGATCACCCGACCTTTGCGAACAAAGAAGATTTGCACGGCTGCAGTAATTTCATCCTGCGCAATTCCGATCACATCGATATCGTCTTCCTGCACGCCAACCATTTGCTGCTTTTCCAATACCTGATGAATTGCCGTTAGGCGATCTCTAATCTTTGCCGCTCTCTCGAAATCGGTTGCCTCTGAAGCAGCAATCATTTGCTTCTCCATAGTTGTCACAATTTCGTTGTTATCACCATCGAGAAATTTCATTAATCCGTCGACATGAACCTTGTACTCCGCTGGGGAGACTTCGCCAACGCAGGGCCCACTACATTTTTCGATGTGGAACAACAAGCATGGTCGTCCCAATCGTTCGTGTTGTTTAAATTTGGACGCAGCACATGTGCGAACTGGAAATGTGCGCAGCAATAATTCCAAAGTGTCTCGAATTGCTCCTGGGTGAACATACGGACCAAAATAGCGAACACCTTTGCGTCTCTTACCCCGAAACATCATTGCTCGAGGCCACTCTTCATCGGTCGTGATCGCCATGAACGGGAAACTCTTATCGTCTTGTAACCGAATGTTGAATCGCGGCTTGTGTTCCTTGATCAACGCATATTCAAGTAGCAATGCCTCAACTTCATTTCGTACTTCAATCCATTCAACCTTGTCGGCAAAACTCATCATGCTTGCCGTACGCGGATGCAAAGTCTTGGGATCCGCGAAATAACTCGATAGTCGGGAACGCAAATTAATTGCCTTACCTACGTAGATGACACGACCCTGGGCATCTCGAAACTGATACGAACCAGGTGTTACCGGGATGCTTCCGTCTGGTCTTTGCATTAGTCAGTACTTATGGTTCTCTACTATTTCATCGACTTCAGTAAAGGTGCCAAATACTTTCCTGTGTAGCTACCTTTAACTTTGGCCACGGTTTCAGGTGTACCTTCAGCAACTAATTGCCCTCCACCATCACCGCCCTCCGGACCTAGATCGATCAACCAGTCTGCAGTTTTGATCACGTCAAGATTATGTTCGATAACCAGCACAGTGTTTCCCTGATCAACAAGTCGAGCCAACACTGTGAGGAGTCTGCGAACGTCTTCGAAATGCAACCCTGTGGTCGGCTCGTCCAGCAAATAAATGGTGTGGCCAGTACTTCGTTTTGCTAGTTCGGCTGCCAACTTGACACGTTGAGCTTCTCCACCGGAAAGCGTCGGCGCAGATTGGCCAAGACGCACGTAGCCGAGTCCTACGTCTACGAGTGTCTCCATATGACGCAAAATGCGTGGTTGTTTAGCAAAAAATTCAACCGCCTCGGAGATAGGCATGTTCAGAACATCAGAAATGTTCTTACCTTTAAATGTGATGTCAAGAGTGTCACGGTTGTACCGGGCACCCTTACAGACCTCGCAAGGCACATAGACATCTGGCAAAAAGTGCATTTCAATTTTGATCGTTCCATCGCCCGCACATGCTTCACATCGCCCACCAGGAACGTTGAAACTAAACCGTCCCGGCATGTATCCGCGAACTTTTGCTTCTGGCGTCGTGCTAAACAACTTGCGAATGTCATCAAAAACTCCGGTGTAAGTCGCCGCATTCGATCTTGGCGTTCTGCCAATCGGTGATTGATCCATGTCGATCACTTTGTCAAGATGTTGCACACCGTCGACTGCCGTGTGCTTTCCAGGTGCATCTTTTGACTTATAAATCTTCTGCATGAGTGAAGGCAGCAAGATGTCTCGGATCAAGCTGCTCTTTCCACTTCCGGACACGCCTGTTACCGCGACAAAGCAACCAAGCGGAATCTTGACACTCAGATTCTTTAGGTTGTGTTGACGAGCTCCCCTAATCGTTAGCCAATCCTTTCCGGTACTACGACGATCTTGAGGCACCGCGATGGATCGCTTGCCGCTCAGGTACTGGCCAGTGATCGAAGCTTTTACAGAATGGACACCAGGTACCGGACCGCTGTACACAACTTCTCCACCATGTTCGCCCGCACCTGGACCGATGTCCACCAACCAATCACTGGCGTTGATCGTGTCCTCATCGTGTTCTACAACGATCACAGTGTTTCCAAGATCGCGCAGTCGCATTAAGGTCTCAATCAGCTTGTGGTTATCTCGCTGATGAAGACCAATCGATGGTTCATCCAAAACATAGAGAGTTCCAACCAGACCCGACCCGATTTGACTTGCCAAGCGAATTCGCTGAGCCTCACCACCTGCAAGAGTTCCTGCTGCCCGTGACAGCGTCAAATAGTCGAGACCCACATCGAGCAAAAAACTCAATCGTGCGTTGATCTCTTTAGTGACTCTCTCGGCAATCATCCGATCACGATCACCCAACACAAGCTTCGACAAGAACGCTGCCGACTTGGCGATTGACATATCACAGACCGCACTGATGTGTTCTCCGTTCACCAAAACAGCAAGCGATTGCGGCTTGAGCCTTGCACCTTTGCAAGCCTTGCACGGGACCTCGCGCATGTAACTCTCGAACTGTTCGCGCTGGGTATCAGTTTCAGCCGATTCGTGCCGACGTTTGATCCAAGGCACCACGCCCTCGTACGCCGTTGAATATTCGCGCACACGCCCGTACCGATTCTTATATTTCACCATCAGCGCATCGCCCGCGCCATTCATGACAATTGCTTTTTGTTTGTCTGTCAATTTCGACCACTTGCGATTCATGTCAATACCAAACTCATCCGCAACAGCTTCAAGCATGCGAGTGAAATACTGCGTGTGAGCTGAACGCCAAGGAGCAATCGCTCCTTGATTGATAGCCAACTCCGGATCTGGCACTACTAGGTCGGGATCAACTTCATACCTGGTGCCGAGCCCTAGACATGTCTCGCAAGCACCATAGGGCGAATTGAAAGAAAAATTGCGCGGGGCAAGTTCTTCATAACTCTCCCCACATTTCGGACAGCCGAGGTGCTGGCTGAACGTAATGACTTCTCCATCAATATCTATGTCTGCCACACCGTCAGCAAGTCGTAACGCGGTTTCGAGACTGTCAGTAAGACGGCGCTGTATGCCACCCTTACGTACGAGTCGATCAACCACAATTTCAATCGTGTGATTCTCATAACGACCGAGTTTTCGATCTGACTTTAAAAACTCTGCAATCTCCACAACTTCGCCGTCGATGCGAGCGCGTGAAAAACCCTGAGAAGACAAGTCGGACAAAAGCGATTCGTACTCTCCTTTTCTTCCTCGAATCACCGGAGCGAGTATTTGGAAACGGGTGCCTTCAGGTAGGTCGAGTATGCGATCAACAATCTGCTGCGGGGTCTGACGCTGCAATTTCGTTCCATCGTTTGCGCAATGCTGAACACCAATTCGAGCCCACAACAGACGCAAATAGTCATATACCTCTGTAATTGTTCCTACAGTCGAACGCGGGTTACGTGAACCAGATTTCTGATCAATCGAAATCGCTGGCGATAAACCTTCAATGATGTCGACATCTGGCTTGTCCATCTGACCAAGAAACTGCCTCGCGTATGAGCTCAAACTTTCTACATAGCGTCGCTGACCCTCTGCATAAATAGTGTCAAACGCCAAACTCGATTTACCCGATCCAGACAGTCCCGTAAACACCACAAGTTGGTCACGTGGAAGATCGACACTGACATTCTTGAGGTTGTGCTCACGCGCTCCACGAACGGAGATATGTCCAGCATTGAGCACCGATGATTTGGTCTTTACTGACTTCTTGGCTGTAGACATCAGAAAGCAGACTACAAGTCAATTACTTTGCGTCACGCAATTCGCGCTTCAATTCCTTAACTTCGTCACGCAATCGAGCGGCGTACTCAAAGCGCATTTCTGAGGCTGCCAGCGTCATTTCCTCTTCAAGTGTCAAAATCAGCGCTTCTAATTCTTGCTGCGGCAAGGACTTCAATTCATTGAGAACCTTGTCACGCTCCATATTTTTACGATCGCCAAGCTTCGGAACCTTGTTTGCTTCATTGGGACGCAAAATAGACAAAATGTCTCCGACTGCCTTGCGAATAGTCTGTGGGTCAATCCCGTGTTCGAGGTTGTACGCAATCTGTTTCTCGCGTCGCCTGCTCGTTTCACCAATCGCCTTATCCATCGCTGCGGTGCGATTATCCGCATACATCACAACTTGACCATTCACATTTCGTGCGGCGCGCCCGATCATCTGAATCAAGGATGTTTGACTGCGCAAAAAACCCGCCTTATCGGCATCAAGAATCGCGACAAGTGAAACTTCAGGCAAGTCCAAACCTTCTCGCAGCAAATTGATTCCGACCAGCACATCAAATTCCCCAAGTCGCAAAGCTCGAAGAATCTCTATTCGTTGCACAGTATCGATGTTGGAATGCAGGTACCGGACCTTGAGGCCCTGCTCAATCAAATACTCGCTCAAGTCTTCGGCCATCTTCTTCGTCAACGTCGTGATCAACACCCGATCACCATTTGCGACTCTCCCGTTAACCATTTCAATAATGTCATCGATTTGGCCCTTAGTTGGACGCACAATCACTTCTGGATCAATAAGTCCTGTAGGTCGAACAATCTGTTCAACGACCTGACTACTTAAACCCAATTCAAATGGCGCCGGTGTGGCAGAGAGAAACACACACTGATTTATTCGCTCCATTGTTTCTTCAAAACGCAGCGGTCTGTTGTCGGCAGCAGACGGCAAACGAAAGCCGTGTTCAATCAGCGTCGCTTTACGATTCTGGTCACCTGCGTACTGCCCATGCAGCTGTGGGATAGAAACATGACTTTCATCCATCACCATCAAAAAGTCGTCTGGAAAGTAGTCCAACAAGGTGAACGGTGGCTGTCCGTGCACACGCCCGTCAATATGCATCGAATAGTTTTCAATACCGTTGCAATACCCAACCTCAGCCATCATTTCAAGGTCGTATTGTGTGCGCTGCCTTAATCTTTGAGCTTCAAGCAACTTGCCTTCATTCTCAAATTGTTTCAAACGTGGTTGCAGCTCTGCTTCGATCTGGAGCATTGCTCGCTGCATACGTTCGTTGCCTGCCACATAGTGCGTTGCAGGGAAAACCATCGTTTGTTTGAGGTCTTGCAGAGTCTCACCCGTTACTGGATCGACAATGGTGATGCGCTCGACCGTGTCGCCGAACATTTCAAAACGAGTGACCGTTTCGTCATAGGCCGGATGCACCTCAATCGTGTCGCCGCGAACACGAAAATTGCCCCGGCCAAGAGTGAGATCGTTTCGGTCATATTGCAGGTCGACTAAACGCTTCAAAATACTTCTCTGGTCGTAGTCAACGCCTACGTGCAATTCGAGCAGATTGCCACGATATTCATCTGGATCGCCCATGCCGTAAATACAGCTGACCGAGGCAACAACGATCGTGTCCCTCCGAGTCAACAGTGCTGCAGTGGCAGAGTGCCGAAGTCGATCAATTTCATCGTTGATCGCTGAATCCTTTTCAATAAACGTGTCACTCGAAGGGATGTACGCCTCTGGTTGGTAATAGTCGTAGTAGCTGACGAAATACTCAACACGATTTTTTGGGAAAAACTCTTTCATTTCTTGTGCCAACTGCGCAGCAAGACTCTTGTTTGGAGCCAAAATCAGAGTTGGTCTTTGTACGGCTTCAATTGTCCACGCCATAGTGGCCGACTTACCTGAACCCGTGATGCCGAGCAAAGTCTGAAAGCGATCGCCCCGATTAATCCCTTTTGCTAATGCTGCAATAGCGGCAGGCTGATCACCTGCAGGTTGAAATTCTGAAACTACCTCAAACTTGTTAATGGCAGCTTCCTGTACACCGCCATCATTCTTGGTCACGCAGTCTCTCCTGCGTCGGCTCCTGCTTTTGGCAAAGTCGTAATCCATCCCCATGCTTGATCAACCTGGCGAACCAAATCATCTTTCGATCCCGAATTATCGAGCACGCGATCAGCAATCGCCAATCGATCTTTTCGAGAAGCTTGTTTGTCTATGCGTGCTTGCACATCACTCGCCTTCATGCCGCGATCACGAACGACTCTCTCAATCGCAATTTCAGGGTCGACGTCTACAACGATCACTCCAGAAAGTCCCTTACGTGGTGATTCGGCAAGCAGAGGGAAATCCAAAATCGCTATTGCATCAGTATCTCGAAGTTCGCTGATGCGCCGCAACATCTCAACTCCGATTGCTGGATGCACAATTTTGTTGAGATCCGCGAGCGCTTGTGCGTCAGAGAACACCAATGAAGCGATTCTTGCACGGTCTAGTTCGCCGTCAGCACCCACAACATCACCGAAGCGTTCAACCATCGCCGCGAACACCGCAGTCCCGGAACGCTGCAATGCACGCGCTATTGCGTCACCATCGATAATGATGGCGCCACGATCGGCCAACATCTGTGAAACCGTTGACTTACCAGAGCCAATGCCACCGGTCAGACCAACAAGAATCATGAACTACACGCTGTCAGGTGTGGGGCCAAAGTTGTGGCACCACTTCAGTCAAACGGCTATTGCTCACCTGCAGAGGCTTCTTCAGCCGGTGCAGCTGGCTCTGTTGCTACTGCATCTGCAGCTGGAGCACTTGCGTCGAAGTATTCCGACCATGCAGCTTCGCGAGTCGAGTCGTCGCCGCCAACCCAGTTACCTTGGTCGTCGACTTGGAACTGACCGCGATACTCCTCGGCCAACTCGCCACCTTCTGCGGCTTGCTTGATCGAAAGGCTGATTCGTCGGCGAGCGAGATCAAGATCGATGATCTTGACCCACAATTCTTCACCTGGAGTGACGACTTGTTCTGGAGCCTCAACATGGTGAGTTGACATTTCCGAAATGTGCACGAGACCTTCAATGCCATCGCCAACTTGCACGAAACCACCAAACGGAACGAGTTTTGTCACGCGACCATAAACGAGCTGACCAACCTGGTGACCGCCAGCAAATTCTTGCCATGGATCTTGTTGCGTGGCCTTGAGCGAAAGACTGATGCGCTCGCGGTCCATGTCAACTTCAAGAACCTTGACAGTGACTTCGTCACCGATTGTGACAACTGCACTTGGATTGTCAACATGCTTCCATGACAATTCAGAAACGTGGATGAGTCCGTCCATGCCACCCAAGTCGACGAACGCGCCGAATGCAACGACACTCGAGATGCGACCCTTACGGATTTCGCCCACCTTGAGATTGCCCAAGAAATCATCGCGCTCTCCGCGCTGGTTGGCTTCGAGCAATGTACGTCGCGACAGCACGACGTTGTTGCGTGTGCGATCCAACTCGAGAATCTTTGCAGTGATGCGCTGTCCGATGTACGGAGCGAGGTCACGAACACGACGCATCTCGACAAGTGATGCTGGCAAGAAGCCGCGCAAACCGATGTCAACGATGAGTCCACCCTTAACGACCTCGATGACCAAACCTTCAACGGTTCCGTCAACTTCCTTAACTTTCTCGATGTCTCCCCATGCACGCTCGTACTGTGCGCGCTTCTTCGACAACAACAAACGGCCTTCTTTGTCCTCGAGTGTGATGACAAGAGTTTCGATCTTCTCGCCCAACTTGACGATGGTGTTTGGATCAACGTCTGCGCGCATCGAAAGCTCGCGACCGAGGATTACGCCTTCAGTTTTGTAACCGATTTCAACAAGAACCTCATCGCGCGTAATTCGCACAACTGTTCCGGTGACGAGTTGACCATCTTTAAGTTCTACGAGTGTGCCGTTGATTGCATCGGCAAACGACTGGGAGAGATCGCGCTCAGTAATTTGGCGCGGTGTGTAATTTCCTTCTGCGTCGAAGGTACCCATTGGAGGGCTTTGCATTAATTGAAGATCAGACATGATTACGTACTTTCGGTGGATGGGATCGGTTGCACCTCTTACAAGGCGGTCCTACCTGCGATAGGGCACGATCACGCTACCAGTCACATCCTGCAGATCAGCCCGCCGAACCAGCCCGCGTTACTAGCCCTTGGCGCTGGCCCAAGACTTGCCCCAAGCGCTATGCACCTCCAGCGGAACCTTGAGACTTGCAGCCTGCTTCATTTGAGTCAAGACGATCTCTTCGACGATTGATTTCTCGTCGATCAGCGCTTCGATGATCACTTCATCATGGACCTGCAGAATGACTCGGCTCTTCAAGTTGGACGCCTCAAAGGCATCAGAAATCCGTACTAACGCGATCTTAAATATGTCGGCGGCCAACCCCTGAATGCCAGCATTCATGGCCTGACGCTCGCCTGCTTGGCGTATACGAAAGTTGCTGCTGTTGAGCTCGGGTATCGGTCTACGACGGCCAAAGAGCGTTTCGGTGTATCCGCGTTTTCGAGCCTGTTCAACTGTGTCGTCCATATATTGCTTCACATTTGGGAACGCCACGAAATACGCATCAAGAATCCCTGACGCTTCGCCAACCCCCACGCTCAATCGCTGACTCAGACCGTAAGCCTCCATGCCATAAGCGAGTCCATACGAAACCATTTTTGATTGCGAACGTTGTTCACTCGACACATCAGACTCTTTCACGTTGAAGAGTCGCGAAGCAGTTGCGCTATGCACATCGATGCCACGAGTAAATGCATCGATCAAACCTGGGTCGTTGGCCAAATGGGCGATGCAACGAAGTTCGATCTGGTTGTAATCAGCAATCAAAAATTCGCAACCCTTCGCTGGAATAAATGCGGTTCGGAAAACTTTTCCTTCGTCTGAGCGAACCGGAATGTTGTGCAAATTGGGCTGGTCACTTGAGAGACGACCAGTGCGCGCAACAGTCTGATTAAACGTCGCGTGTATCCGTCCATCGGCTCCCACCGAATCAAGTAGACCTTGACCATAGGTCGAACGCAGTTTTTCAAATTCTCGATACTCCAACAACGGATCGATGAATTCTGGCCACTGATCACGGATCTTTTCAAGCGTCGCAGCATCCGTACTGAATCCTGTTTTCGTCTTCTTGCCCGGCGCGAGTTTCTTTTCTTCAAACAAAATCTCTCGCAACTGCGTTGGAGAGTTGATATTGAATGTTCTTCCTGCAAGTTCATGAAGAATCGTTGTTAACCGCGCAACATGAGCCTTCAAGTTTTCGTTAATGCTGGTCAACTGTTTGACATCAACGGCAATACCATCGCGCTCCATTCGCGCTAGGACTCGAACGAGTGGCATCTCTACATCAGCGAAAAGTTTTGTGACTCCCTGCTTATCGAGTGCTTGAAGAATTGGACCAGAAATCAAACCAACCGCTAACGCTTCGTCACAGATGCGCTGCGAATTATCTGTATTTGTTGAACCAAAGTCCAGTTGCCCAGTTTCCTCAGCACCACCAATTTCAATTGCAAAATTGGTGTAGCGCTCCAACACTTCATGAATCTCGAATTTGTTGTCGCTGGGATCAAGAAGATAAGCAGCGATCGTCGTATCAAGTGTGATTGAGCGCAGGTCGACACCCTGCTCCATCAACCACCTCAGGAAAGGCTTTGCGTGGTGAACGCGAATTTTTGTCAAGTCGCTCAAAGCATTGAGCACCGCTTTATCACGCAATACATCGACCCCAAGCCAAGCAACGGATGATGCGCCTGCATCTACGACGATTGCGATGCCGTCCAATGCACTGCGTCCAGGCTCGCCTGCCCAACCAACCCCAACGTCGACTGCATCAAGTTTTGCGATCTTGCCAAGCATTGCAAGCGCTGACTTCGGATTCTCGATTCGATCAATTGTTGCGGTGATTCGAGTGCCACCGTCGACGCCCTCAACACTTTCGACGACAGGTTTTCCCTCGAACTTAGTATCAACGATCTGTTTGTCACCGAAGATACCTTTAGCTCGAACGAACATGGACTTAAATTCAAGAGTCTCGAACATTACTTTTAGCTCAGCCATTCTTGGCTGAGGAGTCGTCTGCGTGATGTCGATCGTGACGGGAGCATCTCGCCGCAGAACCATCAATTGCGCATTGCGCAACACACGTTCACGACTCTCCAGCAATCCTTGTTTCAACTTTGGCGTCTGATCTTCTGCCGCATCAAACACCGAAACAATGTCGTGATACTTGGTCATCAATTTGGCCGCCGTCTTTTCTCCAACACCAGGCACACCGTCGAGGTTGTCGCTTGGGTCTCCTCGAAGGGCTGCATATTGCGAATATTGCGCAGGAGTCACACCGGTGCGCTCAAAAATTCCTGCCTCGTCATACAACGCATAGTCGCTCACGCCACGCTTGTTGTACAACACGCGAATATGCGGATCTCGAACCAGCTGATACGTATCTCTGTCACCTGTCACGATCAGCAGATCCTCACCTGCTTGCTCGGCCTTTTCGGCAATCGTGGCAATCAGATCATCGCCCTCGAAACCGGCTGCATCAATCGCGGCGATGCCCATCACTCCAAGCATCTCTTTGATGATGTCCATCTGCTGATACAGAATGTCAGGCTGCGCTTCGCGTTGAGCTTTGTACTCTGGCGCAGCTTCGTGACGGAAGGTTTTCTCTTTTCGATCAAAGACGACGATGACGCCATCTGGCTTGTGGTCCTTCATCAGTGTCAACAGCATCGAACAAAATCCGTACACCGAATTAGTTACCTGTCCACTGGCCGTAGTCATGTCAGTTGGCAGAGCAAAAAAGGCTCGATACGCGAGCGAGTTACCGTCGAGGACCATTAACTGCATAAGAAACCCGCCTGGTTCATGCCACGACGATAACCGACAACTATGGAGTGATCTGTCCGTTCAGGATTTGGTTGGCTACATCCACCATCTTGGCTCGCGAGGACATCGCATTCTTCTGGATGAAATCAAAAGCCGATTGTTCAGTCATTGAGTATTTATCGATCAACAAACCCTTTGCGCGGTCGAGCAGTTTGCGCAGTTCGAGTTGTTCGCCGAGCGCATCGCGTTCTCCGCTCAGCGTCATCATCTCGCGAAACCGACCGATCGCTAGTTCGATGGCGGGCACAAGATCTGTCTTTTGAAAAGGTTTCACCAAGTAAGCAAGTGCTCCAGCGTCACGAGCCTGCTCAATGACTTCACGTTGGCTAAATGCAGTCAGCATCACTACTGGACAAAGTTTTTCTGCACTCACCACTCGCGCTGCATCAAGCCCGTCGACACCAGGCATCTTGATATCGAATATTGCAACATCTGGTCGGTGTTGGCGCACAAGTTCAATGGCATCATCGCCCCTGCCGGTATCGGCAACAACTACGTAGCCCTCTTCTTCCAGCGTCTCGCGAAGATCAAGGCGAATAATTGCTTCGTCTTCAGCAATGACAATTCTGGTTCCTGTTTGGGTTGTGGACATGATCGATCTCTCTAATGTCCGAGTTTGTCGAGTAAATCATCTTGACGTAATTCCAAATCGGCAATTGCCTCGCGTAAATAGTCGCGATGTTTGGTCATGGCTTGCATGTGACGCATCGCTTCACGAGACTCAGCATCGGCGAGTGGCGTTTCAGATACAAGTGCACGAATCTCGAGATCATGGACTTCCTCAGAAAAATGTTGAACTTGTTCCTCGACCACACTGAGTTCGTTACGCAAAGATGCGAGCGACTGCGTACCGCGACGTAATCGCCGCTCGGTAAGTCGACTGTTGATGCCCTTATTAGCCACGTCGATGAGTGTAGGAGTGTCCATGAAGTTGGTGCCCGAGGTGGGAGTCGAACCCACACGCCCTTTCAGACAACGGATTTTGAGTCCGTCGCGTCTGCCATTCCGCCACTCGGGCCCGAGTGAAGTGTT
>CAFBNR010000016.1_pt1 | contig 25494 bp, 25 predicted proteins | sample 7269321 | NCBI WGS metagenome assembly CAFBNR01 (sample SAMEA6814101, study PRJEB35770) | uncultured Acidimicrobium sp. | biome: Freshwater; feature: Freshwater reservoir; material: water | place: Czech Republic | collected 2017-07-26 | depth 30m m | reverse complement strand
GCGCATTCCCGCAATCCGGTCGCCGTTCATGTCGCGCATTCCGTCTTGCATGAGCTTGCGCAGTGCGCTGTTGACATCGCCGTGGTACAACAAATCGTCAGCGAGTTCACCCAAGAGGCCTTCTGCATCAAGATCGAACCCACGTTGTGAGCCGTCCCAACGCGAATAGGTGAACTTCGATGGCATGCGAGAACATTAGTGCTAAACGCTGTAGCAAGACATCGGTCACACCTCTATGCTGAGGCTCAGTATGCGCTTCGGAAGAACGTTCATTTTCGTTGACCTCTCAGGGTTCACCAATTACACCGAGAGTTTCGGCGACGGAGCAGCAGCGCAGCTGCTTACCCAGTTTCGCGGTGTTGCGCGAGCAGTGGGTTCACATCAAGGCGTGCGCATCGACAAATACCTCGGCGATGGACTGATGGCAGTCGCAGTAGAAGCACTCGACGGCATCACATTTGCACTCGAATTACAGCGCCATGCAGTCACCGCTTGTGCCCCACTTTCATTGCGCATCGGTATTGCCACTGGTGACACCATGCTGTTTGAGGGCCAGGACTACATCGGTAACGCACCAAACTTGGCAGCCCGTCTGTGCGATGCAGCAGTTGGCATTGGCACATTGATCCCGGCCGACCAAGCCATAAATTTGCCGATCGGCGTCTTTGCAGTGCCGCATGCGCCTGTCAATTTGCCAGGTTTTTCAAAGCCAATTGAAGTTGCGTCACTCGCAGGCGAACCAATGATCGACGGTCGTTACGACATCAACGAATTTTGGACTCGTTCGCCATTCGTCGGCTGACGAGTTTTTACCTCAGTAATTTCTGAGCGTTGTCTTCTGGAAATTATGTACGCGAACGATATGTCGCGCGCGAACCAGACTCATCTTTGTTGAGACGCTTTGATAGGTGTAAGCCTTCCAATACAAACTCGACCCCGCTCGCAATTTGAGCAACAGACTCTGTATTGCCAACTGCTGCAACAACGAGTTCACGAAGTGGTGGAACTTGATTGAAGAGTTCAACATATTGAGCGGACGCGATGTCTTCTCCGACATGGGCGATCACACCGCCCTCAAACAACGCAATTACTTCGCCGATTTTTGCCGATGAAACTCGTTTTTTGAACACTTGCAACACGGCTGCTTTCACGAAGTTTTCAAGAATCTGAGATTCGCGGCCCTCTTCCATGCTTTCAATTTCAATTTTTCCCGATGTTGAAGCAGCAAGTGCCGCAAGATCGCTTACGCGCGGTGCAACATCGGTTTCCCCCACGCGCAATGCGCGACGTACGGCATTTGCGGCCAGAGTCTCGTAATTACTGACCGATAAACGCACACTCACACCACTGCGCTGGTTGACTTCCGAACTTGATCGCGCAACATGACTGATTGTTGTGATGATCTCTTCCATGAACTCTGGCCATTGAACATTCACGTCGCCAATAGATGAAGACCTCGCTTCCTGGCGAACGATGTCCATTTCGGTCGCAACTTCGAGTGGATAATGCGTGCGAATCTGGCTACCAAAACGGTCTTTGAGCGGTGTGATCATGCGACCACGGTTGGTGTAGTCCTCTGGGTTCGCAGAAGCAACGAGCATGACGTCGAGTGGCAATCGAATTTTGTAACCACGAATCTGCACATCGCGCTCTTCAAGCACGTTGAGTAGTCCAACCTGAATTCGCTCGGCCAAGTCAGGCAACTCGTTGATTGCGAAAATACCTCGGTTGGTCCGCGGAACAAGGCCGTAGTGAATCGTCAATTCGTCCGACAGATAACGGCCTTCTGCGACTTTGATCGGGTCGACTTCGCCAATCAAATCCGAAACGGATGTGTCTGGAGTTGCAAGTTTTTCTCCATATCGATCACTCGAGTGCACCCACGCAATTGGAGTGTCATCGCCATGCTCTGCCACCAACTCGCGTGCATGTCGCGACACTGCGTTGTACGGATCATCGTTGATTTCACTACCCGCAACGATTGGCATCCACTCATCGAGCAAACCGGTGAGTGAACGAATAATGCGCGTCTTTGCCTGGCCTCGCTCGCCAAGAAATATGACGTCGTGGCCTGCGAGCAATGCATTTTCAAGTTGTGGCATCACCGTGTCTTCGTAACCAAGCACTCCTTCAAATAATGGGAGGCCGGCGGCAATGCGCTTGACTGCATTGCGTCGAAGCTCTTCTTTGACTGGCAGAGATTGCCACCCCGACGCCCGAAGCGTGCCGATGGTGACAGGAAGATTTGTTGGTTGTGTGTGCGCATGAGCCATGCGCGGAGGTTACTTGCTGGACTTCTGCAAGCGCATAGCGAAGAAATTCTCATTGGAAATACGCAATATGCTGAGCGGATGAGCACACAACAAACACCGCAGTCTCAGCAAGTCGCCGTCGTAACAGGAGCCAACTCCGGCATTGGCAGAGCAACCGCAATTTACTTATCGCAGCAGGGATACAGGGTGTTCGGAACAGTGCGCAGTCTTGACAAGGCTGCCAAGCTTTTGGCTCTTGCCGAAAAACTCAGCGTGAGTATCGAACTCGTCGAGATGGATGTTGCTGATGACGAATCTGTACGCCAAGGTTTTGCAGATATTTTTCGCGCAGCACCTCGCATTGATGTGCTTGTGAACAACGCTGGCATCGGCGGCAACGGTGTTACTGAAGAAACAACACCTGAGCAATATTTTGATTCGTTCAATGTCAACGTCGTTGGCGTTGTGCGTTGCACGCAACAAGTGTTGCCACACATGCGCGAAGCCAAAAGAGGTTCCGTTGTCAACATTTCGTCAATCGTCGGTCGCATCGCTGCTGTTGCACAATCGCCGTACGTCACTTCCAAGTGGGCACTTGAAGGGCTCACCGAAGGCCTTGCACACGAAGTCGCACCGTTTGGTATTCGTGTCGTCATGATTGAACCGGGCATTACCAAGTCTTCGATATTTATGAAAAACCTTGATGCTCCGAATGCAAGTGGCGCCTACGACTCGCACTACCGACGCATGTTGCAGTTTTATGCCGCAGGTATTCCTCACGCGACCGACCCAACCGAAGTTGGCGCACTCATTCATCACGCCATCACCACCGATACTCCTCAACTGCGATACCCATGTTCGTGGGGTGGCAACGAATTCATCGAAGGTCGCGCCAAGATGAGCGACGCCGACTGGATCGCACTCGGCGCAGTCGAAAACGATGCAGATTACGAAAAAACCTTCAAAAAGGCATTTGGAATCGATATCTCTCAAAGTTGACAAGTTTGGTCGGGTTTCCGATATGCTGACCGCTCACTAGTTCGTCGCTTAGTTAACACCCAATTAGACAACCAAACCAAGGAGCCACTCATGTCAGTTCGTCTCGGAGACATTGCCCCAGACTTCACCGCCCAAACCACCCAAGGCGAGATCAAGTTTCACGACTGGCTCGGCGACTCATGGGGCGTGTTGTTCAGCCATCCAAAAGACTTCACACCGGTCTGCACCACCGAGCTTGGCTATGTCGCCAAGATCAAGCCAGAGTTTGACAAGCGCAACGTCAAAGTGATCGGCCTTTCGGTCGACAGCGTCGAGTCGCACGAAAAGTGGGAAAGCGACATTGGCGAAACACAAGGTACGCCAGTCAATTTCCCGATGATTGGTGACCCAGACCGCACGGTCAGCAACTTGTACGACATGATTCATCCAAACGCCAACGACACGATGACCGTGCGCAGCGTGTTTGTTGTTGGCCCGGACAAAAAAGTGAAACTCACCATCACGTACCCAGCGTCAACTGGCCGCAACTTCGACGAAGTGCTTCGCGTCATCGACTCGCTACAACTCACCGCAAAGTTCAAGGTTGCAACACCAGCCAACTGGACAGACGGTAAAGACGTCATCATTGGTGCTGCTGTTACTGACGAAGAGGCAAAGACACTTTTCCCAGGTGGCTGGAAGACAATTAAGCCGTACTTGCGAACCTTGGCACAGCCAAAGTAAACGCAAGACAAATTTAGTAATTTCTTACGTAACTCAAGCGCTTACATAAAGAAGTCATAAAACGACGAAATAGACTGAGGGGCATGAACAATCCCTCAGATTCAGCAGCTGCACGCGCAACAAACGTCAGCAAGATCTATGGTCACGATGACAGCGAAGTGCGCGCGCTTGACAATGTGTCAGTGGAGTTCGAAAAGGGCAAGTTCACTGCCATCATGGGACCCAGCGGCTCTGGCAAATCAACACTCATGCATTGCATGGCAGGGCTCGATGAGATGACTTTTGGTTCGGTCACTATCGATGGCATCGATGTCGCAAGTTTGAAAGATAAGGACCTCACCAAGCTCCGCAGAGACAAAATTGGTTTCGTGTTTCAGGCGTTCAACTTGGTTCCGACGCTGACTGCAGATGAAAACATCCGACTGCCGCTTCTCCTTGGCAACAACAAAGGCAATGAAGAATGGATCCAGAAAGTCATTAATACAGTTCATTTGCAAGATCGATTAAGCCACCGTCCAAGCGAACTTTCCGGTGGACAACAGCAGCGCGTCGCCGTTGCTCGCGCGCTTGCTAGCGAGCCAGCAATTATTTTTGCAGACGAACCAACTGGAAACCTCGACTCAACTACCGGAAACGAAATTCTTACCTTCATGCGTAAAGCAGTAGATGAATTAGAGCAGACCATCGTGATGGTCACCCATGATCCTGTCTCTGCAAGTTATGCAGACCGCATTGTGTTTTTGAAGGACGGAAAAATTGCTGGTGAGTTACTTGAACCAACACCAGAACTCGTTCTCGATTACATGAAGCAACTAGGTCACTAAGCCATGTGGCGCATTGCCCTTAAAGGCATCCTTGGTCGCAAGGCACGCTTAGTTCTTACTTCCCTAGCGGTCATTTTGGGCACTGCTTTCCTGTCTGGAACTGCAGTATTTTCTGCAACGTTGAACCAAACGTTCGACAATTTGTTTAGCGATGTGTTTCGTAATGTTGATTCCTATGTTCGATCAACGCAAGTTATTGAGGCAGACTTCGGACAACAAGAACGCCAGCGAATTCCTGTCGAACTGGTTGACACCGTCAAGCAAGTTTCCGGAGTTGCCGATGTACAGGCAGACATTCAGGCGTTTGCTCGAATTATTGGCAAGGACGGCAAGCCCCTCGGAACCGAAGGTAACGGACCACCAACTTTTGGAAGTGTTGGTCAAGAATTTAAAGGCGCGTTGTGGTCAATTAGCCAAGGTCGCTTTGCTGCTGGACCCACAGAGGTCGTTCTCGACGAAGCCTCAGCAAAAGCCGGAAAGTTCGTGCTCAATGACACAGTAAAGGTTGTTGCTCAATCGGGAAGTCGCGAATTCACTTTGGTTGGAATTGCGTCATACGGTGACGTGCGATCACCGGGCGGAGCAACGTTTGCGCTCTTCGACCTTGCAACGGCCCAAGAATTTCTTGCAAAACCCGGATTCATTGATGACATTTTGGTTTCTGGAGATGGTTCGCTCTCAGATACAGAATTGGCGATGGCCATCAATCAGGCAATCCCTGGCACATACAAAACCGAAACATTGACCGGTGCGCAGATCACAAAAGAAACACAGGACGAAATTGGAACTGCCTTAAGTTTCTTTGGCATTTTGCTTTCAGTGTTCAGCTACATCGCACTTGGTGTGGGCAGTTTCGTGATCTATAACGTGTTCTCCATCAGCGCTGCGCAACGCCAGCGCGAAAATGCGCTCCTCCGTGCAATCGGCGCGTCAAAGAAACAAGTGACCCGTGCAATGTTGATCGAGTCGGTTGTAGTTGGTTTGTTTGGTTCGACAGTCGGTTTGATCGCTGGTATCGGACTTTCAAAAGCACTCAGCGCATTGCTGAAAGCCGCCAGTATCGATTTACCAAGTGGTGGACTTGTAGTTCCGCGTTCAGCAATCATCAACACCATCGTGATAGGCCTCATTGTCACCGTCGCCTCGGCATGGCTACCAGCACGCCGTGCCGGCAAAGTTCCACCACTTGCCGCAATGCGCGAAACAGCAATTGAATATGTCGCACTTTCCCGCCGACGGACAATATTTGGACTTGTCCTCATCGCGCTTGGTGTTGTTTCAATAGTTTCGGTCACCAACGGTGCCAGCAAAACTTTGCTTGGTTTTGGAATTCTGTTTTTCTTTTCTGGCACCATCACACTTGGCCCAGTGATTGCTCGACCAGTTGCGTTGTTGCTGGGCAAGCCTGCAGAAAAATTCCGCGGAGTTACAGGAACAATGGCCCGCCAAAACAGTGCACGCAACCCTAAACGGACTTCGCGTACTGCTGCTCCAGTGCTCATTGGAGTTGCGCTTGTAACTGCAGTTGCAGCACTTGCAGCAAGCATTAGCTCACAAATTGATGGAGTATTTACACAACAATTCAAAGGCGACTATGCGATCAATACCACTGCTCGAGGATTCGGAGGACTCAGCCCTTCGCTTGCCGATGACATCAATGTGATGCCTCAAGTGCAGCGTGCAACTGGAATTGGTCGACTCACAGTAAAAATCGATGACAAGGGTCAATTTCTCACCACGATCAACCCAGCAACCGTTGAAGGTGTTTTTGATATTGGCCTCATATCTGGTTCGTATGCTGATCTGACTACAGAAACTATTTTTGTCTCAGAAAAATATGCGAACAACCATGACACAAAACTTGGTGACATCATCCAAGTCACATTTGCCGATGCGCAAGTGAAGACACTAAAGATTGCTGGTATTTATACATACGATGAGATCGCTGGAAAATACACCGTAAGCCGGGATCTCATAAAAGATTCATCAGTTATTTCGTTCGACCTTGGTGTCTTTATAAAACTAAAACCAGGCGTGAGCAATGAGTCTGCACGCAGTGAACTTCAAGCTGCAGTCGACAAGTATGGGCAAGGAACGTTGCTTTCAAAGCGCGAGTACATCGACTCGCAATCGGGAAGTATCAATCAACTACTTGGCCTGATCTACGGTCTACTTTTCTTGTCGGTCATCATTGCTGTGGTCGGAATCATCATCACGCTGCTTCTGTCGGTGTTTGAACGTCAGCGCGAAATAGGCCTGTTGCGCGCAGTAGGCATGACGAAGAGCCAGGTTCGCACAACTGTTCGCTGGGAAAGTGTCATCACATCGCTTATCGGGGCTGTGGTGGGGATCGTGCTGGGCGTCGGACTGGGTTGGGTCATTGTGTACGCATTGCGCGATCAGGGTCTGTCATCGTTCTCTGTTCCTATTGGGTCAACCGTGTCAATTTTGATGATGTCGTTCATCATTGGAGTACTCGCCGCCGTATATCCAGCATGGCGCGCAACTCGAGTCAACCTGCTTGCGGCAATCACCACTGCGTAATGAATCCGTCCGACATCACACCCGAGATGCTGCAATTTTTGCAGGATCGACATCTCGCAACGCTCACAACACTGAGACAAGATGGTTCGCCCCATGTTGTCGCTGTTGGTTTTAGCTACGACGCCTCAACGTGCCGAGCACGCGTGATCACTTTTTCAACTGCACAAAAAGCACTCAATGCTTCGCGAGGCGGACGAGCCGCAGTTTCACAAGTTGATGGAGGACGTTGGCTCACACTTGAAGGCACTGTACGTCTTGCAACGATGGACAATGACCCAGAAGAAGTGCGTCGAGCCGTTGCCGGATATGCACAGCGTTACCAAGACCCAAAAGAGCGCGACAATCGTGTCGCAGTAATCATTGATGTCGACCGCATTATGGGTCGGGCTTAGTTTTTTAACTAGCCAACATCGCGGAGCGAGATAATTTCGCTCATAAATTGCTTGGCAGCAGGATGACTGTCGCCCATGCTCACATCACGTTCAATGTACAACGGAGTAAAGTTTGGTCGCACAAGAGGCTCATGGGAAGTTTGACAACCCGCACACCAATACAGAACGCGATTTGCTTCTCCGTGGTGATTTACCTTCGCCACAACGCCGCAACGTGCGCATGATTTGCCCTGCCGACCATAAATTGCCAAGTGGTCTAAGGATGTATCGGCATTTTGCAGCATCTCATGAGCAAGCGTGAGCAATTCTCGACACTCTGCACGCTTGAGTGTGCCGATGTTTGCCCACGGGTGCATCTCACACGCCCACAAAATCTCGCAACGAAATACATTGCTCACTCCTCGAACGACTCGTTGATCAAGCAGTACTTCGGCAACTGTTTCATCTCGCTCTTCGTATTCCATCATGCGATCAACAGCTTCTTCGATGTCAGCATCAACGTGTGAGAGATCTGGTCCTAGTTTGCCAAGTATCGGATGGCGACGAGGATCAAAGTCGTGATACACATCGATCTCTGGCGTATTGAAACAAACAGCAACCCAGTCTTGAACTTCAATCAACACATCTGCACGCGCAGCATCTTTCCGCCAAGTATCACCATCGCGATACACATCCCACGAACTCATCATCTTCATTCGAGTGTTGAGCACGATGCCGTTATCCCAAATAATCTCAATGCTCTTATTGAGATTGCGAACTTCTTCTATGGTGCGACCAACCTGAGGCAAGAGGCTGTCCATAAGTGGTGCTTCAAATCGAACCATCTTTTTGCCCAATAACGCAGTGCGCAGTGCTGCCGCGTTGTGTTGAACTTTGCTACCGATAAGCACGAGTAAAGATTATTCACACCGCTCACCCGAGAGAGGGATATACCGTTAGTTTGAACGATGTGAATGAAAAACTTGGTGACGATGAGTTCATGATCAACCAAGACGACGCCATGGTCCGGCGTGCAGCTCAGCGATACGGCACAGTCGGTGCAATGTTGGCTGGTGGAATGCTCGTTTTTGACAAACTGCTTGGCCGGAAACCAAAAGATGAGGCTGCAGTAGTTGTTGAAGCTGCCAGCGAGCCAGGCAACATCGATGACAACGGCATCACGCTTGTTGTCGACGCCAACATGACAGTCGTTTCACCCCCACCACACCTCCGTCGGCACGACGCGCAGGCTGGTCCACGGATCGTACGAAAGCGCCGAAAACCCAACCCCAATAAGGGTTTGTAGCCCTTAAGGCAGTTGGCCTACGGAAGCCAAGGCAAGTCTGATTAAGCGGTCGTGACCACTCGTCATTTCTTTGCGCATGTGTTCGCTCACCGCTTGTTCAGGTGAAAACCATCCGAGATCGAGCGCTTGCTGACTCGGTTGACAGTCGCCCGATACCGGCACGACAAACGCAAGACTCACTGCGTGGTGTCGCGGATCATGAAAACCGCTGATTGTTGGATCTGGAAAATACTCAACGACTGTAAACGGAGCTGGCTCTGGCGGAATGTTGGGAAGTGCAAGTGGCCCAAGATCTTTTTCGAGGTGTCTGAGCAACGCTTCCCTAATACGTTCGCCCAAAAGCACCCGACCCGACACCACCGTTCGACTGATGCTGCCATCTGGTGCCTGGCGCAACAGCATGCCTACCGAAGTGACCTGACCCATATCGTCAACTCGCACGGGCACAGCATCTACATATACAAGCGGCACTTGACCGCGCACCTGATCTAGTGCGGTTGGATCCAGCCAGTTGGTTTTGATATCGATTTGATCGCTCACCATTTCTATTGTCACAGATGCCAGCCGTCCACCGTGGAATACCTAGCCGTGTCACTGTGACTGCCAAGTGAGTGTGGCAAAATTCGTGCATGACCAAACCACAAACTGCTGCAACCAGCGCCAAAATTATGGCCGCATTCTTATTGACGGCAGGGGTAATGCACTTCGTCAACCCAACTTTTTTTGACAACATTGTTCCCCCATGGTTGCCGCCAAGCGAACGCTTTTGGACATACATCAGCGGCGTTGGCGAGCTCTGCATCGGACTAGGTCTGCTCATGACGGCAACACGTAGGCGTGCAGCACTGGGTGCATTTGGATTATTTCTTGCGGTCTATCCTGCAAACCTCTATATGGCCTGGGATTGGCGTGATCACGCACTCAGCGACCAACTTGTTGCCTATGTTCGCCTGCCGCTGCAATTTGGGTTGTTTTGGTGGGCACTCTCGATCGCCCGAGCAAATGCTCTACCAGTTGCCAGCGACGTACTTGGTTTCCAAGAACGCGAGTAGCCCATCGTGGCCGCCTTCGCGGCCAATGCCCGACGCCTTGACTCCACCGAACGGTGCTGCAGGGTCAGAAACAATTCCACGATTGAAGCCGATCATTCCGGCCTCTAGCGACTCGGCAACACGCATGCCCTTTGCGGCATCACGGGTAAATACGTAGCTCACCAGTCCATATTCGACATCGTTGGCAAGACGAATCATCTCGGCATCATTGCCACACGAGACGATTGGCGCAACTGGTCCAAATATTTCGTCTTTCAAAATCTCATCATCGGGCGACACGTTGGCCAACACGGTGGCCTGAAACCCAAATGCCGGCGTCGTCACCGACTTACCACCACACAAAACTTTTGCTCCCCTGCTCACCGCACCATCCACCATCGCGGTCACCGACTCTTGCTCTGCACGAGACACAAGCGGACCAAGCGTTGTCGTCGCATCGAGTCCATTGCCGAGAACCAATGCCGACATGCGTGCAGTCAACTTATCTGTAAATTCGGCGAGCACTGAATCGTGTACATAAAAACGATTGGCTGCGGTGCAGGCTGCACCTCCGTTGCGCATCTTCGCAAGCATTGCGCCGTCCACTGCCGCATCAATATCGGCATCACCAAAAACGAGAAACGGCGCGTTGCCACCCAATTCCATACTGCAGTTAATGACACGTGGAGCAGCTTGCGCGAGCAAAATCGAACCAACTTTGGTCGATCCGGTAAAACTCAGCTTGCGTACCTTTCCCGAATCCATCATTGCTGCTACGGCAGGACCAGATGGATTGGTAACGACCACGTTGACAACGCCAGCGGGCACACCTGCGCGCTGTAATACGTCGGCAATTGCAAGTGCGGTGAGCGGCGTGTCTTGCGCAGGTTTCAGTACCACTGTGCAACCTGCTGCGAGTGCAGGCCCAATCTTGCGAGTTGCCATAGCAGCAGGAAAATTCCATGGTGTTGCCAGCAGCGCTACACCAACTGGCTGTCGACTGACCATTAGCCAATTGGCACCGCCTGGCGCACGCCTGTAATCGCCATCAATTCGCACTGCTTCTTCACTAAACCATCGAAAGAATTCGGCGGCATAAGCAACTTCTGCTCGTGAGTCGGCAAGTATTTTGCCCATCTCGAGAGTGATCAAACGTGCAAGTTGCTCTTGTTCGGCCATCATGATCTCGAATGCTTTGCGCAAGATTTCTGCACGCACACGCGGCGCCGTTGCACGCCACGAAACAAATGCTGCGTCTGCGGCATCTACCGCTTGCAAACAGTCTGAAATAGATGCATTTGCAACGCTCGCCAATGACTTGCCAGTCGCTGGGTTGAGCACATCGATCTGAGTGGCAGACCCAACCCACTCACCATTAATAAATGACTGCGTTCGTAAATTGCTCATAATGTCAACATTCATGGCTGTTCAATTAGTCCTTTGTTAATTCGACACCAGCAATTTCTTTAATTCGGTCGCGCAAGAAGTCAAAAGCAGTTTTGTTTTCGGCAATCAATACGTCGTCAGCAGGATGTAAAAACAATGGTGTTGAGACGCGTGATCTGGTTGCTGCTTCGCCAATTGGGTTAATCACCTGGTGCGTTGTACTCGGGTAATAACCACCGGTCACATAATTGAGCATGTCGCCCGCATTAATTGCAACGCTGCCTGGGTCGCATGGCACGTCGTGCCACTTGCCATCCAGATCACGCACTTGCAAACCTGGCTCATTCGCTGCTGGCAACACGGTGATCATGTTGATGTCTTCGTGAGCTGCGGCGCGCACTGAACCAACTGGCTCGTTTCCCTTGAGCGGCGGATAATGCAAAATTCGCAATAGCGTTCGCTTGGTGCCAACAATCATTTCGGAAAGTGGCATTGAAAAAGATTGAGAAATACTCTTCGGAGTATTAGCTTCCACCCACGTCAGTAGCTCAGACGCAAGCGACCAACCAGCCTGATACATAGCGGCCGCACTTGCCGACTCAACTGCCGGCTGACGACCCCACGGGTACCAGTGAAAATACTCTTTAATATCCGGAAGCGAAGCACCTACGGCCTGTTCGGCTTCTTCAAGTGGACGATACCCATCTTGTGCACCTTCACCTGGCAAGTAATCCCACTTATTGCCAGCGCGAAAAAAATTAAGCCACTCACTTTGCAGTTGTTGCACCATGTCGTACTGAATCGGATGATTGGTAAGAACAGCAAAACCTGTATTACGCAATGACTCAGTGAAACGCTTTGGTGCATCTGGTGATTGATAATCGACAACTGCGACATCCATAACAACATCCTATGGACAATCAGCGTTGGTCTAGTGTGGCTCGGTGGCCCATAAGCGATTGATCTATATTTTGCAGATTGCAATGGGTTTTCTTGCAGCTGGTTACGGCGTGATGTTTACAATGCTCGACGACTGGCGTGACAAATTTGGCATTCAAGAAACCGGGCTTGGCATCATCATTGCTGCCGGTTTTTTTACTTCGTTTGTAGCCCAACTGACTATCGCCCCATATGCCGACAAGGGCCATGCGCGCCGCTTGCTCACTTGGGGTGTTGCTGGCAATGTGGTCGGTGCCATCGTGATGGCATACGGCTCATCAATGACGGGTTTTATTTTCGGTCGCGTACTCATGGGCATCGGCGCCGGCATTGCAATCCCTGCCATTAAGCGCATCGTCATTGTCAGCGACCAAGAAAATATGGGAACCAACTTGGGTCGCGGCGTCGCCATTGAAGTCGGTGGTTTTGCGCTTGGACCAATTATTTCGGCGCTCACCGTTGGCAAGTTTGGCTTGGCTGCACCATTTTTGATTATCGCCGCGATTCTTGTGGTGATGGTGGCGTTGATCGCACGCGAGGACATCCAAGAAACTCCAGCCGAAGATCGCACCACCGAGCGTTTTGCTATTGACTTATTGCGCATCAGACCTCTGCTTGGCGCAATACTCATTGGCGTCGCTTTGTATGTGATGATCGGCGTCTTCGACCCGCTGTGGGTAGTGATGATGGATGACATGGGTGCACCTAATTGGGTAGGCAACGCAGGCATTTCTATTTTTGGAATGCCATGGATTTTGTTTGCAACTGTCGGTGGCACCATCGCCCAAAAATATGGCCCGTTTCGCGTGAGTGCTTTCGGGCTCGCAATTGGTGCTTTTTATATGACGTCGTACGGATTCATTGGCAGCCCATATTGGATGCTCGGTATTGGCGTTACTCAATCAGCTCTCGATGCACTCACCGTCACTGGCACAGGGATTGTCGTCGCCCAAGTCGCTCCACCAGAGCGTCAAGCGGGAGCATCAGGGTTGCTCGGTGGACTCCAAACACTCACTGGCGGAATTGTCGCCATGATTGCTGGCAGCGTGTACGAGCACTACGGCCGGCAAGCCGCATTTGTTGCTACGGGCATCACCATGTTCACGCTCGTGTGCCTTGGTTGTGTGCTTGTTGGACCAAAATACCTTCGACGACCAGCCAGTGCGAGCGAATTGACTATCGCACCGTAGATTTACGGAATGGAATTTAGATACCTTGGCCGAAGCGGCTTCAAAGTCTCAGCAATTAGTTATGGCAACTGGATCACGCACGGCAGCCAAGTAGAAGAAGATGCTGCCAACGCATGCGTCAAGCGTGCACTCGAACTTGGCATCACGACGTTTGATACAGCCGACGTTTACGCAGGCACTCGCGCAGAAGCAGTGCTTGGTCGTGCGCTCGCTGGGGTGCCACGCGAAAGCATCGAAGTATTTACAAAGGTCTATTTTCCTACTGGCGGTGGTGTCAACGATCGTGGCTTGTCGCGCAAACACATCATGCACTCGATCGATGCTTCGCTCAAGCGACTCAATATGGATCACGTCGATTTGTATCAAGCACACCGCTACGACGTCGAAACTCCGCTTGAAGAGACCATGCTTGCTTTTGCCGACATTGTTCGCCAAGGCAAAGCTCTGTATATAGGTGTGTCCGAGTGGGACGCCGATCAGATCACTCGTGGTGCAGAACTTGCGCGCGAACTACATGTGCCGTTTATTTCCAACCAACCTCAGTACTCAATGTTGTGGCGCGTAATCGAAGAAGAAGTCGTGCCAGCAAGTGAGCGCGAAGGGTTATCGCAAATCGTGTGGTCACCGATGGCTCAAGGTGTGCTCACAGGCAAGTACCTACCTGGCCAACCACCGCCAGATGGTTCGCGGGCAACCGACGAGTTGAGTGGCAAAAACTTCATCTCACGCTGGCTCACTGACGACACTTTGACAAAAGTGCAAGAACTCAAACCAATTGCGGCAGAGGCTGGCATCACGATGGCACAGATGGCCATTGCATGGGTGTTGCAAAACAAAAATATTGCATCAGCAATTGTTGGCGCCACTCGCCCAGATCAACTTGACGACAACGTGAAGGCAGCAAACATTGTGCTCGAGCCTGCAATCTTGTCGGCAATCGACAAGGTCCTCGAAGGCATTATCGTCAGCGATCCTCGCCTGACTGTGTCACCAAAAACTCGCTTTTAATCTCGCAGTTTTCCTAAATGATTACGGCTCAAGGGCCAGTAAACAAACCACTGCGATCGCCCTTCATCGGCGGGAGCACTTCACCTTCGTGGCGATTAATTTCTGCTCGACCAACAACGTGCCAGTGCACTTCATCTGGACCGTCTGCAAGACGCAATGTTCGCTGACCTGCATACATACGCGCGAGTGGTGTCCATTGCGAAACGCCTGCGCCACCAAACACTTGAATGGCTTCATCAATGATTTTGCATACGCGCTCTGGCACCATTGCTTTCACAGCGCTTACCCAAATGCGCGCTTCGGCATTACCGAGTGTGTCCATTGCTTTTGCGGCTCGAAGGACCATCAGGCGCATTGCCTCAATCTCGATACGCGCTTTACCAATCACTTCAGTGTTCTTGCCAAGTCGCGCAATTGGCTTGCCAAATGCTTCACGGCTCAGCCCACGCTGCACCATAAGTTCGAGCGCACGTTCCGCTGCACCAATCGAGCGCATGCAGTGATGAATACGTCCTGGTCCTAAACGGACTTGTGAAATCTCGAAACCTCGACCTTCACCCAGCAACATGTTGCTTGCTGGCACACGTACATCAGTGAAACGTAAGTGCATGTGACCGTGAGGCGCATCGTCTTCGCCAAATACATCCATGTGGCCAAGGATTTCTACTCCTGGGGTGTCCATCGGCACGAGTATTTGTGAATGCCTGCCATGTGGCGGTCCATCTTGGCTTGTTCGCAGCATGCAAATCAATATCTTGCAGCGTGGGTCTCCTGCTCCAGAGATATAAAACTTCTCACCGTTGATGAGCCACTCGTCACCGTCCTTCACCGCGCGACACTCAAGATTCTTGGCATCGGATGATGCCACGTCTGGTTCGGTCATCGCATATGCGGAACGTATTTCGCCGGCAAGCAGCGGCTCGAGCCAACGCTTCTTTTGCTCCGGGGTGCCAACGCGCTCCAGCACCTCCATGTTGCCCGTGTCTGGCGCACTGCAGTTAAAACACTCTGATGCAATCGGGTTCTTGCCCAATTCATTTGCAATGTATGCATAGTCAAGGTTTGACAAACCTTCGCCGGTCTCAGCGTTTGGCAAAAAGAAGTTCCATAATCCTTTGGCCTTTGCCTTGGCCTTTACCGATTCGAGCAACTCAAGTTGACCTTTGCCGTACTGCCAGCGATCTGGTCTTCCTTCACCGAGTCGAAAAAACTCATCCGTAATTGGATTGATTTCCTTGGCAACAAATTCTTTGACGGCTTCAAACAATGGAACCGCTTTGGCCGACATGGCCAAGTTCATCGCGTCGTCTGTGGCTATTCCTGAGTGCATTCCGGGCTTTGGCATAACCCCACGCTACCCGTCTTGTCGATTTGCCGACCTAGTCAGAGAGCTACGAGGTTGAGGATTCGGAAAGTATGACGAGCGGTATCTCGCGCGATGTCTTTTCTTGATATCCCGCGTATCCCTTAAACGCTCCAGCAACTACCGGCCACATACGTGCGCGCTCTTGAGTGTTTGCTGTTCGCGCAGTCATGATCTTGTGAGGTGCACCTTTATATGACACCTGCACCTGTGGGGTCTCAAGCAAATTGAGATACCACGCTGGATGATGGTCGTCGCCACCGCGAGAAGCGACAATCACAATCTCGCCATTTTCTTGCAACGGCGAGGTCAACAAACAACTACGTGGTTCCCCACTTTTGCGACCAATAGTTGTGAGTTCGAGCACGGGCATGTTGCCTGCTGTCCAACCTGCTTTGCCACGTGTGACGCCGAGGATCAGTCGATGCACACCATTCATTGTTTTCAGCATTCGGTCACTAGGCATGAGCACCCTCCATTACATATTTTGGTTTGAATAATACGAAGAATACTGCTCCACCAAGAATGATGCATGCTGATGAAACAAATAGAGGCTGGCTCGAGGTGATGCCGGTGGTGATGTAGCCAACCAATATTGATGCCGGAACTTGAGCAAGGCTCGACACACTTGAATAAATACCCATCGCCTGACCCTGTTGACCCATCTCGGCAGATCGACTAATCAAGCTGGACATGTTTGCCATCGTCAATCCGTTAAACAACGTGAAGAATGGGATGACGAGATACAAATACGATGACGACGACGTCGGAATAACGAAGTACACCAACATCATTGTGCCCAAGCCAAACAGACTGAATCGCAACACTTTCCAGTCAGCCAATTTCTTTGCAACTTTGCCCACCACTACTGCTTGCGATACCGCAATAAACAAACCGACGATTGCGAAATAGTCGCCGATCTTTGCAGAAGAGAAATTGAAGTTGTTGCGCAGGTAGACGCCGAAGAATGTTGTGAAGAATGTAAAACCTGCGCTAAACAAAAACCCTGTCATCAGCACTACCCGAAGACGATCTGATTTGAATCCGTTAATCACGTTGCTGACCGACTGACTCACTTTGATCCGACCACCATGAAACCTCTCTTTCAAGGTTTCAGGGAGCATCGTCAAAATGCTTGCGCAGTTAGCGAGCGACAGGATTGCTGCAAACCAAAACGGTGTGGTTGCACCGAACCAACTTGGGGTATGAAACAAACCATAAAAACTTGTGTCAGGAGTGCTGAGTCGTCCACCGAGATATGGCCCGATAATAAATCCGAGTCCAAATGCGGCACCGAGCATGCCGAAGTTCTTCGCTCTATTTTCGTGTGTGCTCACATCACCGATCGCTGCTTGGGCAACCGCCAAGTTGCCTCCAGTAATGCCGTCGAGTGCACGCGCTGCAAACAGCAGAGGAATATTTGCTGTGCTGATACCGATTGCAAACAATGCATACCCAATTGCAGTACCGAAGATAGAAAACGCGAGGACTGGCTTACGCCCGTGTCGATCCGACAACTGCCCAAGAATTGGCGCTGCAATAAAAATGCAAAACGGAAATATTGCTTGTAGCCAGCCGAGCATGATGAGTCCCTGGGTGAACGACCAGGCTTCGGGGGTCACACGAAAGGGCGATCCCGGGCTAATCAGCAGCGGAAATACTGGAATCAAAATTCCGAATCCGAGCATGTCTACAAAAATTGTAAGGAAAATAGCCACCATCGGGTTTTTACGCATCCGACGACATTACTACCCACCCTCTACAGTGTCTCGGATGAAAGACATCTTCTCACTCAATGGTCGTGTAGCTCTCGTAACTGGTGGATCCCGTGGTATCGGGGCCATGATCGTCCAAGGATTCTTGGAGCATGGTTGTTCTCGTGTCTATATCACTGCTCGCAAAGCTGCGCAGTGTGATGCTGCAGCAAAGAATCTCAGCATGTATGGCGAATGCATCTCGATCCCAGGAGATATTTCGACACAGGCAGGCGTTGAAGCACTTGCCGCCGAAATCGCAAAACGTGAAGAGACGCTTGACATTCTTGTCAATAACGCTGGCGCTGCATGGGGTGCAAAGTTTGACGATTTTCCAGAAAGTGGATGGGATAAGACGGTCGACCTCAATTTGAAAACGCCGTTCTTTCTCACCCAAGCACTCGCACCTCAACTACGCGCTGCCGCTGCAAAAAATGGTCACCTTGCGAAGGTCATCAATATCGCATCCATTGACGGCATCTCTACCAACATGGAAGAGACCTATCCATATGCGGGAAGCAAAGCCGGGCTCATCCATATGACGAAGCGCATGGCACTGCGCCTCATCAAAGATGGCATTGGCGTCACTGCAATTGCGCCTGGTGCATTTGCTTCCGACATGAACAAGGTTGCACGCGATCACGGTGACGCAATTGCTGCGGCAATTCCATCTGGTCGTATTGGCACCCCGGAAGATATGGCTGGTGCCGCGATTTATTTGGCTTCTCGTGCCGGCGACTACGTCGTTGGTTCAACTGTCGTTGTCGATGGTGGAGTCACCTACGCACGATAATTATTTACGTGGCTTTTTAGTGTTTAGATAGTTTCCGATTGATGCACGAAGCTTGACAATTCCAATGCCGGTTGTCGAGCTCACCCACACAATGTCTTCTTGAGTAAGACCACAGCCACGAGCAAGATCTCGCTTGCGGGTTTCGAGTTTTGAGGGCTTCACTTTGTCGAGCTTTGTTGCGACAACAGTAAATGGAATTCCATTTTCTTCCAACTCGCCCAACACTTGTTGGTCAAGATCGGTAGGCCCGATAACTCCGTCGACTAACGCAAAGACCATCACTAAAGACTCGCGGTCAAGCAAATAATCAGTGATCATGCTCTGCCAACGCTTGCGCACATTTCCAGGTGCTGCTGCATATCCGTAACCCGGCAAGTCCACAACAGTTCCACCATCTGGTGTTTCAAACAAGTTGATCAACTGTGTGCGGCCAGGCGTATTTGAAACTCGAGCAAGCTGTTTGCGATTTGCAAGCGCGTTGATGAGCGATGACTTGCCCACATTCGATCTACCAACTACTGCAACTTCTATTGGCGATTCTGGTAGATCACGAATATTGACGGCCGAGGTAACAAACTCAAGTTGCAGAGGCCCAGACACGTAGTTGAGTGTATTGACTAACCCTGTGCGCTGATTGCGATGGCTTGATACCGGTCAAAGCCCTCGACCCATATAGATCCTTGCGCACCCATCACGAAGCCGGCTGTTGCAAATGCATCTGCCCACATCAAGTCAGGCCCAACAACACTGAATGAGAGCAGTGGACTCACAAATTGATCTGTACGACCATCCCAAATGTGTCGGCCACGTGCTGCAACTCCTGATGTCGCAATTGCAAAACCTTCGGGAATTTCAACGATGCAGCGAACTTGTTGATCATCCGTTGGATCAACAATGCCAACGCTCCACAGTTCTCCTGAAGATTGTCGACCAGCTGTTTGAATATCTCCGCCAACTGACAAATACCAATTGTTTAGACCTTGCTCGGTCAAGAGCCGAGATGCACGTTGTGTTGCCCAACCTTTGACGAAGCCCGCTGGATCAAGTGTGCCATCTGGCCTCCGTGCACGAAATGCGCCGTTGCTTGCATGTTCAAGCCATGTGCAAGCGTCGAAAACCTCGATCACCTCGCGCGATGCATCCAACAGGTGCAACTCCCCTCTGCTGATGCGAGAGATTTCACTCGTTTCTATAAATGTTGAAAATTTCTGCTCGATACCCCACAACAGATCAACCACACTGCGCCACGCTTGCTCTGCAACTTCCGCATCGCAAACATCATCAATATGCAAGCTCGCAGCAGTGCCCATGGCTTTTGCTACAAATTTGTGATTGAGCGCAATGGTCATGGACGTGAATCCAGTACTGCCTGTAGTGCCGCGACATATGCCTGCCATGAGTACGTTGCACCGGAAACTGCACGAATTTTTGCGCTGTGAATTTTTGCAGCTTCCTGATTGTAAATCGGCAACGCATAGTTATTGATCTGCACCGATGTGCGTCGGTCATTAGGAAATTGCAGCACGGTCACGTTGCACAACACATTTGCTTTTGTGAATTGTGTTTGTAGCTGAATCACGCCATACCGAAACTGTGCAGAAGGGCTCGCCACAACATCACCGTCGCATGCGCCTGGGTTGGCTGGTGCGGCTGTCACAGGGGCTGCGGTAACTGGTGTTGCAGTCGCAGGCACAGGAGTCGGTGCAAGCGTTGTGTTGGTTGGTTGTGCGACAGGCGCAGTGGTACTTGGGTCAGCAACAATTGTTGTAGGCGTATTCGGATCGACAACAGGATTCGTCGTTGCATCCGTGAGTCCAACAGATCCAGCAGTAGAGCCGTCAAGCATCGAAACAAAGCCAACACCTACTGCTGTTAGTGCAACTGCTGGCATGACTTGGCGGGCAAATGACGGCTTCGACTGTCTTCCAATTGGAGGTCTATTTTGCGACATGATTTACCACCAGGCTCTCTCTGCATGAATGTTTTCCGACGGAACTCCGGCCGCTTTTGAGCCACGTTGCACTGCCTTGATCATCGACTCTGGACCAGCAACCATCACCACCCGACTAGCAAGATCAGGAATGAGTTTGAGCAATACATTCGGCGAAAATGGGTCAGCAACTTTCAATTTTGCGCGAGGCCCGATCAGAGTGTGCACACGACCATTGCGTTCTTTGACAAGCGCCTCAATTTCTTCAAGATGCGAGACTTCTATATTGGAGTGCGCGCGATAGAGAACAATCGGTTCGCTTGAAGGCTTGAGGTGTTCGAGATACGAAACAATTGGCCCAATTCCGACTCCACCAGCAACAAGCAGTGCCTTTTTTTCACCAACCACGTCCGGCGTACACACTCCATACGGTCCTTCTGCAATGACTTTTGTGCCAACACGAATTTTTGTCATGGCTTCGCTTGCTTCACCACGAGCCTTGATCGTAAATCGCAAGCCGGCTGTTGTGGGCACTGACGACAACGAGAATGGATTCGCCTGCCACCATCTGCCAGCTACGACTTGACGAAGCAGATAAAACTGTCCAGCTTGAGCACGGTGTTTTTGCAAGTGCGACCCCTGCAACACAACGCTCGTCACTCCTTGGGCTTCATGCGTTACAGAGGCCACTCGAAGTGGACGCATGCTTGCTCGCACCAACGAACCCCATCGGCTCCAGATAATCCACAAGATAATGGACACGTGCATTCCAACCCAGAACCATCGAGCAAGTTTGTCGGTTGCAAAGTCACTACCCAACACAATCTGGTGCGAGAACGACATCGCAAGTCCTACATATACGGTGAGGTGTACGAAGTACCACATCTCGTAAGACAACTGGTTGCGAAACCACTTGAGCGAGCTGAGTGTCACCAACAAGATGATGAGCGTGCCGACCGCAGTAAGCGCCATGTATGACTCGCCACCTGTAAGCGACTTCACCGCGTTAAATACTCCGCCTGGTGTCGACCATGCCCAAACACTGAACACAATGTGCAAGATCAAGAGCATTGACATTGAAACACCAAGTAAGCGGTGCCAGTTGAGCAATCGATCAAGGCCATATTTTCGCTCCAGCAGCGGGGTGCGAGTCACCAAAATGAGTCCAAGCAGTCCTGCTTCGCTGCACAACAAACCAGTGATCTGATCAAGTGCGGTCATCTTTGTGACTATCGAATTACCGAACCCGATCATTCCTCCGTGATGCCACCACATGCCCACAACAACAAGCGTGAGGAAACCAATGACAGCGCCAACATCGGTGTCGCGAATCAAGCTGGTTCCAGGCGAGCGAAGTTTCCTAATTGGCATACGGTTTGCTCGCTGAGGCATGTCTCTATTCTTCAAGAATTAGGTAAGAAAAACCCAAGAACGAGTCGTTTATTTGGCTAAAACCGTGAGTTTTGGGGAGCACTTTGAGAAAATTCTCCAGATATTTCGACTCACGCATTCATGAGCGAACCAGTTAAGTAAACCTTACGCATCGCACACTGATCAACGTTGATGATCATCCTGTTTGTCATGACTAACAAATTTTGATGCGGAAAAGTTTTCGCGAGCGTTTCAAGTTGACGAACTCGTAATAAATATTTTTGCGGGAGTAACTTCAGGTACACACCCCAAACAAATGGAGGAAACACCAACATGAGTGTCACCGACAATACAAAGAATGAAAAACTTATTGGAAGACAAGATTTAGATGACATCGAAGCAATTTTGGCGATGAGCAATCACGACGAAGATGGTTCACTGCACTACGTCACAGACAACGCGCCAACAATCTTCACATGGGATTACGAAACTCGCAGGCCACAACTTCGCAAGTTGTACGAAAAGGCCAAGACCGGTCAGTGGAATGCTGAAACAGATTTTGATTGGAAACAATCGGTTGACATTGAGGGAACAATCACTGCCGACCAAGCGATCACCGGAGCAGGACTTGATCCATCGCGTTATGCCGATACCCCAATCGCCAAGTGGGGCGACAAGGAATGGCTGAATTTTGGTATCGAGGGACGCAACTGGACGCTGTCACAGTTTTTACACGGTGAGCAAGGTGCGCTCATTTGCACAGCAAAAATTACTCAGACTGTTCCATGGCACGATGCCAAGTTGTATTCGGCTACTCAGGTCATGGACGAGGCACGACACGTAGAAGTGTTTGCAAAATATCTCAACGAGAAACTCGGTGGTGAGTATCCAATCAATATCCATCTGCGCATGCTGCTCGACGACATCATTAACGATGGCCGCTGGGACATGACCTATCTGGGTATGCAGATCATGGTTGAGGGTCTCGCGCTTGCTGCGTTTGGATTCATGCACCAACTCACCACCGAGCCACTACTCAAGCAGATCCTGCGCATGGTCATGAGCGATGAAGCTCGACACGTGGCCTTCGGTGTGATCAGCCTGCAAGAGGTGTATGCACAAATGTCTGATTCCGAAATCAAAGAGCGCCAAGAATTTGCATACGAGGCGAGCGTGCGCATGCGCGACCGTTTCTTGCAGCAAGAAGTATGGGAGCGCATGGGCCTCAAGCCCCGCGAGATCCTTCCATTCCTCATGGGCGATCCAACACGCATCATGTTTCAACAAATGTTGTTTGCCAAGATTGTTCCCAACTGCAAAAAGTTGGGGCTACTTGACCGCAACGACAAATGGTTGCGTCACCGCTTCGAGGAGATGGGCGTCATCAAGTTTGAGACATGGGAAAATACTGCTGATGACTACCTGGCTTTTGAGATCGGCAAGGAAATTAAGACCGTCTAAACGGACGGAGTCCGTTGGCGGGAACAGTTCCAAGTAGCCCGCGCTGAAAATCATCAAAGGCTTGTTGTAGTTCGTCCCGGGTATTCATGACGAAAGGTCCGTGCTGAGCAACTGGTTCGCGTATTGGCTGACCACCGAGCAACATCACATCAAGTGCTTCGTGTGCCGAAGCGCGCAGCGTGATTGAGTCACCATCAACGAACACCGCAAGTTGACCGAGTTTGATTTGGTGTGCATCGTCACCAACAGTGCCGCTTCCCGACAACACGTAAGCAAGTGCGTTGTACGACGTGTCCCAAGGCAACGTCATCAGTGCTCCGGCACTGAGAGTTGCGTGCGCAACCACAATTGGTGTTTGTGTCGAACCGGGCCCATGATGGCCACCAAGATCTCCGGCGATGAGACGCACAAGTGCGCCTCCGTCTTCCGAAGACAACAACACCACCTGATCGCCTTCCAAGTTTTGGTAAGCAGGCGAAATCATTTTCAGTTTGGAAGGCAAGTTGACCCACAACTGAATTCCATGAAATAGACCGCCCCGAATGACCAAGTCTTCTGGTGGAGTTTCAATGTGCAAGATCCCGCTACCCGCTGTCATCCACTGGGTGCCACCGTTTTCTATGATGCCGCCGCCGCCATGACTGTCTTGATGCACGAAGGTGCCGTCCATTAAATACGTAACGGTTTCGAAGCCACGATGCGGATGCCAATCAGTGCCGCGTGGTTCGAGCGGAGCGTAATTAATTTCGCCCATTTGATCCATCATGATGAATGGATCGAGATCAACTGTTGAAACGCCGGCGAAAGCACGGCGAACCGGAAAACCCTCACCCTCAAAACCACTTGGCGCGGTGGTAATCGAGCGCACTGAACGAGAGCGCTTGGATAATGCCGCACTCACTCGTGGAAGCGTCAGTGTGTCTGCAGTTACTGCTGGCATAAAGGATTCTTTTTAGGCGGAAACACTATTTGGGTGAGTACGTCGACAGGAAGTTTCCGATACGACCAATGGCTTCAGTGAGATCTGCCGCCCATGGCAATGTCACGATGCGCAAGTGATCTGGAGTCGGCCAGTTGAAACCTGTCCCCTGTACTACTAATACGTGCTCGGCTCGCAACAAATCGAGCACAAACTTGCGGTCATCTGAAATCGGATACATATTTGGATCAAGTTTTGGAAATACGTATAACGCGCCCTTTGGCTCGACGCATGAAACTCCAGGAATTTTGCGCAACGCGGTTATCGCGGCATTGCGCTGCTCGAGCAGTCGCCCGCCTGGCAATACCAAGTCCTTAATACTTTGTCGTCCGCCAAGCGCGGTCTGAATAGCGTGCTGAGCTGGAACGTTGGCGCACAATCTCATATTGGTGAGCATTGTGATGCCTTCGATATAACTCGCTGCGTGTTTGCGAGGGCCGGTCATCACCATCCACGCAGCGCGAAAGCCCGCGAGACGATATGCCTTCGAGAGACCATTAAACGTGAGAGTAAAAACGTCTGGGGCAATTGATGCAAAAGTCGTGTGCACAGCATCGTCGTACAAAATCTTGTCGTAGATTTCGTCTGCCATCACAATGAGATTTCTCTCTGCAGCAAAATCGGCAATCTCTCGCAAAATCTCTGGGCTATACACAGCACCAGTTGGATTATTTGGGTTGATGATCACGATTGCTTTTGTGCGATCGCTTACTTTTGCCCTGATGTCGTTCATGTCGGGCATCCAACCATTTGATTCGTCGCACAAATAATGCACTGGAGTGCCGCCCGACAAACTTGTCGATGCAGTCCACAACGGATAGTCAGGTGCGGGAATCAAGACTTCGTCGCCCTCATTAAGCAATGCATTGAGTGCGACCTGAATAAGTTCGCTCACTCCATTGCCCAACCACACGTCGTCCACGTCGGTGATATCGATGCCGCGCTCTTGATAGTGCTGCACAACTGCTGTGCGCGCCGACAAGATGCCTTGTGAATCTGAGTAGCCCTGCGAAATTGGCAAATTGCGCACGACTTCAACTAACACTTCTGGCGGAGTCTCAAAACCAAACGGTTGAGGGTTTCCGATATTGAGTTTGATGATTCGGTGTCCTGCAGCCTCGAGTCGCTTGGCTTCTTCAAGCACAGGCCCACGAATGTCATACAAGACATTGGCCAACTTGTGCGACTGCATGATTTCCATGAGAGTCAAGGCTACGCCGAGGCGCTTGTCAGCCACGCCTTATTTATGGCCGTACCGCTAAATTTAGAG
>CAFBNR010000015.1_pt1 | contig 26027 bp, 25 predicted proteins | sample 7269321 | NCBI WGS metagenome assembly CAFBNR01 (sample SAMEA6814101, study PRJEB35770) | uncultured Acidimicrobium sp. | biome: Freshwater; feature: Freshwater reservoir; material: water | place: Czech Republic | collected 2017-07-26 | depth 30m m | reverse complement strand
TGTGGTCCGCCTTCACGACTTGCACCGTTGTCTGACAGCAACGCAATCATCGTGTTGTCGGTCAAATTGTGCTCATCCAAAAAGTCGAGCAAACGACCAATCTGTGCATCGGTGTGATCGAGCATTGCAGCAAAAGCTTCTTGCAAACGGCAAGCAAATAATTTTTCGTTGGCGGTCAGTTCAACCCACGGACGCACGCCAGGGTTGCGCGGCGAAAGCACGGTGTCGGGCGGAACAATACCCATCTCGATCTGTCGTTTAAACCAAACATCGCGATGCACATCCCAACCTTCGTCAAACTTGCCGCGCCACTTCGCCAAGTAGCTATCAGGCGCATGATGCGGTGCGTGCTGTGCGCCGAATGCGAGATACAAGAAAAATGGACGATCGGGTCGAACTGAAACCAGATCTCGTATCCAAGTTGTTGATTGATCAACAAGATCTTCCGAGAGGTGATAACCCTCTTCTGGAGTGCGCGGCGGCAAAATATGTTGATTGTCGCGAGTGAGTTCAGGATAGAACTGATCAGTCTCGCCATTCAGAAATCCGTAGAAGCGATCGAAACCTTTTTGCAACGGCCAGTTGGTGTGCGGACCTGCTGCAGTGCACTCTTCCATTGGAGCAAGGTGCCACTTGCCCGCGCATAACGTTGCGTAACCCTCGAGGCGCAATACTTCGGCCATCGTTGCTGCCTTCGGGGTGATGCCTCCGCGCATATTTGGAAAACCTGTGTTCCAATTGGACACACCGCGCATGCCCACTGCGTGATGATTGCGACCTGTCAGCAAACTTGCGCGTGAAGGTGAGCACAATGCTGTCGTGTGAAAACCGGTGTAGCGCAAACCATTTTGTGCGAGGCGATCAATATTCGGCGTGTGCAGTGTGCTTCCAAAACAGCTTGGGTGAGAGAAGCCCATGTCATCAAAAACGATGGTGATGACATTGGCCCCATGTAGACCCTTTGGCAAGTCTGGCCATGCTGGTGTGGACGTCTGATATGACGAATCGATTGTCCCCGCAAATTCGGGTTCGTTTGGGTGTACCGACTTATTTTGAGCCATCTCACTATCCCCCGTTTTCTATGTACTTCGGTTCCAATTCTTGCTCTCACCAACTTTTCTCATAGTGTATGCAAAAAGTTTGCTAGGTTCGTAATCGCTCGAATTATTGCACTACCACTGGAGGCCTCATGGAAGTCATTTTGCTCGGTACAGGAAGCCCAATGCCAGACGCCAAGCGTGGTGGCCCAGCGACGTTGGTGAAGGCCGGCGCAACCCAAATTTTGGTCGACGCCGGACGTGCAGTTGTCATGCGACTCACAGGGGCTGGCTCGTTGCCCATTTTTTTGTCAGGTGTATTGATCACTCATCTCCACAGCGATCACTTGACCGACCTCAACGATGTCATCACTACGCACTATGTCATGAGTCAGGCAGAGACTCCGCTTCACATTTACGGACCACCACGTACGCAAGAAGTGGTAAACGGAATACTCGCTTCACTTGCTCCAGACATCAGCTACCGGCTCGCACATCACCCAGACACGTTGTGGTGGCAACCAAAAATCATCGTCACCGAAGTAACACCTGGCATGACGTTCACGATCGGAGAAGCGCAGATTTCTGTTGGCGAGACCAATCACGCACCAGTTGAGCCAACAGTTTCGTACCGCATCGAACACGAAGGCAAGTCTCTCGTGCTAGGTGGAGATGGCATTCCATGCGAAACACTGGACGCTATTTGCAAAGGTGCCGATGCATATGTGCAGACAGTAATTCGTGAAGATCTCGTCAGCCTTGTCAAGAACAAACGCTTCCTCGATATTTTGGATTACCACTCCACTGTCGAACAAGCAGCACAAACAGCAACACGCGCTGGTGTGAAGAAGTTGATTTTGACGCACTACGTACCAAGCATTCAGCCTGGCCAAGAAGAAGAATGGCGCGCGCTTGCCGCTGCGCACTTCGCAGGCGAAATCGTGCTCGGCGACGATCTCACAGCAACAACTATCTAATATTTAATCCAGTAGCCCAATACAAAAGGACAACAACATGAAAACATTGCGCACACCCGACGAACGATTTACCAATCTTGATGGCTACAACTACGAGCCCCACTATTGCGAAATCTCCGACCTCGAGGGCGGCACACTTCGCGTGCATTACATCGATGAAGGCCCGCGCGATGCAGACCCAGTGCTGTTGATGCACGGTGAGCCATCCTGGTGCTACCTCTATCGCAAAATGATTCCAATCCTGCTCGCTGCAGGACACCGGGTTATCGCCCCAGACTTGGTTGGCTTTGGTCGCTCCGACAAACCAACAGAGCAAACCGATTATTCATACGCAAGACACGTTGCATGGATGAGTGAATTAATTTTTGACAAACTGCAACTACGCCACATCACGTTCTTTGGTCAAGACTGGGGCGGACTTGTGGGTCTGCGACTGGTAACCGCTGAGCCAGAACGATTTGATCGCGTTGTCGCCGGCAATACCGGTTTGCCAATAGGTCGCAAAGTTGATTTTTCTTCGAATGACGCGTTCATGCAGTGGCGTAACTTCTCGCAAACCACTCCTACATTTCCAGTTGGCACCATCGTCAATGGCGGCAGCCTCAAAGCACTTTCTCCTGCAGAGGTCGACGCATATGATGCACCGTTCCCTGACGAGACGTACAAGTCGGGGGCCCGCATCTTCCCAACATTTGTTCCGGTGACAATTGATGATCCATCCAACCGTGACAATGAGATCGCGTGGGGCGTGTTGCGCAAATTTGAAAAACCATTCTTGTGCACATTCAGTGATCAAGATCCGGTCACAGCAGGTGGCCAAAAGGCGTTTATTCGAGACGTTCCTGGCGCAGCCGGTCAACCCCACGTCACCATCACCGAAGCCGGTCACTTCTTGCAAGAAAACAAAGGTGAGCAACTCGCGCAGATCATTGTCGAGTTCATTGCCAATAACCCGCGATAGCAAGCTCGCACTGCGGTAATTGAGCCGCAATAGATTGGTTGCGTGAGACTAAGTCGCTTGACGTTTGCGTTGGCCTGCATCGCTACAGGTTGCACTGCAACAACTTCTAGTACATCATCAACTACGACTGTAGTTTCAACAGCTCCTACAACCGTTGCGGCACCAACAGCAATCACCTTCGCCTTCACCGGCGACATCCTGTCGCATACTCCCCTCATCAATCAGGCGAAACGCACAGCAATTGCCAACTCCACTGCCGAAACAAAACTCGACTACGACTTTCGACCGATGTTTCTAGACATCAAACCATTGATCAGTGATGTCGACGTGGCGGTCTGTCATCTCGAAACTCCAATTGCCCCAGAAGGCGAAGAGCTCTCAACGTTTCCCCTCTTTGGCGTGCCAAAAGAAATCACGTCTGCCATAGCCGACGCCGGATTCGATCGCTGTTCAACTGCAAGTAATCACGCATACGACCGTGGCAACGACGGAATTGATGCAACCGTTAACGCACTGAATGCCGCAGGGGTGGACCAAAGTGGAATGGCCCGAACACCAGAGGAGATTGAACCTCACATTTTCACTGTGAAGGGAGTCAAACTCTGTCACTTGTCGTACACATTTAGTTATAACGGCCTCATCATGCCCGATGAGACACAATGGCGCTCTGCCATCATCAACACGGGTCGTATCTTGCGTGATGCAAAACGCGCTCGCGAACTTGGCTCGCAAGCCACCATTGTGAGCATGCATTGGGGAACCGAAAAAGACTCAAACGCCAATTCAATGCAAACGTCAATCGCAGACGAACTCACCGCATCGGGTCTTGTCGACCTCATAGTTGGTCACCACGCGCATGTTGTGCAGCCCACCAAACAAATCAATGGCGTATGGGTGATGTATGGCCTGGGCAATGTGTTGTCCAATTTGCCAACTGATGATCGATGGCCAGTGAATAGCCAAGACGCAGTCATTGCTACAACGTCGTTAACAATTGATTCGGCCGGTAAGGCAGTTTTCAAAAAGCCAGTCATGCACCCAACCTGGGTGGACAAAAAACACGGCTGGGTTATTCGCGATGTTCAAAAAAGTTTGCAGTTATCTACAAACCAGTATGGACTAGCTCGAGAACTCGAGTTATCACTGGGGAGGACAACTCGAGTTCTCGGCGATTACATCACCAAGTAACTGCTGCTACTTGTGTGATCCACTGAATTCTGGGTACGCGAGCACGCCCATCTCTGGCAAATCAAGACCAGCAATTTCGTCGGCCTCTGCTGAGCGAATTCCACCCTTGGTGAACTTGTTTTGCAGTTTGAAGAATGCGTACGACAATCCGCCGTTCACCACAATCAAGACAACACAAGCAAGTGCCTGTGCACCCAATTGCCCCCAATCCCCCTTGATGATGCCCTTGACGCCTTCGCTTGCCGAGCCATTCCATCCTGCGCCATAACTGCCATTGGCAAAGATGCCCACAGCGAGCACACCGAAGATGCCACCAATGCCGTGCACCGAAATTGCACCAACCGGATCATCGATGCCGCGGCGCTCAAAGAAATACACCGATTCGATAATCAAAATTGCTGCAAGTATTCCAATCACAGCAGCAGCCCATGGCGCGACAAACGCGCATGGCGCAGTGATCGCGACTAGGCCGGCAAGCATGCCGTTGATCATCATGCCTGGGTCTGGCTTGCCGGTCTTGCGAGTGATGTACAACATCGCAGTGATCGAACCAAACGCTCCAGCAATTGCAGTGTTGACCGCCGCAACAGCAAACTGCACGTCGGTTGCCGCAAAGGTACTTGCCGCATTAAATCCAAACCAGCCGAACAACAAAATAAATGTTCCGAGCATCGCCATTGGTACGTGGTGGCCTGCAATCGTTCGCGGCTTGCCATCACTGCCAAACTTGCCAATACGTGGGCCTAAAACAATCGCACCGGTAAACGCTGCGACACCGCCAACTGCGTGCACAACACCAGAGCCAGCAAAGTCAACGTAACCAGCACCCAACGACATCGAGCTCCATGTTTTTGCCAACCAGCCGCCACCCCAAGTCCACGCCGCAAACAGCGGGTAATAGATTGCGCCGCAAAAGAAACCCCAGCCAACAAAACTTCCCCACTTCCAACGTTCGGCCATCGAACCTGTCGGAATAGTGGCAGTGGTGTCCATGAACGCAACCATGTACAAAAAGAATCCAACTACTGCCGGAGTAATTCCACTGCCAGACAGAGCCCAGCCGCCCTTCCATAAAAAGATCCAGTCGCCACTACCCAGCAACGCAGATCCGACTGGTGCGTCCATTCCAAAAGCGGAATAACTAAACCCACCGAATGAAAATGCAAACCCGACTAAATAGAAACCAATAAAGCCGAGCCCAAAAATTGCAAAGTTGGTGCTCACAACATGTGCCGCGTTCTTTGCTTGCGTCATTCCGGTTTCAACAAGTGCAAAACCTGCCTGCATGAAAACAACCAGCGCTGCGCCAATCACAATCCACATCAAGCTCACTTGTTGACCAAGCACAGTGACCGGATCTGGTGTGTCGATTAAAAACTTCATACTCTCTCCATTCGGTAGTGGCAATACTCGTATTGCTCCAGTAATACAGACGCGTCCAGAGGCGCCATTGCAGCCGAACGGCAAAAAGAATACGAGACCAATATTTCCACTGTGTCTACAAAATGTTTCAGGAGCGTTATTGTTTGTAAACGCTCATGGCAACAAAACGCAAACCGACGAAACATGCAGTTAACAAACTCGAGTTGCCGCCCCTCGTCGCCGAACGCATTACCTGCCCCCTCAGTAAGTGGCAGGGCGAAATTGGTCGATGCCATTGGTGCGATGAGTTGATTACAGGAAAGCGCCGCACCACGTGGTGCTCCGACAAATGCGGTCGTGCATGGCAGCGCGAACACATCTGGAGATTTGCCCGCTCGTCCGCGAAACGTCGAGCCAAATACCACTGCATTCGACCAGGATGCTCAGCAGCCCGACGCGACTGCGAGGTCAATCACATCGAACCCCGCGAAGGCAAGGGTTACGGACCAGGGTGTCATCACCACTTGCAGCCCGATGCCACGGGTCGAGGCGGACTCGAAGTGTTATGTCATGCACATCACGCCGAGATCACCGCGGCCCAAGCAACTGCACGCGCAGCCACAAGAGCAAATGCGCGACGCGAGGCTCAGGCCACCACCGAAACTACGATCTAACTCATGGCTTTTCGAGACGGCGATGGATGGGTGATGTGCTCATGTGGTCATAAACATTGGGGACTTCATGGCGCTGCAGGCCTGTTGCTCATTCGTCTCGACATGTCCGAGCCCCACGTGTTGTTGCAACTGCGAGCTGCATGGACCCATGGCGGAGGCACTTGGGCCCTGCCAGGTGGCGCGCTCGACAGTCACGAAGATTCGGTAACCGCAGCTGGTCGCGAAGCATCTGAAGAAGCAGGCATTAATAGCGACGACTATTTAGTGCAGGATGTGTTTAGCGATGACCACGGCCCATGGCGATACGACACCGTGATCGCCCACACCAATGGTGATGCGGGCGCATTTGCCGCCAATGCCGAGTCGGAAGATTTGCAATGGGTAACGCTCGACAAAGTGGAGACCTTCTCGCTGCACGCTGGATTGGCTGGAGCATGGCCACAATTACACAAGCGGGTTTTGGCAACTCTCAGCTAACAGGAACCGTAAGTGTTGTAATAGTCGCAGATTAGGCTGTTGCTATGACACTTGAAGCAACAAAGACCCAGGCATATCTCGACGACCGCGCCCACGTGTTTCACTCGTGGTCAGCACAAGGAACACTCAATCCAGTAGAGATCACGGGTGGTCTTGGAAGTTACTTTTGGGACTCAACGGGCAAAAAGTACCTTGACTTTTCGAGTCAACTCGTCAACCTGAACATTGGTCATCAACACCCAAAGCTTGTTGCAGCAATTCAGGAGCAAGCCGGCAAGTTGTGCACTGTTGCTCCCCCATTTGCAAACGAGTCACGCTCTGAAGCTGCTCGACTGATTACCGAACTTGCACCAGGCGACCTCAACATGGTGTTCTTCACCAACGGTGGCGCAGAAGCAGTTGAGAATGCAGTGCGCATGGCCCGCCTGCACACTGGACGCCAAAAAGTGATGTCGACATATCGCTCGTATCACGGTTCTACTTCTACAGCAATTGCAATGACGGGTGATCCACGTCGTTGGCCAAACGAAACCGGCACTGCCGGCATCGTGAAGTTTTGGGGACCATATGCATATCGCTCGGCTTTTCATTCTTCAAACGAAAAAGAAGAATGTCAACGTGCACTGCAACATCTCGAAGACACGCTCATGGTCGAAGGTCCACACACAATCGCAATGATCGCGCTTGAATCAGTTGTCGGCACTAACGGCATCCTCGTTCCACCGGACGGCTATCTGCAAGGCGTGCGTGACATCTGTGATCGCTACGGCATTGTGATGTTGTGTGACGAAGTAATGGCCGGCTTCGGTCGTTGCGGCGAATGGTTTGCTGTCAACAAATGGAACGTAGTTCCCGACTTGATCACTTTTGCAAAGGGTGTCAACTCCGGGTACCTGCCACTTGGCGGTGTTGTCATTAGTCAAAAGATTGCTGACACATTCAAAGATCGTCAGTTTCCTGGCGGCTTGACGTACAGTGGCCACCCACTCGCTTGCGCTTCAGCAGTTGCGTCAATCAACATCTTCAAAGAAGAGAAGATCGTTGAAAACGCGAAGAACATTGGTGCAACAGTTATTGGTCCGGAGCTCGAAAAACTGAAGGCAAAACACCCTTCAATTGGCGAAGTACGTGGTCTCGGTGTGTTCTGGGCAATTGAGCTTGTACGTAGTCGCGAGACACGCGAACCGCTCGTGCCGTTCAATGCTGCTGGCGCCGATGCCAAGCCAATGCTCGATATCGCTGCCGCGTGTAAGAAAGAAGGCCTCTGGCCTTTCGCGCACTTCAACCGCATGCACATTGTGCCACCGTGCACCGTAAGTGCTGACGAAATTCGTGAAGGAATGGCGATCATCGATCAAGCGCTTGATATTGCAGACTCGTATTACAAGAACTAGTTAATAGCTAGTCACAATTTTGCGGTAATACGCACGCCTCCAACAGGCTTGCCGTGTCCATAAATAGTTGAGTCAAAGGCTTTTGGGTCGACGCGCGTTGTATCTATTCCAAGTGCTTCAAGAGCAACCTTCATCATTGGCGGACGCGCGCGATTGGCTCCATCTGCGATTTTGAGCGCAACCGCACGTCCATCGGGCATTGCAATTGCGAACACGCCCTCTGCTCCATCTTTTCCAAGTAGCCCTGGCACACCTTGCATGAGCAGTGTGATGTCTCGTGTTGGTCCACCCACCATTTCGGGATGACTGCGCATTGCATGCGCTACTTTGCCCGGAGCGCTTGTTGGATCTGACATCACCACAGTGCGAAAAACACGTGCAAGTGCAGTCAGCGACATGGCGTGTGCTGGCGCACCGCAACCGTCGATGCCAATAAAAGCCGCATCTTCGCCACTCAACTCTGGCACCATCTGGGTAATGCGCTGTTGCAATGGGTGCGACTCGCTCAAATAACTCTCGTCATGTGACCAGCCATTGTGTACGCAAGTTGCCAGCATTCCAGAGTGCTTGCCCGAACAATTCATCTGCAACTTTGTTTTCACACCACCACCTCGCAAGACATCTGCAGCAGCATCATCGTCAAGCGGATAGTCCTTGGTATTGCCAAGATCATCTTCGGTCAAACCGGCTGTGGCCAAAATTTCGCGTGCGGCAGCAAGATGCATCGGAGACCCGTCGTGGCTCGCACACACAAGCGCCAGCAACCGTGGAGGTAAGTCAAGCCCACTTGCCACCATTGCAGTCGCCTGAATTGGCTTGGTGGACGACCGTGGATACACGATGGTATTTGGATCGCCAAGGGCGAACGCGATGGAACCATCCCGCGCAAGACCAACTACTGCCCCATAGTGCACCGACTCGTCATGGCCATTTCGAGTGGTGACACCCAGTTGCACAAATGCCTTTTCGAGCGGCGACTGCTCACTCATGCTTCAAGTGCATCCATGAGCATTGACATAAATACATCATGCCTTGCGCTTGTTACCACGAGTGCATTCGGTGTTTGATGCATAATGCCAAGAATATCCACCACGACCATGCCTTCGGTAACTGGTGACTGTGTTTCGACAGCGAGGTAAACCTCGCGCACTTCATCGGCAACGCTCGAGTTGATGGCGTATGCGATTGCAATTGGGTCTGGTAAGTCGAAGCCGGCAAGTTGCGTTTCATTTTCACAAAACTTTTCAAGAACCCGCTGAATGTCAACAGAGAATGTTGCAAACAGCGTGTCCATTGCCCGCAACATTGTTGATTCTGCTGGCGTAATTACTGCAAATTTACGCGAGATATCCCATCCAACAAACTCAAGGCTCATTCCAGATTGCAATACGACCTCTACTGCTTCTGGATCAACCCACATGTTGAACTCTGCCACGGGCGTAACATTGCCGATGTGATCGGCAACTGCGCCCATCACCACACAACGTTTGATTTTCTTTGCAATACTCGGATCTTTTTGTAATGCCAGAGCGATGTTCGTTAGTGGTCCAAGCGTCACGAGCTCAAGCACTCCATCAAACTCGTGCGCCGACTTGATCAACTCATCTATCGCGTTTCCCGCGTTTGGCTGCCTGCCCGCGAGATCGAGTCCGATATCCCCCATGCCATCTATGCCATGCACAAACTGAGCCGTACGCAGTTCTCGCACCAGCGGCTTGGCGGCACCAACGTAAATTGGTGCGGTTGATCCACATAATTCGCGTGTATACAAAGCGTTTTGTACACCCATCTCCAATGGAACATTGCCCGCGACCACACCAATGCCAACCACATCTATGTCTCTATGGCGTAGCGCAATGATCAAGGCAACTGCGTCATCACTTGCAGTATCCGTGTCAATAAAAAATTTTCTCTTCATGCTTCTACCGTAACATTTTTGCGATCCGCACTACGCTCGTATTCATGCGTTGGGGGCTCCGCACCACAGTCACTATCTGCGTTGCTGCAATAAACCTGCTGCTTGCATTGCTCTCGCCCACAAAATTACTTGCTGCCGATAGTTCGTCTACTGACAGTGCACTGCCGACGCAGATTGCTTATGTTTTTCCATTCTCTAAAATTGCTGTCACTTACCCAAGCGATCATATTGACTACCCTGCTGCCGACGTAGTTGGTTGTTTTGCTCACGTACTCGCACCGACTGCTGGCACGATCACCCAAACGCGCACAATCGACAAATGGACAAAAGTAAGTGATACTCCGGGCACTCGCGGCGGCAAAACAATCACTCTGATTGGAGATGACAACGTGCGCTACTACTTCGCCCACCTCGGCAGAGTAAAAGTTGCGACTGGTCAGCGAGTCAGTGCCGGCGATTGGATTGGTGTCATGGGTTCATCGGGCAATGCGCGCATCACCAGATGCCATACGCACTTCGGAATATCTCGTGTTTGTCCTGTGGTTGAGGCTTATTTGTTACAGGGCGAGATCTGGCCGCAAAGATTTTTGAATGCTTGGCGTGTTGGAGAACAACTCTCGCCCGCCAACGCAGCAACACGATTGTTAAAGCAAGATCCGCTTGGTTGCACCCGTTCGCGTGCAGACACCCAAGCTGCCCTTGCCCAAAAAACTGGCTAGGTACTACAGCAAGTGATCGGTTTAGATTAAGCCAAGCTGTCGAACAGCATCGCGCTCTTCGATCAGTTCAGCGACCGAAGCATCAATTCGTGCGCGACTAAACGCATCAATCTCGAGACCTTGCACAATTTTGTACTCACCATTTTCGCATACACAAGGAAAAGATGACATCACGCCCTCTGGCACACCGTAACTGCCATCAGATGGCACAGACATAGAAACCCAGTCTCCGGTTGGCGTGCCCATTACCCACGAACGCACATGGTCTACCGCAGCATTTGCTGCGCTTGCTGCCGACGAAGATCCGCGTGCCTTGATCACTGCTGCGCCTCGCTTGGCAACAGTGGGAATATATGTCTCTTCAAGCCATGCTTGATCATTGACCATCTGTGCAGCGTTCTTGCCATCAACTTCGCAATGAAATAAGTCTGGGTATTGCGTCGTCGAATGATTGCCCCAGATCGTCATTTTTTTAATCGATGAAACTGGTCGTCCAACACGTTGAGCAAGCTGGCTAATCGCACGATTGTGGTCGAGACGAGTCATGGCGGTGAACTGTCGTGGGTCAATGTTCTTGGCGTTGTGCATCGCAATCGCAGCGTTGGTGTTGGCTGGGTTACCCACAACTAATACCTTGATGTTCTTTTTAGCATTGGCACTAATGGCCGCCCCTTGTGGCTTGAAGATGCCTCCATTTGCTGACAGCAAATCGCTGCGCTCCATGCCTTCTTTGCGAGGCATCGCGCCCACGAGTAACGCAATATCGGTGTCACCAAACGCCACGTTTGGGTCGTCGGTCATCACTACGTCGACAAGGTTTGGAAACGCGCAGTCATCCAATTCCATTTTGACTCCGCCAAGCGCGCCAAGTGCTGGAGTTACTTCAAGCAATTGCAAAATTACTGGAGTATCAGCACCAAGCATCGCGCCGGACGCAATACGAAATAGCAAGCTGTATCCAATTTGTCCAGCTGCTCCGGTGATAGTGACTCGTACTGGTGATTTGGCTGAAGATGTCATGACTTGAACACTACTTTCCTATTGCTTGCATGATGAGATCGGCATACACAGCCTGACCAGTTGGATTGAGGTGAATTTTGTCGCCGTACAAATATTCCGGATGTGCTTTGGCGATTGCGTGCCAGTCAAGGATCTTTACGTTTCCATATTTGACTGGCATGGCCATCAGCAACACATTGTTACTGTTTTGCCATTTTCTAGTTGGCACATGATTTGTCACGAATACAACGGTGTCCACGTCAGCCAACGGAACCATAATCTCGTCCAAAGTTTTTTCATCAATTGCATTATTCGTGCCAAGGTGAATAATCACAATCTCGCCCAGCCGGTTAACCGACTTGAGGTAGTTGCAGATCTCGAGTGCCTGACGAAACGGTCGGCTCTTCAATGCGTCCACAGTGATTCCGCGCTCTGTCAGCACATTTGCTGCCCCCAACATCACCGAATCACCGATTGCAATGATCTCAATGACTTGACCATCGAGTGTTGTGGTCGCTGGTGAAGGCGCAACGGTATCCACAACACCGGTTGTACCAGGAACCGTAGTGTCCGTCGAAATAGCAAGTGTTGTACTCGTCAATACATTGACGACTCCGTTTTCTCCATCGGTGAGGCTCTGACCAATGTCGTCCAACTTGACTTGTGCTGTAGCAAGACTCACCAATGCAAAAATCGGGACAACTGCGATAACGATGCCAATGGCAAATATGCTCTGTCGTTTCTCTCTGTCCGACTCAAGCCGTGAATGGCGAAGCTTGTTCCACGCTTCACGAAGACCTCCAGAGCGCACTGGCATCTCAATGAACCGATACGACACTTCGGTAACAACAAGCGCAAGCGTAAACAGCAGAACAAACTCGACGGCGTTGAGACCTCGGCCGGCGAATTGTCGATAAAACTGAAAGATCGGCCAATGGAACAAATACAGTCCATACGACCGCTGCCCGATGTACACAAAAACTGGATTACCGAGGACGCGTGTTGCCAACAATGTGTGCGGGTGCACAGCCGCAGCAATGATTGCGATGCTGGCAAGTCCAACGAGAAGAAAGCCGCCCTGAAACAACAACGCATAGCCACTCGTGCCACCGTCGACACCGCCTTCAACGACGTCATGGAAGTTCCACAGTATTGCGCCAAGCCCAAGTACACCCAACCAGCCAACAGCCGAAACAATATGACGCTCCGATGTTGGATGATCGTTGTTAAACATTGAAGGCTTCCACCAAAAAGCGAGGGCTGAACCAATCAACAAACCGCCTGATCGTCCAAGCGTTCCCAAGAATAGGAAATCAACTTTCGAAACAGCATGCCCGAAGAGTGCAATGTAGTGATCCGGGGTCTCGAGTACCGAACCACTCGCACCAGGTTCAAACGTTTTGGCAACATAAATAGAGACTGCAATGGACGCGGAAAAAAACAACGTTCCTAGGAGTAACGGTCTGCGGCCAAATATTTTGAGCACCACAGCAATCAATATCGGCCACACCAAATAAAACTGTTCTTCAACTGCCAGCGACCAAAGATGTCGAAGCGGTACAAAACCGAATGCACTGAAATATGAGGTGCCAACCCAGATTTGAAACCAGTTGAAGCCATACACAAATGCCGCCACGACATCCCCACGAAGACTTCCAAGAGTGTCCCGCTCAAATAATGCGCAATATGTAGTGACACCAATCAGCAGAGTCCATAGTGCGGGCAACAACCTTCGTGCGCGACGAATCCAAAACGCTTTGAAGTTGATCTTTCCGTTTTCCTGCGACTCATTAATCAGCAGCATCGTGATCAAATAACCACTAATTACAAAAAATACTTCTACGCCGAGGAAACCACCACTCACCCAATTTTTATTGGCGTGATACAAAATCACAGCGATGACTGCAACAGCGCGCAGACCGTCTAGGCCCGGGAGATACCTCAGTGATTGTTGACGATTCATTTACTACGAGCGTATTGTACGAACGATCTCCGCCATCAGTATTCCTGCTTCGGTTGGATTCAGACCGATCTGAACACCAGCCGCGCGTAATGCATCCATCTTTCCCTGCGCCGTACCCTTGCCACCAGACACGATGGCACCAGCATGGCCCATCTTTTTGCCAGCAGGCGCAGTTACACCTGCGATGTATGCGCTCATCGGCTTGGTCACATGATTCGTGATGAACTCTGCGGCCTCTTCTTCGGCCGAACCGCCGATTTCGCCAATCATGATGATTGCATGTGTTTCTGGATCTGCCTGAAACTGTGCGAGGCAGTCAACAAACGAAGTTCCAGGCACTGGGTCGCCACCGATACCTACGCATGTGCTGACGCCAATTCCCTGCTGCTTCAACTCGTACAGCGCTTGGTACGTGAGAGTTCCAGAGCGAGAAACAATTCCAACGTTTGGACCACTCGCACTTGGAAGTTGCGCAATTTCGCCAGCAGTGATGCCGATATTGCATTTACCTGGGCTAATAATTCCTGGGCAGTTTGGTCCAAGTAAACGCGTGGCTGGATAATCACGTTGCAGTGTGGCAAATACGCGAGCTTCATCTTGCGCGGGCACGCCCTCGGTAATACACACAACAAAACCGATTCCTGCGCGGGCTGCTTCAAGAATTGCTGCTGGTGCTGCTTTGGGAGGCACTGCGATAAATGATGCGTTTGCTCCCGTCGCCGCAACAGCGTCTGCGACGGAATCAAAAACAGGAATCCCCTCTACGTCTTGTCCAGCTTTTCCTGGCGTGACACCGCCAACTACCTGCGTGCCATATGCCTTATTGCGCAGTCCATGAAAGCGCCCTTGGCCGCCCGTCAGTCCTTGCACAATGACTTTCGTATTTTGGTCTACAAAAATTGCCATGGTTCGTTCTCCTACTTGGCCATCTCGACAGCGGCGCGAGCGGCTTCGAGCATGGTTGGGCGACTGGTGAGTTGTGATTCAGGAATGCCCGCATCAGCAAGGATCTTTCGGCCTTCGTCAGCATTTGTGCCGTCGAGACGAATGACGATTGGGGCTCGCAGGGCAACACGCTTCACTGCTTCAACGATTCCCTTGGCTACTTCTTCACCACGAGTGATGCCACCAAAAATGTTGATCAAAATACTCTTGACCTTGGGGTCCGAGTTGATCACTTCAAGCGCCGCCGTCATCAATTCGGCATTTGCTCCGCCGCCGATGTCGAGGAAGTTGGCAGCCGTGCCGCCAACCTGATTAACCACATCGAGCGTGCTCATCGCGAGACCTGCACCGTTGGCGATGATGCCGACTGTGCCGTCCAACCCGATGTACTGCAGATTCTTTTCGCGTGCAAGTTGCTCGCGCGCATCCAACTCTTCGGTCGCTGCATATTCGGCCCACTCAGGATGCCTAAACGATGCGTTTACATCTAGCGATACTTTTGCATCAAGTGCGTGAATTTCGCCGGTTGGTTTCAAAATCAATGGATTGATCTCAGCTAAGTCACAGTCACCTTGAGTAAAACAGTTGTACAACTTGACGAGCATGTCGGCTACGCCATCTAGCGCTTGAGCAGGAATCTTGGCTTCAACCGAAGCTCGACGCGCAGTCTCGAGCGAGAGCCCATCGATTGGGTTGATATGCAACTTGACTATTGCAGTTGGATCTTTTGCGGCAACATCTTCAATCTCGACACCACCTTGGGCGCTCAACATCAACAAGTGCTGCTTTGCTGCTCGGTCAAGCGTGAACGACGCGTAATACTCTTCGGCAATATCAGATGCGTGTTCCACCCACACGCGCTTTACAACATGGCCCTTGATGTCCATGCCCAAAATATTTTTGGCGTGCAAGCGCACTTCGGCTTCATCATTGGCCAACTTGATTCCGCCGGCTTTGCCACGACCACCAACTTGCACCTGTGCTTTCACCACGACTGGATACTTTGCGGTTGCTGCAACAGCAACGGCTTCGTCAACAGTTGTTGCTACGCCACCAGCAGATACCGGAATGTTGTACTTGGCAAAATACTGTTTGCCCTGATATTCAAAAAGGTCCATTGCTCTGCTTTCAGTTGTAGTTCACGCGATTATTGTTCTCGAGCGTCGAGCGCTTGCTCAAGCCATGTTGCAATTTCTTTGAGCGACGTACCTGGTCCGAAAATTTCACCGACGCCTTGGTTGCGCAACTCGATCGCGTCGGCGTCCGGAATAACTCCACCACCAAAAACAAGCACGTCTCCAAGATCGCGCGCGCGCAGTTCTTCCATCACTCGTGGAAACAACGTGAGATGCGCCCCAGACAACAACGACAGACCAACAGCATCCACGTCTTCTTGCAGTGCGGTTTCGGCAATCTGTTCTGGCAACTGGTGCAGACCTGTGTAGATCACTTCAAAGCCATGGTCACGTAGGGCGCGCGTGATCGTCTTGGCGCCACGATCATGGCCATCCAGGCCTGGTTTGGCCACAACAACTCGGTAAGGACGTTTCACAACTACAGAACCTTACGCCCTCGGCAGTGACCTATACCAACCCACAAAGCGGTCGACTCCCCGTCGCCATCGGCCACACTGGAAGCATGGAAAAACGCTTTCGCTCTCCACTCGCTCGCGCGGTTCTGCCAATCGCCGGAGGGCTCTTATTTTTTGTGGTTTTGTTTGGGGTCACGTGGTTGATGGCGACATTTGCCACAGACCGTCGCGAGCGCCAGGTCATCCAAGGAGACCGCACATTTGTGGTGGGTCAGGTTTCAGATGTGGCCGAATCGATAGCTCAAAATGGCCCGATCCTCTATCCAGACTTGCGCGACGTCAACGGTAAGCGATCAATCGTCATCGAGCACAACGGCACCGACCCTCTCAAAGGCTGGCAGGTTTACTACGCATACCCTGCCGACAAAAGTTCTGAATGCCTGGTCGCCCAAGTCAAACAATCACATACCTTTACCGATTGTGATGGTCGAACTCTGCAAGTTGATCAGTTGCAAAAACCGAGCGATGTAACGCCAATCGTCGAAGGTCAGTCCACCCTGCTCATCGACCTGCACGGCTGACACCGCACGCGCAGTTTTTCTCAGTTTGATTTTTTGAGCGGAGCCCACGCCAGCGACAGGTGTTTGGTTCCTACTAAGCGAAAACGAATTGTCGCTTCCGCTTTTTCTCCCGAGCCGCGAATCTCAATAATCACACCTTCGCCAAATGTTGGGTGTTCGATATCATCACCAATTCGAAACCCATGATTGGCATCTTGTTGTTGCGCGATTGATGTCTGAGCGACGTTGGTGTTGTTGCGATTGAGGCGCTGCTGTGGCGCATAGCCACGATCGGCGTGCGAACGAAAGCTGTACCTCTCAGAGTCGGCACCTGAGTCGACGCTGCCTTCGCGTTGAATCAACTCATCAGGAATCTCACTTAAAAATCTGGATGGTGGGTTGTACTGAGTTGACCCATACAGGCTTCTACTCCATGCATGACTCAACACGAGTTGTTCTTTGGCACGCGTGATGCCCACATACGCCAGTCGCCGTTCTTCTTCCAACTCTGCAGGGTTATTGAGCGCTCGATTGTGAGGGAAAATGCCTTCCTCCACGCCGACGATGAATACCACCGGAAATTCGAGCCCCTTGGCTGAGTGCAATGTCATCAATGTGACATGGTTATCCGAATCGAGTTGGTCGGTGTCGGCAACCAGTGCGACTTGCTCCAGAAATTCGTCAACCTGAGTAAATTCGGCAGCAACACCAATCAGTTCTTTGATGTTTTCTTCGCGCCCATCCGACTCAACTGTGTTTTCAGCCTTCAACTCACTCATGTATCCACCCGCATTGAGTGCATGGCGCAACACTGCACTTGGGCCATCAGCCAACAGTGCTTGGCACTCATCAATCAATTGATTAAATGCGCTAATGCCTCGTAGTGCTGCAGCACCCACACCAGCTTCTGCTGCCTTGCGCAGCGCCAGAGCAAACGAAATTCCGCACTCATTGGCATACACATCAAGTTTGCCAATGGTCGTGTCGCCAATGCCCCGTTTTGGCACGTTCAAAATTCGCTTGAGGCTCACTTCGTCAAGTGTGTTGTACGACAATCGCAAATATGCAAGCGCATCTTTTACTTCGCGACGATCATAAAACTTTGTGCCGCCAATGATTTTGTAGGTCACGCCACGATGAATGAGCGACTCTTCCAGCACACGGCTCTGCGTGTTGGTTCGGTAAAGAATCGCAAAGTCACTCCACGGTCGATGCTCAGAATCGTGCACTTCTTTGAGGCGATTAACAACCCAGTTGGCCTCACCAAATTCGTCATCGGCGAAATAGCGAATAACTTTTTCACCCTTGCCCAAGTCGGTCCACAGATCTTTTGGCTTCCGATCGATGTTGTTGGTGATAACAGCATTTGCGGCATCCAGAATCGTTTGTGTGCTGCGATAATTTTGTGCCAATACGACTGTTGTTACTTCGGGAAACGCATTTTCAAATTGCATGATGTTGCGAAAGTCGGCACCGCGGAAGCGATACACGCTCTGGTCTGTGTCACCGACAACACACACGTTGTGGTGGAGCGCGCCCAGCATCAGCACGATCTCGTTTTGCGCCATGTTGGTGTCTTGATACTCATCAATCAAAATGTGCTTAAAACGCTCTTGGTACGTGCGCAACACGTCGGGGTGCTGGCGAAACAACTGAACCGTATTGGTCAACAAGCCATCAAAGTCCATTGCACCGGTTTTGGCAAGACGCTTTTGGTATTCGCGATAGACAAGACCGTAGTTGGGATCAATGTCATCTTCGCTCATCTCCGCGGACGAATACGGGGTCTGTAATTCGTTTTTCCACAAACTGATGCGTGCTTGCACACCCCGCGGTGTAAAACGCTTGGGGTCTAGACCCAAATCGCGAATGCAATACCCCACCAAGCGTGTTGAATCGCTCTGATCGTAGATAGAAAATGTTTTGGGATAGCCGATGTGCTCGGCTTGAGCGCGCAAGATGCGTACGCATGCAGCGTGAAAAGTACTCACCCACATTTGTCGGGCCACTGGCCCAACAATTGCCGCAACACGCTCTCGCATTTCCTGCGACGCCTTGTTGGTAAACGTGATTGCCAAGATATGCATCGGGTGCGTGCCCGTTGCAATGAGATGCCCAATACGTTGTGTGAGTACGCGAGTTTTACCCGACCCAGCGCCAGCTACAACAAGTAACGGGCCGCTTGGGTGCAATACGGCATCGCGCTGATCCGGATTGAGCCCGTCTAGATCAATGGAGTTTGGGGGTTGAGAGTTGGTCACTAATTACGAGCGTTGCACAATTCGTACTGGCAACATGCGTGGGCCACGCACTTGGCCAAGGCTCCACGTCACTGCATCAGCATTTGCTAGGTCAAACTTGGGAAACCGTGAGATAAAGACTTCGACGGCAACTCGCAACTCAAGTCGTGCCAGGTTAGATCCAAGGCAACGATGAATGCCAAGACCAAAAGCGAGGTGGCGATTTTCTTCACGATCGATCACCACTTCATCCGCGCGATCAAAAACCTCTGGGTCGCGATTGGCTGCGGGAAACGGCAACAACAGAGAATCACCACGCTTGACAGGGCAACCACCGATCGTGGCATCTTTACTGACGATGCGCGCCATAGTCACTGGAGCGTATGCGCGCAACAACTCTTCAATTGCGGTTGGCAAGAGTTCTGGTTCATTGACCATTCGCGCCAAATCTGATGGATGCTGCGCGAGGTGCCAAATAGATGAACCGATCGCGCTCCACGTTGTGTCGATGCCCGCAACCATCAACAAGATGATGGTGCCAACAACATGCTCTGGCGACAACGGCTGATCATAAATTTTTGCATTCAACAAAAAGCCGATGAGATCATCTTTGGGATTCTCAATATGGTCACGTACGTGCATAGACAAATACGCATCGAGCTGCTCAAAACTTTGCTGACGCTCACCAAATGGTGCTCCAATGCCTTCGAGCACCAAGTGCACGGTGTCACGGAAGTAGTCGCTGTCCTCTACTGGCAAACCAAGCATGCGGGCAATCACATACACCGGAATGTTTTGTGCGTACTGAACTGCCGCATCAACAGTTGGGGCGTCGCCCATGTTGTCGATCAACTCATTGCAAAGACGGCGAATCTCTGGCTCCCATTCATTGATCACTTGTGGGCTAAATGCAGGCAACAACAGACGCCTCGCATCGGCATGAAATGGTGGATCAGAAGTGATCGGTGGTGCTGCACCTATTGGAGCGTTGGAAATCCATTCCTCCATCGGTGGCTTGTTGGAGAGCACTGCGCCTTCAGAAGAAAAATGATCAGTGTCGCGCGCAATTGCAGAAACATCTGCGTGAGTTACGGGCAACCATGCGCCGCCATAGCGGTCGGTGTGCGCAACTGGGCAAGTTTCGCGCAGCTCGTCCCAAATCTCATGAGCATTGGCGTTGTATGCGGGGTCGGCATGATCAAAATCTGTCGCCCAACTTGTTGCAGGTTTCACTTCGTACATGCCACAACTTTACTTGGGGGTGCGCCATACTTTCGTGTCGTGGCTTCCCTATTTATATTGCTCCCGCCTTCTGAAGGCAAGGCCGAAGGCGGTGCAGCAAATAAGCCCTGGCGCGAATCTTCCGGCGCATGCGGAAAATCTTTAACTACACAAAGAGAGACACTCGTCGATCGGCTCCACTCGTTAAAGGGTGGCGATGCAACATTGCTTGGGGTAAAGGGCAAACACCTCGACAGAGCTCGCGTAGCCAACACTTCTTTACATGGTTCTCCGTCACTACCCGCCTTTGAGCGCTACACAGGTGTGGTTTGGGATCATCTCGATATTGCAACTCTCACTGCAGCGCAACGTAATCGCGCACTCAGCAGCATCATCGTGATCTCTGGTCTTTTGGGCGCGGTTGGAGCCGACGAACCTGTGCCTGACTATCGACTCAAGATGGGGTCCAGACTTGCACCGTTTGGACTGCTTTCGCGTTGGTGGCACGATGATCTTTCTGCAATGTTGAACAAGAAATTCAAAGGAGCCGTTGTCGTTGATTTACTCCCTCAAGAGCATCGAGCTGCATTTACTCTTGACACCGACATTGTGGCCAAACATATTGTGGTGGCGATCAACGAAAAGTCGGGCAAGGCCGGCGGTCACGACGCTAAGGCCGCCAAAGGCCGGCTCGCCCGCCACCTCGTGCAAACTTGCACCTCTGCATCTCAAGCAACAAAGTCACTGCAGAGTTTTCGAGATCCGCGCTTTGTAGTTACGACTGATTTGGCATGAGTTTTTGTTGTAAAAACTCAATGACGCGCTGAACTCCAGATTCTTGAACCTGCTCGGTTAGCACCGAGTGGTCACTCTTTGAAGAAGATTCAAACTCGACTGCAATAAATGCATCACCAAGTAATTTTTTGAGCGATGCAAACCTTGTACCCACAAGTTTGTCGCCAGTAAAGCGCAAGCCAAGTACTTGACACCCTGCTTCTGCGCGTTGCTTGATCATGATCTCGTCATCCAAGCTCAGACCCAAGTCGGCACTTCGAGCCGCACCCATTGCAAACGGTAGTGAAGGCTGCGACAACACGGGCGCAACCATGATGTCATCAACCATCATCCCAAGAGCGAAGCCGCCGCTAAAACACATACCGATCGCGCCAACACCTGCACCGCCCAATTCGTTATGTATCTGCTTTGCCAATGCACGCAACCAATTGATTACTGGAGATTTCTGTCGCATCGCCAACGTGGTGAACTCACGAGAAATGCAAATCTTGCTCATCGATTGAGCCATGTACTTGCCACTCGGCTCGCGACCAACCTCACCGACTAACAACGGCATCACCACCGTGAATCCTGCGTCAACTACTCGCTCGGCAAATGCAAGCACACTTGGTGTGATGCCTGGTATTTCATGAACAACTACAACGCCAGGGCCTGTGCCCTTGCGGTACGTGGCATGCGTAATTCCAGCAGAAGTGAATGATCCACCTTGCCAACCTGTTGGAGCTACCGGAATCAACTTCATACCTACTTTGGCCTCACTACGCCGACAACCCTTGACCAAGCCACTGCAGAAATTTTAACAACGTCGCCCGTTCGAGGTGCGTGCACATATTGACCATTACCTAAATACATCCCAACGTGGTGAATTGGATAGCCAGAAAAGATTAAATCACCGGGCTGAATGGCCGCAGTTGGAATGCGAGTCAGTCCAGAATATTGCGTACGCGATGTGCGGGGAATACCCAAGCCCGCAATGCCCCATGCCCAGGAAGTTAAACCGGAGCAGTCAAAGGCACTGCCTGGAGACTTTGCGCCAAATCGATAGCGCACACCCAGTTGTGAAAGTGCAGCTTTAATAGCAATACCCGCTCGAGACGATGGAGCAGCAATGTTCGCATACTTTGATCCGGCAAATTTTGCTGCTTGCGACTTTGCATCATCAAGAGCAGCAGACTCGCGACGTTGACGTTCTGATTTCAGCAATGAACCAAGTTCGCGCTCTGCATCTGCTTGTCGAGCCGTGTAATCGGACGCAAGGGCTTCAGCAGCACTCAAACGCGCAGCTGCATAGTCAGCCAAATCGCTGGCTTTCTTCTGCTGCTTCTCGAGCTTTTTCTTTTCTTTTGTGAGATCATCAATCAAGCCCTGCAATGCGTCGGTATTGCCGGCGCCAGTATTCAATGCAACCGAAGTCAAATATTTCTTGCGCACCATATCGCTGAGAGAGTTTGTTGAACTCAGGATGCTCGACAAACTATTGGACATTCCGCCGCGCATGAAGGACTTCAGCGCTACTGCTTTCAGATCATTTTGCATCGTCGCAAGTTTTGCTTCGAACTCTGCAATATTGGCAATGGTCGCATCAATTTCCACTTGCAAGTCTTCTTGCTGGTTGACCGCCGCAGCGTACGTTTCATCGAGCGCATCAATTTGATTGCCGATCTTGTCCAACTCGGCGATGATCTGGTTGACGCGCTGCTGCTGATCCCCCGATGACCCAGTTGCGGGTCGCAAACCAAGCGCTTCTGCAGGCACAGCGAGATTACCCACAGCCACCGAGGTGGTGAGGATGATGGCGGCCAACCGAGGCACACACCGGCGTACACGCCCAACGGCGTTACGAATCATGATGCATACAGTCTAACGAATAATTCGGGTCTATTCCCACTCGATCGTGCCGGGAGGTTTTGATGTCACGTCGTACACAACGCGATTAATGCCCTTTACTTCATTGATAATTCGTGATGACATTTTTTCCAGCAAGTCATACGGCAGTCTTGCCCAGTCTGCAGTCATCGCATCATCACTTGTCACCGCACGAATAATTATTGGTCGACCATAAGTTCGTTCGTCACCCATTACTCCAACCGAACGAATGTCGGCGAGTACTGCAAACGCTTGCCAAATTTCGCGCTCAAGACCGGCCAAGCGCACTTCTTCACGTACAATAAAATCGGCTTCTTGTAAAATTGCAACTTTGTCTGGTGTCACTTCTCCAATGATGCGCACGCCAAGACCTGGTCCGGGAAATGGTTGACGCCACACAATCTCGTCAGGTAAACCAAGCTCAGTTCCCACTTTGCGAACTTCATCTTTAAACAAAGTGCGCAGCGGCTCACATAATTTGAGCGTCATGTCGTCTGGCAGGCCTCCAACATTGTGATGACTCTTGATCACACTTGCGGTGCCATCGACGCCACCGCTCTCGATCACATCTGGATACAGAGTTCCTTGCACCAAAAACTTCGCATCGGTGAGTCCACCCGTGTGCTCCTCAAAAATGCGCACGAAAAGCTCACCGATTGCTTTGCGTTTTGCTTCTGGCTCAGTGACACCTTTGAGTTTCTCAAAAAATCGTGCGCCGGCATCGACGTGAATTAACTCAATGCCCATATGTCGATGAAACGTCTCGACAACTTGCTCACTCTCATTTTTGCGCATGAGGCCGATATCTACATAAACACAAGTCAGTTGCTTACCAACTGCCTTATGCACGAGTGCAGCGGCAACTGCAGAGTCGACGCCGCCCGACAGACCACAGATCACTCGCTCAACGCCAACTTGTGCGCGAATTGCGGCAACTTGGTCTGTGACAATAGATGACATCGTCCAGTCACGATTTGCTCCGACAAGTTGGTGCAGGAATTGCTCAATAATTGACTGACCGTGTTCGGTGTGCGCAACCTCGGGGTGATATTGCACTCCCCATATTTTCCGAGAAGGGTTTTCAATGACCGCCATCGGTGCGTCTGGAGTACTCGCAGTTGCCACAAAACCACTCGGCAAAACCGACACCGCATCGAAATGGCTCATCCATACATTGAGTTGCGCAGGAATTTCGTCGTTCAATAACTGTGATGTGGCTCCAGGGATTCGTTGCACAACGGTGCGGCCATATTCGCCTCTGCCACCCCTTGAGACTTTGCCGCCAAGTTGCTCGGCGATCAGCTGTGCGCCATAACAAATTCCCAAAATAGGAATACCGAGTTCGTAAATCTGCGGATCGAGCACAGGGGCCCCCTCCACATGCACACTTGCCGGTCCTCCTGACAAAATGATCGCAATTGGCTTGCGCTTCAGCACTTCTTGCGCCGTGATCTTGTGGGGCACGATCTCCGAATAGACCTGAGCCTCGCGAACACGGCGGGCAATCAATTGGGCATATTGGGCACCAAAATCAACCACCAACACGACTTGTTGGTCATCAGCGTGTTGGTTTGCCATAGTGACCAAAGACTGTAGTTGAACAGTGGTATTTGAGCCCAAGAGATGGAACGATGGGGCTGCATGGAATTTATTCAAACAACTCGAGTTGTACTCCCAACAACAAATGGGGGCACACTTCCAGACCCATATGGCGGACACAACGTCAGCGATTGTGTCGGCCTCTATCCAAAACCAGGATGTGGAAGCGAGCCTGTCTTGTCAGGTGATCGAGGTGGCTCAATGCAATACGCCACATTTGGCATCATGATCACCGCACTCATCGTGATCGGTGTGCGCATCTCTCGAAGCATCATCAAGCGTGACCGTGCACGTGACGAAGCGTTGGGGCTCAACGACTAGTTTTGCTGTGTGCCAGCAAGTCAGAACGTTCTAAAAAACCAAGGCGTTCTTGGAATTGTTCTCGGGCTGCTGAGTTCTTCTCTGTATGGCATCACTCCAATTTTTGTTTATCACGCCTTTAACTATGGGGCGGATCCATTTGGATTGATGACATCGCGTTACATTATCGCGACCATTGTGCTTTTCACGGTTCGTACTGTGCGCTTTGGTCGAACCAAATGGCCGACACCGAAAACAACAATTCAACTTTTCCTACTTGGCGCGATTGGCTTGTATGCCAACAGCGTGTGCATGTTTAACGCTCTCAAATATTTGCCAAGCGGTTTGTCGATGGTGATCTTTTACTTCTACCCAATTGTTGTCGTGCTGTTTGGCTGGGCGCTCTACAAACACAAACCACCAACGATTATCTGGCCATGTCTTGTCACCACCATCATCGGCGTCATACTCAGTGCGAGTGACGTTTCCGGCGGCCAAATGAAGGGCGTCATCTTTATTGTTGTTGGCGCATTTGCTTACGCGTTTTATTCGGTGCTTGCTGGTGCAGTCATGCCGCGTGCCGAGCTCACCACTGGTTTAATGCTCGTGTTTGCCGGTGCCGGATTTTCATTTTCAGTTATTTGGTTGCTCAATCCACCCGGGTTACCAACAACCATGCCCTACGTTGCGGACGTGTGGCTACCCACTCTCGAGATTGGGCTTGTGGGCACAATCGGCGCAATGGGCATTTTCTTTGCTGGAATGAATCGCATTGGTGCAAGCAAAAGCGCAGTGATTCAAACTTGGGAAGTATTGGTCGCCGGTCTCACTGGAATGTTTTTCCTCAATCAACAATTCACCCTCCGCCAAGTACTTGGAGGGGCGCTGATTTTGGGCGGTGTGCTGCTGCTCACTCGCGCCGAGATCAAACGTGGTGAAAACCTGCCGCAATCTGCGCATGCCTAATTGGGTGACTGCCCACACATCGGTGTGTGCCACTGGCCGCCACAACCCTTAGCCTTGTGGGTACATAGCAATTTGAGTATTTCTTGCAGGGTTGGGTGAAATCCCCTACCGGCGGTTAAAGCCCGCGAACTTCACGAGCAATCGTGTGGTTGATCTGGTGAAATTCCAGGGCCGACGGTCAGAGTCCGGATGGGAGCAAGAAGACGAAAGTTGTGTTTGCGCGCATCACGGAATGCTCTTGTGGCATTCCATTGTTGCTGCGCACGCATTGCGCTCGTCGTCCTTGCCCTGCCCCGCCTGAGGTGCCTGAAGCGCAACGACGAAAGAGACGACTG
>CAFBNR010000014.1_pt1 | contig 26575 bp, 27 predicted proteins | sample 7269321 | NCBI WGS metagenome assembly CAFBNR01 (sample SAMEA6814101, study PRJEB35770) | uncultured Acidimicrobium sp. | biome: Freshwater; feature: Freshwater reservoir; material: water | place: Czech Republic | collected 2017-07-26 | depth 30m m | reverse complement strand
CGTGAAGATACCGACTGCCAATGTGGCGATCGAGGTAAGCAGTGCCACCATCTTGACCATTTGCTCATTTGCTTTTGGCACGCCGAGCAACAAGACCACTCCTACCAACGGTAAGAACGTTCCTACACTCAGCACCCAATTTGCGTCACGGAGCATTTCCATGGCGTTATCTCCCTTTTGTTGTTACGTATTGATAATGACTAGTACGAGTGCAGCAACGGCAGCCGCGCTAAATAACAGCGCGCCGTACTGACTCACTTTTCCTGATTGCACCGGTTGCAAAACGCCACCGGCACCTCTTGTTGCTTTGCCTGAATTGTTTACCGCACCATCGACCACTCGTTGGTCAATATTGCGATACACCCAGCCAGCGACTGTTCTTGAGGTTCCCGCAACTGCGTGCAAGATGCCGTCCAAAATATGTTGGTTAAACCAATATGCCCCAGCCGCTATCGGACCAGAGATTGCCTTGACAATCACGTTCTCGTACAACGCGTCGAGGTAGTACTTGTTGTCGAGCAATCGATAGCCACTTCGCAACACTGCGTTGCGTTGGGTAAGACCAACAAGGCGCTTATCTTTGCGTGTGTACAGCGCAACACAAATAAACCAACTGATTGCCAGGCCGGCAAAAACAATTGCAAGCGACATGCCCGCCTTTGACCACATGAACGGTGCGTGATGCAACTCGGGTACAAACTCGCTGTGGCGTGGCTCGACCCACTTGGTGATGCGCTCCCAGCCTTCGCCGAACGGCGCAGCGTTCAGTAAGCCAGAGCCGAGCGCAAGTGTCGCAAGGATCATGAGTGGCACGGTGATGAGTAGGCCACTCTCGTGTGGGCCAGATGATGCGTGCGCATCATGCTCGTCGTGGGCAGAAGCATGAGTGTCGTGAGCAACTGCGTGCGAATCATGAGCATCGTGGTGCTCTCCTGCTGCCGCGCCACGTGGCGCGCCAAAAAATGTGAGGTACGTTGCGCGCGTCATGTACGCAGCAGTCATAAATGCACCGATGAGACCGATGATCATGAAGGTGTTGTAGCCGTTGTGTCCAACGTTGTCGATGATCTCGTCCTTCGAGAAGAAACCAGAGAATGGAAACACTCCGCACAATGCAAGCGTCGAAATTATCCAGGTTGTAAATGTGATCGGCATGAACTTGCGCAAGCCGCCCATGTCTTTCTTCATGTCAAACGAGTGATGTGATGCACTGTGGCTGATTGAGCCTGCGCACAAGAACAAGCAGGCCTTAAAGAATGCGTGGGTAAAGATGTGAAATACCGAAGGCATCCATGCACCGGCGCCGAGGCCCATCATCATGTATCCCAACTGACTCACTGTTGAGTACGCGAGCACCTTCTTGATGTCGTTCTGCACAAACGCAAGTGCTGCCGCGATGACGATCGTGATGCCACCAATAATCGTGATGAAATTGCTTCCTGAGCCGAGAATGTGGAAGCCAGTAAAAAACACTGGGTACAAGCGAGACACCAAGAACACACCGGCGACGACCATTGTTGACGAATGCAAGAGTGAGCTGACCGGTGTTGGACCAGCCATGGCGTCGGGCAACCACGTGTGCAGTGGAAACTGGCCGCTCTTGCCGATGGCCGCGATAAATAATGCGACTGCAGCAACCAAAATGACCGTGCTATTTGGCTGACCAGCCATTGCCCACGCCGAAATGCCACGGATTGAGAATCCGGAAACGCCAAGTTCTTTCGTCGTCCATTCATTGGATGCGAAATACAAAATCGAAATACCAACGAGCAATCCGATATCACCAGTTCGCACCGTGAAGAATGCCTTGAGCGCCGCGCGACTATTTGCACCTTCTTCCCACCAGTGACCGATCAACATGAAACTGCACAAGCCCATGATTTCCCAGCCGAGCAAGAAAAGGATCATGTCTTCGGCAACAACCATGGCGAGCATGCCAGCCGAGAACAACGTGAGTGCCGCAAAGAAATGCGTGTAGCGGCGATCGCCACGCAGGTATTCGAGCGAATAGATCTGTACAAGAGTCGAAATAAATGCAACAACAACAAGCACGATGATGGAGAGTCCGTCAATGGACTGACCGATTGTGAACTTGATGCCACCGACCTGCCACCAATTCCACACCCGAACAACAGGTGTGATGAATTGCTCTTCTGCTGCCCCATTGACCCTGGTGATCCACTGCGATGCAGCACCGGCGCTCAGCACCAGACTTCCGAGCATCGACAACACGCCAATTTCACTGCCCTTCATTGGCATGCGCTTGCCGAACAAAATAATCAATGCAAAACCAATTACCGGAATAATCGGGATGAGCCACGCATGCTCAAGGAACCAACCCGACGAAAGGGCTGCTACGACTTCGGTTGCTTCGGAGGATGCAAACATCGTTATCCCTTCATCTCTGACAAGTCATCGAGCGAAATAGTTCGGCGGTTGCGATAGATCAGCAACACGAGGCTGAGGCCGACACCGACTTCAGCGGCAGCAACAGCAATAACGAAGAGTGCAAATGTTTGTCCATCAACTGAACCGTTGCGCATCGAAAAAGCGATCAAGTTGAGATTGACTGCATTCAGAATGAGCTCGATCGCCATCAACACCATGACGCCGTTTTTGCGAGCAATAACGCCATACACACCGATGCAAAACAGGATTGCAGCAAGAATCAGGAACTGGTTAACAAACATGAAGTCAGTCCTTTCTCGCCAAGACGATTGCGCCAATCACGGCGGCCAACAGTACGAATGACAGCGCCCAGAATGGCAAGAGGTACGCACCGAAAATCTGGTCTGAGATCTGCTGTGTGTTCACAATGGCGCCATCAGTTGGCATTTTTTCTGAACCAAATGAATCGACAAGCGCGATTGCCATTGCGGCGAACAACGCGAGAGCAACGGGAATACCCAGCTTCCAATACGTATTGTTGAGCCCACTGTCGCGACCAATGCGCGATCGTGTGAGCATGGTGCCAAACAAAAACAGCACCATCACTGCACCTATATATACGAGTACTTGAGTGACGGCCACAAACTCGGCCGCCAACAACACATATTGGGCTGCAGCGCCAGCCAAAACAACCACGAGCCACAATGCGCCGTGAACCACGTTGCTCGTGGTCACGACGCGAATCGCACCAACGATCATGATGGCGGCAATGATTGCGAAGCCGATGTTTTGAGCGATCAACATAGTGGCGCCTTACTTCTTCTTCTTGTCTGCGCCGACTTCAAGTGCCGGTGCTTCAGGAACAGTTTCCATCCACTCGCTCAGCTTGGTCTTATCGTGCAGCATGTCGGTGATGTTTGGCTCGGAGTATTCGTACTCTGGGCTCCAGAACAATGCATCGAATGGACACACCTCAACACAAATACCGCAGTACATGCACAATGCGTAGTCAATGTCGAAACGATCGAGCAAGTTGACTTGGCGTGGCTTGCCGCCCTCACGACGTGGTGGCGCGAGTTCTTTATGCGCCTCGATATAAATGCACCAGTCGGGGCAAGAGCGCGAGCACAACATGCACGACGTGCAGTTGTCTTGGTGCAATGCAATTACTCCGCGAGCACGAATTGGTGGGGTTTCTTTTTCGTGCGGGTATTGCACGGTGTTTGAACCGTTCTTGAATGTGCGCATCATCGTGCCAAACGTGATGCCAAGTCCTTTTAAGAGGCCGGGAAGTTGCGCCATTAGAACATCACTTTCAATACAGCCGTCAACATGATGTTGACGAGTGATACGGGGATAAGAACTTTCCATGCGAAGCGCTGAAGTTGATCTTCACGAAAACGTGGATAAGTAAAACGCACCCACATGATGAGAAACGTGAGCACCATCATTTTGGTGAACACGATCAACGGCCCCACAATATTCATCCAATTAGAAACACTGTCCATCGATGTCCAACCGAACCACGAGAACGGCACTCCCCAACCACCGAGGAAGAGCGTGCTTGCGATCATTGCGAATACGCCCGCAGTTGCAAACTCGCCAATAAAGAAGATGAGGAAGCGGAAGCCCGAATACTCAGTCATGTAACCCGACACCAACTCGGATTCGGCGATTGGCATGTCAAACGGAGCCTGGGTGAGCTCGGCTTGAATTGCGATCATAAACACGAAGAAGCCAACGAACTGCGTAATCACATATGGATTACCAAAAGTATTGATGCCAAACATTGATCCAGCATTTTGGGCTACAACTATTTGCTGCAGGTTCATGGTTCCAGCCTGAATGACCACGCCCATCACTGCGAGAACCATCGGAAGTTCGTATGCGATCAACTGACCTGCTGCGCGCAAACCACCGAGCAACGAGTACTTGTTTGCACTCGACCAACCAGCCATCAAGATGCCGAGCACCGAAATAGATGAAACTGCCAGCGCATAAAAGATTCCGGTTTCAAGATTGGTAAACCATGCATCTGGACCAAACGGAACGACAACAACAAGAAGGAACGTACTCATCAACACGATGATTGGCGCCATCTTGAAAACAGGCTTGTCGGCATTGGTTGGTTGGATATCTTCTTTTTGCAACCACTTGCCTACCTCGGCGAACAATTGCAACGAACCCTGGGGTCCGGCCTCCATTGGGCCAAGGCGGCTCTGCATAAACGACATCATCTTGAACAAAAAAACATACACAATCGTGCCTGCAGGCAAGAGCACAGCAACGAGCCCGCCTAATACGCGTAACAGGGACTGACCCCAGTACGGAATTACGACGCTCAGCAATGAATTCATTAGCGGTCGATGTCTCCAAGAATGAAATACAACGAAGCAAGAATCGTGATGATGTCTGGCACGTACACGCCGCGCAACAACCATGGTGTGATCGAAATGTTGTTGAAGCTTGCCGAACGAATCTTGACGCGGAATGGGCCGAGGTCGCCGCGCGACACAACGTAATAACCCATCTCGCCAAGTGGGTTCTCGGTAGAGACCCAAGCTTCGCCTTCAGGCACCTTGATGATCTTCGGAACCTTGGCCATCACAGGGCCGCTTGGAATTCCGTCAAGTAATTGGTCGACAATCTTCGTTGCTTCGCGAGTTTCTTGCAAGCGAATCCAGCAACGCGCGAAGCTGTCACCGTCCGGATGAGTCCAAACTTTAAAATCAACTTTGTCGTAAGCGAGTGGAATTGTTTGATCGCGACGCAAGTCCCAATCGACTCCACTTGCACGTAAGTTTGCGCCAGATAGTCCGTACTGCAATGCAACGTCGCGAGGGATCACACCAATACCGCGTGTACGCGACTGAAAGATCTCGTTACCAAACAACAGGGTTTCGATCTCGTCACAGAAATTACGCAACTTCTTCATCACGACTTTTGTTTCGTCTATCCAACCTGCAGGCAGATCATCTTTCAAGCCGCCAATTCGGTCAAAGTTTGGATGGAAGCGACCGCCAGTTGCAGATTCGATCAGGTTGAGAACATATTCGCGATCACGGAAAGCCAAGAACACAGGCGTGATTGCGCCCATTTGTACACCTAAGTCACCAAGGAACAACGAAACGTTTGCAATGCGTGAAAGTTCAAACAAGATGGTGCGGATCCACTGCGCGCGAGGCGGTGCTTCGACATTCATCAGTTTTTCTGCTGCCAAGATAAACGGAACTTCGTTTGCAAAACTGCCAAGCCAGTCGATGCGATTAACCAGCGAAGTGACTTGCGGAAATGTACGAACCTCAGTGAGTTTTTCGTAACCGCGATGCATGTAGCCACACGATGGTTCGGCCCACACCACTTGCTCGCCATCGAGCCGAGCGATAATGCGCAATGTGCCGTGAGTAGCTGGATGTTGTGGCCCGATGTTGAGGGTCATGCCCTCTGTTTCGAGCTCGACATTGAGTCGGGCATCTGCAGCTTGCGAAGCGATATAACTCAGCTGTTGGCGATTACCAAGTTTTGCTGGAACGGGATCATTCAGAATGGTCATGAAGGGCTCTCGTTCTCATCATCGGTTCCGCCTGGCAATGGTTCAACATCGACAATGCCCGGCCATGGCTTGACCATGCGTGCGAGCAATGGGAAATCTTTGCGCATTGGATAACCCTCGAAGTCGACTGGTAGATACATGTTGCGCAAATCAGGGTGTCCAGTAAAACCAATACCGAACATTTCATGAGCTTCACGCTCGTGCCAGTTTGCACCAGCAAAAACAGTGCAGATGGAATCAACGGTGAAAGAGTCATTTGGAACATCTGCTTTGATGTTGATGCCCAGGTGCGTCACTGAGTTAACGAGGCGCACGAGCATTTGCATGCGTGTGTCGCCACCCGTGTAGCCAGGACGAATCACTGTGTCGCGAACAGGTGCTGGCTCTGATGGATCGTCTTCGCCGCGACCGTATGGCGATGGCATCCAGTCAATTGCCGAAAGAAAACAAAAGTAATCGAACGAGTGTGCGTCTTTCAGCGCCTGAATGCTTGAGCACCAAGACTCAGTGGTGACGCGAACCCAGATGTCGTCGCCAGGCTTGACAAGTGTTTCGACTACACAAGCTCCGAGTGTCGTGCGAATTGCAGCAACCATTGCGTCGCGCGTTGCATCAACTTTTACTTCCGTTGCTGTCGAAGCAGTGGTTTCAGCGGGTGACGACAACGGGCTCACCTCGCCTTTCGGCTTCTGCAGATGCATGCACTGATGAATTTGCTACCGCATCCATTGACACAGTTCCTTCACCGCGCCAACGCGCACCCATGTCTTCGTTCTTAATGCGCTGTTGCAACAACACGATGCCTTCGAGCAATGCTTCTGGGCGAGGTGGGCAGCCTGGAATGTATACGTCGACCGGAATAATTTGATCGACACCTTTTGTCACTGAGTAACTGTCCCAATATGGGCCACCGCAGTTTGCACAACTCCCCATCGAGATCACATATTTTGGTTCAGGCATCTGCTCGTACAAGCGCTTGATGGCTGGCGACATTTTGTCAGTGACAGTTCCAGAAATCACTACAAGATCTGCTTGACGTGGGCTTGCTGGTAATGGAATCACGCCGAGACGCATCACGTCGTAACGCGGTGAACCAAATGCTGCGCCCATTTCAATTGCGCAACATGCAAGACCCCACTGGTACACCCACAAGGAATACGAGCGACCCATGTTGAACAACGAGTTAAGTGGCTTAGGCAAACGCCCGCGATCTACAAGACCCATGTTGTTACACCCACCGCAATACGCCCTTGCGCCAGGCGTACACCAGGCCAAGGAGCAAGATAAATACGAACACACCCATTTCAATGAGACCAAAACCCATGTAGCGCTCGAGTTGCGTGGCCCAAGGAAAAATAAACACGGCTTCAACGTCAAAGATCACGAAGAGCAACGCAAATATGTAATAACGAACTTGGCTCTGCGACCAACCTTCACCAACTGGATCAACACCGCTTTCGTACGACAACAACTTCTCGCGATTCGGTTTTGACGGTCGTATGAGTGACGACACCCACAACAAGAGTCCGGCGATAAGAACGGCGGCTAAACCGAACCAGACAATGGTGAGAAAGGACCTGAGGAAGGTAGACATCAACCTGAAAAACTACTACTTGGGCGCAGTTTGGGGAGAAACCACCGACCGCTTTTTACCTTGTGAACAAGTGCCCACGGGCCTTTGGCTTGGGGATCGGGGTTGATGCAATGTTGTGCAAAAACCAGTCAACAATCAGCCCGGCAGCAGGGCCAGACCGTTCGACCTCTGCTCGAGTGCGCTCGATGAGGGCACTCGGGGCCATGTCTAATGCGGCCAACTCGGCAGCACCCTGACCGCTGATCCATCGCGAAATGATGGCCTCATTGGCTTCTGGGTGAAATTGAGTCGCAAACGTACGACCCATCTGCATGGCCTGTGGGCCAGCATCACTGAGAGCTAATACTTGGGCCCCAGGGGGTGCAGAAAACGTGTCGTAATGCCACTGCATCCACGAACCAGCCAACACGCCATAAGTAGGTGTGGCTATTACCTCGTGCCAACCGACCTCAGATTTTTTGGCCCGCTCAGCGCTGCCACCGAGTGCGTGTGACATTATTTGCGCTCCGAAGCAGATGCCAAATTGCGGAATTCCGCGGCGATGGCCTTCGCGAATGACTTCTGATTCGGCGGCAACATTCTTTGCAACATTGTCCCAGTAGACCGACCAGTTCGAGCCGAGATACAGAACGAGATCTATGCCATCGAGCGACGGCCATTCATGTGGGTATTCGCGGTGGACCGTCGTGAACGAAAAGTCGTAGTCCTCAAATCGTTGGCCGACAAAGCCTGCATCTGCATCACCCGAATTTGCCAAGAGTAGAGCACGCATCAGAGGTACGGTAGTCGGTGCATGGCAACAAGCAACCCATCTCCAATAGAAATTTCACATGAAGCATTTGTAGCTGCTCGTGAACGAGGCAAAGACGTAGTACTGCACACTCCCGTCTTGCCTTCCGCGTATCTCAGTCAACGCTTTGGCGGCAACATCGTGCTCAAAGCCGAGAACCTACAACGCACTGGTTCGTTCAAAATTCGTGGTGGCATGAACAAACTTGCCCAATTGGGTAATGCAAAAGAAACAGGAGTTGTCGCGGGCAGTGCAGGCAACCATGCGCAAGGCTTAGCTCTTGCCGCGAAACATTTTGGCGCGCAATGCGACATCTTTGTACCCAAGGGTGCTTCGCTGTCAAAAATTGCCGCAACCAAACACCATGGTGCAACCGTGCTTGACGGCGGCGAAAGTGTTGACACGGCAGTTGCATCGGCAAAGGCTCGCGCGCAAGAAACGGGCATGGCGTTTTGTCACCCATACGACGACCCAGATGTCATTGCAGGTCAGGGCACACTCGGCCTCGAACTACTTGAAGACATCGACGATCTCGAGTTGCTCATCATCCCCCTCGGAGGCGGCGGACTGCTTGCCGGTACTGCTCTAGCAATTAAGCAACGACACCCCAACGTACGAATCATCGGTGTGCAGGCATCAGTTTGCGCGCCATACATTCACGGCACATCCCCCGAAGGCAAAATACTTACGCTCGCTGACGGCATCGCCGTAAAACAACCGGGCAACTTCACCAAACCACTCATCGACAAATGGGTTGACCAAATTATTGAAGTGGACGAAGACTCAATTGCTGACGCGGTCGTCATTTTGATGGAACACACCAAAATGCTTGTTGAAGGTGGTGGCGCAGTCGGCCTTTCCGCGCTGCTGACCAATCAGATCACCCCGACAAAAACTGGCACTACTTGCATAGTCTTGTCTGGCGGCAACATCGACATCGGCCTGATCCCAAACCTTGTACGTCGAAATGAAACAAACGAAGGTCGTCGACTAACTATTTTTGTGCGCCTACCCGACCGACCAGGTTCTCTGTCTGGGCTCGTGGATGTTTGTGCTGCACAAGAAGCAAACGTGATTGAAGTGCAACACATCCGCGAAGGTGTCAAACTGCACCCGCGCGAAACCGGTATTCAGGTTGTACTTGAAGTCAAGAGTCCCGAGCATGCACTCTCAGTAATTGCAGCAGCAAAAGCCAGCGGCTTTGTGATTCAAGAAAGCGCTTAGAAACCTATAGTTTGAGAAACACCCAGCAACAAACCCGGCAGGATGCCGATCAGCAGAGTTGCGACCACAGCAAGTGTGATTGCCAAGCCGACAGACTTTGAAACTACAACTGGAGCATCGTCGGCTGGATCGCTGAGCCACATGCTGACCATGATGCGCAGGTACAAGAATGCGGCAATCACAGCTGCAAGCATCGCTGCAACTGCGAGTGCGTAACTCTCGACCGAAACTGCTGCACGAATGATGCCGAACTTCGCAACAAAACCTGATGTAAGCGGTACGCCAGCCTGAGCCAGCAGCAACACGGTCATACCAAGCGCGAGTACAGGACGCTTCTTGCCAAGACCCTTAAATGCATCGAGCGAGGTTGCTGCATCTCCGGCACCTGCAACTACCGAGACAACAGCAAATGTGCCGATAACCAAAATTGAATAAATAAATAAGTACCCCATTGCCGAAGAGATACCGAGATGCGAGTCGGCATGACCAATGTGGGCAGCGGCTTCAAGACCAACCAAGATAAAACCTGCGTGACTTATTGATGAGTAAGCAAGCATTCGTTTGACATCGGTTTGCACGACTGCCAACAACGAGCCAACGACAAGTGTGAGCAATGCCAAAACAAGAATCGCAGGGCGCCAGTCATCAATGCGGCTTGGCAATGCAATCATGAATACTCGAATGAGCGCCGAAAATGCTGCGACCTTGCCAACTGAACCCATGAGTGCAGTAACCGGTGTTGGTGCACCCTGATACACATCGGGCGTCCACACGTGGAATGGGACAAGCGAAACTTTAAATGCAAAACCAACGAGCATCAATGCAATGCCAGCGAGTAACAGACCATTACTCCCTGAAATATTCACTTCAGTAGAAAAAACCGTTGCCATCGATTGCAGGTTGGTGGTGCCCGATGCACCGAACAAAAGCGCAACTCCGTACAAGAAGAACGCAGATGCAAAACCACCGAGGATGAAGTATTTGAGACCGGCTTCGCCGCTTTGCATGCGGCGGCGATTGCTCGCTGTGAGCAAGTAAAACGAAAGGCTTAAGGTCTCAAGACCAAGGAATAACACCAGCAAGTCGTTGGCGGACGCCATAACTACTCCACCGATTGCGGCAGTGAGCATGAGGCCATACACCTCTGGACCGTCTTCGCCTTCGCGCACCAAATAGTCGTTCGCGACGAGTGAAACGAGTACAACCGCGACACAAATAGCGAACGTTGCAAACAACGAAAAGTGATCAAACGAAATCGCTCCACCAACCAGCGTGGACGATTTGTCATCGCTCATCTGATTCCACAACACGCCTGTCAAGACCGCCGCAGTAGTTGCAGTAACCACCGAAGCCGTTGCATACCAACCACGTTTCCACTGAGGTGTGAGTGAACCAACAAGGATCAGGAGCAACGCTCCACCGAGCAACGCAAGGATCGGGCTGATTTTGAACCACTGTATGGCAGGGCCTTCAAATGTGGACGTTGCTGCAATCAATTTGGACATCATTTGCTTGCCTCAACATGTTCGATCAGTGCCTTGACGCTTGGCTCTATGCGATCGAGCATCGGCTTTGGATACACACCTGCAAACACGATCGCTGCGACAAACACCGAGAGCAACAAACCTTCGCGCAATGTAATTTCTGGAAAGGACTTGTTGTCGTCATTTGGTTCGCCATGGAACACGCGCTGATAAGCCCAGAGCAAATAGAGCGCAGCAAGAATCACGCCGACTGTGGCGACAACAACCCACCAGCGAGCCGTTGGGAATGAGCCGATAAGCACAAGGAACTCACCGACGAAGCCGTTGAGACCCGGCAAGCCGATTGATGACAACATCACGATCATGAAAAAGCCAGCAAAAATAGGTGCGACTGCCTGGATGCCACCAAGCTCAGCAATTTGTCGAGTGTGACGACGCTCGTAAATCATGCCGACAAGCAAGAACAATGCGCCAGTTGAAACACCGTGGTTGACCATCTGCATCACACCGCCAGTGATGGCCTGTGTGGTCAGAGCAAAAGTACCGAGCACGATAAAACCGAGGTGAGCAACCGACGAATACGCAACGAGACGCTTCAGATCTTTCTGCATTGTCGCGGCAATAGCGCCATACAAAATGCCGATCACTGCAAGAGTGAGCAACACTGGCTTGGCCCAAATCGCTGCTTGCGGAAACAAATACACACCAAAGCGCAACATGCCATACGTACCCATCTTGAGCAACACACCGGCCAAGATGACTGAGCCACCAGTTGGTGCCTGAGTGTGAGCATCGGGCAACCATGTGTGCAGAGGAAACAGTGGAACCTTGACAGCAAACGCGATCATGAATGCAGCAAACAACCAGCGACCAGTGCCTGTAGCGAAGTTGGCCTTTTCTGCTATCTCAACCAAGTCAAATGTGAGCACTCCCGTATCGCGGCGCGCCAAAAACGCTGTTGCAACGATGCCGACGAGCATGAATGCTGATCCCGCCATGGTGTACAAAAAGAATTTGGTCGCTGCATACACACGCTTTTCGTAACCCCAGCCACCAATGAGGAAATACATCGGGACCAACACGATTTCGAAAAACACGAAGAACAAGAACAGGTCGAGGCTGAGGAAACTGCCCATGACGCCCGCCTCGAGCAACAACATCCACGCCAAGTACGACTTGTGATCGTGGTGCGGATCAATCCCGACAATGACCAGTGGGAACAACACACCAGTGAGCACAACCATAAACAGCGATATGCCGTCTACGCCCAAGTGCCACGAGATTCCCCACTCACTGACCCACGAATGCTTCGACACAAACTCAAAACCTGCTGCGCCGGTTGGAAACTTGATGAGCATCCACACGCTCATTGCTCCGGTTGCGATGCTCGATACAAGCGCTGTGAGCTTGACCCACTCACCATGATTTTTATTGAGTAACGAAACGAGGACTGCCCCAAGTAACGGCATGAGGACGAGCATGGTGAGAATTGGAAAACTCGCAGTGGTCATTTCGGCTGAAGCAAACATCAGATAAGCCCTCTCAACACAAACCACGCCAGCAACACAACAACACCGACGGTGATCACTGCCGCGTAGGCACGCACGAAACCATTTTGGCCCTTACGCACTTGACCAGCCACAGATCGCACAATTGTGGCTGTTCCGTTGACTGCCCCATCAACAACATGTGCATCGACCCATGCAACACCATTAAACAACGCATTTCCTGGGCCACCCACCAACTTGGCTGCAGTCGCGTCGTAGTTCCATGCTTGCTCAAGAATCTTTGGCTCAACCGCCTTGATCTTGTGCTTTGCATACACCGCAATAGCTGCAACTATGCCGAGCGTTGCAATCACCACAGCAACACCCAGTAGCAAATATTTATTTTGATATGCCCAAGTCTCATGAATGTGAGCTTCTGATTCCTCAACGACAGGCGCAAGCCAGTGCTCTAAGAATGCTGTCTTTGAAGAGAACGGCAACTGCAGTGCACCACCAACCATCGCAAGGCCAGCAAGAACAACAAGTGGCATCAGCATGATGCGTGGGCTCTCATGTGGAGTGAAGTCACCGTGTGCACCATTTTCTGCAGCATGATCATTCCACTTTGCTTCACCATAAAACACCATGATCACTTGACGCGTCATGTAATACGCCGTCAACAATGCGGTCACAACACCAACGACATACAGCCCACGGTTGTTGGCATAGACATAGAGCAAAATTTCATCCTTCGACCAAAAGCCCGCAAATGGCGGCACACCCGCAATGGCGAGCCAGCCGATGATAAATGTGATTGCTGTAACTGGCATAAGTTTGTGCAACGCACCCATACGACGCATGTCTTGCTCGTGGTGCATGCCATGAATGACCGAACCAGAACCAAGGAACAGCAGTGCCTTGAAGAACGCGTGTGTCACCATGTGGAAAATGGCTGCGACGTAAGCGCCCGAACCAATAGCAAGGAACATAAAACCAAGTTGCGACACCGTTGAGTACGCCAACACTTTCTTAATGTCGTTCTGTGCAACAGCAACTGTTGCTGCATACAACGCTGTCGCTGCACCGATGCAAGCAATGATCATCGGCGCCCACGTGTACGAAACATGTAGCACAGGGCTCATCCGCGTCATCAAAAACACACCAGACGTCACCATGGTTGCAGCGTGGATCAGGGCGGAAACCGGAGTCGGGCCTTCCATTGCGTCTGGCAACCAGAGGTACAACGGCAGCTGTGCGCTCTTGCCACATGCACCTACAAACAGCAGCAACGCAATCGCGGTTGCGGTTACAGGTGCGAGCGACCCGTGATGTGCGGCTTCGTTAATGCCGCTGTACGACAGAGTGCCGACTTTGCTGAAAGCCAAGAACATCGCCGTCATCACACCAAAGTCGCCAATGCGGTTGGTAACAAATGCCTTCTTGCCGGCAACCGCAGCAGAGTTGCGAGTGTGCCAGAACGAAATGAGGAAGTACGAGCAGGCACCAACGCCCTCCCATCCAAGGAAAGTCACGAGCAAGTTTTCGCCGAGCACCAACATGAGCATCGAGAACACAAACAAGTTGAGATACAAGAAAAACTTCGGAAACTTTGGGTCGCCGTGCATGTAGCCAATTGCATAGAGATGAATCAGCGAACCAATACCGGTGATGAACAATGCCATGGTGATTGATAGCGGGTCTGCCAACAACGCCATGTCAACTTGCAGTGAGCCGACTGGCAGCCACTTGAACATGGTTACAACTTGGTGGCGCTCTTCGGCCGGGCGCGAAAGCAGATTGAAAAATACGGAGACGGTAATGAGGAACGACCCGATGGTCATGAACGATGCAAGCCAGCCAGCCTTTGGCTCGCCCAAGCGTCGGCCAAAAATCATGATGACGAGTGCGCCGAACAACGGCAATACGGGCACGAGCCAAAGATGATCGATGAAGAAACCGGTCACGGATTAGCCCTTCAACTCTGCAAGATCGTCAACGGTGATGCCACTGCGGCGGCGCATGATCGCCACGATGATGCCAAGGCCAACCACTACTTCTGCCGCTGCCACAACAAGCACAAAGAACACGATGGCCTGACCGTTGATGTCGTTGAGACGACGACCAAGAGTTACAAACGTGAGGTTGACTGCGTTCAGCATTAGTTCGATGCACATAAACATCACAAGTGGATTGCGACGTACCAGCACGCCAACGGTGCCAATCGTGAAGAGCACTGCCGACAACAAGAGGTACCACGTTGAGGTTGGAACAACAATGAGTGCGTTCATCACTTCGCTGCTCCAGCGGTTTGTTGCTTGCCTGCCGTGCGACGGCGCGCCAGCAACACGGTGCCAACAACGGCAACGACTAACAGGATCGATGTCACTTCAAAAGCCATCACATAATCGGAAAAAATTGAAGAAGCGAGTTGCTGAATGTTGGCATCTGGATTGTCGCCAGCAACATTGCTTGCAATGCCCTCGCCACGAGCAATGACCGAGTCGGCGCCAGTGTAAATAGCGGCACCAAGCAAACCAAGCAGACACACACCGACCACGCCAGCCACCCAGCGCTGACCGGCAAGCGGCTCGGTCTTGAGGTTTTCAACCTGGTCGACACCGAGCAACATGATCACGAACAAGAACAACACCACGATGGCTCCGGCATACACAATCACTTGCACTGCAGCCAAAAATTCGGCGTGTTGAGCAACGAACATCACCGCGATTCCGAACAATGTGAGCACCAGGCTGAGTGCTGCGTGTACGGGATGCTTGCGCAACACGACACCAAGCGCACCAACAATGATCATGACGGTGGCACAAACAAAAACGAAAAGTTCCATTAGTCGCTGCTCACCTCTGGGGCGCGCACGCCATAGCCAAGCTCGCCACTCCAGCCCACTACTCCACTAAACGTTGCGTCACCTGAAGGCGCAGTTGCGCGCATCCAACCCGAAGTGTTTTGGTCTTCGCCGGGGCGCCAGTCTTCCCACGGCAAGTGTTGCGGTTGACCGTCATCGCCAACCAGTAATTCATCTTTTGTATAAATGGCATCTTGACGATTGGTGAACGAGAACTCGAACAATTTTGACTCGGTGATTGCTTCTGTTGGGCATGCTTCGACACACAAGTCGCAGTGAATGCAACGCAGATAATTGATTTCGTAGATCCAACCAAAACGCTCGCCAGGAGAAGTTGGATTATCGGGATCGTTGTCGGCACCACGAACATGAATGCACTTTGCTGGGCACACGGCAGCACACAACTCACAGCCAATGCACTTTTCCATGCCGTCCTCGTAACGGTTGAGCACGTGACGACCATGCATGCGCTCTGGCTTGTCAATCTTTGCGTCCATCTCTTCGGCGCGCTTGCTTGACTCACCACTCTTTGACTTGTTGATCGACTTTCGGCGTACGCGACCGCCCGAATATTGAGTCGTTACCTGATTCTTCTTACCGCGCTGACGAGCGGTAACAAGGAAGCCTCCGAAGTAACCCATTAGAACATCGACCCTTCGGTTTCGCGTTGCTTGGCACTCACTTTGAACGCCGCTTGCAACAGCGCATAACTTGCGCCAAGAATTGCAACCGAAACCGTGGTGACGATCAACGTATTCCAACCCTGGTCGCGACCAAGGCGCTGCGCTGCGATCAACATAAACCAACCAAGCGACGCCGGAATCAAAACCTTCCAACCCAAGTCCATCAACTGGTCATAGCGGAAGCGCGGCAACGTGGCTCGCAGCCAGACATATATATAGAGAAACACCAGCACTTTGAGGAACAGCCAAATGGTGCCCTCAATGCCGTTTGGAACAAATGGAATGTCGAGAACTGTGCCGCGGAACGAGATGGGCTGCGGGCCACCGAAGAAGAGGGTGACGATCAGCGCGCTCATGGTCACGGTGTTCATGAACTCTGCAAGATAAAACAATGCGAAGCGGATGCTCGAATATTCGGTGTTAAAACCACCAACCAATTCTTGCTCGGCTTCCACCAAGTCAAATGGGGGGCGATTAAGTTCGGCAGTTGCAGCGATGAGGAAAATCACGAACGGAACGACTCCCGTAGCAATCACATTCCAATTGCCAAGTGAATTTTGTGCCGCAACGATTCCACTCGTTGACAGTGTTCCAGTCACCAAGAACACCGTGCCGAGTGAAAGACCAAGCGCGGCTTCATAGCTCACCATCTGAGCCGACGCACGCACTGAACCCAAGAGTGGGTATTTAGAACCACTTGACCAGCCGGCCAACATGATTCCGTAGACAGCAATTGCCGAGATGGCGAGCGCGAACAACACACCAACCGGTGGGTCTGCAAGTTGAACGCGTGTTGCATGACCGAACCATGTCACCATGCCGTTGTTGCCGTTACGGAAGTCTCCGCCGAGAGGAATAATTGCAAACGACAAAAATGCAGGAACAAACGACAAAAATGGCGCGAGCTTAAACACGAATCGATCTGAGCGATCTGGAATTAAATCTTCTTTGAAGAAGAGTTTGATTCCGTCGGCGAGTGTTTGCAGCAATCCAAATGGGCCTGCCTTGTTTGGACCAATACGGTTTTGCATGCCAGAGATAACTTTGCGCTCAAACCACACCATCAGCATGGTTGCTACAAGGCCTGTCACGAATACAGCAAGCACTTTGAGGATCACAATGACAAGCGGAGTCCACAGCAATTCGCCGTTGAGTAGCGGATCTATCGCAAACATATTGCTCATGACATCATCTCGATTTTGAGATCAATGACGTCTTTAGTGACATCTAATAATTCACGCGCATCTGAACCATTCAAATTGATTGGCAACCATGCGGTACCGCGCAATACGTCGGCGGACTCTTGCAACGACAACACCAACGTGGCTCGCTCCGAAGTAACTCGCACCGACTCGCCCACTTGCGCACCAATGCGCGGCACATCGAGTGGATTGACGATGACTGCAGCCGCGGTAGCAAGCGTTGCCAATGATGGGCTCTTGGCAGTGCCGATTGCATTGTCGTACAACTTGCGCGACACAACAGCGCGATAGTCGTACGAATTGCGCTCGCTGCTTGCGCTATCGGCACGCGTAAGAGTTATTGGAGTTGGATGCGCGACGATCACTCCGTCGTGCTCCACTGCGTGGGTATCGATAGCGGGTGCAAACTCACTCACCATTGAAATCATTGCGGCATGCACTTCGTTGTAGGAAGCAAAACCCAAATCATGAGACGTTGCTGTACCCAACTCAACTGCGATCATCCAGTCTGGGCGCGCAGTGCCGACTGGAGTGATTGATTGAGCAACATTGCTGATGCGACCTTCAAGGTTTGTTGTGGTTCCCACTTTTTCACCGTAAGCAGCTGCCGGCAACACGATGTCGGCCAACGCTGACGATTGTGTAATAAAGGTGTCGATTGCAATGATGTTGCGCGCACCCGACAGACCACGGCGTGCCAAGTCGGCATCTGGAACATCAGAAAGCGGATCGGCGCCGAGCAGTACCAAGCATTCGATCTTGCCCGCTGCGGCTGCTTCGAGAATCTCGGCTGTCGACTTGCCACCATTGCGAGGCGTGAGCCCCGCCGTGATCGAGCCACGAACATTGCCGCGTCGCAGCACTGGAAGCACGGTTGCATGTGGTGCCAAATGCAGCACTTCGGCAAGCGCATGTACAACTGACTCTTCAGATTCGGCCAAGTTCATGCGACCAACAATGACAACTACCGAGCCACTTGCAACTTGAGCGGTAAATGCCGCATCCGTGGCAAGTGCGCGCAATGTTGCTGCTGTTTTACCTGGCTCGACATGAACTTTCTTCCACGCCTTGCCTGCCAAACCCGTTGCGCGTGGCGACACTTCAACAACACGACCAGTGCGCTTCTCAGCTGCATGGCGCACACGGAGGTACAGCACTGGCAACTCTTCTTTGAGGTCCGGCGCGAGCAAAATAATTGTCTTTGCAGAATCGATGTCGGCGATTGTTGCTTGAGGCAACGAGAACACTTGTGGAGGAAGTCCGTCAGCGAGCTGTGAGTCGCGAGAGTCGACACCCAATGCGTCGGCAAGATGTGCCCAAGCAAAGGCGTCTTCGTTAGTTCCGTGTGCTCCGCCAATGATGGCAACAGACTGCGGGCTGACGGTAAGCGCTGTACGCAACATACGAGCAGCCGAATCGATAGCGACCGACCAACTTGTTGCACTCAAGTTGCCACTTCCATCCTTAATTAATGGAGTCGTGAGGCGATCTTTTGAGTTGATCGACTCAAAGTTGAAACGGCCCTTGTCGCACAACCAACCCCAGTTGACTGGTTGACTGTCTACGCCCTGATAACGAACCAACTCGTCGCGGCTGCTTTGCACCACTGTGCGACAACCGACCGAGCATGTTGTGCAAGTGCTCTCAACATGTTCGATGTCCCACGGGCGGGCCTTAAAACGATATGGCTTTGCGGTGAGGGCACCGACTGGGCAAATCTGCACGGTGTTGCCCGAGAAGTACGAGCTAAACGGCTCATCAGGAAACGTCATTACTTGCGTATTGTTTCCGCGGCTCGTAAATGAAATCAATGCATCGCCAGCAACTTCGTCGGCAAAGCGCGTGCAGCGATCGCACAAGATGCAGCGCTCGCGATCGAGATACACATTGTCGCTAATAGCGATTGGTTTTTCGTAGTGTCGCTTCTCTTCAACAAAACGGCTCTCGCCAGGGCCATGACTAAATGCTTGGTCTTGCAACGGGCACTCGCCGCCCTTGTCACACACTGGGCAATCGAGCGGGTGATTTGCAAGCAACAACTCGAGCACACCCTCTTGGGCTTTTTTAACGCCCTCGGTCTCCGTGTTGACAACTTGGCCTTCTGCAACTGGCGTCATGCATGACACCACCATCATTGGGCCGCGTGGTCCAACTACTTCAACGAGACACTGGCGGCACATGCCCACCGGTTCCATGCGTGGGTGATAGCAAAAGCGTGGAATGAAATCGTCTGTGCGATCTGCAGCCGCAATGATCATCTCGCCTTTGCGTGCAGCAACGACTTTGCCGTTGATAGTGACGCTGACTGCGTTTGGATCCACTACTGGCTCTGACGCTGCGGTGTTTGAATCGACTGTTGTCATGTCTATGCCCACACCGTTGGCGGAGTTGAAACTGCAGTAACAGGAATCGAGATGCGCTTCACTAAACGAGCTTCAAATTCGCTGCGGAACAATGTGATTGCAGAGTGCAGCGGAGCAAATGCTGAAGGTCCGACGAAACAAATCGTTGTCATCTTGTAAGGAAATGGCACAGCTGCCAATCCTAATTTTTCGTTGGATGCGTGCGGGAAGTCTCCAGGGCAGATCATTGCGCCGACTTCGAGAATTTGTTGCAAGTCGGCTTCGGTACCTGTGCCGTCAACAATGCGGGTGAGGATGCGCTCGAGCCACGTGCCGCCTTCGCGACACGGCGTGCACTTGCCACACGATTCGTGCGCATAAAAGTGTGTGAGCGTCAATGCTGCAGCAGGAATGTCGGTGGTCGAATCCATCACCATGATTGCACCGGAACCAAGCATCGATCCTGCCGGTCCAACCTGGCTTGCTTCGAATGGCAAGTCGAGTTGGTCAGCCGTAAACCAAGGTGCCGAACCGCCGCCTGGCACAAATGCTTTGAGTTCGTTGTCGTTGCGAATGCCGCCACAAAACTCTGCGCCGTACAACAAGTCTCTAAACGTTGTCGTGCCATTGATGATTTCAAATACTCCAGGATTTTTGACATGCCCCGACACCGCAACCATGCGAGTTCCAGGAGAAGTCTTTGTGCCAATAGCGGTGTATGCCTCGGAGCCGTTGACCATCAACCAAGGCAAGTTGGCAAGCGTCTCGACGTTGTTGACGATTGTTGGCTGACCGTACAAACCATTTGCGGCAGGGAAAAACGGTGGCTTGAGTCGTGGCATACCGCGATTGCCCTCAAGGCTCTCGATCAACGCGGTTTCTTCGCCGACTACGTAAGCGCCAGCACCCCAGTGCAACACGATGTCTACCGAAAATTTGGAACCTAAAATATTTTTGCCAACATAACCAGCGGCATAAGCCTCATTGAGTGCGGCTGCAACACGCTCTTGCGCAAGCGCCATCTCGCCACGAATGTACAAGAAGCATTGCGACAACCCGGCCGCGTAACACGCGATGAGGCAACCTTCAATGAGTTGGTGCGGATCGCGCTCCATGAGCAAACGATCCTTGTAAGTGCCGGGCTCACTCTCGTCCCCGTTTACAACCAAATATTTTGGAAACACTTGTTGCGGAGTCAGACCCCATTTTGTTCCAGCAGGAAAACCTGCGCCACCGCGACCAAGCACAGTTGCACTTTTTACTTCTTCGTGTATGTCGGTTGCTGGGCGACCAAGAGCCTTGCGCAAACCGGCATAACCACCCGTGGCCAAAAAGCGTTCAATCGTGAACGAGTCAGCGTGCTCGAAGCGTGACGTCACAATTTTTGGCCTGTCGCCTGCAACAAAACCTGCAGCATGTGGATACCTGATGGCCGTTGTCATAATGCCGCCTTGCCGTCCATCCATGCAGGATTCTCGGTTGCAAGCCCTGGTGCAACTGCACCAACGCCGCGATCGGCAGGAATGCGCTGGCGAATTCGCGCAACAACTCCGTGAGCAGGAATCTCGTCGGCCAATTTTCCGCTCTTGAGATCATCAATCAACGTGTCGAAGTCACCGTTGGTCACTTTGTAACGAAAGCGATAATTGACTTGCAATGTAGGCGCCTCGGTGCAGGCTGCCTGACACTCTGCATGAGCAAGAGTAAACATTCCGTCTGCGGTCGTGCCACCGGCTTTGACACCCAACTTCTGTTCGGCGTGATGCATCAAATCTCCAGCACCCATGAGCGCACACGACATGGTGCCGCAAATGTTGACAAGATATTTGCCGACAGGCTCGAAGCGAAACATCTCGTAAAACGTTGCAGTTCCATACACTTCGGCCGATGTAACACCGACGAGTTCACCCAAGTGCACCATTGCTTCGTTCGTGACATAACCGTTTTGCTCTTGTGCAAGATGCAGAAGCGGAATAAGTGCTGACTTTGGCCGTGGATAGCGAGCAATGATCTCGAGAGCAGTTTTGATGTTGACGTCATTCAGGCGACTCATCTGTCGACCTCGCCTAGTACTGGGTCAACAGAAGAAATCACTGCAACGGCATCGGCAACGAGCCCACCACGCATCATGTGCGGCAGAGCTTGAACGTTGACAAAACTCGGCGCACGTACGTGCATGCGATACGGAGTTGCCGAACCATCGCTTGCGATGTAGCAGCCAATCTCGCCACGTGGGCTTTCGATCGCTACATACACTTCGCCTTCTGGAACCTTGAAGCCTTCAGTGAAAATCTTAAAGTGGTGAATCAACGCTTCCATCGACTCGTCGATGCGAGCACGAGGTGGCGGAGTCACTTTCTTATTTTGAATGCGGTAGTCGCCACCAGGCATCTTGTCGAGAATTTGGCGCACGATGCGCATTGACTCTCTAATTTCGGCCAAGCGAATTGCATAGCGATCAAACGCATCGCCATAACTGCCGACAACCACATCAAAGTCAACATCTTTGTAATTCAGGTACGGCATGTCGCGACGCAAGTCCCATGCCAAGCCGGTCGAACGCAAGATTGGTCCTGTGGCACCCAGCGCTATCGCTTCATCACGAGTGATTACTCCAACGCCCTGCAAACGCTCGCGCCAAATTGGCTGACCCGTCATCAACGTGTCGTACTCGTCCAATCGTGGTCCGAGCATTTCAAGAATCTCGAGCACATCATCACGCCAACCCGCAGGAAGGTCGGCAGCAACTCCACCGGGGCGAATGAAGTTGTGATTCATACGCAAGCCCGTGACTTTTTGGAAGAAACGCAAAACTTCTTCGCGCTCACGCCAGCCGTACAACATCATCGACACGGCGCCGATGTCCATGCCGTTTGAAGCCATGAACAACAAGTGGCTGCTCATGCGATTCATTTCCGACAACAACATGCGCATCCACACTGCGCGCTCAGGAATGTCGCCATCAATGCCCAGCAACTTTTCGGTTGCCATTGAGAAAACAAGTTCGTTATTCAAAGGCGATGCGTAGTCCATGCGGGTGACGTTGGTACCACCCTGCATAAATGTGAGTGACTCGCCAGTCTTTTCCATGCCTGTGTGCAAGTAACCGATGATCGGCTTGCAACGCAATACTGTTTCGCCCTTCAACTCGAGCATGAGTCGCAAAACTCCATGTGTTGACGGGTGCTGTGGGCCCATGTTGATGATCATCGTCTGGTCTTCACCAGGGTCAGCCTCAACTTCGGCGAGCAATGCAACGTCTGCTTCGCTCATGCGCAACACTGCACCAACTTCGCGCATTACTTCTTTGGCTGTGAGTTCGCTGCGTGAGCGCAACTCTTGGTTGCCTTCAAAAGTTCCGGCAGAAACGACCGTGCTCAACAGATCGCTCATGATGCACTGCCCTTAAATTGCACTGGAATACGTCCCTGCGAATAATCCTTACGCAGCGGGTGACCGTCCCAGTCCTCAGGCATCAAGATGCGAGTTAAGTCTGGGTGACCATTGAACGTGATGCCAAACATGTCAAACACTTCGCGCTCCATGGCTTCGGTGCCAGGGTACAAATCGAATGCCGAATCAATTGACGCATCAGCTTCGCTCACTTGTATGCGCAAACGCAATCGAGTGCGATCGCGCATTGACAGTAAGTTAACAACAATTTCGAAACGCTCTTGAGCAATTGCTTCTGGCAATGTGCGACCAGGGTGGGTTAAAAAGTCGACAGCGGTGAGATCAACGCACATCGTGTACGAGTCATCGATCAACTTGCGCAGTGTTGCGATGTAACGATCTTTGGGCACGAATAAAACACTTTGTCCATGTGATTGGCCCAATACACAATCGTGCAACACGTCGGTTGTCATGGCCTAGCGCTTTCCAAGAACAACAGGTGTGTACGTGCCAGCAGCAATTTCTTGAATGTGTACATTGGCCCCAGCACCCGTTGCTTTGCGTCGGCTCATGATCTCGCCGTCTTCAATCAATTGGTGCAATGTTTCGATGGCGTGAATCAAAGTCTCTGGTGTTGGAGGGCAACCCGGTGCATACACATCCACGGGAACAATCTGGTCAACACCTTGCACGATTGCGTAGTTGTTAAACATTCCGCCGCTGCTCGCACATACGCCCATCGAGATAACCCACTTCGGTTCCATCATCTGGTCGTAGACCTGTCGCAATACCGGTGCCATCTTTTGGCTCACGCGTCCGGCAACGATCATGATGTCTGCTTGTCGGGGTGAAGCGCGAAATACTTCCATACCAAATCGTGCAAGGTCGTAGTGCGCTGTTCCAGTTGCCATCATTTCGATTGCACAGCACGCAAGACCAAACGTTGCGCCCCAACTTGAGCGCGAGCGCGACCACTTGACTACATCTTCAATACGGCCAGTCAAAAAGTTGTGCTCAAGCCCGCCAAGGCCGTCATCCATGACGTTGCGCACAAGACCCATCAGGCTGCTGCCCCGTTATCTTCTTCGCGGCCTTCGAAACCAACTCGGCGCACTGTGCTCAACACTGTGCGGCTTGGAGACTTCATTTCATCATTATTGCCCATATCGAGTCGAACTGCTTTCTTAATTGGACCCCAATCAAGTGCGCCGCGCGCGATTGCATACACGAACGCGATAAAAAACACGGCGCTAAATGCAACCATCTCAAAAAATGCGTATGAGCCAAGTGCCTGACGACTCACTGCGTATGGATAAGCAAAAATAATTTCGATATCAAACATGATGAACAACATTGCGATGATGTAGAAACTCACCGGAAAGCGCTCTGGTGCTTCGCGCCCAGGCACAATTCCGCATTCGTATGGTGCGGACTTCGCGCTGTTTGGCCGACGTGGTGCAAGCAACATCGATGCAACCGAACTTAACGCACCAAAGATGATGGCAAGAGCCATCAAGACGATGATTGGAAGATACTGACCCACGGTTTGGCTATGCCTTTGAAGGCAGAGTCTCGCTGCTCAGGTTTGCTCGCAACTGCAAGTCACGGCGATGGAGCAACCAGCACAACATCAAGAAGATCAACCCAGAACCGAATGTAATGAACATGGCAGGCTGACGCTTTGCGCCCAAGTCGCGCAACATGTGCACATAACGATGTGGCTGAGCTGTGTCGACTACCGGACGAGCTGGCGCACGACCTGGCTCAACGCGCTGAGGCACAACTGGCGCAACTTCAACCAGCGCATACCTCGGCTTGTGGAAAAACGCGAAGAAGTCGAGTGAATCATTGATCTTCGGCCAACGCTCGCCGCCACGGTCGTAGACGGCTACCGACAGATACGAACCAGCAGGAAACTCTTTTGCTTCGAGTTGCAAAATTGCATCGGATGCAGCAACCGCTTGACCACGCTGTGGATCTGCTTCGTCCAACAGGTTCCAACCTTCTGCTTGAAGCTCTGTTGAAATTAATGCTGCATTAGCTACTGGATCTGTTCCGAGCGCTGGTTCAGCTTTCAAAATTTCTGCACCAACCATCAATGACGAGTCGCGCACAATCGTTACTGGTTCAGCTGGATGCCAAAATGGTTCCGGACCTTTAAGACCAATGCCGTACGTCCACCAAATTGCACCCATCGTCATCATCCAACCAAAGAAGGCGGCGATGACGAGCAAAAACCCAAGACGTGCACCAACGTTGGTGCCAACTACTAAGTAAGTTCCACCAATCAATACGACAGCCGCAATGAGAACGACAACAATGCCGCGCAGTTCTGGCTGCCAGTTAACAGCAAAAAGTGTTGACAACATTTAGAGACCTCTCACGTAATCGACAATGGCAGCAACTTGTGACTCGGTCAACATCGCGCCGAATGCAGGCATACGACCGCTGCCCTGGCCTTGCTCGCCATAACGCTTTCCGTATTCACTGCCACCGCTAATAAAACTGATCATGTCTGCACGTTGTGGAAACTGACGAACAGCAGAACCACCAGTGAGGTTTGGTCCAAGTGCGCCACCACCGGTGACTTGTGGGTCTCCGTACGACCATCCCTTGGTGTGACAACGTGCGCACGAATAGTTACCGCTGCCCAAGTCGAGGTTGAACAAAGCTTCGCCAACTGTTTTGTAGGTGCCGGCAGTAACCAATCGCTCGGCTTCCGTCTGAATTGCTTCTTGTGTTGCCTTTGGTAAATGGCCACCATCACAAGTCAATGGATCATCACCGACCACTCGGCAATCCTCGCGCGGAATCTGAATGCCCTTCAAGTACGTCAAAATTGTTTGAATCTGCTGCTCGTTCATTGGACCGCCACCAACTAGACCCCATGGTGACATCGGTGAGAACGGTCGACCGTAGTTCAGAATAAAACGAACTTCTTCTTCGCTATAACGGTAATAAATTGTGTTGATCGCAGGAGCTTTCCAGCTGACTTCTTTTACTTCGCCGGTTTTTGGATCGGTAATTGCATACGCAGCAGCGCCGCCAGGACCTTTCATTCCACCGTGGCAACCAGCGCAGTTGTAACCACCATCTGCAGTCGTCGCAAACAATTTGCTACCCCAGTGATCAAATTGGTGTTCCCACTGCTTGATTGCGCCGGCCTCGCGACCTGGCTCAAGAATCCAATACAACGGCAAGCTGATGGTCACTACAGCAAGAAACAACAAACCAATCAACTGTGTGCGTTCAATCTTCTTGCCTTCAAGAATCTCGTCGTCGTAATACTGCTTGCGGTTTGCTGCAAGAGTAATTTCGGAACCAATTTCGGCTCGACTGCGACGGATATTGGTGAGTCCATAGACAATCCAACCGCCAACCGCGATCGCCAAAATGATCCATGCGATGTTTGAAGTAACTACTGCAATCATTAGTGGCCTCCGCCGACACAGTGTGGACCTTCGGCTTCTTGACCCGTGGTGTTTGTACCAATCGGTGGACCACCGAATACTGCACCGGTGTCAATTACCAAAATATCGTTTGCAACTGAAACACCAAAGCGATCCATTCCG
>CAFBNR010000013.1_pt1 | contig 27632 bp, 28 predicted proteins | sample 7269321 | NCBI WGS metagenome assembly CAFBNR01 (sample SAMEA6814101, study PRJEB35770) | uncultured Acidimicrobium sp. | biome: Freshwater; feature: Freshwater reservoir; material: water | place: Czech Republic | collected 2017-07-26 | depth 30m m | reverse complement strand
TCGAGCAACGTTTCTTCAATCACCCGACCAGCGTACCTATTTCCTCACCTCTGAGTATGGACTTGACGTTTCCACGCTCTAACAGGTTGAAAACTACGATCGGCAAATTGTTGTCGCGACAGAAGGTAATTGCTGTCGAGTCCATCACTTTGAGACCCTTGTTGATCACATCTAGATACGAAATATGCGAATACTTTGTGGCTGTTGGATCAAGTTTCGGATCAGCGGTGTACACGCCATCAACCCCTGAGTGCGTACCTTTAAGAATTGCTTGCGCAGAAATCTCGGCTGCGCGAAGTGCTGCCGCAGTGTCGGTGGTAAAAAACGGGTTGCCTGTACCGCCGGCCAAAATCACAACACGCCCTTTTTCGAGGTGACGCTCAGCGCGACGACGAATGTATGGCTCAGCTACTTTTGGCATTTCGACAGCAGACATCACTCTCGATGATTGGCCAACTCTTTCAAGTGCGTCTTGAAATGCAAGCGCATTCATCACTGTTGCAATCATTCCCATGTAGTCAGCTTGCGCCTGGTCCATGCCCTGACCTGCACCTTTGACACCTCGCCAGAAGTTGCCACCTCCAACGACGACCGCAATGTCGACACCAAATTCTTGGCGCGCTTCAAATAGTTCGGTTGCGACTTGATGCAAAACATCGTTGTCCAAGCCGAAGCCTGTTGATTCTGCCAACGCTTCACCAGACAACTTAAGAACGATGCGATTCCATCGCGGAGTTGAAGTTGGTTTGGATGCCATATCTAGGTACTAGTTTTAGCCGATTTCCACCTGTGAGTAACGAACGATCGTCGATTTGCCGATGATCTGCGCTACGGACTGCTTATCGTCCTTGGCATATGGCTGTTCGAGCAACGCGATGTCCTTGAAAAAGCCCTGTACTCGCCCATCAACAATCTTGCCGATTGCGGCTTCTGGCTTGCCCTCGTTGCGAGTCACAACTTCAAGCGTTGCGCGCTCTGCGTCGATCACTTCTTGAGGAACGTCATTCTTGGCCATGTACTTTGGTCGTGCAAAAGCAATGTGCACCGCAATGTCGTGTGCCAATTCTTGGGTGGCTCCGCTCATTTCGACAAGCACGCCATTCACACAACGGCCGCCCTGCATGTGCATGTAGGAATCCAAGAGGTTTCCGGCTGCAGCTTCAAAGCGCACTACATCGCCAATTTCGATTCTTTCCTTGAGCAGAATCTTGAGGTCGTCAAATTGTGCCGAACGCTCGTTTACCGCATCGACACCTTTGTCTACGACCAAGTTGACCAAAACATCGGCCTCAGCAATGAAGTGCTCACTGCTAGCAACGAAGTCTGTTTCACACTTGAGTTTGACAATTGCGCCGATATTTCCTTTGATCAACAGTGCAACGAGACCTTGCGCGTTTTCGCGGTCGTCACGCTTTGCACTTGCAGCAAGACCCTTTTCACGCAACCACAACTTGGAAGCTTCCATGTCGCCGTTGTTTGTTTCGAGTGCCTTCTTGCAGTCCATCATTCCAGCGCCGCTTGCTTGACGCAAGGCCTGCACATCTTTTGCGGTAAACGACATCGAGATCAGCCCTCCGACTTCGTTTCGCCAGCAGATGCAACGCGTGCATCGCGCTCGGCTTGTGCTGATGTTGCTGCTGCGCGTGCTGCTTCTTGCGATGCATCAAATGCTGCTTGTTCTTCTGCTGTGCGTGTAACTGGAGCGGCAGATGCTGCTGCAGCGCTTGCGCGACCCGAAGTCTTTTCGGCGATGAACTGACCTTCAATAACCGCTTCGCAAATCATGCGCGACATCAATTCGTTGGCACGAATTGCATCGTCGTTGCCTGGGATTGGAAACTGCACGAGATCTGGGTTGACGTTGGTGTCAACAATTGCGATCACCGGAATTCCAAGCTTGTTGGCTTCAGTGACAGCGATGTGTTCTTTGACAGTGTCGATAATGAACACTGCAGTTGGCAACTTGCTCATCGAGCGAATACCCGACAAGTTCTTTTGCAACTTCTCAAGCTCACGACTGATCAACAACGCTTCCTTTTTCGGCATCACTTCAAATTCACCCGAAGTGCCCATGCGCTCGTACTCTTGCATTTTGCTCACACGCTTGGAGATGGTGTCAAAGTTGGTGAGCATTCCGCCCAACCAACGCTCGTTGACGTGCGACATTCCGCACTTCTCCGAGAAAAACTTAATTGGATCTTGCGCTTGCTTCTTGGTGCCGATAAACAAAATCGTGCCGCCGTTAGCAACCATGTCACGAACATATTTGTAAGCGGTATCAACGCGATCGAGCGTCTGCTCGAGATCGATGATGTAAATACCGTTGCGCTCTCCGAAAATGAACCGCTTCATCCGTGGGTTCCAACGATGGGTTTGGTGTCCGAAGTGGACTCCCGCCTCAAGCATTTGACGCATGCTGATAATGGCCATGATTCTCTCCTCCCCTGTGGTTGATTCGCGAACCCCTGCGCTTTTGGCGACCACAGGATGGGGTTCACGTGAATGACGTGAATAGTGAAAGACGAAGTGTATCGGGCGGGTTTCAGCCTGCAACGAGCACGGCACGCGGTTTGCCAAGAGAGCCGAGCCCCGCACATTGCCGAGGGTCGGTGTACTGGCCATTGATGCGCACACCTATATACAGGGACTCTCCGGCTACGCCGATGGCCTGACCAACGACCACCGAAGCACCCGCCTTGACCGAAACCGATTGCAATCTGCCGTGAGTGACAAGCAGGTTGTCGGATGTTCGTACGACTACATAGCGCGTTCCGGCTACCAAGCCGACAAAAGTCGCGATGCCGTTTGCGGCGGCCGAAACAGTAGACCCCACAATGGTGTGGTATTCGATGCCCCGATTGCCGCTGCACCAAATACATGAAGGTGCGCGAAATTGATCGATCACCGGCAAGTCAACTGGCAGGCTGATCGGCGTTCCGACATTGACACAAGCAGCCGAGCTACTTGATGCCTCGCACAATGCAAGCAACGTGCACAGCAATAGCAATACAAAAACGCGTCGGTGGCTAGTCAAGTTCGGCAGCGTGCAGCCGTGAACGCAATTGCAGCACCGCTTTGGTGTGAATCTGCGAAACACGACTTTCAGTCACTCCGAGCACGTCGCCAATTTCCGACAACGTTAAATTTTCGTCGTAATACAACACCAACACAGTGCGCTCCCGCTCGGGTAATTTCTTGATTTCCTGGCGCATCACTTTGCGCAATTCGTCGGCCTCGACTACCGCATCTGGTGCCGTTGCTTTGTATGTGTCTGTATGTGTAGATGGAGAAGTGCTTTCGGCAACGATGTGATCGAGCGGTCCAACCGATCCGGCTGCGATGTCGGTCAACCTCTTGTGATACTCGGCTTCAGTAATCTGCAGCTTGGCCATGATCTCTTCGTCGCTTGGAGATCGCTGCAACTCGTGCTCAAGTTGCGAGATTGCATCTTGGATTGATCGCGAATGTGAACGCACCGATCGCGGCACCCAATCGAGTGCTCGAAGGCTGTCAAGAATTGCACCCCTGATACGCGGTATCGCGTACGTCTCAAACTTTGCACCTTGCATCGGGTCGTACCGATCAATGGCATTCATCAACCCAAACACTCCGGCAGAGATGAGGTCACCCGTGTCAACACGCTTAGGCAGACCCGCAGCCAACCGACCAGCGACGAACTTAATCAACGACGCGTAATGAACGAGCAACCACTCGCGAGCGACAGCATCTTGGTCGTCGTGCCATTGCTGCCAAGCCTGGTCAACAGTGAGACGGACGGGAAGGGCATTCATGCCCTCCAATTATGCCCGCGGGTGACTGACCCCGTATACCGACTTGAGCCGCTCTTTACTGACGTGGGTGTAGCGCTGAGTTGTCGCAACATCGCTGTGCCCAAGCAACTCCTGCACCGCCCTTAGATCTGCCCCGTTGTCGAGCAGATGCGTGGCAAATGTATGCCGAAGTGCGTGTGGATGAGTTGGAGCCAGCGAACGTGCATCCAATATTCGGCGCACATCTCGAGTGCCGAGTCGCTTGCCTCGACTATTCACAAACAGTGCAACTACGTCAGATCTTGGATCGCCATCCACAACCAACTCGCGTCGAACTTTCATCCACAATTTGATTGCATCGATTGTTGGCTCGCTCACTGGAACACGGCGCTCCTTAGACCCCTTGCCCATCACTGTGACAGCATTTGATTTTGCGTTAATGCTGTCTACGTCGAGAGCACAGAGCTCGCTCACTCGTAAACCGCTGCCGTACAACATCTCGATCACTGCGGTATCGCGCAGGGTCTTCCATTCGGGTTCGTCGCTATTACTTGTTTCCAATAATGCGCCAAGTTGTTCGTTGGTCAACACTTTTGGCAGGCGCCCTGCGTCGCTTGGCGAACGCACGCCGAGTGTTGGATCTATTTTAATTATTCCATCTCGGACAAGCCATGCAAAATATCTGCGCAGCGCTGCAAGTTTTCTGCTCACGCTGCGTTTGGCTTGTTTCATTGTTGTCAAAAAACTTATGTACTGACGAACTACATCTTTTGTTACATCTTTTGGTGAAACTATTTGCTGGCGTTCCACCCACTGGGCAAACAACGAAACGTCGCTGACATACGCGGACACCGTGTTGTCGGATGCGGCCGTGAGTGAAGTCGCAAACCCCTCAATGTTCCACTTGTCGGTAGTTGCCATCAATAAAACCGTACCCCTGTAAACAGCCCCGACCGAGCACCTCCCACCATCCCGCGTTGTTGACGACCCAACCCTCCGACTCGAGCCGACCGAGAGCAAGCGCCGTTTGCACAAGATCAGCACTAGTGCGCATGAGTAATTGATCGAGCGTGACCGCCTCGCCTCTCATGTGCGAAAGAAGCAGCTGATCTTGTGCGCTTGGCGTGCGACGCGAGTCAAACACTTGTGGATGATTGCGCCGGTTATCCAAGCCAAGCGCAACCAATACATCAGTTGCATCAACCACCGGAGCACAGCCTTGTTGCAATAACAAGTTTGTGCCAGCCGACGACAACGACCTTGGGGAACCTGGTACGGCCATTACCGAAATATCCCTGCGCTGCGCTTCTTCCACAGTGATCATTGATCCACCCGTTGCATGCGACTCGATCACCACCAGCACTTCGCACAATGCAGCAAGAATGCGGTTGCGCAACGGAAACCGAAATGCCTCCGGAGGCGTACCAGGCGGTGACTCGCTCACAAGCAGACCGCTTTCCGAAACAAATTTCCACAAATCTGCATTCTCTTTTGGATACGTCACGTCAAGACCAGAAGCAACGACCGCAATCGGTTGTCCGCAGTGCGAGTCGCGAGCAGAAACATCTTTATTCTCTCGATCGAGTGCAAGCAACACCCCTTTATGCCCCCATGCGTCAATGCCTCTCGCCAACCCCGACACGATGGCAACACCCTGCCCCGCAAGGTCATGGGCCAAGTGCGATGCCATGTAACGGCCAGCCGCAGTCGCAGACCGAGTACCGACAATGCCGACGCGACGTTGTTGCAACACATCCAGATCTCCGCGGTAAAACAACACAGACGGCCGAGCAATGTCATCGACCAGTAATGCTGGATAATCGTTGGCACCGATGTACGTCACCGACATTTCTCCGTCGTCAAGTTTTTGCCTCATCGCTTCAATGTCCTGGACGCTTGGGGCTTCTCGTCCGAGCATCTCCATCGCCTTTGAAGGTTGCTGCACTGCGAGCATTGCGGCAAGTCGACGTGTGCCAAGTCGTGGCACAGCACTTAAGGCTGCCGCCAGCAGACTTTCTTGATTCATAGTCTGTCTCCGCTCAATTGCGGATGCACACCGACACGCAGTGCGAGCGCAGTTGCAACATGGGCTTCGTCGATGTGATCACAACTTGGATCACTCGCGTAATCAACAACGCCATGCAAGTCCGCAATGGTGCGAGCTACGCGCCGAATTCGGTGATAACCGCGACCCGACAAGCGTCCTCTTTCTAAGTGATACCGCAACAGTGCCGCTGCAGAAGTAGTGAGTGGAGCAAATTCATCGAGCAAGTCTGGTGATAAGTCTGAATTCAAACATCCACTGCGCTGCATTGCCATCTCTCGCACGCGCAACACACGCAGAGCCACTGCTGCCGATGATTCCGCGGGCGTGTCTGCGAGCAATTCGTCAACATGAGGACGACTCACTGCAACTCGTAAATCAAACCTGTCCAACAGTGGTCCAGAAAAGCGACGCAAGTAACGCTTCTTGGCGCCATCGTCGCACACGCATACTCCAGGCATTCCCTCACCGCACGGACACGGATTTGTTGCTGCAAGCAGTAAAAACTTTGCAGGCATCGTGACACTCGACTTTGCTCGCGCCAAACGCACCACCCCATCTTCGAGCGGTTGTCGCAATGCATCCAATACTGTTGGCGCAAACTCACCCAATTCGTCTAAGAACAACACGCCATTCGTCGCTAGCGAAATCTCTCCTGGTCGCATTGTGACCGCACCACCCCCAACCATCGCTACGAGCGAAGTGGAATGGTGCGGTGCACGAAACGGAGGCAACGTAATAATGCCTGTAGCGGGTAGCGGAATTTGTGCTGCCGAGTGCACAATCGTGGTTGCAACAGCTTCTGCATCGGTTAATGCGGGAAGAATGCCGCTGATGCGTTGTGCGAGCATCGACTTTCCTGCTCCTGGAGGACCAACGAACAACAAATGATGCGCGCCAGCTGCGGCGATTTCGAGCGCGTGACGCGCCGCAGTCTGACCACGAACATCTTTCATGTCAATGCTTGGCGGTGCAACATTGACCACTGTTCGAATTGGTGCCGGTGTCCAGACAGATTCACCAATGAGGCACTGCACCAGATGCGCAAGTGTTTGCGCACAGACGACTTCATTGCGAGCCGCAATTCGGGCCTCGCGCTCACAGTCTTGAGCAACAACCACGATGCGATCGTCAATTGCCGCCACAAGTGGCACGACACCCGCAACGGGTCGCAGCGTGCCATCTAAACCAAGTTCGGCGATAAACGCATACCGCTCTGCAATTTCGTGCGGCAAAATCTCTTGCACGATCAACAAACCAACAGCGATTGCTACATCGAGACCGGCGCCACCTTTACGTTCGTGCACAGACGTAGCAAGGTTGACAGTGATGCGCCGATTAGGCCAAGGCAAGTCACACGACAACAGCGCTGCACGCACTCGGTCCCGCGACTCTCGACATGCTTCATCTGGTTGCCCGACAATGGTGAAGCCAGGCAACCCCATTCCGACATGTATCTCTACGTCAACAGCCTTACCTTGAACCCCCAGCAAAGTTGACGAACGTACCGATGCAAAGGCCATGATCTCTCATGTGTACGGCACAGCACAACAATGTGTTGCGACATCGCCAGATTTCTAGAAGCCGGCGTGAGATACTAGAAAGATGATTCATCGGCAAGTTTTGATGCGCTTTCGTGCAGGCTCAGCGCTCATGGGTGCATTGAGTTTGGTTGGATTGCTTGGTTGCGCATCTCCCGAACGAACCGCAACCAACTTTTGTCGTCAATTGGCTCTCGAGATGCCAGGTATTGCCGAGCAACCCGCCACACCAAAGATGATCAAGTCGACGGTCAAGCATTACAAGAACTTGCAAAAAGTTGCACCACTGCAGGTTGAGGCCGACTGGGATGCACTCACGTTGCTACTTGAAAAAGCATCAAAGATCGATGCGTCTGACCCAGCAAGCGTGCAAGAAGTGGTTGATTTGTCCTACGCATCCGAAAAAAGTGCTACAGCTGCATCAACCTGGGTTCTGGCAACGTGTGGAGTCGACATCTCGACCGGATTATCTGTAGTGCAACCGCCAACAACTGATGTTGCGACTACTGATGTTGCAACGAGCGACGTCGCGACTACTGATGCAACGACCACACTGCCGTAACAAACGGCAAACTTGCAATCGCTGTAGTTAGCGAATCTCTCCGCGCTTGACAATCACTTTGTCGACAAGGCCATACTCTTTTGCCTTTTCAGGTGTGAACCAACGATCGCGCTCTGAGTCTTTTTGAATTTGCTCAATGGCTTGACCAGAGTGATGCGCAGTGAGTTCGGCCATGCGGTGCTTCGTGAAAGCCAACTGCTCTGCCTGAATTGCAATGTCTGAAGCCTGGCCGCGCAAACCAGCAAGTGGCTGGTGCATCATGATGCGAGCGTTTGGCAGCGTGTAACGCTTGCCTGCAGTGCCGGCAGTGAGCAAGAACTGGCCCATTGACGCAGCAAGACCCAAGCACACTGTTGCGACATCACAACTGATGAACTGCATGGTGTCATAGATAGCCATGCCTGCGGTGATCGATCCACCCGGACTATTGACGTACAACCAAACATCGGCCTTTGGATCTTCGCCTTCAAGAAACAACAACTGCGCACAAATCTGGTTTGCAACATCATCGTTGACATCACTGCCGAGCATGATGACACGGCTCTTGAGCAAACGAAGAAAAATATTGTTTTGGGATTCTGGTCCACCTTCGAGTCCAACAGCAGGTTGGAAAGGGACATCAAGTGAATTATTGAACGTCATGACGAACAGACTACTACTTCGGTAGTGGCATAAAGCTGCGTCGTACGCCACTAAAGACAACGACAATTCGTTCATCATCCGCAATTTGGCCGCGCATCGCCAGCAATCCAGCCAAGCCTGCCGTGCCGGTTGGGCTCACATTGATTGTCGTCACACGGTGTGCCATTGCATACGCAGAGACAACATGCTGTTCGGATGCAACAACTGGCGAGCCACCACTTTCCGACATGGCATTGCACACTTGCACCCAGTCGTAAGTTTCGTCGTCGAGAATCCCATCAGCGAGTGAGTCGGTTGGGTTCTCCCACGGCCACATGCAATCTTTCCAGCGCGCACCAGCATTTCGCGTACCACCAGTTGCGTTCGCAGCATTCCACGCACGGGCCAACGGTGCGCAACTCTCGGTTTGCACACTGTGCAGAAGTGGACGGAGTCCTCCGGCGAAGAGACCGGCGGACGCACAGGCTGCAAATGCACCACCACCCACCTGAACAAAAATTCGATCCAGCGGTGGGCCACTCACATGCTCTTGTGCTTCGGCAATCTCCCACCCGATAGTTCTTCCACCATCGAGACACCATGCATTTTCGGTTCCTTGAACGCCAAATGGAATCGCGCCGTTGGCAACTGCTTCACGGAAACGATGTACACATGGATCGCCTGGCGGATCGCTCGTAAGCCGCGGGCAACGAACGATCAAAGCATCGACGCTCTGCAATAGATCGGTGAGTTCGCTCGCAGCATTTTCGGGAACAAAAACTAAAATCGGCCAGTTCAGTGCCTTCGCCAATGTGGCTGCAGCAAAAGCAGCATTTCCGCACGAAGAGATTGCAAGTTGCGGACGATCCTCATCGCGTTTCCACGGCGCCACGCCAGACTCTTGCGCGGCAACAAGATGCAGTAATTCTCCAAATAGGTGGCGAGCTTTGTGCGAACCAGCGATATTGTTGGTCTCGTCTTTGACCCAGACACCACCTACGGCAGAGAACCCCAACTCGTTTGACAACGCATCGTGCCGCGCAAATGGAGTTGTTCGAAAACCAGTTCCCGCAACACGAGCAACTGCATCGTCGGTGCGGCGAATAATTGCTTCGCGTTGTTCATCGTTCAACCCGAGTGATGCCGCGAAAGCATCCCATGCGAGATATCTTCTAAAAGCAAGATACGGATTGGCATCACCAGTTGATCTCAGAGGCGCGATGGGTTGCTCCAACAACAACACATGATGGCGATCGCTATCCGACGAATTTGGACAACGCCACGATAAAGGTTGTTCTACGGGGACGCTGTGCCCACACGCTGCGCACTTCCAGCCTGTGGGATTTGGCGACAATGCAGACCCAACTGACATGGCGTAGTTATCGCGTGACTGCGACTATTTCGCTTTCGCAACTCGTGCATTGAACTCGTCAATGAGCGAATCCCAAACTGGCACGTAGCGACGCAAATTGCGCCAGAACGTCTGCGACCGGCGAGCTTCAAACACCGAAAGCGGTGTTCCCTGCTGCTCCACCCAGGTGTAGTAGCCAAGATTGAAAATGCGGTTGCGATCTTGCTCGGTGCAATCAATCATTGACTCGGTTGTCACGGTGCCCAAGTGCTCAGCAAAAATCTCGGCTGCTTCCACTTCACCAAACTTGTTGTTAAACCTGCGTGCCAAAGTCTTGACCCGCTCACTTGGGTACAAGTCAGCGCCGTCTGTGGCAATCGTGATCAACACATCATCAGCGCCGAGTCCAAGCAATTTTGCTGTTTTGATTGCAGCAATCACATTGCAAATTGCCGAAAAACCGAAGTGTTGCAGCGTGTCAACAATTTCTTTCGGAACATGTTTGCGATTTACCAAATAGTCACATCCAGCTTGAGTGTTAAACAGCACGTCGAGTTCGTCTGTAGCGCGGTCCGACACTGCAGCAATGACATCGGTGTTCATGACGTTGTGAATCAGCGGAATGTGCTTGTCGCCAATGCCCTGAATGTTGTGCTCGCCAAAACCGTTCTCGAGCATTGTTGGGCACTCAAGTGCCTCAACCGCAACGATCTTGGTGCCGAACATTTCTTTCAGTCTGTCGCCTGCACCGATGGTGCCTGCAGAACCGGTTGCCGACGTGAAAGCTGCGAGGCGCAAGTTTGGATTATTCATTGACTTTGCAACGTGCTGATACACGCTTGCAAGTGCTAGTCCGGTTACTTCGAAGTGGCCGAGATAATTGCCGAACTCACAGAACTGATTGAAAATGAAATTTTGTGGGTCGCGCTTCATTTCATTGCACGCATCATAAATTTCTTTTACATTGCTCTCGGTTCCTGGCGTACGAATGATGTCGCTCGGGTCGCTCGTCCACTTATCGAGCCAATCAAAACGTTCTTGCGACATACCAGCAGGCAACACAGCAACTCCTCGTGCACCGGTGATGCGACTAATCGCTACTCCACCTCGTGCGTAGTTGCCAGTGGATGGCCAAACAGCGCGTTGCGTCGTTGGATTGAATTGACCAGTGATGACTCGGGGCGCCAAGCACGAATACGCAGCAAGTACTTTGTGCGCAGTGATCATTGGGAAACGGTCACCGAACATCACGACTATCGGGCTATCGATGCCAGTGAGCGATTTCGGCAAGACCACATGATCAGGAACACTGACTCGGTTGCCTTGCATGTCGTTGAACCAATGAACCCTGAAGAGGTTGCGAGCATCAGGCGCGTTCTTGTCGACACCTTTCGCAACGTCAGATGCAATCAATGCAGGGTTAGCCAGTTGCGCAAAGGTTGGCAGCACAACATTGTTGGCCGCACACTTGCGAACACTCTCCGTTACAGCATCGGCATCGACAACAGAGTCGGCCAAACCAAGCTGGCTGATCAGGGCGTTTGAGTCTTGGGCTATTGCAGTTGTTGAGTTCACGCTTTACATTCTGTCAAATTTTGAGTCAATACCTCACACCGTGACCACTAACCTTGTGGGCGTTGGCCGACGTAGCCCAATGGCAGAGGCACGGCGCTTAGGACGCCGCCAGTGAGAGTTCGAGTCTCTCCGTCGGCACTATTACTACTCATCTCTCACATACAGATCCCGCAGACTTCCCGGCTTCAGTCCAGGAGTTGCCCACACCTGCAGTGATTATTGATATCGATGTGTTGCAACGCAACATTGCAACGATGTCGCGCATCCACCCAGGTGCCCAATTACGGCCCCACATGAAAGCAACCAAATGCACCTCGCTAGCGAAGATGCAAGTTGAGGCTGGGCATCTGTCGTTTACATGCGCGACTCCACGCGAGATGATCGGCATGGCCAATGCTGGGCTTGGAAGTGATTTGCTCTTAGCAAACGAATCTCTTGATGCTGTGCGCCTCAGCGCAATGGCAAAGTTGCAAGATTCATCAATGATTACAGTCGCAATAGATTCCGATGCAACACTTGACGCTGCTGTCAAAGCGGGAATTCGAAATGTGTTGGTCGATGTCAACGTTGGTCTTCCTCGCTGCGGCGTGTTGCCAAATCTTGCAGGCGCACTTGCCGATGCTGCTCGTAAACGAGGACTCAACGTGCGCGGTGTGATGGGCTACGAAGGTCACCTGATGATGGTGTCCGACAAGAAAGATCGACAAGCAAAAGTTGCAGAGTCGATGGCGCTCCTACTGCAAGCATCAGCCGATGTGGGCGGCGAAATTATTTCTGCGGGTGGAACGGGTACGTACGATTTGCACGAACATACCGGCGTTACCGAAATTCAAGCCGGTTCGTATTCGCTCATGGACACTCAGTACGCACAACTCAACATGCCTTTCGGGCAAGCCATGTGGGTGGTTGGCACTGTCATCTCGTCGAGTTCGAGCTGGTCGGTTGCAGATGTCGGGCTCAAGTCGCTTGGCATGGATCACGGTAATCCTTCAATCGATACTCAATCGGTCTGGTTCTGTTCCGACGAACACATCACATTTGCAACGACATCAGGCGATGCACCAAAAGTTGGCTCACGAATTCGCGTAACACCTGCGCATATTGACCCAACGCTCGCCATGCACGATGTTGCCTGGATAGTTCGCGGCGATCAGGTAATTGACCGCTGGTCTATTGATTTACGTGGTTGGTAAGTAACTACAGCATTTCCGCGAGCGCCCGAAAAGCGCGGCCACGATGCGATAAATCATGTTTCTCATCAATCGTCATTTGAGCAAATGTCCGACCATCACCATCCGTTGGAATAAATAACGAGTCATAGCCGAAGCCACGCTCGCCAATTTCCTTCATCGCTATAAAACCTTCGCAAACACCGTGAGCAATGTGCTCGCTCCCGTCCGGATATCGAAGCAGCGCCACTGTTCGAAAACGAGCGGTTCTTTCGTTTTCTTTCTTGCCGATAAGTTCCTGCAACATTTTTTGCCGATTCTCTGCATCAGTTGCGCCCACGCCAGCAAAACGTGCCGTAATCACGCCTGGTGCACCGTCGAGTGCGTCGACTTCAAGTCCGGTGTCATCTGCAAGTGCTGGTAATGCTGCTGCAATACAAACAGCAATCGCTTTGAGGCGAGCATTGCCTTCCAGAGTGTCGGCATCTTCAATCACGTCTGCCAAATCGCTGGGCCGTGGCACAAGATCGACCACCCCACCCATGAGGTCAACAATTTCGGCAACCTTGTGCGGGTTTGCTGAAGCGCATGCAACGCGCAACATGCTTACCTGCCTAAAGCACGCTGAGTTGGCGGTATTGCAATTACTTCGCGTTGCATCGCAAATATTTGCTCAATGCCGCCTGATGCAAGACCCAACAGCTCGTCGAGTTCGCGTCGGCTGAATGCCTTGCCTTCTGCCGTGCCTTGAACTTCAACGAACGTTGCTTCACCGCCACCGATTGGTTGCAGCATCACTACGTTCATATCAACTTCGGCTGTTGAGTCTTCTTCATATGGCAAGTCAATAATTGGAGTGCCGTTATGAATACCGACGCTGATTGCCGCACACAGAGAATGCAACGGATTTGCAGAAATACCACCGTTTTGCTGCACGCGCGTAATTGCATCGTGAAGCGCGAGAAACGCGCCGCAAATACTTGCCGTACGAGTGCCACCGTCGGCTTGCAACACATCGCAATCGATCAATATCTGGCGCTCACCCAACACCTTCATGTCGCACGAAGAACGCAATGCACGACCAATCAATCGTTGAATCTCGACCGTACGACCAGACTGCTTGCCTTTTGCTGCTTCGCGATCAACACGCTCGGGAGACGAGCCTGGCAGCATCGAATATTCGGCGGTTACCCAGCCCTTGCCACTTCCCTTCATCCAACGAGGAACATCTTCGTCAACTGATGCAGTGCACAGCACTCGGGTCTTTCCAAATGAGACAAGCACTGAGCCGGCCGACATTTCCGTGAAGTCGCGCTGAAAGCTCATCTGCCTCAACTCATTATTTTGTCTGCCGTCAAACCGTGCCATGTCATGCTTCTTTCTGTGATTGTGTCGTGTTCATTACTAGCTGAAGTGCGTAACTAATTCTTCCATTGCGTAGCGGTCTCGAGTTCGGGTCCAAGTAAACGCCTACCTAGTTGTGCAAACCATGCAATATCTCCGGACGACAAAAACCTATGTTCACCAGTTGCGTTATCAGTAGCTTTTCGCATCAACTGAGTTGCTTCCAATTCTTGTTTCACAACGAATGCCGTTTCATCAGCACTCGACACCAGCACGACCCCTGGTCCCATCACATCGCCAATCACACGCGAGAGATACGGATAGTGCGTGCACCCAAGCAAGAGAGCATCGACCCCTGCATCACGCACTGGGGCTAGCAGCCTTTCGGCCAACACCATCACTTCGTCGCCCGTCGTTTGATCTCGCTCTACAAACTCGACAAAACCTGGGCACGCTGCACTTGTGAGTGTGACTGAAGCTTCCGTTGCGCGTATCGCCTGCACATATGCACCAGACGAAATAGTTCCAACCGTGCCGATGACGCCGACTTTCTTGTTTTGGGTTACTCGTACAAGCGCACGCGCACCTGGATCAATTACGCCGATCACTGGTACTGGAAGTTCGTCAACGAGTTCATCAAGTGCCACCGAAGCAGCGGTATTGCACGCGACAACAATCATTTTTGCTCCGTATTCGCGCACCAAACTCCAAGCCAACTCTTTTGCATAACCACGCACTTCGTCGGCGGGTTTATTGCCGTACGGATACCGGCCAGTATCGCCGATGTAGACAAGATTTTCTTGGGGCATCAAGTCGATGAGAGCTCTTGCAACGGTCAACCCGCCGAATCCAGAATCGAACATGCCGATTGGGCTGTCACTGGAAACTTTGTGGGACAGTGGCATCGCCTTTGAGTTTATGTCATTGCAATAGCCTGCAAAGGTGCTTCTTGCAACTGTTCTTGCACTCACTGCAGCAGTGCTGCATGCCTCGTGGAACATCTCAGTCAAACAAAGTGGAGACAAACGAATAGCACTGTGGGGCCAATTTGCAATTGGTGGTGCACTTTCCGGCTTGTTGATCTTGGCTTGGACATTGATTTCTGGAGCACCACCAATTGCGTGGGGCTGGGCTGCCGTGAGCGGAGCAACTCATGTGCCGTACATCTTGTTGCTTTCACGCGCATACGACCGCGGAGACTTTTCGATGTCGTATCCAATCGTTCGCGGTGGCGGTGCACTCGCAGCAGCACTAGGTGGAGTGCTGATACTCCACGACACAATTTCTTTTGTTTCCGCATTCGGAATTTTGTTAGTCGTTACTGGACTTCTCGTACTTGCGACCAGTGGTTCATGGCATGTCGTTGGTGCTGCGCTCTCCGTTGCTTCGTCAATTGCTGTGTACTCGGTTGTTGATGGTCACGGAACTCGGCAATCAAATGCCATTGGATACGCACTCGCCCTCAACGTCTGCGCTGCTGCAATCACTTCGCTGTGGATTGCTTCAACACGGCGCACCGAGATGATCCCTGCAATCAAAAATAACTGGAAACGATTTGGCTTGGCCGGCGTTGCATCAACCGCTGCCTACACAATGATCATGATCGCATATCAACATGCACCCGTTGGTTATGTTGCAGCCCTTCGCGAGTCAAGCGTTGTTCTCGCGGCTTTTGCGGGCTGGAAAATGCTTGACGAAGGCGACCATCGCAGACGAATTACTTCTGCGGCAATAGTGCTTGTGGGTCTTGTCGTGCTCGTTGCTGGCGGCTAGCAACTAAAGCCATTACAACAATTAAAAATAGATAATTTTTTCGGCTGCTGCTTCTGCTGCGTCCAAATCGTCGGTGTAAGCGCCAGTTGACAAGTATTTCCAGCCACCGTCACACACGATAAACACAATCGTTCCTTCTTCAATTTCGCTCGCAACTTTGAGCGCTCCTGCAAGCGATGCCCCAGAGGAGATGCCGCCGAACACACCACACTCGCGCACTAAGCGGCGCGTCATTTCAAGACTCTCGCGTGGGCGCACAACGCGCTTGCGATCCAGCACATCAATCCCGTGCCAGTTTTCAAAGATTGGTGGAATATATCCGTCGTCAAGATTGCGCAAGCCTTCAACGCGCTCACCCAACGGCGGCTCGACAGCAATGATCTGAATTTCAGAATTCTTTTCCTTCAGATAGCGACCAACACCCATGAGCGTTCCGCTTGTGCCAAGTCCTGCAACAAAGTGCGTGATCTCTGGACAGTCGCGCCAAATTTCTGGCCCTGTTCCTTCGAAATGCGCGCGCGGGTTTGCATCGTTTTGATATTGGTGCATGAAGCACCACTCGGGATGCTGAAGCGACAACGCTTCGGCTCGCTTTACAGCGCCGTTCGATCCTTCTGCACCAGGTGTCAAAATAATTTCAGCACCAAACACTTCAAGCATCTGACGACGTTCAATTGAAACACTCTCCGGCATCAAGATCGTGATCGGGTTTCCCTTAATCGCTGCAATCGCAGCAAGCGCAATCCCGGTGTTGCCAGACGATGGCTCCATGATTCGCTGGCCAGGAACAAGTGCGCCTTCTTTGATCGCCTGATTAATCATTGACAATGCAATGCGATCTTTCACGGAACCAAATGGGTTTTGGTTTTCAAGCTTTGCTATCAGTCGCACACCAGGATTCGGAGACAGATTGCTGACGTCGACCAACGGCGTGTTGCCGATGAGGCTGAGGACACTCTCGTGAAGCGCCCTGGACGAACTCTGTATTGTTGACCGCATTAGTCATAATTGTACTGAGCCCACCAAGGCTCTGCACCGCAAGGCCGAGAGCCTTATGACACCTGGATTGGTGTCTCGGTAATCACTTCGTTGATGATGCGATAGTTGCGGGGTTCGGGCACTCCCCGTTTGAGGGTCACGATCATGTAGTGCCATGTTGGGTCTGGGGCTTGGGCCACATCGGTGCCACTTGGATACGCCTCTGTGTGGGTGTGGCTATGGATCACACCGATCACCTCAAGGCCGGCATTCTCCGCTTCACGCTCGATAATTAAGTGCTCGCGAGCATTAATCGTGTACACCCGTGCCGACTTTGCAGTGTTTTCAGTTGGATGAAACTCGAGCACCGTGTTGGTGGCTCCCGATCCAACAAGTAGCCCACACGCCTCTTCGGGATAACACGCAATGGCATGATCACCGATTTGTTTCATGATCGATGCAGAAACCTGCAGGGGGCGCGTTGGATCGCTACTCATAGCAATTTCAGGCTAGCCGTATGATGAAACGAACAATGAAGAACCCTGAAGATCCCGAGAACAACCGGTTGCTTGCGAGCAACCGAAAGGCACGCCACGACTACGACGTCATTGATGTCGTCGAGGCTGGCATTGTGCTACTCGGGAGCGAGGTCAAAAGCATCAGATCAGGTGAGGTGCAAATTGCTGACGCTTACGCCCACGCAAATAATGGCGAGATGTGGCTCGACGGAATGCACATTGGTGCCTACGCATTTGCCAACGGTTCTGATGCGCACGACCCCACTCGCCGGCGCAAGTTGCTGATGCACAAAGAACAGATCCGTCGACTTCAAGATCGCATCGCCCAAGAACGACTCACGCTCGTACCACTCGAACTGCGGCTGTCAAAAGGCCGAGTCAAAGTTGAGCTTGCGCTTGCCAAGGGTCGACAAAAAGCTGACCGTCGTCAAGCGATTGCCAAGAAGGAATCAGAACTCGAGATGCGCCGCGAAGCAGGCCGTAGCCGTCGACAATCTCAGCAATAGCAAAGGGCATCAGCGACTCCCGAGCAAGTGCGCACACACCCGCCCTACACTGAGTGCGTTACGAAAGTTCAATGGGGCTGACAGGTTTCGACGTCAGTGTCGCTGGGCGATCGTGCGACCCGAGTTGCTCAGACTCGTAAAACGGGGCAAAAAAACAACTGCCAACAAGCAGTTCGCTCTCGCCGCTTAATTTATTAAGGGGTAGAGAGCAATCGTGAGCCGCAAGGTCGCACGGGGCCAATTCACCGCAGCCTGGCAACAGAAGCGGGGAATGACATTGGGAAAGACCGATGACGTTGGGAAAGACCAATGGCCGAACGGAAAGACGTTCCGCGGATAAACATTTCGGTGTTTGTCAGCCGACCCGCCGGTGTTGCTGCGTAGCGACAATGTTGGGAATGGTCGTATCACGGGCGTTCAACGGCTGATGGACGGGGGTTCGATTCCCCCCAGCTCCACTAAGTTCGCCATGTCCATGTAGAACCCCTACTGGACATGGCCGAAAGCCAGCGTTAGGCGTAAAGCTCTGGCGTAATGCGCTACTCTGCACACATGGCAGCACGCAAAAAGCCAGTCAAGAAGGCAACTCGCCGCGCACGTAACGACGGCGGTCTCTACGAAAAGCACACGACGAAGCTCGACCCGCGCTCGGGCAAACTGGTGCCGTATTCGTACTGGCAAGCATCGCGCGATGTATCTGTCGAGAACCTTCCTCCCGGTGTTGAACGCAAACGAATCACTGGCACGGGGCATACCGCTGCCGCAGCGAAGGCACGGCTTGAGACGAACTGGCTCTTGTATCACAATCCGCAGAGCAAAAAAGCAACACGCAAGAGAGGCGCCCCAACCCTCACCGTCAATGAGCTGTTCGTGCAATGGCACAAGACGCTTCTCGCTGGGGCGGTCTCAGACCTGATGGCCCGAAAATACGAGGGCTACTTCCGCCTGCACATTCTCCCCCACATCGGACACATCAAACTCGACCAACTCGATGACAGTCATCTGCTCACGCTGTTCGCTGAGACGTTGCCGAAAAAACAGAAGACACGAAAGAGCAACGACGGCACACTCGAAACCGTTGGACAACTCCTAAGCCAGCCAGCACGCCGCAACATCTACATGGGTCTTTCTAACTGTCTGAACTGGGCGGAACGAAAGCGGCTCGTCCAGGGCAATCCACTACGGGCGATAAAGGCACCAGAGAGACAAGACCCCAGCGACAACATTGAGACGGCTAGCGAGAACGCGAAGCAGCTGCTTGCAAAACTCATCGAAACAAAGAACGCCGACTACTGCCGGTGGCTAATGCAGTTTCTCGGATTACGTCGTGCAGAACGTCTCGGACTGGCGTGGGAGAACGTACGCGGTCTCGACACCGAACACCCAACCATCGTAGTCAAGCAGCAACTAGCAAGGTACGCCGACGGGTCTGGTTGGTACATCAAGAAAGCCACGAAGAACAGAAAAGAACGCGTCATCGTTTTACATGAGCCGTTCTTGTCAGCACTTCGCAAACACAAGAAGGCGCAAGACAAGCTGCGCACATCGGAACTGTGGCAGCCCAAACCAGAGTTCGCAGACCTGGTGTTCCTTCAATCGAATGGTGCGATCATCACCTTGAACAGAGACAACGATGAATGGCATGAAGTACTCCGAAAGTTCGGCCTTCCACATTGGCGTGCGCACTTGAACCGGCACATCACTGCAACATGGCTTGCAGAACAAGACCCGCCAGTTCAGATGGGCACAGTGTTCGCAATCCTTGGTCACGGTGACGCACTCGGTCACTACTACGCCAAGACAACGCAACGCCAGCAGAACGAACCGATGCGACGCTACGGACAAACCCTCGACCAAGCCATCAAACGTAAGAACGCGCGCAAGTAGCTAAGCGGCGCGATTCTTCGACGGTGGCTTGGCGTTTTCCGTCAGTTCTCGATGAGACCGAATGAGAGCACGCTGCATCTGAGCATCCGTACATGCAACATCAACGCCAAACACTTCGGCGATGATTGCGTCAATGTCATCGTGTGCTTGCAGCAAAGGTCGCGGCATCTTCGCACGGTCGTTCAAATCTTGGAAGATGGCTGGTGAAGCGTAGGTGCGCGCTAACAACATTCGCTCGGACGCGTCCTCGATTGCTCGTTGTTGTGCGTCCGAGAGATGCGGAAGCGGGAATGTGTTATGCACGGCAGAAGCAGATACCGAAACTTTCTTGCCGGACTTTTTGGTTACGGTATCGAGCCACACACGGTAGGCACGCGAAGCGACGACCCCGGCAGTAAGCAGATGCTTCTCACCGATGACCCACACTTGGTCTCCAACAACTTCACCTTGGTCGAAACTGCGGAGCGCGATGACATCTGCGGAGCGCGACATGCGGCGCGCAAGAGCAATGAAAGGTCCTCCGGGTTGTCGTTCCTCAAGAAAAACCCATGGCGGAACATCAGTGTTCCCAGCACGTGATAGTGCGACGCGTGCGACGCGTTCAGATAGTTCTCGTGATTGCGCGATGGCGGCGCTGTCTTGCTCCGACAGCCGAAGGCACCATCGCTCCGCACCTTTGAGGAGTGTCTGCAGCACGATGTATGGCACCAGATAACGGGCAGCTAACGGGTCTGTTTCGCGAATGTGTGCAGCTTCTAATGCAGTGAGGTTGGTGAGAGCTCCGTTATCGCGTGGAGTGCTGCCGCGCACGAGGCGACCAAGCTGCTCAGCTAAGGGCGTTCGTCGTTGTCGAATGTGAAAGTCAGCCTCGATAACCCAAAACTACTCAAAGTCACCGGCATGCTCAGCAGTTTGTAACCACTCACGTTCAAACGTGACCTCACGCTGCGCAACTCGGTCCCATGCCTCGACGTCATTGAGCGTCGGCAGATTCAGTTCGCCAGGTTTCCATGGCGGACCAATACAACGAAAGACTCGCACGCTTTCAGCTGCACCTCCGCCGTTGCGTAAGAGCGCATGTCCCGGCGGAGTAGTTGGTAGGTCGGCAGCCGCATACTCTCCACCGCCGAGGATGGCTTCAGATGCTGCACGGTCTCCAACTGTGGAGTGCGCTATTCGCAATGGAAGGTTGCCTCGTGTTGAAGTGCGAACAGCTCCGACGTTTGAGGTCGGACGTTGCGTTGTCACGATAAGTCCAATCGAGGCACTACGACCTTGTGCGGCGAGACGTTCGAGGTTGTCACCAATCGAGGTTGGCTTTGTAGGCAGACTCGCCCACTCCTCGACAACCAAAACCACAGGTTGATAGTTAGGGCCCGGACAACGATGTCGCTCCTCCATCAACGCAATGAGTCTTTCGAGAAGTTCATCAGCCTTGTCGGGATGGCTAATCGGATCGACAACGTTGCACCCGAGGAGGCCGGCCCATGGTTGAAGTGTCTCGCCTGCTTTACAGTCGATACCAACGACGCAGACGCCATTTCCTACGAGACCAGCAAGCAACACATTCACTGTGTTGGATTTGCCCCCGCCTGTTGTGCCAGCAACTAGAGCATGAACTGAACCGCGTTCCTTCGTCCAGAGGTCAGCGGTGACTAGCTCGCCGGTAACGGCAGACTTTCCAAGCAAGACCCGATAGGCAATGCCCGCAGGCCGCTTCACCGATGGAGTCGGTAAGTCACCAACTTCAAACGAATGATGCTCGACAAGAATCCGATGCACATTTGGCGTGAATGGTTCAGATGGAAGAAGAACCACCCGACGGTTCAGCGACCACGAGAGCCGGTCGATACCACGTTCAGAGAACACAGCCATGCCTTCCGGTGTCTTGCTACGTAGCGTTACAGTCAGCGCACCACCATCGTCGCGTTCAGCAACAGCCAACACCGACACACAACGAGCATCTACTTCGCAGCGCACCAGTGCAGCACGCCACTTCACACGAAAGATGATGGCGGAGACGAACTTGTTACGACGCACGCTTTGGTGTTTCGAACGTGTCAGCTGTAAGGCTTGTGCCACTAGAACCGTTCATCGACCAAACACGTGCGCGAAGGTTTCGAAACTTTATCTCCACACCTTGTTCGAGCTTTGGCTCCGTCGCACTCGGCACGACAACAACAATGCCTTCGGGCTTCTTCTCACCAGGCAGCAACACAACAGCGGGAACTCGCCACAACAGCACACCGCTTTCGCTGGAGCGTTGCGTACCTTTCTCGCGTTCTACTGCGGGTTCAATGACTCCCATGAACATGAACGTCAGTATTGAAGTTTCTACGGGGATGGTTCTCATCTCATTATCTCCTGTTGGTAAGTGTCGAGCGACTCTCGACGTTCATCACTGTGCATGCCAACTCACGGAGCGCAAGGGTCTGCCAACAGTTATCAGAACGAGCTACGGGAGCGGTCGCGGACCCTTGTGGGGAGTAGGTCGGAGCCATTCTGCGAGGCGTCGAACAAGGTCGGGAGCATTGTTGTACGCGAGCCAAAGTCCATCGTCCTCACGACGCAAAGACCGACGACGTGCTCCACTGCGTCGAGCCAACAAATCTGCAAGCACTCGACGAACTGCGAAGAAGTCTTCAGGTGAAAGCTGCACTTCTAGCTCCACCGAAGGAATGCCAACCACTCCCCAATAGCGACCAACGCCAGGCCAGTTATCAGGCGAAACGTGCTGTTCTTCTTTCGACTTCCCAGCTGTGTATCCAGCAAAGTATGCAACTACACGCCCGGGGTTATCTCCATCTGCTTCATCAACGCGAGTACCAACCTTGAGGTGGTCTGCATTCGCGGAACCAACAACTTCCCACCATGTCTCTGATACCCACTCACGCACTTCCGTCATTGACGTTGCCTGCGGAACTGGCTTGCTGAGATCCACGGCCGGCACTACCGCGAGAATGTGGAAGTGCGGAGCTAAGCGTCGCTCAAGCGGCTGCGAATGGCGCGGCTGAAACTCCAGTTTCCACACGCCTTGAAAGTCTCCCCATCGTCTTGCCCATCGCCTACGAAAGCTCAGAAGTTGGTCCTTGGCATCACGACCCGTCGGACACCATTCCCGCCAGTCCGCTGGATAGGTCAGCGTGACAACGACTGGTATGCCCTGCACGACAGATAAGTCAAGAGCTCCAAGTCGTCGCAACATTTGTCGCCGTGAAGACTGAGAGAAACCTGAGATTGCACCACGGGTTCCACCACCAGAGCGCCCTCCAACGCGGTGCCCGACAACCCGAATAAGACCAGGCGAGACAACAATGCCTCGCACGTCATCGCTCACATCTGGCGACGCTTGGATTGCTCGCGCAGCTGTGACGGTATCCCGCTCATTTGCCGCCTCCGGAAATGCACGAGACGTCAGCATTTGAGACAATAACAAGCCCAGGACTTCGGGCTGCGCGTCCGAGGACGCGCAGCCCTCGTCAAATGAATTAGTCATTGCTCTCCTCCCGTCATCGGTGGAGAGCACTGTCCGGCGTTAGCCGGCTATTGCACGAATCAAAGTCAGCGCGCTGACCCAGCTTGAGTTCGATACATGGCCAACTCTGCCTCAGTTATTTGCTCGGCTGGGACAAGCTGGAAGTGTCGCTCGCTCACGGCTTTGACGCTGTTCTCAATAACAACAACCTCGAACATCGCGATCGTGTCGTGACTTAGAAACTGCGCCGAAACTGCTCGCGGTATCAGATCGGGGAACTTGTCGGCACAAAAAGCGAGATCCTGCTGAGTCTGAACTACGCCGATCTGGTCAGTGCCACCTTTTGCTTGCACTGGAATAATGAAGTGAGCACCCGAGTGATTCAGGCCAACGTAGAGCTCATCAATCTCTATCTGACCAATGCCGGAAACTGTAGTTCTGAGGTGGTTCTGCAAGCTGTATGCAGTCAGTGACAAAAAGATGTCAATCAACCGGTTGTACCTCAAACGAGCAAGTAGCGCCTGCTCATCACTCGCCGCATACCGAGAGATAATTTGTGGAGTTGCATCTGGAATCTTGACCGCCAAAAGAGATGCATTCGGCAATATCCGACTCGCAGACGCAAGAGTAAATGCGTAGAGACCGCGTCCAGTGCCCGAGATAACCCATTCGTAACCACTCGGCGCGGTTGAGATAATGGCTTCAGGAAGGGTGGTCCTGAATCTAAACGAGTACAGAACATCGCCAAGGTTGCGCGGTACTTCGATATCAAGAAGTTGCGCCGCGTCGATAAGGTCCTCCCTCGAGAATGGCACCACTTCTAGACCGGCCTTATACCGATTTGAAAATATATGTTCGACCAACATGCTGTATCTGTTATTCACATTCGGTTGCATATTGTTCAAGCCTTCCCTCTCCAGCGAAGGACAAGGACTTCCTCGCGAAGTTGCGCCCGTGTAGCGGTCGCGAGGCGGGTCCTAAAAAGATCAAGACTCTCCACCTCGTACCCAAGCGGTTCTGCGACTTCAGCAAGAAGTTCTCCAGTCCTGATAAGCACTCGGAAAAATGATGCTTGATCACCCACTACATAGCCGAGGCGAGCGCCGTCTCGAAGCTTGGGGCGGAGTGCTTCTAGATGTCGGGCCATACCACCAAAGTAATGCAGAACAACCTTGTGGTAGTTCTTCTCAAAGCCTGAAGTCTTTCCTAAATCAAGTCGGCGTGACTCAATCTCAGCAGCCAGATTCGTTACAGATGGCAGATGCTGAATCGAGAACGAATCCTTATCCCCAACATAAATGTTCCTCGTATTTGACCGCAACAAACTCTGCTTGCATTCGCGTAATCCTCGCTTGTCTTTATAGAACCCGAGGACAACTGACTCGAGGCGGGTCGTCCTGGTGTAGTCCTTCTCATTCGGATAAGGCGGCGATGTGAAGACTGAACCAATAGACCCGTTGCGTATTCCGTTCGGCAGCCCACGCGCATCCGAGTGAAACACTTTCGTCGGCTTTCCAACACCGACCGCACGAAGATCCGCTGCGCAGGTTTCAATGCACTCCAACCAGGGCGCAATAACAGCCACATCAGTCTTCACTGTGCCTAATCCAACTTCTGGACCGAAGCGCAGGTTACCGAAATCGCATGGAAGCAGCCGAGCAACTGCGAGCATCATCAGATCCCGGTACTCATTGTTGGTCACTCGCCGAATCTCATCGACTAAAACCAAAACCTTGTGCAAAGGCGAAGGACTAATTGAGCCGGAAATCAATATCGACATCGCATCAACATCTAGCGAGCGTGACGCTTTACGAATATTGACATTGCTGACTTCGTCTTTCATCCCAACTGCGGCAAGTTCCGCACTTGCTCGACTTGCGACGCGCTTTGCCGCACGCACAAGACCAATCGGATCGACCTCCCAGGCCGTCTTCACCGAGGCGGCGAAATGCGCCATTGGTGAAGCCTCAATCCCATATGACTTGAGTCCAAGTTTTTTGGCTTCGACAACCGTCGTACCAGTCCCGCAGAAAGGGTCGAGTATCGCCCCTCCTTCGGGAGCCAACCGTGCTAGGTACTCTCGCACCAAGTGTGGTGGAAAGGACAGAACAAAGCGGTACCAGCCATGGACTGCAGAATCCTCCGTACGAAGGAAGTTGCTTGAATTCTCGACTTCCACCGCCCGGAATATGGTCCGCTCTTTTGTCGCTTGGGCATCCGGATCTCTCACCACCACATCGTATGACAACCATTGCCCGCGGTTAGACCCTCAAGTTCAAATAGGACCTTTTGGTCTTCGAAATGAACTCGCACACAACCAAAACACCCCAGTACTGTGGAAAGCCCATGGACATTCTTGACAGCGACTATCCAATACGGACCTTCACCTGGATGTCGCCCCTGAAATCACCATTGTCTGGGCGAAATGAAGGGCATACAGGCGTAATCGGTTGGCGTAATCAGACCGAAGTGAGCGTAAAAACCATAGGCAACAGGACTCAGTGGATTCCCCCCAGCTCCACTAGTTATTTTAAGTTCGGCGTAGATTTATAGCCCTGATGAAGTTCGCACCAATCTCTGATCGCCTCACTGGGCTTGGCGCAGCCAAATGGGCTGTGCATTCTGAATCACTTCGACGCGCTGCGCTTGGACAACCGACCATCATCTTGTCTATTGGCGAGCCCGATCTACCACCGCCAGCAAAAGTCTTAGATCAAGCTGCCGACTCAATGCGCAGTGGTCGCACTCGTTACGCAGCCGGCCAAGGCGAGCCAGAAGCGCTTCTCGCAATTGCAAATCATCTCAGCAAGCGTTCGGGTAATCCAGTCACCCCAGAAGAAGTTCTGTACACGGCTGGCACTCAAAACGGTTTGTGCACTGCCCTGTTCACGCTCGTCGAAGCAGGCGACGAAGTACTGGTGCCAGACCCGTACTACGCGACATACGAAGGTTTGGTTGCTGCTTCTGGTGCAACTTTTGTTGCGGTTCCGACTTCTCCCGACAATGGATTTCACGTCACTGCTTCGGCAATAGAAGCCGCCATCACTCCAAGAACAAAAGTGTTGCTACTCAATAATCCAAGCAACCCAACCGGTGCAGTGTTGTCAGTGAAAGAAATCGATGCGATCGGTGAGGTATGTGAGCGAAACGATCTGTGGATTATCTGCGACGAGGTATACGCCGACATGACCTTTGATGGCACGTTCTGCTCCCCGTTTGATCGACCGCACCTACGCCATCGCACGCTTTCTGTTTCTTCGATATCAAAATCGCATGCACTTCCGGGTTTCCGTGCTGGCTGGGTTGCGTGCCCTGCCGAAGTAACCCCGCGACTTGTTCTTGTTGCTGAAGCAATGCTGTTTGGCTCTCAACCATTTATTGAAGATGCACTCGCGGTTGCACTAAACGAAACCCACCCCGAAGTTGAGCGCATGCGTGCCGCATACAAAGAACGTGCAGCAGTATTAGTTGATGCATTTGCGGATGCAACTTCTGTTTCTGCACGTTTGCCTGAAGGCGGAATGTTCATCATGCTTGATATTCGAAAAACCGGATTGACAGGCGAAGAATTTGCATGGCGACTGCTCGACGAGGAAAGTGTTGGAACAATGCCGGGCGAAAGTTTTGGTAGTGGCGGCGCGGGCCACGTGCGCGTTGCGCTCACTGTCGAATCCGACCTGCTGAAAGAAGCAAGTCTTCGAATCCGACGCCTCGCCGACACATGCCTCACTGAGCGCAAGTAAGCACGAACAAACATGATAAGTGAGCAGCTCAAAGTTGGCGAAGCAATCATTGATTTGTTGTCGCGCGAATATGGCGTAGATGTCGTTTTCGGAATCCCCGGCGTTCACAACATCGAGTTGTACCGCGGACTTCATCGCTCTGGCGTAAAAGCCATTTCTCCACGCCACGAGCAGGGCGCTGGGTTCATGGCCGATGGTTGGTCAATTGTGACGGGCAAACCTGGAATCTGTGTGCTCATTAGTGGTCCTGGCCTCACCAATGTGCTCACGCCTATCGCGCAGGCGTATCACGACTCTCGCCCAATGCTCGTGATTGCATCCACAACACCCACCGATGCACTCGGCAAAAGTTTTGGGCCATTACATGACCTTCCCGATCAGGCTGCAGTTGCGCGCTCAGTCTGTGCATTTAGCGAAACAGTCACTGACCCTTCGATGCTTCCAGAATTGATTGAGCGAGCGTGGAATGTATTCACTTCCGCACGTCCTCGACCCGTACACATCGCGATACCAATGGATGTTCTAGCTCAAACATGTGCGCCATTCGTGCGGAAACACATTGCAGCCACAAAACCAGTCGCTCACGACAGCGACGTAGCAAAAGCTTTCGAAATAATCAACTCATCCCAAGCACCTGTGATCATCGCGGGCGGTGGATCAATTGATGCTTCAAAGGAAATCATCGCCTTAGCTGAATTGTTGGATGCTCCGGTTCTTCTCACAGGCAACGCAAAGGGCGTAATGCCATCGAATCATCCCCTATGCGCTGGTAACT